>Ga0065711_1005336_pt1 | contig 34547 bp, 23 predicted proteins | sample Hoacrofraction12_FD_59098 | JGI IMG/M metagenome (GOLD analysis project Ga0065711, IMG submission 59098) | Hoatzin crop microbial communities from Cojedes, Venezuela - Epithelial fraction 12 v2 (version 2) | ecosystem: Host-associated > Birds > Digestive system > Esophagus > Crop | place... | reverse complement strand
GTGCTGTTTCGGGAGAGCGGCTGTCTGGGTCGTACGGTTCGTTGTTGTGTTTTCTCCTTATTTGTATCGTTGTTATTCCTGTTTCCCTCTGTTTGCTGTTCTGTTAAACTGCCCTTATCCCGACCCACCAGTTTCTGCCTCTTTCTTTCCATTCTCCTCCGCACGCCGGCGGGGGGAGGGGTGGCCGAAACCAAAACACCATGTGAGAGAAACATTCTGTGGCTTGATCTGGCATTAGTTTCTTAACCTGCTGCTGATTTCTGAACCGCGGTGAGCTTGCAGTGAGCAGTGCTTGCTGCTGCGGAAGGTGCCCAGACCCTTGCGGGGGGTCACCCAAGGGATGACTTCTTTCTTGCACGGCAGCAGCAGAGGAATCTCCAGGGAGCCCCAGCACAGGCAGCGAGAGCTTCTCACCTGATCTCCTGCCTGGGAACTAGGCTCTGCGTCATGTCTGATTGCTGGGTGTGCCACCTCTGAAGGATCTGGGGGGAAAAAGAAAGCTAAACTGGAGATTCAGAGCAGTGTTCTCATACCTGTTCCTTTTTTTGCCTGCTGGTCTAATATTTCCATAATTGTGCTTATAATGATAATCTTTTCATTTCATTCATACAGTGGTTACTGCTTAATGAACTTCATGTTAATGAACACTGTAGCATTTAAAATAGCTGCATAACTTGAAAAAAACCCCCAAACCCCAGTAATAAAGGGACATATTTCCACTCCTCAACCTTAATCCTGCGTTATAACGTAATTGCAGAGAGTTGCCTGGCTGGCGAACAGCTGCACAGCGTGGGCTCTTGGTTCTGCATAGCTGCTTGTCCCCGAGCTGGGGTAATAAATGATTTACTGGGGCGGCTGGGACCTGTGGGCTCTTAACCCGTTCGATTCCTGAGGGACCGGTCTGAAAGGCCACTTTGTAAAGGCGGTTGAAAGAAACGATTTCAGGTGTGAAGCAGGGTGTCTGTCTGCAAAGTTTGCTTTTTTTGGATGTGAGCTAGCTGCAGAAAGACTCAGACTCAGAAGGTGGGGTAGTGGAATTGGGTAGAATCTATGCTCCTTTGGATTTTTATTATTTGATGCTGTAATTAATTTAAAAATCAGATTTGAATGAGTTTTCTCTCTTCTCTGTTTTAGAGATGTAATACTTTCTGTTGCTTGGGCTTTTACTTTTTGTGCGGCATTCCCTGGATGTGTGATGTAATACAGGGTCCTAGGAGCAGAGCTGCAGCTCCAGTTTTTCCTCTCGGGGGGTGTGGTGCCAAGGGACTCCATCATTGCACTCGCTGGGTGAATGATGTGCATTTTTTGAGACTGTCGTGCCTCAGAAGGGATGCTTCAGCAAAATGAACGTATTCTGTGACTACCTATATAAAGTATTTGTTACAGGAGAATATTTTTCCCATAGTTTTGCGAGTTGAAAGAAAAGGAGCACTTCAGAAGACACAATTCTTAATTTTGCAGTGGCAGATGGGGTTGTCCTGTGCCACGGGGAGAAGGGTTAGCACAGATTCTCCAGTAGGAAACCTGAAGTTTCTGATGAGGTTTTCCTCTTCTGGAAAAAAAATGCCAGTGAGGCTTTCGCTGAGTTAGTCTCTGATGCCTAGAGCTGCGGAGCGGGAGCCTTTGCAAAAGGGAGCCTGAAGTGCGTCTGATGTATTCTTTGGAGAGGAAAAGCACATTAAAACACCGGGTACTGAAACTGCTCTGACCAAGGATGGAGGCATCTCTTGGTTCTTGGTCTTGATGCCAGTTATTCCAACTCTTACCCGTGGCTTTAGCGGTGAAGGTTGATGCATGCACTTATTAAAATATGCATTGGATAACTACCTGGTTTGCACGTGCTAAGAAATATTTAATAATATTTGTCAGCGTGAAAACGTGCAGGGCGCTTTGGGCCTTGTGAGTTGCTGTCTAGTCCAGGCCTGCATTTTTGGGTTCTGTGGGTTGTGGGGCACAGAGAAGGAGGGTCTGAGCGTCCAGCTCTAGGGCTTAGAGTTTTGTTTCTTTTGCAGAAACCATCATTGCTCAAAATAGTTCCTAAAACAACACAGCTCTGAGAGTCAGGAGAATAGTAAGGTGGACAAAGCTGGTTTTGGGACGCATGCTGTAGTTGAGAGTTGTTGGAATCGACAGAGGCTTTGCTCTCTCCCACTGCAGAAGTGAGGCTGCGGGCATTTTGATGCTGACGACAGCTATCTGTCGTGTTTATCCTTTTACACATTTGGGTGGAATGCTCCCCAAGCACCGTTCTTCCTGCTGCACCGTTCTTCACCTGGTGGCAAGCATCCAGAGGCACTGTCGGTCCCATACAATGCATCTGAGCTTTCAAAGGTAACTAGCAGCTTTCAGGATACTTCTGCCGCCCGACTTGATACCCTTTGGGATGGACTCCAATTCTGCAGAAAATTCTTGTTTTTCTTGTCCTTTGAAAATTGGGGCTTTTCAAGAAGTTATTAGTTAGGCACTCAAAGTCAATAGTTGCTCTTACAAATGTGAGCTGATTATTCGTGCGAACTTCCCCACAATTTAGTGCCAAAACATTATTCAAAGTGTATTGGAAGGTATAAATGGAATTTTACTCATTTGAAGAGGCATCTAGAATGTCTGCTGAGGATTTCTGGAAGTTAATAATTGAACCTGAGATAAATGTCTTATGCATACGTGAAACAGCTGCCCCAGAACCTGTTGGAGGACTTGATTTGAGTATAAACATACGTGTGCTTTTGCGTACACGCTGCACTTCAATTCGACTGTTAGTTCTTAACTTTATTAGGATGTAGCTACTTGAACTGAAGATGTGGTCTGTGATTTTATTTTATTATAGCAGCATGATAGCTCCTTTCGAAACATTGTTTGGATTTTACAAATTGATATCTTAAATATGGTTTGCCATTAGTAATATTTTAAAGGAAAAAATAGACAAGTGAGGGCAGGGTTATATCTTACTACAAGTGAATTTGTTGACAGTGTGTGTGTGTTGTAAAATGGGAAATTAATCGCCCCGTGCTGATGACCCGTGGACATTTACAAAAGGCTGGTCTTTATGTTGCACAAATAGATTCCGGACACAGGAAAGAGGCTTATGACAAGAGGATGAGATCAGTTTGTATAATTAGAGCTGGCTAATAATCCTTTAACTCTCTGTTTTTCCAACTTTTACGGTATCTTTCTTTAAAATAAGGCAGAGTGATAGCGGCTGTGATTTGAGTTTTGTGGGTTTGTTTTTTGTGTCGACTAATGGGTGAGGAGATGGGAGCAGGGAAACCAGATGTGCGCATTCGAGAGCTTGCTGCCTTCCTCTGCTAGGCACGGGGACGCTGCTGGTGTTAACCCTGCGGTGCTTCATCTCTTTTCACGCTTTGGGTAGGAATTAAGTAATCTGTTAAATGATTTTTTGACAATTAGGCAATTGAAATGGTGCAAAAGAAGAAGCTTAATGCTGAGGCTACGGGTATTTGGCNAGGTATTCATCTCTGGANTAAGNNAGGGCTGNCAGAGACGAGTAAGGGACTTACCTATAGCATGAAAAAGGCTTGAGCTTATGTTTTCATGCATGTGCGTATATGCTAGCCTGTACCTTAGCTTTGTGTGAAGCTTCATTATTTTGGGAAGGATAATGGGGTAAATTTGGGGAAGTGGGTTGGCCAGGGGGTCAGCTGGAGGCCGATGGCACGGTGGGTGCAGCCCCTGGGCAGCCCGGCCCCCAGCCCAGGAGCAGCGCTCAGCCAGTTCCTGCTGCCGGGAAGCTGAGTTACATTAAGCAAAACGAATTAATCTATATCCAGAGGTTTTTATTAAATCATCAGTCAATTAAATCAGTGCTGCTCTGTTAGCTGGCGTTCCAGCTAGGCTCCCAGCCCTTCTGCTGCAGTGTAACCTGCGAGTTGTTCAGCTGTAGCAACCCCTGCCTTCTGTGTGGTGGGCTGTTGTGTGTGAGGGCTGTGGTACTGGGGTTTCCAGCACCATTAAAAGAAAAAAAAGACACGGTTTTACGTTAATTTTGCAATTTAATATATTCTTTTTCAATTTTTTTCTAGGGGGGAAAGGGTGTCGTGAAGTTTTTTTTTTTTTCTTGCTCCAAAAGCAATCCGTGTGCGTCTGGTTTTCCCCGGGGCAGCTTGCTGGGTTCCCTCTGTGCCTTTGGAGGCCGGCGACGGTAAAGCCAGGCCAGCATGAAACGCCTTCAAAGCTCCTTTCCATTGCTTGCAGCTAAAAGAAACTCCTGTGCGTTTGTAATTGAATGGCAGCATATGGTTTTTGTTTGCAGACAGGACACAGCTGGGAAGCAGTATCACCTGTGCAAATGCTGCATGAGGGATGTGTGTATTTTTAAAGGAACGATTTTAGTGCCAAAACATAACCTTCAGCAAGTAACGTAAATTCAGATGATTGTACACAAATATCTGGGGTTTTTTTAGTTCTAAGCTCAGCTGTGATAGTAAACACGATGCTGCAGTATGCTGGTAACTTGTTTGCTGCCACACGTTTGAAGTGCGATTCCTCATTTCCTCACCTCCTCTCCTTTCCATGTCCATGGCTTTTGCTGGTGATATCACTTTCCATTGTGTCTGCAAAATAACCTTAGGGTGGATTTTTTCTCCTAATTCCTCCAGCCTTCTATTTCTGACCAGACATGTAAAATTAGGCGTTAGTGTAGCTACGGGGAAAGTCATTCTGCATTTAGTAGTATGATGCCTGGAAGGACATAGGGTTACCTTCTGTCTGAAGGTTTATTTTAGTCACTGCAATTGCTGCTACTCTATTTCCACAAATTTCCCCATGCACATAGTTGAAGAGCTGGGTTACGGGTTTATTTCTCCTGCCAAAGCTGTTTGTAGGTTTTGACCTGATTTTTTTTTAGTCTCCTTTCACACGGGTTTTAAGGAGAGGGCATTAATACACTGATTAGAAAGCCTGTTCATTTTATGAATGGAGAATTCTGGAGTTCATGCAGTATGAGTGAAGCTGGTGGGACAGAGTGTGTGAGGAAACCTGTCTCTCACCCAACAAGGCAGGGTGAGAGTAAGTTACTGCAGATCTGAACTTTGTAGGAAGTTACCCAGGAAAAACACCAAGCAAGAAAATATAAGTAATTAAAAAACCCCCTCAAGTCATTGTTTCTTTCCATTTTCAGACTTTCTACTACAGGTGAAAAAGAAAAAAAAAACAAAACCCAAAAACCAAAAAAACAACACCAAACTAAAAAAGGCCTTTTTTCGAATAATTGTAACAGAAAAGCAAGGATGCTGGTGGTGGGTAATACAATGCAGTAGTGTCATGTACCACTGATTAGAAGAGGGGAATATTCCAGCTCAGTAATTCCCTTGACACTAGGGGAGAACAATAAACTTGTGAAAGAAGTTGCTATTTTAGTTCTCTTTGCATGAAGTTTATGGCTCCAGCAGGAATTCATCTGTATATGGCTGGTTGGTCTTCTCTCCAGTCCCTCACTTGCTGTTTCCCCGTCTTTATTGTACAGTTCAGAGCAGGAGCACTTTGGTTCCTGAAACTCAATCCTCCCGATACTTCTAAGCACTTCATAAATTAACATTTTGTAAAACCAGGGTGTGGGGGAGCGCCCTTGAGGACACTGTGCTTTGCTGAATGAGAAGTGATGTGGTTTTGGAAGCTTGATTTTATTTTCATAGTGCAGCTGTGTAGAAGGAAGCGATGCAGCCCGGCGAGGGGGGTGGATGCGTGCTCCCTGAAAATCCCTGGATTTCTTTAAACTCTTTGACTGCTCGTGGGTTGTTTGTCTAAAGGGCGAGGATCTGAGGATTGGCTATAATGCAGGTTGTCCTGCTGTGGGTATATTTATTGGTGGCAACGTTACAGTACAAAATAAAGTGTGTTTATGGCTTACTCTCTTAGAGAAAACTGGCATAAATAGTGCTTCTCTAATTTCTATGGGATGTATGTAGTTTGGACTACCTGGTGAAGTGCTACTCCAGAGCCTTGAAGTCACCCAATTTAGTCCTTTGAAGGGCTGAAGGCCTTACAAACCAGTATTACAGAGTGGGCTTGTATGAATTAAAATCTGTTACATTAAAAAAAAAAAAAATCAAACACAAAAACCCCTCCTTTGCCTTTCAGCCTGGCAGTGCTGTGATGTGGCCCTCCTTAGAGCTGGAAAGCCATCCTGCTTTCTCTGCATTTCTGCTTATCTATTCGAATGCTTTCCACGCGATCTGTAACTTCATCAGATTCTTCATGTGTTTTTTGGCTGTTCTTTCCTACCCGCAACCACAAGCTCTTCATGGCTGAGATTGTTTTTTGTACAGCTGGGAGTGCATGGTTAAAGCTCTGCAAATACAGATCATTGTTTCTGAAATCGAATGCTAAAGGGAACAAATAAAAAGTCAAGGGCAGAGGTTCAGGTAGGATTCAGCAAAGCTTAAACTTGAAGTACATATAAAACTGAAGTTTACCTAGAAAACCATTAAAACTGAACTTGAAAAGCTTGAAAAAAATCACACACTGAAAACTGCAGTGTCTTTAGTGCCTAAGGGAGAGGGAAAGGGGTAGACAGCCTTTCCCAGACATACCACGTGGATTAAATGCCCCTTGTCCTCCTGCCTGTTGCAGCTCTGGTCGGTTGGTGAAGTCAAGAGTGGTCGTTCTTGTTTCTGTCCATACTGTAGCTCTCCTTTCTGATTTTAAGAAAAAAAAAAAAATCCCAGAACAGACTACTCTGAGGCTAAGGTCTTGAGAGTAGCATGAAGTTTTCTTTCTTACATTCTCCTTGTGTGGTTCGCGGAGCGGTGAGGAGCGGATGCTGGGAAGCATGGAGAAGCTGGGCAGTGAAACCGGTGTGTGACGTAAGCCTACTGCCAACAAGATCAAGCCCGAACGGGGCGTGATGGGCAAATGGCAAAGCCGTGCTGGCAGCTCCTGGCATAGTGGCGTTCAGAGACCTTCAGTGTCACTGCTTGTGCGCCGGCTGCGGTGAGCTGGAGGACCGTCGGCCTGGCTTTCAGATTTCTCCTCAAGATACATACTTTGCCTGGGATGCCTAGAAGAAATAGGCCCACTAATTTAAGTTAAATTAAATGATGGCTGGAAGTAGTGGATGAAGAGGTTTATTGCTTAGGCACTTGCTGTTCGTATCCCTTCCCATTGCCTGTGCTTGTTTGTAAACTTTTCAGGGCAGAAACTTTGTTTACATTGACATTTTTACAGCACGTAACCAATGGAGCCCTAATCCTGGCTGAGGTTTTGGGAACCACAGTAAAGCAAATAAATGCTTTTTTTTTTTCTTGTTTTCCATGTTGGATATTACCATAGCCAGAGAACTCAAGCGTAGTCGTTTGTCGTCTTCCATGTCATCTTGTGGAAAATAACACTGAAGTTCTCTAGAAGAAACTGTAATACCCCTCACTGTGTTAATTCTTTAATGCTCAACAGAGCAGAAAGGTATCCTTCCCGTTTTGAGAAGACTTCAGTAGCTTTCCGTTTTACTGACCTGTGCAGATCTTTATAATATCTAAAATCACTGTTGCTTTTAAGAGCTTGAACCTGGACCTTTACGTCCTACTTTCAGATTTGCGAACACAAGGGATTTTACTGTGTTATCCTAAGGGGAAAAAACCTAATACAATTCCAGAAATTCAAAAGATTCAGCTATTTGCAAGAAGTAAGATGAATGGTTTTAATACAATCTGCTGGCTGCCATGAGGGTGCCCATAGTAATGCTTCTTGTGGTGGGTGGCAGCTGGGCAAGGGAGGTGGGATTTATATTTGCCTGTTCTGGTTAGTTTGGCTTTCAAGTTCCTGTGCACTCCAGATCCTGATCTCGCGGCAGGGCCAGGGATTGTCACTGCTGTCTGCGATACCTGGTAGAGCAAATGCTACCTGCCCAAAAAGATAGAAATTGTTTTCTGGGGCTCAAAGCAGGCATCAGCTTGAAGGAATTGCTCTTATAATATAAGGGAAAACACAGTTTAGCCTTTATTTATCTTCTTTTTTTTTCCCCCTTATTTTTACACTTACTTAGTAAGTTGGTCTACTTTATTAGGGTCCTTATGAATCTTGGTTTGATTATGACCAGTATGGTCTGTCTTTTGTTTTCCCTTTTCTTACTGTATTGGTTTTTTTTCTTTTAAAGCTTTTCAGAGGCTGCTACCTCCCTACCCATTGCTTGAAGAAGTTCACTTGTCTAGAAACCTAAATTTAGTCTTTTGCTGACGCAGAGTAGTCATTCATGCTTATCTGTCACTCAGGTTTTCTCATATGTTTTTGCCAAAGCACTTCCTAACAAGATAAAATAAAATAGCTTCCAAACCTGTCTGTCTCCTTGCAAAATAAGTTTGCATCCTTTGAAAAATTGGACTGACATGTGTATTATGAAATGAGAAATCATTTTAAGTTCTGATGTAAGGGCCAACTAGTAAGAGAAGGGGGGGGGGGAATCTTCCTGGAGGAAGTATTTCCAGGGTTTTTGTTTTCTTGTTTGACAAAAAACAAACAGTAAAAATTAGTTGTGAGTTTGAACTCACAGGCCTCCCCTTTTTTCCTTGACAAGAAGAATCAGTATTCTCCCTTCCTTACACATCAAGTGTTCACTTCTTTTGTACTCTGTGACTTGTGGCACTTTCCTTACAGCCCAAACCAACTCTGCCACAGAAGGAGGTTGCCCACGGGGAGTTTTTAATGCTGACTTGTCCTTCCCTGATCTGTACATGCCTTTCTCCTCGTTCGTGTTTCTCCGCTATCTGGCATCTGCCAGGAAGGTGATGGAGCAGGACAAAGCAGTCTGTGCTTCTGTCGGATGGCAGAGATGTGAGGATGCCATCTCGCTTGATTCCTTGAGTATCGGGAACCCAGATGCTCTGTTCAGGGCATGCGCTGCTGCTGCTGCTGTTTTGTACAGATCTGCGATACCTCCAGTGCAGCATGTTTGAGCTGGGCAGCAGGGGAAAGCTCTCTTCGCTGATTTCCGCAGTGGTCTTAAAAGTAACCTGCTTACTAATACTCGCCTGGTCTGCTCTTTGAAAAAGGACTGGTGGAAAAACTTCATCAAAGGAGCTTGGGCAGTGTTTGCACCGTGGGTTTTTTCAGCTAAGATATCTTGAGTGTATCAAGTGCGATGTGTAACGTAGCAGCTTCTGTCTTGGGGTAAACCCGTCACAGTAGACCTTGGGATGAAGTGCATGAGCTGTGCTTTCTCCTGTTGATAGAGGTGTGGTGGGTGTTGGTGGCAGGTGCTAGAATGGCATCTCATACAAAAATTGTGACAGCAGCTGATCAGTCCTATGGCATTGCAACCCAAAGGTCAAGTAAAGAAGCACTGGTTGTGGTGTAACACAGGTCCCTCCATGGCTTTGCTGAAGGGTAGGCTAAAGCACCAATGAGGCAGTCAATAAGAAATGGGACAAAAGGGGTAGCTTAGATACCAGATTCCTCCTGTCAACACCTCTTAGCTTCTCAAACCTACATCAGAGAGGGGAAAACGTAACAGTCTAGATCCTCCTACTGCTTTTCGGGATTAGGTGCATGCCCCAGGCTTGCACTTAGGGCCTTTTTCCTGATGTCATGATGCTTTGGGTGGGACACTTTAGAAAGTGTTGGCTGGATGACTGGGTGGAGCAAACAAGGTGGAGCAGGAGGGATGAGGCAAACAGCCGTGGTTGAAATCCAGGTGTGACCTCCCTGAGTGTACGCTTGTTCCTTTTGCTTTTTGAGTGGACGTAGATGTTAATTTGCTTTCAGATCACAGAAGCTATTGTGTGTGATGGCAAGAGTGACAATAACATACCTGTGAACCGTGATAGGGGAGAAGTAAAGCTGTTAAATGACAAAGGAGGGAGGAATATGTTTGAATATGTTAGAATAACTTCTTTTCCTCAGAGCAAACTCCCGACAAACTGAAATAGGTGATAAAAATTAAGAAACCTTAATATTTCGGGACAGAGAGAAACTGGAGGGCTAGAATATACTTATGACCTGTGGTGTCTTGGGCAAACACAAATCTGTCGGGTTCTGTTTTCCTGGATTTTTCGTGTGACATCCTTTAACTTGCACCCTATCCTATAGAAGGCCAGTAGTAATATTGCTAGTGTAGAATGATGGCTGAATTGTGGGGATAACGAGTAACCTTAACAGGTGCTGTAAATGCAAAAGTAGAGATTCTTTGTCTTTGAAGGTGTATCACACTGTATCTTTTATCAGCAGGAAGAAAAGTTGTTCAGTTACTTGTCATGGCTTGAAAAGATGTGGTGAGAAAATGATGCTTTATATTGACTCTCTTTAAACATTATTACCTGAGACACAACTGTTCTGGTTCTGTGCTGTATTATTGTTTTAAAAGTCATATCCAAATACTACCAAATTGCTGTGTTAGTCTCCAGGTCGTAGTTTCGCTTCCTGAGAGAACTGGTCCATTGCAATGAGACTTTGTAAGAATTCAAATGTGAAGTGGGCTTAAGAGGGAGTTTTTCCAACCACAGTTTAATTTCCATAAGATACAATAAACACTCTCAGCTGGATAATGTTTTGGTACCCCTGTTCAAGATTCCCAGGCTCAGAACAGTAGAGAGGATAAGGTAAGCTGAGATTGGCAGATCTTGTGCCTTTTTTGGTTTTGTTTCTTTTCTTTTGGAGCCCTCAGTAGGACTGGAGAGCAGAAGCGTGCTGTAGGGCAGGAGTGAGGATTGCTTGCAGAGCTGTTTTGGGAGATCACCTGCCCAAATGGTAGCTACTGCTGCTAGTTCCCTATTTTCAGGAGTAAGTCAATCTTTGCAAGAGTTGAAAATACAAGGAGAACTGTCGCGCTTGACCATTTTGAGGCATTCTTGCTGTTGGAAGGGGAAACTTGAGGCTGAAAATAAATACGAATTTGACTAGATTTAGAAGTATTGCAAATAATTCCTCCGTCCCCTGGCTGCTGTGGAGGAGCTTTTGCAGAAGGACTGTGTTTTGGTGAGCGAGCTTGGCAGGTAGCTGAGGTGTTTTAAAGCAGCCGGTACAAAAACGCTTCCTTGTAAAATAAGGAGAGCGTGTGAGGGAGCAAGGATAGCTGGAATCAGCTAAGAAAGCTTAGGCTGTGGTTTAATTTCTGTCTTACTAAAGGCAAACTGTGGGATTTGGAAGGGAACAACGTATGAACAAGATCCTGTGTTTTTGTGTGAAGAGCAGAACAGTATTTCATCCCTTTTTCAAAAAAGGGTTTGAAGTATTTGCAGAGCATTACCAGTACTGTAGACACGAGCAACAACACAAATTCCATTTTTAATTGTTTTGCATTCCTTCATTTTAGGATCTTGGACTGCTTAATACACACATTAAATGGAAACTTACAGTTTTCATTTAGGGTGACTATTTTCTACTGCAGTGGACAAAGTAATGCAAGTGAAATTCTGGGTCAACTGATTCAAAGCTCAATACAAAGAACTTTCACCAGGTTATGTAGAAATTACAGGGGCAGACCTGAAAGAGGAAATTTTCTTGATTAAAGCCACTTTGGTAGGACCAATAATGATAGTTTTTGACTATGAAAAATGTTGATGCGGAATTGTAAGCGTCCTCTATTCTGGAAGTTTTCCCTCAGTTTTGCAAGGACCATTTTGGATAGTTTAATTTTTAAATAGTTTTGAAATATTTCTTGAACAAACAGTCCAGTGGGAGGGGAAGAATAAAGGCACCAAACTAACTTGGGCCAGGTGGTATTTTCCAGCGTAATTGGCCTTCTCCAGCAGTGGAGAGAACTACAAATCTTTACAGACATTTGTTGGGGGGGATTGGGAGAATGCATGGACAGCTGCCAATGAAGGGTTGATAATTGTCATAAAAAGCAGATGTGATGTGAAAGTTGCTAGGAGGAAAGATGAGCTGAGATGGAAGTGGAGAGGAAATGAGTTTCGCTCGGGACATCCTCAGTGCCAGCACTGCCGACGGTTCAGATGTGTGCTTCGCTCTACAAAGCATTTTAGAGTTGTCTTTGCTTAATGTGAGCATAAATAAAAAAAAGTGACAGATACGTTTTGGTCTGAAAGAGAGAAAAAAGAAAATTGTTGTGTAAAAGTGACTACTGAAAAAAATAATGTAGGGACGCTAGTACAGCTTTGGAAGTTTAACATTCTGCAGCGAATGAAGAATTACTTAAAATTTTACAGAACATGGCTTAAATTTGTCTTTTCTTTTTTGTTTCAGTGTTCCGAGGTCATGAAACTTAATCCACAGCAAGCTCCATTATATGTGAGTACAAAATTTAAATTTTTTTTCCCTTTCTTGCTATTCAAACAAAATGCTTCCCTCCACCCTTTTTGGAGATGCTGCTCCTTTTTTCTGTGCTCCCCAAAGACCTTATTTGTGTTTGTCGAATTGCAAACGCTCAGTGGTAACACTCAGGTAAGTCACAGAGCTCCTCTGTCTTTCCAATGGACAATTTTAAAGAAGTTTTGAGACACCTTGTAATGCTGTCAGCGTGCAGGCATCCCCCTGCTTTTATTTTTTTGCTCCCAAAAGCGTGCTGGAGCGTGTGGCTGTGCTCTTGCGACTTTATGTGTTGAGAGGCTGTAAGAAGAAATTGCTTGTGTGGAAAACAGGGCATCCCGGTGTGCGGTGCTTGCCCACTGTAATAATATTTTTTCTGGTCAGAGTTTTAAACGTGGCAGAGAGGAACTGGAAGCAGTGAACGGCTCAGCTGTGCTGGGACTGCTGCAGCGGGGAATGGTTTACGTCAGCCTCCTGGAAGCTCGTAACTCGATGGCTACGTTAATAAGGAACAAGCTTCCTCTCGCTCTTGAATAGCAGCTTTGTTGCAGAACATGGGGATTGTCAAATTAGACCTGGATTCGCGGGGGTGTACGCACGTGTGTTATATTTGTGCCAAAACTGGCAGCCAGGTTTGTAACCGTTTGTTTTCCACCCAGCCTGGCCGTGCTGGGAGCAGGGTCAGCTGGTGAAGTCGTCCTGTGCTTGTGGTCCTACCCACAGACCTGGCTAACAAGGGTGGAGCTGGACGCAAGGATGGAAAATATGGAGGGAAAATTGCTTGCAAATGTGGCTTTTAAGGGGAAGGAAGGAGAAACTATTAGAGGTGGTGATAGACCTGTATCTTGGAAAGTGGTGTGTGCTGTAAATAACGGATTGTATTGACCTTTAATGCCATGGAAGCTTTTAAATTTTGCCTACTTGTAATTACCAGCTGGAAGTTTGTATTGGAATTTATGCTTTACTTACTGTGCTAAGTCTTGTGCTTGAAGCAAGACTAAAACACTACCTAGTGTGACCTGACTTTGGGAGAATGGCTTTTCTGGAGTACACCACCATGTTCCGTATTACTGCAAAACTAAATTTTGCCTGAAATTTGTTATATCACAAGCGTACAGAATGCACCTTGGCTTTGAAGAAACTTAATTTAAACTTAGGACACATTAAAAGAGAACGAAACTTATGTGCAAATATATGATGTAGATGCTACAGTAGAAACACATGAATAGTAGAAAGCAAGATAAAGTTATCCTTAAGTCTTTTGAGCAGTGGATGACTTAACTAATCTGGAGGCTTTGTTTTACCGGTCTTATCTTCTGACTTAGTTTGTTTTCCCACCATTTTGTGTGGGTTTGTATTTAATGTGTAATGCTGGAGTGGTATACTTTAAAAGTCCTCATCCCCACGTGATAGTGAGGAGGACTGGGCTGAGGTCAAATGTAGCCCGGTGTGAAATAGTGTTTATATGGCACTCGGTATAGTGTTTCTTTGCAATCCAAACAAGTTGCTGACAACATTATTAATACATCAGGGACTCCCTTTTCTCTCTTCCTCCTCCTCCTATGGCCAGGTGTATAAGCAAATCAGCTCACTTTCAAAACAAGCAAATTTTGGTAGCTTAAGGAAGAGGTGGGAGACAGAACAAAGAAACTCAAGGACTTTGAAAATTCAGTATTTAGTCTTCCTGTTTGCTCTCAGTATAAATGCTTTGATGTTTTAAGATCAGTTTTGTTTTCCACATGTTATTAATTGACAGCTCAGCTCCAGTTGCTAGGTGTGAGCAGTACACGAAGAAAAATGTATCTTCCTGGTATTTTTATTTTTCAAAAGGCAGACACAACAGTCTTGCGGCGTGGCCGTTGCTAGGTGAATTTCAAACCTCACCAGGTTCCTGCTTCGGAGTGATGTCAGCTCCGTTTTCCATGTACGGGCTCCTTGAGCTTGTGTTCAAATTACTGAGAACAGTATCCTGTGAATTTCTCTATATGGAATTTCATCTCTGTGGAATAAACAACTGGAAATAATAGACAATACAGACATGTCAGGGGATCTCCCCACATTTGTCTACTCTCAGGAAGAATTGCTTCCCCCTGAATTCACCCTTTTGTTCTTGACATCTTTGCATTGCATGCTTTACACTCTTCCTCTTCTAAGCCAATAGTTTAGATTCAAGATTAATTTGGCTTATTGATTTTTTTAAATGCATTTTCATCCTGAAAGCTCTGTTTGGTAGTTGTTTTTATCATCATCAGTGTTACTGAGCTCGTTTTAGGAGGAGAAAGTAAAAAACGGTGTCTCCAGTTCCTGGGAGCCAATTAGAGAGCTAGAGCACGTTTCATCCTATCTGATAATTACCAGGTTGTCCACATTAATGCCTTACAATTATGAAAAGTGTTTTGGGAACCTGAGATGTCCGATGTACTTGGGACGAAAGTTTTGTGGGTGATGGAGAAGGTGGTACTACTAAAGATATAGAGATTCCTACATTACTCAAGTCGATGTATGTAAGTAGAAAGACGACCACCAGTTGTATCCCTCCTGGTACCTTCTTTGGGCTGCTTGGACTTTCATTTACCTCGTCTGTAAAAATTGCCTGTCCTGCCTCTGCAGAGCTTGGGACCACTGGGAGGTCACAGCCTGTAATGGTGAGACTACGGGGCCTTTGTAAGTGTAAAGATTAGGAGATAAGGTGGAAAACACATCCTGTAGTAATAATGAGTGTCGTGTTTTTGTGATTAAAGAAGTCTGGCCCATGTAAGCATTGTCTGATTGTTTGCTGGTCAGTGAGGTTGCCAGGAAGCTGAGCTGAGTGCTATATTGCTGCAGGTTTGGGCTGGGGCACGAGCTGTGCCTTTCCTCTGCAGACAGACAGCTTCTGGCTCGTTCAGTTGCTCTTCCCAGGAGCATTGTATCACTTGCCCAGAGCGGTTCGTTACTGGCCCTTAATGCTCCTTAACGGGCTCTCCCGGCTCCGGAGCCTGACGCTGCTCACAGCAGCATGGTCATGGGGCAGAGGAGCTCATGCCAGGAGAGATAGCGCAGCAAAGTGTTCCTCAATATAGCACACAGAAGGTTCACCACAGTGCGATACCATTAATGCTCGTGCTTCAACGGGCTGTAGGTCAAGCAGCTGTCCCATCTGCACCACTGTCAACACCTAATTGACTTTATAAAAGGCAACGTTACTTTGCAGAGTCTGTGGCTTAATACTGTGGTGTAAATTTAAAATAAAGATGTTCAAACGCGCTTCCTCCTTCCTCAGGTGTCTCGACGGGGTACTGACATGAGCAGCTGTCTTGCTGCCAGCAGTGATGATCTGAAGTGAGGTAGTAGAGTGGGAAAGTCCTTGACAGTCTTCTGCGGTTCGCACAACTGTGATGATGAAGGTTCAAGTTCTCCCTGTTACAGCAGTGGCCTTAAACTTTGTGATACAAGCTTGGCTTCAATGCAGAGGTGGTCTCCAGAGCCATAATCAGCATAGCATGGGGAGGGTTTTAACAGAGAATGAGCTTTATTTCTTAGCTTTTTCACTAGCACGGGTTGAGGATACAAAAAGCAACCGTCATTTGGCTGGACTGAGTGTATCTGATCTCTGTTGCTGCTGTTCTCGTGGGTTGTTTTGTTTCCAGTGTGTAATTATATGGGTCATGCTTTACGTAGTCTTTAGTGCCACTATGGACATTCTGTGGAAAAGGGATATTCTGCAATACAAAGTCCTCACTATACATTGATTTCTTCAGGTGCCTTTTACTTCAGGATGTGCAAAAAACAGAAGTCCCTGTGGCTGGACAGTCCTTTGGTTGCCTGCCTCGGACTGTAGTCAGGAACATCTCTGTTGATGCACAGATGCCAGATTAAATCTGAAACTGGCTTTACCTACATCCATTTTGTATTTCAGTGCTGTCCCGTCAACATGGGAACTCTGTTGAGCACAGCATGGTGGATGAAGGACAGCATTTCAGACCTTATTTCTGATCTGCCTGGGGCTGTGTGCTCAGGAAGCCCAGGGTCTCACATCTGAAGGACTGCATCGTTCTGCTTGCCGGCAGGGCTCAGGTGGAATGAGGGGGGGATGGTTTGCAGGGGGCTGTGGCTGATGGGAGGTGGGAAGTTAGGAGCTTCAGCTTTGCTTGGTTTTGTTAAATACTTGCAATGACCTCACTGATCATCACCTTTTTATAAAAGTTGTATCTCTCTAACAATAAAAGTTGAAATTTCAACTGGAGTATTGTAAAGTACTTCATAGCTGTGGTCAATATGTTATTGAAATATCCAGATCATCAAGGAGTATGCAGATAGGGGAAAAAAAGGATTAACGTTGCTCTAAACAATGGAGGTTTATTAAGTGACTTTTTTATTGTTGTGATTCATTAAATTCTCATTTTATAAGTGAAATAATTTAAATTAGTCACTTAGCTTTAACTAAACTATTGCTGACATCCAGGCAAGAGAAAGAAAATGAGAAAGAGCTGTGTAAAGGTGAAGTACTGATCTTTATGTAAATGTTACCATTAATTGAGAATCCAGCAGCGTATTCAGCAGGAGATTTAATTGCAAAAGGATCAAGGATCGCAAGCTGTGTCCTTATTTCTAATCAAACTTTAATAAATACAGAGTGCATGTGAGTGACTGATCAAGGTCGAGTCTTCAGCTGCGTGCAATATCCTGAAAATCTTACTGCAAAAGTGACCTGCGTAGCTTCTGGTTTCAGCCTCTGCTAGCTGTGGGATCTTTGTAACATCATTGAACGTTCTTCTAACTCACTTGTATCTCCTGCCACTCTGAAAGCAACGTTGTTTTTTTAAGAACAGCCTGCGAGCAGTACTGAGTGTGAAAGTGTTGGAGCAGGGCTGGAGTGACATGCAGAGGATGAGTTGGGAAGCGTTGTCATCTTCTCTTGATTACTGCCAAGGCTACAACCTTAGATCTGCCTTTAAGACAGGGATGTTTTTTCACTGTGATAATGATCAGTGGGTGTGAAATGGAAAAGATTAGCAGCTGGAGAAGGATGATGTATCCCTGCGAACTAGTTTCCTTTTTCCTTTTTGATTAAAAGGAACAAACTTGTTTGAAATCACAGCACTCCTCCTCTGCATGGTTTGTCTAAGGTGTGCCCACGTTATTTGGAGGGACAAACCCAAATGTGTCATAACTGGTGATTGCATGGGAGGGCAAACACTTAATTGATAAAAATGCTCCCATTGACTTTGGTCTTTAATCAGGTTCATGGATGGAGTCTCTTGTAAAAACTGCTTCTTAGGAGCTGTGTAACCTGCAGAGTTTCTCAAGGAGAGTTTTGATAGGGATGAGAGCTCCCACTTCCAAGCCAAAATGCCATGCAACTTCATGAAGTATGAACTTCAAAAGCCTCAGAAAGAGTGCATTGACCTTCTCTTAGTATAACCTGGGTTTTGGGTACAGTAGGTCCTCTCTTCTGTTAATGAATGAACTACTCTTGTAGGTTTCCCGATGTGTCCTGCTTTAATCTAAACAGGAAGAAAAGGATAATGCTTATAATATTGTTTTCCCGCTTACATATTTCACACAGAATGATGCCCTGCTGAAGTGCACTGTGCATTCCTGAGAAAAACAATTGCGATAACCTCTGATGTTCATGTCTAAAGAAAAACTCTCTTTTGAATAAATATCAAAGAAAGAAGTTCACAATACAGAGAGCTTGAGGGTTGTGGTAGCAGCGTCTGTCCCAAGCGCCGACGCTGCCCGTGCCTGCAGCGAGGTGTTGTGCAGGCATGCCGTGCCTGGCAGCCCGGTGCTTAGCGTGGCTGAAACATCTCAGGTGTGACTGGAGCCCTATTGTGTGCCAGATAATTAATGTTCTTCAGAAATCTCTACCAAAGGGACAAAAGGACAAAATGAAATACCTTTATAATCCTCCAGTAAAATGTTGTCATGAGATTGGCAGCTGTGGTTTAGTTACTTTTCTACTAGCATTGAATTTGTTTGCTTAGTGGCATCTATGGTGACAAAGGCCACTGGGATGCCTGAATATCTGAGATCAGTCCAGCAGAAAAAGTAGAACATACCTTGCATGCTTTTGATGTGGGGATTTCTTACGAAGATCGCTGTACAGAAAGCCCGTCTTACTTTCTTTTGAGGTCCTTAGGCAAGAGGAGAACCACCCTTGATGTTTAGTTCAGCTCTATGGTGAGAGAATCTGATAAACCTCTTGTCTTTTATTTGTGGGGTACTTGATTTCTTAATGACAAACTAGCTTTCTGCCCCACCTTCAAAATGTCTTTGAATTATGAATGAGTAGAAGGCCTCTGAGCACCTTTAACAGATAAAATACTTGCTTGTGTTGCTTGTGGAAGAACCTGCTTCTTGATTGGTTTTAAGAAAGTCATTTGGGACGCCTGAATAAACTGATTTTTTGAGGAGCATATTACAACTTGTCTAGTTCTACTTTTGTTTTGCAGGCAAAATAGTTTCCTCACTAAACTGTGCTTGACCTCATCTTTAAGCTTTTGTTGCTTAGGTCCTTGATCTGGATTCTTTTCATCCTCCACTTCCCAAATACTGGTCTACATCATGCAAGAAGTTATCCCTTCTGTTGAAATGGTGTCTGGCAGCTGCCGTCTGAGCTCTGCACCGTGCTCTGGCAGGTTGCCTGCTGCTTCCTCGTTCCTGGGTACCTAAATGAAGACTTTGGGTGGCACAGTTTGGTGCTCACGAGGCCATTTGCTTGGCTTGCTCCTCTTCAGTTAGGCATTCACTAGCTCATGAGATCTGTGCGATGTTAGTGTAGGGCTTCTTTGGAAATGGTCACTTCTGTGCATGTACTGAGGGCAGCTTTGGCTGGAGAAGTCAGAAGAGGCCTGCTGACCATCAGCATCGCCATTTTCCTGGATGAGCCATTTATTACATTGCAGCTCAGGGGCCGCTTCTCAACGCTTCTTCCGTATTATCTGAAACTGAAAATGCTGGTGATTTGGGTTGCAGGTCCTCCTGCCGTTAATTATCAGCTTGTTCTTTTCTTCTGTGATCCTGTTTTGTGGGTATGAAAGCGCTGGTAAACAATAAATGGACTAGCTTAAAGTCTGGAGCACTTGTCTGAAATTTTGCCCTGAAGTCACTGCTGCTTTGCAGAATTGTGTGTGAACTTTAAATAATTCAACTTCCAAAAGAAAGATGCTGGGTACAGGGAAGGGGTGGGAAAGCAGAGGAGACAATGATCCCTTGTTTTGGGGAGCTATTAGATTGCTTCAGTCTGTTTTCTGAAAGTGTCGAAGGAATCCTTACATTGTCACACGAAGAGTTTTATTAAAACTGGGTGAAAATCTGTAGAAGTCTTGGGCTCTGAATTTAGGGTTCTTTATTTCTTGTGGTAGCCAATCAGCTGGTTAATATCTGGAAAGACGCAAAGAGATTGTGTCCTATCCCCAACGTTGGCTGACACTGTTGCCTTCCCTCCCTCAGAAGGAACGAGCAACAGAGATCAGGACTTGGTGGTTAAGAGGATGAAAATACTCTTCGACTACTCTTTCTCTGCAGAATGTATTTATATAGAGAGTTTATAAAGACTGTTATGTTACCTTTAGAATGACCAAACAGATTTCCCATCTTATCAATCAGAATACATGTCTGCATTTTATTTTCTGTAACAAAGTGCTGAAAACACTGAAACAGCCGTTTTGTCAGACTTGGAGGCAGTTCTGGCAGCAAAGTTACTGTGAGAATTGTGGTTATGAAGATGTCGATTCGATGGAAGCACGACGTTTTCAAATAAACTCTCAAATCTCTTGCGCTTTACCTGCAGTGCCTCCTGCCTGCTTCTGAGGGTTGTGCTGCAAGCGCTCGCTGCTCCGCCTTTCTCAGTAAAGCAATGCCGTACTGTGTGTAAGTGGAAAATAAAATAAACTGTGATTAATTGCTGAGTGCGAAGACCGATGCTGTGCACTGCCATCAAGTGGCAGTTCTCTTGCAGGACACATTTTCAGGGCTGCTTTCTGCAGGGCTGCCTGCGTCTGTAGCTTTGTTTCAAGGTGTTTCTTCTAAGCATCACAAAAGTTTCATCTGTCTGGTAGCTGGGGTTGCGGGGGGTAGCTAATGGTTATAATGATTTCTATTCTCTAATAGCAAAAATGTCACTTTAAGAAGTGCCTCAGTTGCAGTAGCTGCAAGTACTGTTGTTGTGAAATATTTAAAGACTGGCGAGGATATTCTGCAGCTGGCAGGAAAATTAACGTTCTGAAACACTCTGAGCTCTTGTCTCTTTGAGGGTTTTGTTGTACTGTAGAGGAGGCTGAAATACCAGGAAAACTCCATCCTTCTGCTCTCTTATGCCTTTGGATGTTAGGGTTCAAACCTGATTTTTTTGTTCTGATTTTTTTTTTTTCCTGCTTTTAAGACACATCAAGGCTATTTGTGAAAATACTGCAGTGACGGGAGATTGTTTCAAATAATGTGTCATCATATGTACTTTATCTTCCAGGAACTGTGACTCTCTCCACCTCTCTGGTGCCAAGAGAATAGCTGCATTTCTGTTAGTCACTAAATGCATTCAGTCTGCCTGCTATTTTTCCCAAGCACTACGATTTTGTTGTTATTGTTACATGAGTAATTAGCAGGAGACACTATCAATCACTCGAGCAGCTGGTAATAAAATTATCTGGTTCGGTTCTCTTAACAGTGTAGTGAAGAACAGAAGAGGTTTAGGATGAGGCCAGAGCAAGATGTTCCCATCAATTTGGGTGTGTTTTATAGGAAAAGATTGTAGTATTTTCCACAATTTGTATAAAACAAATAGTAAAAGCAGTACTTGTTGTGGAAACTGGGTGGGAATGGAGGGTAAATTCTGCTATAGAGAAGTTCCTCATGTCTTTACATCTTGTACTCGTAGAATCATAGAATGCTTTGGGTTGGAAGGGACCTTTAGAGGTCATCTAGTCCAACCTCCCTGCAATGAGCAGGGACATCTTCAACCAGATCAGGTTGCTCAGAGCCCCGTCCAACCTGGTCTTGAATGTTTCCAGGGATGGGGCATCGACCACCTCTCTGAGTTCCTATTCATGTGGTGACATTACGTGGAGACTTGCATAGCTTAGAGGGCAACCCCCAATGTGTTATCGGTTGTGTACTTCCACACCTCCTTCTCCTCCCTACCAGAGTGTACGGGGCTTGCGGTGGAAGGGGTTTGGGGTTACTGTCAGTAGTTGCTTGTTCGGGCAGTACAGGCCATGGTGACTGAGGACAGCAAGCACACAATGTTTTAAATGAATGGTCTGGCTAACACTGAACTGCCCAAATAAACAAAAAATTAAATCATTATTTTCTTCACTATGCTTCCAATTTCACCCAAACAAGAACATTATCGTACCAGTCCTTCCCTAGATGTTTGCATACAATACAAATAGTTGAACGCCACTTTTCTTATCCTTTCTATTTTTCTCCTTAACTTTTGACTTTTTGCCATTTTGCAGTTAATTTAGTTGTTAATTTTATCACATCTTCCTATGTGCTAAAAATTATTAGAAATGACCTTGACTGTTGAGTTTTGTGCAGGCCCTCTGCATAGCACAGTCCAGCACCGAGCAGATGCACTCAACGTGCTCTGAACAAATGTTGGTAACGTAAGTGCTGCAGAGCATGTAGAGCCCCGTGCTAAAGCAACGATGCAGCTAAGTTAGCTATTAAGAGCCAGCTGAGTAACTTGCCTGGCTCTGCCCAGCAAAGTGGTATGTCACGAAGACGTACCCATAAAGATAAATCATGTATCTTTTTCAGCACTGACGAGGTCCTGTTACTTTGATGGATTTTCTGTTGGCAGTCTGTAGAGATCTCCTTCAAGCTGCCTGGATTAATAAGTATGTAATACCTGTAATAGGCTCTTGACACTCAATAAAGATTTATCTCTGAGCTGATGGATTTGGAGACCAACCAAGACATGCTCTGTCAAAGGATGGGGCTGCCAATAATGGATTTCTTCAAGTTTTTACATTTCTGTAGGAGTTTGTGTTGCTTGCACTGGTTCGGGGTAGGAAATCCACCCCTTGCTCTCCTTAAACCTTCTATCTCTTTGCAGATAAACCCTGCTGCAGGATTAGACACCTGAACTGGCTTGGGACATGGTGTGCGGTGAGATTGCGTCAATAATTCAGCCGTAAAGATGCTGGCTCTGCAGACAGACAGGTCGAGGGTGTCCGTGCTGTGTTTTTTGCACAGGTCGCAGTCAGGATGGATCTGTGGGAGCCAGCTTGAGCCTGGAGTAACAGTTCAGGGCTGTTTCTCATAGATGTCTATGTTTTCTGACATATTCTTTTTACCCAAAGAATCTTGAATAAATAGTCTCTTGACTCTGTATCCCTACTTTACCCTGTGTCAATCTTTAATCCATCAGTGTGCTAAGCTAAACTTATTTTTGGACTAGATTCTTTCTTACCTTTGGGGGAAGAAAGTGGTGGAGAGAAGACAGTTATTTTGCATCTATGTCAGTGTTGTAGTCGTGGCTTTGTGGCTAGCATTGGAAGAGGAGATCACTTGGCTCGGTGTAGCGTTGATGAAATACGGAAGGTATCACCTTGACTTGCTGTGTGGGCTGGCAGACAAACATGTACCATCGTTCTGCTCTTTTGGTGGACTGTGGGCAAGACATTGCGGTCTGCAAATGTATTTTCCTAGGGGAAAGAGACTGCTTTGCAATATCTGCCTTTCTCATCATAGAGGGGCTCAGAATCTGTGCCGTTAACCTGAAACCTTTTGCTGGCAGAAACAATATCACTGCTGTTAATTTAAAAGGGAAATAAAGTTAGGTTTGGAGATGGATATTTTTTTTTTTAAACCATTGGAGTCATTCTTGTTGTCTCCATTTGTGATTTTTTTTTTCTTTTAAGAAAACAAAAAAACCCCCATCACTGCTTCATGCTTCTTTAAGATCAAGGAGATTGAAGTCATTGGTGATGAAAAAGGACCCAAATCTACTCCAAACCTGGCAGCTTGCCATTCTGTTTATTTCTGGAGTCTCTCCCTGGAGGTTTTATCTGCAGGAGTTTGCAACACTCCAGCCGAACAACATCCATCTTTCTCCACGCTGTGACCCAGGTCACTGCCTTTATCAAGGGGGATATCTCCAGGCGAGGAGGGGTTTCTAGAGCTGCTCATGTTCAGACAGATTTCACAGCCCTGCCTTTGTTTCTGGCAACTGGAGTTCTGCAGAATAAGCTGCTTTTGATGTGATTTTTTCAGCTAAATGCTCCTTTGAGTCAATATGTACTGGCGAAATTGAGGATGTCTGTAATGACTGCTATTATCTTGCTGTAACGGATACCTCTGACCTCATCCCCTGGTCCGTTCCTTTTATAGGCGTGTGCTGGGAGCTCGCAGGGTAGATGGCCACATCTTCAAAAGGGGAGGGGTGTTTCAAACAGCATTGTTGCAGCATCTGGGAGTGAAGTACCAGGAGGCCATGTCCATGCCCTAATAGTGTTCCCAAGAGAGAAAATGCACTCAAGATTAGGTGAGGTGCACACAGAATCACAGAATGTTCAGGGTTGGAAGGGACCTCTGTGGGTCATCTAGTCCAAACCACCTGCCGAAGCAGGGTCACCCAGAGCAGGCTGCACAGGACCTTGTCCAGGTGGGTCTTGAATATCTCCAGAGAAGGAGAACCCACAGCCCCTCTCGGCAGCCTGTTCCAGGGCTCCATCACCCTCAGAGTGAAGAAGTTCTTCCTCATGTTCAGATGGAACTTGCTATGCTTCAGTTTGTGCCTGTTGCCTTTTGTCCTGTCGCTGGGCACCAGTGAAAAGAGTCTGGCCCCATCCTCCTGACACCCACCCTTGAGATTTTTATAAGGATTTATTAGGTCCCCTCGCAGCCTTCTCTTCTCCAGGCTGAACAAGCCCAGCTCCCTCAGCCTCTCCTCATAGGAGAGATTTTGCAGTCCCCTCATCATCCTCATCACCCCGTGTTCAGGCAGAGAGGGAAAGTGGCTGAGTGGGTGTCTTGTAGGTAGGACCCATGCCTAGATTCCACCCCTCTGGGCTGAGCAGCTCATCTGCTTCTGTTAATCTCAGAAAAGCAGCCTGGAAGAGTTTGCTGGACGTAGGTTATTTTCTTGCCGTGGAAGAAGAGCATCCCTTGGTTTTATGAGCCAGTGGTGATAGCGCTCGGTGCCTGTGTTGCGGCTGACAGGCCAGAATGCTTAGTCAGACCTGGGAAGACTGGGATCCAAGGCTTTCTCAATCTGAAGAGTTGTTCCAGCAGACGAGAGCATTCTCATGTTTGCTGTGAAAAACAGTTGCCCAAACCCCCATCTGCTTTTGCAGTCAGGAGCCTGTGCGTCTACGTGTGATTTTGTTCTGCAGGGAGGTGTCCGTGTGCTGTGGGTGTCCTGTCCAGAGGTGGTTCTCCAGGGGGGTTACACATGTGTTTGCACCAACCCGAAGTAACCTCAGATGGGAGGGATCTTCCAGGATACTCAGCCAAGATGGGGACACTGTCTAGGAGCAAAAGTGTAGCTGTTGACCTAGTGTACTGGCAGGGGTAGATGGTAATGGATTACTGAGCATCTGAACAATTTTATTTTGCTGTTTTTCTTGCAGGATGATTTCTGTTACTTTTTCTAAAGCTGCCTTGCAGTTGTCTTTTCCATCCTCCAGCTGTTTTCCCAGTATTCTGCAGTTCTCAACTTCAAGTAGAATTGTCTCGGCTTTCCCTTTGATTTTGTTTAACTGAATTATTGTTGGTCCTGTGCACTTTGCAAAGAAAATGTAGTATGATTGAAAACCCAGCTGTTCTTTTAAAAGCCATTTGGATGAAAAATACTCGGTGCATTTGAACCATGATTCCCATTTCATTGATGGGGAAACTCGAAGCGTGGGGATGTGAACGGACTTGCCTCCTGCTGTAATTACAGCCCAGTCCTGTGTACTCTGTGTCAGGCAGTAGCTGGGGTAACAGCAAGTCGCACTCCATTTAAAAATTAATAAATAAAGGTACCAATGAGCCTGAATTCCTTGAAGGAGGAGGAAGAAACCATGGCTGTGATTTTGTGGTGTCCTTCTGGGTACGGTGCAGTTTTTCTTAGGAGCTATTTAGAGCTTCCCAAAGGGGAAAAAAAAAAAAAAATCATCTGTTTCAAAAGCATATTTCTCCTTTTGTGTCCCAACATAATGCAATAAGCAATGACCCAACAAGGATCTGATTCATGTTATGAATAACGGAAACAAAGCAAAACTTGTTGCAGTGGCAGGTTATGTTGACTCATCTAATCCAGCCCCTAATCCACCCTCTTTAACAAAGCATCGTCGCACCGATGCCTACAGCAGCTCTTTAGAAGGAAATATATTGGGAGGAAGGTTTCTTTACTTGTATGTGGATCTCTAAGCCATCTAACACATGGACTTTCTGTCACTGGCTAGGCTTTACCTGCATGAAGAAACAGCTGGAGATGGCAATGGTCAGCAGCAGCAATTTTGCTTTTCTGTGTGCAGGATTACAGTTGGTAGTGTTTTCTCATTAAAAGCAGAACACTAAAGCAGTGCTTGAGTGCTTCAGCATTTCTAACGCATGCTTCATTTTCATAAGTATTTTTAGACTCTGTGTGTGGGGGGAGGTCAGAGTGGGTGGTTAGTGGGATAGATAACATACTTCAAAATTCCGAATATGAACCATGGGGGGAAAACCAAGCTTAGAAATCACATGCTTCGGCTATAAAAATAGAACTTGCCTTTTTTTTCTTTATTAAAAAAAACTTTAAAATTTGTTAGGCAGTGTAGTCCATTGTAGAGTGGTGAAGCTACTGCTGGTAGAGCTGATATCCCTCAGGAAAAACTTGTCCTTGCCAGTTAAGCTCATGGTTTTCATCTGGATGTCTTGAATGCTGTGTTTGCCAGGGCTGTCATTGCAGTCCCACTGTAGAGGATCCTCTATGACCAGTTCTCCAAAACCAGGCAGATTTCCGGAGCCTGAAGTGGAAAAGAAAGATGTCTTTACATGCTTAAAACAATTTTTGGAAGGTGTATAGTATTTTTCAGCTAATAACATAAGTGATGTTAATTTTTTTGAGCTTAAAGATTTTGTTCACTTCATCATCACTTCCAAATATTGCTGAAGTCATCTATTAAAAAAAAAAATCCTTTGAAGATAAATAATTCACCTTTACAGACACAGAAACCAAGTGTGAGAAAGAAGAAATGATTACTCAGAGTTGCTTGTACTCTGCCTACGCACAATCTCTGTACCTTTATAACTGCAGCATTGGAAAAACAAATACCTAAAAAGGTGGAGTTGCCCTAATGCCAACAAAATGTGCTGACAAACAGGTGCGTTGTCTCTCTGGCTTTGGTTTTCAGACCTAGTCACAGCTTTTGGGACTTTTCAGAGATAATTACATTTCTGCTGCATTAACTAAGCCAAAGGTTCAGAGATGTGCTGCACTATTATCCCATTCTGAATTGTTTTATAGGAGTTTAAAGCCCAAGGTCAGGGCTTTAAACCTGTCCCTTGGCAAGGCAGACCTTCCACTTTCTCCCTGCAGTTTGAGGAAGGGAATATTTTTAGGGAAAGAGCCACATCTACATTCTCCGCACCCCGTTACAGCTATCTAAACCCAGAGATTTTCAGGTCTGAACGAGGGAGAGGGCGACCTCTTTCATGAATGGACCAAAATGGAATGTTTTCATTTCCAATGGGCTTGAAGCCAAGTAAATATTAGTCAATCCAAACTAGTTTTGAAATTAAATTATTCTTATTTGTTGGAGCATTCCAGAGAATAGCTTTGATCTGCCTGTACTTTCACCAAAGGGATATTGGCAGGCTGGCCTCCCATTTCTAGCCATTCGGGATGAAAGAGGGGTTATAATAACCACCTTGTGTGGCAGTGATACTGAACAGATGACATTTTTTGGACATTTTTAAATGAATAAAGGTAAACATACTTCAATTAAAATGTTTTTGGAGGCTGAATGCAATAGTGCTGTTGGAAAGTCTTCTATGTGGGCTGGAGGAATTTGGCTGCATTTGTAAGTGATTTTCATTAACTCCAAAAATGTTTGAAAGAGAGGGGTTTGTTCTGTGTGTTATTTCCTTTTCAAATAAATACCTTGTTTGAACAGAACTTTTAAAAATCAAACTAAAATTGGCAGCGGACAACAAAATTGTTAGTAACTGGGAAGCAGAGATGTGCGTGGAAGGAGGACGGTCTTGCTTATTTAGTACTTTGCTCTTTTCCTGCTGGAGTCTTGGGTCACGTCACGCACGGTGAGCCGTGCTGTGCCCCGTGCGGCGAAGAGGTAACACAGAACATAGCCCTGAGTAAACTGAAGGACACAGCAGTGAAGTGGCAGATTGTCAGTCTTGCTGAAGATATTTGGAGACAGCTTAAAATTTCAATTAAAGTAAAAAATAAAATGCTCAGTTAACATATTAAGGCTATTGGGTGTTCCCCTTCAGTCTTGCCGGAGGGCCCTCCAGAAGAGGAGGAAGAGGGAGCAGGGTGATGGGGACCATCCTGCTGTAAAGTGCTACTTGGACCCAGCCGAGGAGCCTTTCAAACTGATATTGGCTGATGATAATTTGTGCTTGCCCTAGCCTTAAACATGAACTGATGTAAACGGAATTAAAATATAAATACAGTCATTTTGGTTGCATAGGACTGATGGAGTTCATCTGGTCTAACCGCTCCCCAAAGCAGGGCCACCTTCAAAATTAGGTCAGACCGCTCCGCACCTGTAATTCAGCTATCTGTATGAGAAGTTCAGGTATCGTTTTTTAAGCCCCAGTTTAGACAGATTTCAGGTTATTTGGAACCTTAAATGTTCAGGTTTTTTACGTATGTTTACATGTCTTTTGTCGATAACTAAATCTACAAAATAGCTTTTGCAGTAACGCTGCAAATTAAATTGCTTTTGCTTGATATGGAAGGGACTGTTTCATGTGGATGGACAAGTGTCTTCTCATACGCACGCTATGCGGATTTGCTTTTCTTTCACAGGAGCTGGACTAGCTGTGCTCGACTTCTGCGTTCAGTAAAAGAAGAATCTCCTTTAATCAATACCACTTTACACAGTCAGCCCTGTTGATGAGCGTCCTGAAATGTCACCTGCATTTCAAGTCCGTATAAGTACTTTGTTCAAACTGTTCCTGCCTTAAGGCATGAACGCACGAAGACAGATATAAAACCCAAAGCACGAAGGGTTTGTAGGTTAAAACCTCAGCTTTTGTTTTTTTTGAACATCCGCTCAAAACTGGATCCATTTGCTTGAAATGGATTATTTAGTTTTCAGCTCAGCATGTGAATTGGTCTTGCTTGAATTTAAAGCTTGATTTATTTCTTTTTGCACCTGTTTTTATTTTAACACTGACTGTATGCAATATACACTATTGCTACATGGTTCCTTTCTCCCCAGCTGGAAGTCTGGTCTGATATTATCATGTGAGACCTTCCTAAAACATACGGTTGTAACTCTGCAACCCCTGGAAATGTGAAGTAGACTCACTGCTCCATTTATCTTTTTTGAGTTCCTAGTTTTCTTTCCTGTGTGTTGTAAGACTGACCCAGGTATTTGTTTTTCAGGCCAGGGGCTGGTTGTGCACTGCACTCCAAAACCTTGTTTCTGTCAAAACAAGTGCAGCCCTGCCCCTGGCAAGAGGTACCGGACAGGCCAGATCAGAGGAGGAGAACTAGATGTGGCTGTGGAGGAGGAAGCTGTGGTGGGGCGTGAAAGGAGCCGAGATGAGGGAGAACAGGGGGGACGCGAGACGGCGTGTGGGAAGCGATGCGGAGGCGGCAGGGGTGTGCGGGAGGGCTTGGAAGTGTGGGGTTTTTCTGCAATAGTGATGTTTGACAAAGAGAAGGGACGAACTGAGTGAAGGTTTGAAATGAAATGACATGTGTATCCTATTGGATATGCAAATTGGAATTACATAATCTGCAATAATAATAAAAAAATCTTTTCTAGATTTGCAGCCTTAACCATGTGCTCAATGGGGTGCTGGCAGAGAGCGGGCCAAGGCAGCTGCAGTGTAAAATTGGGGCATCCAACTGGTTTTGATCTTGATAGAAGAGGGGCAGAAGGTCACTTCACAGTCTGTTGTTCTCAGTGTCTCATAGTTTTATAATTCTTTGGGCAGATAAATGGTGAACACGCTTCTCTGAGTGCTGTAGTAACCGCAAGCCGTCTTTCTTCCTTGCTTTCCCTTCCCCATGGAAAACTGAGGTTGGTGGACATTGCTCCTGTTGTTGTCCATGCAGGTGTACAAACTGGAGGTGTATTTACTGTATCCTGTGCTGGGTTAACTACGGTAAAGTGTGTGCCCTTTATGGACACAATTTTACTGATAGCAAAGATGAGCAAAATGATGGAATATACTGAGATGCAGAAATAGAGCCTCCCTAAAACTAAGCAGGAGCGTTCAGCCAAGAGATCACGACAGGTTTCTTTTTGGGGTTTGAAGGACTGCTGGTTTTGATGATGTACAGAGCTTTCCACCAATACATGAGCTTATAGATGCTGAGCGAGAAGAGCTGCTGCTATCTGTACAGCCACGGTTGCCCTTTTTTTGCAAGGAAGGTGGAAAAAAATCTCAGTGGATATGAGCCTTTTGTATCTTTGTGTGTTTATGGATTGAGAATGCGTTCAGTGATTTAAGCTGGTGACACTGGAACTGTTAACACAGTGGCTGGCTTAGGTGGGGGAAATGTGAACGCTCGAGCAAGAATTAGGGAATTTGTTCAACTTCATGAAGACAGAGGCAGTTTTAGGCTGCTATCCCAATTCTGTTGTTGGAGGGATATGTATATACACACGCATGTGTGCGTATAAAAAACCCTGTGTGGGTTGTGCGCTCATGCTTGTCAGACTTGGTGTGATTTCACCGTATTAAGGTGCTATTTTGAATATACCCTTGGGATTTCTACGTATCTCTTCCCAGAGCTGCACTCAGCATACTTTCTAGCTGGTTGGCTGGCTGTGGTGCTAAGAGGCATGCTGAGGATGACTTGCATAGCTGAAAATTAGGATGGACCCGGAGGCGGGTGAAAGGAGTGTATGACTGGGGAGCAGAAGCCTTGCAGGCAAAGAAGTTTTATTTTATATAGTGCAGTTCTTGCACATGTAAACGTAACCTTTTTTTTTTTTTTCTTTCTCCCTAGGGTGACTCTGTTATTACAGTGCAGCTGACTGAGGAAGATAAAGTTGAAGATGATGTAGTTTTTTACTTGGTCTTCACTGGGTCAACTGTCCAACACTGCACAAGCACAAGAAAGATTAATCCTGGGAGTCTGGAGACAATCTCTCCTGGTAAACAATTGCCTTTCTTTGCACATCAGCATATCAGTCTGTGAAATGTGGTTAGTTCATGTAGACTTAAATGTAATGCTGTTTTGTTGGTTGTCTTTTTCCTCATTTACATATTCGTAAAGAGTAGAAAGTGTGGTTTAGATGACTTCTTTTGCTTTTTAAAAATCTCTCACTTGATTTCGCTAGAATTATATGACTCTGAGATTGCAGTTATTTAATACGTAACTATGGGATTCTATTGTAGAAAATACACAGTTGTATTTACACATAGTAGAAAGCTTTTAAATGTGAGCAAGATAACGGCAGACGCATTTGCAAGGTTGGAGATGCTATTGTCCAAGCAGTGTACAGCCCAGTAAGTCCTAGCTAAACTTAGGATCTGCTTGACCCTGTGCGGTTCATTGCTGTAGTCCTGGTGAAATACAGCCCTTTTCCCCTAAATCCTGTTGTGCAGATCAGAGCCAACACAGAGTTTCTGAAACTCCTGCGGTGGCAGGTGAGTGAACGGTGCTTGGTGCCATCCCTCCGGCACAGCTGGTTCAGATGGGGTGGGTTTTCACGTTAAAGCCCACCGCTCTTTTGAAGCCTTCGTGCCGTTAGCAAGACAAAACAAATGGGCGCGACATTTTCCTTTGGTGACTTCAGGGCCGTGGGAATAAGCGTGTTCCAGGCTGCGGTCCTTACCATTAACCTTTCATTCTCACTTGTTGCTATGCAGCACATTGATACGAGTGTGAGAAACGCCTGACGTTTTCACTATACATAGTATAGCTTAGATGACCAAGTGTATTTCTTGGGTTTACCTGTTTATCTCTCTTGTAAGTGTTGTTTTACGAGAGATGCACATGAAGTAAAATTTGGGCTAAGGAGTTTTTGCTCCTGGGAATGAGTGGCTAAAAGTTGGCCACTGTATTTTTTTGTTTCCTCCTCTTTTTGTGCTATTTGGGTTGTTCAGTTGGCTTGGGAAGAGGAGTCTTTTTGTGGTTACTGACGACTGGAGCCCTGCACAATCAATCACGTTAGCGCTTATTTTCTCCCGGAGGAGGGAGAAGAGGGGGGTGACTCCTTCTCTGCTTTTGTGCAGCGGGCATGGGGCTCTGCCAGCCCCGCTTGCCATGGCCTCACCTCCCCGTTGGGACCGCGACTGCATCGCCGAGGAAGGAACTGAAAAGCTTCAGCATTCCCCTCCAGCCCGCGCAGGGACCGGCGAGCTTCGTGGGCTGTCCGGGCGGGAGCACGGCCCTGGTGTCCTCGGAGCAGCGGTGGCTGCGCCCGGGGTGGTGGCTGCCAGGCGGTACCCGGGGCGATGCCGTGGGCTCTGCCTGTCCTGCCGACCCCAGACAGAACCGAGTCATCGCTGGGCTTCGTTTTGGCACTGTTAGTGTGAAATCTGACTCCGTTCCTGATTCAGAGGGAAAGGAGGGAATTTCCTTTAGTTATAATGGTTTGGGGATGGTTTTTCTTTTTCAACCCAGTACAGTCATGATCTTGTGATGTGCGATGCTAGATAGGGATGGGTGCTGTCCCGAAATACAGCTTGTATCACGCAGAGATGTAACAGACCTTTTGGAAAGGTAGCCCCGTTCCTGCCAGACAGCACTGTCCGGGGCCGCGGTGCAAGGGAAGAGGTGACATCTCAGATGTGAGAAACCATTTGGATAACACCCTCTTCTGTGCATCTCGTTTTGGAGAAACTACCTGAGAAAAAATGACTTTAGTGGTGAAGGAGAGACACTGGGGAGAAGCAAAATGAGAAAAAATCAATTTTTTTTTTCATACCCTCCGCTGACACTGATGCATTTGTCCAGTGTTGCTTCAGCACTGACTGTTCTGATTTCAATAAGACCATGACTTATTTCAACCCAGCTCTTCCTCCTCCTCCTTCCTGAACTCGACAGTGAATGTGTAATCCTGTGTTTACACTGTATGTTCGGCCGGTTGCCTTGGGGATGGTTGTGGTGACTCAGAGCTGGCGTTATTTGACCTCGCTGCAGGATTAGCCCTGAACAAGAGACAGTGTGTGGGAGACCAGCCCTTGTTTAAACATCCAGGCACTTAGCAAGTGCTCTGCAAGGCAACTCAGCTTTTAGCTAGAATCATAGAATGCTTTGAGTTGAAAGGGACCTTTAGAGGTCACCTATCCCAGCTCCCCTGCAGTGAGCAGGGACATTTTCAACCACACCAGGTTGCTCCTCCTTCATGTCCAGCTTTGAGCACCTTTACTTTGTCCCTGCAATGCAAGGCATGTTGCAGGTCCCCGGCAACACAGCCGCTCCTTGGGGACATCTCAGATGGGTGAGGGAAGGGCCGATTCACTCAGGAGCACACCGAGCTCCTCCGTCAGCCTCCTTGAACCTCCCCTGCTTCCCTCCTGGGCTTGGAGGCTCCTCTCTCATCCTTGTCCCTAGTCCTCAGAGTTTTATATGGTCCCCAGGGGACTGCAGATGAAGTCCGTCAGGGGCTAGGGTGACCATAATTCAGTTGAGACTAATGTAAAAACAAAACCAGATTTTTAGGGTTTTTTTTTTTTTTTACTTTTTCAGTAGTTTTGGTTATGTATGGAGGCGTAAAAAACAAAGTATTGATTTGATTACACCTGCTGCAAAAATTAAGTAGAATGTTTTAGCAAAGCTTTCAAAGGAAATCACATTTAAAAAAAATCTCTTAACAACATAAGTTGGTTTTAGATGAGCTAGTAAAGAAAATGGAATGGAAATGTAAACTGTCAGAATACCTCCTAAATTCTCTTTGTGTGTGAAAATTTTCTATATCCTGAAAGACTTTACCTAAATAAAAGCTTACCACTGCAGAATCAAGTGACTGGTGCATTTTATGTAATTACTAGAGTAATCTGCCTCTTTCTTATGCTATCTTTATCATCAGCCTTAAACATTAAATATATATACTTAACAGTGCTGCTGAAATCTAAGCTTTTGATTCTGTAAATAATAAAAGAAAGGACTTCTGGCTGTAAATTTATGGGAGCAGCTTTTTATACCTGAAGATGTGGCTAAACAGATTCACTCAGAGGACAAAATACCTACCTGTGTTTTTGTACTTGCTCTGAAGGGTGGGATGGGGTGGTTATCCTGCCCCGCTATTGACTGTGTTATGAGTTTAAGGGAAATAATGTCCCCTTGTAAGAAACAGATTCTTATCTGAGCTGACCTGTCATAACTTCAAGTATCAAAATAAGCTGCTGAATTACAAGAATTCGGCAGTGGATGATGCTCTGTGTGCTCCTGGTAATTCTTTTGCCAGCCTAAGGACAAATCAGGTAACATTGTCCAACAAAAATTCTGTTTACCTTGGTGAAAAGACACTTAAAACTTACTTAACCGTTGCTTTACTGTCACTATTAAAATGTTTCAATTTCTAAATGATCTGTTTCAGTTCTCCATAACTGAAGAAGTTTTCCGTGGTAGCAGAGGCACTCTGTGGTTAGAATCATAGAATCATAGAATGGTTTGGGTTGGAAGGGACCTTAAAGATCATCTGGTTCCAACCCCCCTGCCATGAGCAGGGACATCTTCCACCAGCCCAGGTTGTTCAGAGCTCCGTCCAACCTGGCCTTGAACACTGCCAGGGAGGGGGCAGCCACAGCTTCTCTGGGCAACCTGGGCCAGTGTTTCACCACCCTCGTGGTGAAGAATTTCTTCCCAATATCTAATCTAAATCTGCCCTCTTTTAGTTTAGAGCCGTTCCCCCTTGTCCTATCAGTACACACCGTTGTGAAAAGTCCCTCTCCATCCTTCCTGTAGGGCCCTTGAGGTACTGGAAGGCTGCTCTGAGGTCACCCTGGAGCCTTCTCTTCTGCAGGCTGAATAGCCCCAACTCCCTTAATCTGTCCTTGTCGGAGAGGTACTCCAGCCCTTTGATCACCTTCATGGCCCTCCTCTGGACCTGCTCCAACGCATCCATGTCCTTCTTATGTTGGGAGCTCCAGAACTGGACGATTCAACTTAATGATGTCGGATTGGTTCCCCCTTGTCCTATCACTACAGACCCTTGTGCTGTTGGGGATTGATGTGTCCACTTACACCGTGGATGCTTGTCCTACTTAGTGCTGGTCATAAA
>Ga0065711_1029867_pt1 | contig 34548 bp, 14 predicted proteins | sample Hoacrofraction12_FD_59098 | JGI IMG/M metagenome (GOLD analysis project Ga0065711, IMG submission 59098) | Hoatzin crop microbial communities from Cojedes, Venezuela - Epithelial fraction 12 v2 (version 2) | ecosystem: Host-associated > Birds > Digestive system > Esophagus > Crop | place... | reverse complement strand
TGGGCGTGGTCCTGTGCAGCTTGCTGTAGGTGACCCTGCTTCGGCGGGGGGGTTGGACTAGATGACCCACAGAGGTCCCTTCCAACCCCTACTATTCTGTGTGATTCTGTGTGATTTCATACTGGAATTTACAAACAGGAGTGCAGACTGCAAAGCATGGATTAGTCTTCTACCCTGCTCAGCATTGCCTAGGAATAGCTGGATTAGTGTATCTGATCTGAGGCACTTGAGATGGATTTGTAGCAAGTTCAGAGGCGAACAGCAAGGTTCACTACAAGTTACAGCCTGCCAGGAAACACTGAAGGAAGCAGAGTTGCTCAGAACGACGAGAAGACTGAGGGGAGATACAATAATCTTCAGATATGAAAGGATGTTGAAGAGAAAAAGGAAAAAATTTGTTCTCCTTGTCCACCATAGAAGGAATTTTAGGTAATAGATTTGCAGCTGTACAGATCTAATGCAGCCTTTGAGAACAAACTTCTCAATCATCTCAGGGACAGTTAAGTGCTGTAGTAGATTGTGTAGGGTGGATGTGCAATCGCCCTTATTTTCTTTTGAATGTCAGCAGTGACGTAGGTTTAGTAGATCCCACCTTGGACTAGATGACCTCTGAAAGTGCTTTCCACATCTTTGTCTTCATGAGGAGAGTACATCTGAAGTGTGGCTAAAAGCCAAAACAAATTGAGAGAAACTGAACATTGCTCCTCATGACAAGAGATGCACAGAGGCTTCTTTATGTTACAAGATTCTATAAAAGAACAGAATCGAAAAAAGTAGACTATGCGCTGGGATAAATATAGGCAGTTTGCATTGACATTGACAGAGAATTACAGACCAGAAGGTTCAGTGAATATTTATATATATATACATATACATATATACAAAAACCATGCCTCTATATACACATATATAAAATAATTGTAAGGTCATATATATTTTAGTCCTACATTGCTACATGTTTATAAATTGCAATTAAAATTAATCTTCATGTAATATTGTTTACAGAATACATGATATACATAAATTTTTAATTATTTCAATTTGACAACAATGGTGTACCACTGCACGACATGAAGAAACATCTAGGAAAAATGTTTTTCTCACTTATATGAGTATTAGTCACTCTGAGTTTAGTAGTACTTGACATAAAATTTAGTTTGAATGTTGTAGAAAATACAGTTTGTGTAACTTATTTAGCACCAGTTTTCATTTTCAATATTCTTTCTTTATTCTCAAAAAAATAAGAGCGTTTTGATGTCAGAAGTTAAGGTTTTCAGGTTTGTGTTGATTCTTTTAAAGTGATTGAAATGTCAGTATATATGCAATTGCACTGTGGAGTCTTTAGTTTAGACACTTTAGTATAACCTATTTCTGAATAGCATGAATTCCATACATTTTTAATGATCAGAGCCAAGATGCTGCTGTCTCCATGATGCCTGCACCTTAGACACTGACATTAAATTCAGATGTAAAAATCCATTAAAAAGACAGTCCAAAGCCAACTTTTGATAAATTTTGTTACTGGTTTAAGAAACATATCTCACTCTTCAAGGCTATAGTACTTTCCATCTGTAACAATTTGATTTCCGGACACAGGTAAAAAAATTCCCTCTTGATGACAAGCCGATCAGCAGTAGCTTTTGATAACTAGCTAATTTAGGATAGCAGAAATTTCATTGAACTTCTGCTGACAATGTATATGTCTTGTGAACTACTGTATCCTTTCCTACACACAATTTTAGTTTTTTCTTTCTTGTCTTTTATGTGAACTTTTAAGACAAATCCCAGAATGACATGCTAAATCTGCATATCTGCAGTGGATGAAGAGCTCTTTAATTTTGCTTCAGAAAGGCTGCCAATGCCTAATGTAGTATGACTTTAATTATTTATTTCAGAAAAGACCATATATCTGTTCTGAAACTAGCACATTTATTTTCTGTAACTCATAGAGCAAAGAACTAGAGGAACCCATCATAACAAATATTTCTTTCAGGATAGAGTTTGTATGATTTTTTGGCATCCATACAACAGCTAGATTTGAAATTTCATGCTCCTGATGATCCTTAGCAATGCCTACCACCTTAATCACACAGTTTGCTGATGCCTTTATTGTGCTCTAATTATTTGAAGGTTTGATTTATAAATCTGAACTCTGAAATATCCAGGATTACAAATGAAAGAGTGAAAACAACTGATTGAGGGTCACATGAATTCCTGTGCTACATTGGTAAGACTATAATGTGGTGAGTAAAGGTGATGTGTTCCTCCTTTAACGTTCTGTCTGGTGTGCTGGCTTCCAAACTGGGTAAAGGATAGACTTTCAACTCGCTAGAAAGAAAACATTTGACTAAGTAATTTTCAGCCTATGACAAATTATATAAACTAAGCAAGAAAGAGCAGCTGGATTTTTTTGTTTGTTTGGGTTTTTTTTTTTTTTTCAACTGGGGTTGTTTTTTTGTTAATATGGCCCCTGCAGTTACTTTTCAGTTTCTCTCTTCCATCTGTGTGGAGCTAACCACAGGTGATTCCATCCTGAAGCAAACAGAATGATTTTCGGTTTGCACCCAGAATTTGAGCAAGGTGCCAGTACAACTGTTTGCTGAGAAAAAGTTAAACTGACAGTAGCAAGCATAAGAAACACAATAGCACAGCAGTTTTTCTGTTATTTTTAGGAAACAGTTGTTCCATTTAAACTTCCTAATCTCCCTGGTGGAAGTAAATTTAGAAGTGTTACAGCTTTTGTTTTTCCCATTTCCCAGAATCCAACCTTAAAATTTCATATATAGCTACAACCTGTCTATTGAAATGCTGGGAAGATGCACGTTACTTCAACATCACTGAGAACTAGTGTGCGGAGACTCAGTACATTCTTTATTTGGTTTGTCATTTGGGTGGAAAAAGTTCACTTCTGTACTTTACTGCACAAATCTGTTGAAGACATAACTGAATGATCTTTGCAATGTGACTCAGGTGTGGTGTGTTGGACAGGATAAAAAAGACCAAATGAAGCATTGTAACCTGTTATACAATATTGACCAGAGTACTAGTATTTTGTAGTACTCTATGTACTACCACGAAAACTCAGAAGGTCTTACTTTCGTGCTTGGCAGTAATTCTGACTCACTGCGTTTGTCTAAACAAGTCGTTAAGCTTGCTTCTTTGACTCTCAGTTTTGCTATCTACAAGACTAACCCTGTGGTGTTTAGTAACAGAAATTGAGAACTACAAACTAATGAAAGGACTCTATCAGCAGAAATTTTGTTAGTATTAATTATCTAACTGAAATTATATACGAACATTGAGTATGTACCATCATCTGTTTTCTAGGACAACTGTAATGCTTCTTTTCAGTTTCTCTTCTCTGAAGATTGTATCATCACAGTCTAAGAAAGCAAACATTTAAAGATACTGGTATTAAGCCAGGAGCACGTGACTGAGCTTTAAGATACATTGCAGTGAAGGATGACAGAGCTACAAGCTGATGTTGAAAGACTTCAAACAGATGAACTGTAAAATATATTATTGACTTTTCTTGCCATTATTATTGACTTCCTGCCATTAAATTTTTTTGCTCCTCTTAAAAAATAAAACCCTGAATTCCTACATTCATTTCTGTCAAGGGAAGACAATGAGGCTCAGTGTCCACAATACAGTAAGTCCAGTGTAAGGAATACTAGTATTAGATTACTACTACTATGGCCATGCTACAGCTCTGATTTAATGTATCAATCTGACAAGCTAACTTTGTCCTGCATCAGGTGTTCTCCATTGCTTCAGATAAATGACATGTTACATATTCTGCCGAATATAACTCCAAGGCTGGCATATGCCAGCCTTATTTCAGACTGTTATTATACTAGGAAGTATGTAGTAATACATAAATCCAGTAATAATAACTATGGAAACATAATCTGAGAGATGTTTAACCTTGTCATGCTAGAGATGGGTGGTGAGGTTTTAGACGTATATTAAGATTGAATAGAAAAGGGTTAGTTTCTTGGCATGTGCATTTGACCACTGTTTATAATTCACTGCAGACAAAGGTCACTTCCAAGGTTTATGCTATTTAATTACTTATTTGGGATCTAATTTTATGTCTGTTGAAATCAACAGAAACTTTCCTATGAATTCCAATTGGTAGATGAAGCATTTTATCTCTGCAGATTTCTTTCATTTCTATTTAGGCACATACATTTCAGCTGCTCTAAAATGTTGAAAATTATGGCCAGAGCAGAAGTCAGGTACCTATTCAGCACTGTAGTCCAACAAGCCCTTGCTCAGTCGCTTAACCCAATAAAGGCCACCCCAGTTTGACCTGCAAGTTCTCCAGATGTTTTTGTACATGCCTTGGATGACCCTGTGGTAAGGATCTGTGTTTCTACTTCTTGCCTCCATCTGCTCAGGGTCCAGAAACAACGCAGAGTGGCACACAGGTTCCCAACTGATGGCTCCTGAGTTCAAAGCAGTCCTGACACACTGAACACAGGAATGTGTGGCTGCCCCATCTGAGAGCACCGCGGACACATCATCAAGATTGTCTCTTATCTGACACTAACCTCACAAAATATTGGAGTATCAGCTATAAGAAGTATTCCCCTTCCACATAGCAAAGGAGTGACTCAGAAGGAGTGCAATATGAAGTGGTATTAATGACAAGGCTTATAGCCTCTGCAGGTCTCCCAGGTAATTTATGTTCTGCAGTCACAGGGAAGGTCCCCTGATGCCCCATTCCAATATCTGACTAATCCAGCTGTGACATGCTAAGGTAAGTCTTCATGTTTCATCGCCTTTGAGGGGAAGACACACAATTCTGGATGATGTTGAGAAGACCCATCATCAGTCCAAAGAGCTCACCCTATGTTATGGGCAAGTGGAAAGAGATGAAAAATGAGCTCTTAACTACCACCATGAGCTTCCTTATTCTTATGCATTCCAGTTATTTGGCCTAGAAGAGAGGATGGGATATGCAGGATATGTATCTGATTGCTTGAAAATTTGTTACTGTATATCCTAAGAACTGAGCCTCAGGGTAAAAAGTTACTGTGTTCCGCGCATAAAATGAAAAAGGAAACATCAGAAAATCTGGAAGTTTTCTTTGTGAGTATGCATGAAAATGTAAGAGTCCAAGCGAATACAATCTTTACTATTGACTCTTTAGGACACAATGAAAATTAAACTGGGAATTATTTAATAGCTGTGAGACATGCAATAAAATATTTGTCAAACAAAAGTGTATGTCATTTTTATGAAGATTTCCACCAGTGAGTATCAGTGGTTTCATGATATACATCATAACTCGCTAGCTTATTACTTTGCTTTTATAAACATATCTTCCCAAAAGAAGTAGATTTTTTCTTCTTTTTTTTATTATTGTTTTATTACAACTCATCATGAAATATCTGGAGGTGGAAACTTTGAAGATGAAAAGCATGTTTACTTTAAATCACGTTACACTGAGTTCCATTTGCATAAAATTATTTAATAATTTTCCTGGATTATGTATTTGCATCTTTTTGATACAGTGAAAGTTTGTACATTTTTTTTATTCAACATAATAAAAGTCAAATACTTCAAAAGTGGAATATATTCTTTCTTTGTTGCCCTAACAAACAACTTCACACATTGTGCATGCCTATACTGGAGTATAACCTAGACAGAGACAAAGCAGTTTAGCTGTCTGCTGTGGCTCCTGGTAACAATACAGCCGTGGCAACACAAAATTTGTTGGGGTTGCTCATCCCACTTCTCAGTCTGTGTTATTTCTTTAGAGATGGTATTTCTTCAGCTGGTTTAAGAAATCTTTCCCATTTATTCCTCCTTTATGCGCAGATGATTTTGCAGCCATAGGACCTACTGCATCCAGCTGGCTGCAAGTGTCCTGGAAAAGAAAGGGCAGGGGTAATATATATATTTTTTTCAGCTGAAAAATACTTAATATTCTGTTCGTTGGCTGTATCTTTGAAGTGAAGGTGTTAGCAAGAGGACAGGAATGAGCAGCCAGGCTGATGCCTGCATGAGGCATCCCCACTGCTGAGACAGTCCTGGGTAACCACTGTCTCTGTGGTTGGAGATGCAACCCCAGGAGTATTATCTTTAGTGGCATAGCTGAGTCCATGCTGATAACTGAAATTGGTGAAGAAGACTTTCCAAGCACCTCTCTTTTGGAGGGATTATTTTGAAATTACTTTGTTTAAATGATTTGGTTTATAATACAAATGTCACAGACAGAGCCTACCAACACAGGTAGGAAAGGCCGAAACCGGCAAGTACGGTCAGTTCTGGACTATGCTATTAGAGAAAAAGTTGTTTTGAGTTACATCCAGAAATAAAAAACAATGTTTGTGCCTCTCCAAACCAGTCTCGTTTTGTGCTTTGAGCCCTAAATTCCAGAATCAGGACTGCTTGTGGAAAACTGTTAACACTGTGATTCTTAAACCTTTAGTTGCTCCAGTATTTCACAGGTGATCACTGGTATGTTCTAGCACTTGTGCAGACCAAGAATCATTCCTGATTCCATGGTAGGGTAAATTTGGCCCTAATTATATAGGTTTCCCTACAGAAGCCAACAGAAAAATGTCCATCTCCTAAACTGATTTTATACTGAGCTTTATTAAATACTAACACATCCTGAGCCAATCTCTTTCTTTCGCAGGCATGAAAGAAACATAAATACATACAAACATTTTAGCACAGGAAAATAGAGAGCATGAAAACAGGAGCAGACAAGAGAATGGTCTAAGTAAGGGGGTGAAAAAACCCCAAAGAACTCTTTACACGTAGTTCTCCTGGGGAGGTACTCCAATCAGTTTACCTGTACTGAGATACTAGCCTTAAGAAGCCTCCAGGTGAACTCTATTTTGGAGGTTGTTATTCCCAGCTGATATCCTGCCTCTCTGCTAGAGGAGCCTCTTGCTGTACATAGCACAGATGGCAGAATTGAACATATGCCCAGACCTCAGCACCATCATTTGTAGCCCAACATACTACTTTCAGCTGACTCCAATTCAGTTTTGTGTCTGTACTCCAGGCTGCGTTCTGCAGCAGCCTGCTGCAGGGGAGCTGGTGTGTGCTGGCTGCTGCCCAGTACACAACCAGGCCAGTAAGTCTGACAGAGAGGCAGGTGGACAGCAGGGTGTCAGTAAGTGCCCAAATAGCCCTATAAATACTCGGATGATCCCATCTGGTGGTACTCTTAATATAACTCAATTTAACCGTATTAAAGATATCTACACTAATTTCTTTAAAACAGAACTCTACATTTTTTTCATCAATTTCCCTCCTCACATGCCTTTACTTGTTTTATTCAGTCCTTTGATTTCCCTATCAGTGCCTTTCTTCCTGTTCACTCTTCCTTTCTTCTTATCTTTTAGTATCTATCCAAGAGATCGAACATGCAATTCCCATGTTCACATGAGGTAGGTTTGTAAGCACAGGCTCTATAAATGCAAAGGGACAAATACCACCCTAGCCAAGGTAAAGGTGGCAAGGAAAAACAGCCTATAGAAAATGTATATGCTTGCCATGCAAAGATGTATAGCTACTTTAAGATGACAGGTTCGGTCAGCGTATTTCAGCAGACTTGGGCTATTTCAGGTCACAGTTTGCGTATTTTATGTTAAGTGACCTTCCAAATGTCATGAAGAGGTGAACAGGGAATAGAGAAATCAGTCAAGGTGATGGATGAGCTGCAGACTTGATTATTTATTCAAATTATTCCCACAATGATTGAGTCTTGCTGATTGGAGACAGCATTTTGTCACAATCATTAGGAGAGGGCAAAGGTGACAGGAATTTAATGGCCAAATTAGAGTTATTGAACGGTGCAGAGTATGACAATATTTTTGAAATCTGAAGCAGAAGACTGTCTTTATCAGTGACCAGCAACATTCAGAGCATTTTTCTCTATCGGTTTTTTTGCACTTGAAAGTACGTATGCAACTCCAAAAGTATTCCAGAGAGTTTCTTCAGTATCTCCCAGTTTCCCTTTAGGCCCTTTCTCTTAAAAGTAACATTCCCTCCTGTGTCCCTTGAAATATTTAAAAAAAATACTTAACATATATCTTTGCGCACTCTTGTCTTTCCTTGCTATGACAGTCATCATGTCGGTGAGGGGGAAGAAGCAAGGAGCAGACGGCGTGGCAGGCTGATGCTGAAAGGTGACCCACTCCAGCCCAGGTCAGCGCTCTCCTTGGCTTCAAGGGGGCCAAGATTTCCTATGAGGACTCCAACGTCTTTATACAAAGTCGTACACATCTTTTTCATCAGTAACAACACTGCAACTGTGTTTGAGATGACGAGATAAAAGAGTGTGGAGGGCACAGTGACTGTGAAAAGGACACCTTTTTTCCAAGTACCCTAGGCTTTGTCTATTCTTTTCCCTCCGGAAACACGGTTGTTTAGGTCTGTATTGTATTAAGCAAGCTGATGCACTCCATTGAAGGATGGTAACCAACTCTTACTTGCACTCGTAATACAAATGAAGTCTATACTCCGTTACACAGAGCAATACAAATCCTTCTTGCCTGGTAAGAATTCAGACGTTTAAAAAATACCTTTCCACCTTCTTTAAAAGAAAAATATCAGCCTAATCCACAGTCTCTTTCAACAAGCCTGTAAGAAGCTCAGAGATATTGAAACGTCACCATCTATTACATAATGATTAACATAAAATGTTGCAAAGAATTAAAAAAAAAAATCCTACATTATAAAGTATCAGAATAAGTTTTCAGCCTAATTAATTTAGTGCATGTTAATGAAATGTGGCCAGAAAGTTTAAAATGCTATAAAATTAGAAAGACCTCAAAACATATTAGCAATATGGTTACTCTCAGATATTGTGGTAAAAAAAGCCAAAGGAAAAGGATATGCATAATAAAAATACAGCAAGAAGAGAAAGAGAACAAATTCTAATCATAGATATGTTCAGTCCCATTGAGAAATAAATCTAGGAGTGCAGAAGACTAGACGGTAGCCTGAAATACAATTGAAGTTTCTCCTGTCATAAACAACTTTCAGACAATTTCCCTTTGCCCCATCTTTTACAATGGCTCAAGTAAACATTTATTTTTGTTTAAACATGAAAATTTTATAGATAAGTAGCTTGCTTATTTAAAACCTGTATTTAAATATCAAAATATTTGATGTAAGTTCACACCTTTGTAAAACCTTTTGTGGTGGTAATTCTAAAATGCACGATTCATTACTTTTTATTTAATATTACACAGTTAAACCTAGATTCATCTCACCTAACTTTAGGCACTTAACTAAAACACCTGAGATAGGATAGTTGTTCTCCTGAGTTCACTCTGCAGGCAGATGTTTATTGAGGGCCATTTGAAACTATGCTTGGCATCAATTCAATTTCTTGTGTGGCAGATTGAATTTGGACTTCTGTCACTACTGCCTAGAATTTCTGCTACGATCCATGAGTTAAAAATTTGGAAATCAATTCTAAAACAGACACACTTATATATATTAGTTGATCAGAGAATTACTGGGAGTTGCTAGCATTGTGCAACTGGAAAAGACATGACATCAGGGTCCATAAGCTGAAGCGTTTACAGCACAGTTCAGAGGAGCTGCTGACATTCTCAGGACTTGTTCAGCTTGAGGAGTACTGCAAAAAAATCTCATCAGTCAGAAAAGATAAATTCAAAGTGAAGAATATATCGAGAAGTGCCCCTTATGAAAATGAGAGTGGAAAGCCCTTGTTATGAGAGCAGCTGAAACACTTTGGGCTTCTCATCTTAAACAAGGCTGAGCTGACAATTTCTTTCTATACACTTATCAGGTTTACTGCATGTGGGTCAAAAATACTAAAACAATCTATTTGTATAAGAACAACGGGAAATAATTAATCTAATTCTGTATTTAGGCTTCAGATTAAGGATTTCTAATTCTCAGAGAAGTGAGAGTCTGTAACCATTTTCCAAACATATCCTGAAGACAAAAAACTTCCTACCTTAATAACGCAGTTTATAAAAGACATTGCAAAATTTATTTGCTTGAGTTAGTGAGACATCAGATCTGGTAACCTACTCATTAGGCTCCCTATTTTTAAGCAAATCCATATTTGATGATGAATGCTATGATGTAACAATTGACTAAATTAGACCTTACAAACCAAATTGAAGCGGTGAAATTCCATACAGTGTCCAACATTAGCAGTAAGATAAGTTTTCCATGGAAGGCAACTCATCTTCTAGATTTTCCCAAAGTTATTAAGCTTCAAGAGTAGGGAGATGCATCTTCATCTTCAGCTTGTTGCTCCCTCCCCTCGATCCCCAGCTCTTTATTTTTAACTCACTTACAGAGAGAAACTATAATTCAAACTAATCCTTATACAGAATGTAAAATATTAACCAGGTTCCTTATTCATTTCTCCTCTGTGCAGTCTCAAAGGCCTCCAGCTCCTTGCTTGGCTGGTCTTTAAATAGTGTATGGTCATGACTGATAAATTGCACTTTATGTGGACGTGAGTGGGATCTGTGCAAGCATTAGTTAACACCCTTTACTCTGTGATATATAAATTAAACTCCACTTTCTACTCAAAGATAGAATTAACTTTTTACAGAAAAGTGTTCAGGTTATTTTCAAGTTTGTCTCTAAAATTTGTTTCCAATTCCAATGTTAAAAGACGTTGCAGGGTTGAAAAGTCTGTTGCAGAGCTCTCGGTGAATATGCTCTTTGCAAGGTGTAGAAGTAAAGAGGTAAAATGAATACTGAGGGTGGGAAGACTTCAGGTTCCAGGTCCTTCATTACGATATGTTTTATGAGCTTTTCATTCTCACAGACAATCTTAGCAACATGATAAAGACAACTCAGAGAGTATCGATTTGCATCATGTTCAGTAGGGCTGCTGACTGGAAGTCAAGTCAATGCAGAATCAGGTTTGGCAAGCTAAATCTTGATGAGGTCTGAAGTAAAACACTAGCTGTTCATTCATTGCCTTTTGTTTGGCTAATCAAATGCAGAGAAATATAACTCTATTGTGAAGCCTTATTTTGTAAACCCTAGGGGAGCATCTAAACATGACAGCATGTAGCAATAATTGTCTAAATTACGCACCAACATGTAAATACCACAGCTCCTTGTACTGCACTTATGGAATTCAGCATACTTGTACTATTGACTGTATTAACTGTTATATTGAGTTGGGAACAAAGCAAAATTCACATATGCTGCTGAACTCTTACTATGTCACATTCCACTGTGACAGTTTAAATACAACTTCATGCACAATTTCAGGAAAATTCACAGCAAACTAACTAGAATGCCAATAGTAAATAAAACAAAGAATTAATAGTGAAATAAAAATATCACCTGCAGTAAAAATGACAACTGTTATTTTGTAATGACAATTATTTAAATATCTCTATATCACATATCATATGAATAAGAATGGGTTTCCAGAGTTCAAGTACAGTATGGAAAATATCCAATGCAGCCATTTCTTGGTGTCTGTTGCAAACATCACTAAAATAGAAACAAAAAACTAAACAGAGAAGTTTCTCTTGAACTACTGGTAAATGCCTTTGCCTCTCCATGCCCTTACCTGAAGACACATACATTTCAGAGCTTACTTGCGTCGTACTTGTTCAGCTGTATTTCAGCAATAACAGTATTACTTTACAATATAATAATAATACAGGAAGTTTAAAGCCTGCTAAGCTGTTTATGCCAATGATGCTTTTATTGTGAGTAATGACCTGTTTCTCTTTCCTATTCCACGTTTCTTATGTCTTGTAAAATGTATTGTATTATTGATAGTATTACTTCTACAAGAAAATAAATTCTGTTTATTAGGAAAAATTATTTAGCCCACTTTTAAACATTCTCTGAAATGTGAATTTAAAACATATGGTTCAGATTCTTATGTATTGTACTAGCAGAGATCAAAGGGAACTCAACCGAGATCCATGAAGAATCTTGGGATTTATCCCAGTAAAAATATCTGTCTGTCTCAGGTTTTCCCAAACAATTTACTACAGCTGCCAAGTCTACCAACCACTTTATTTTGTGTTGTTTGTCCATATAAGTCTAGTGACCACACCATTTGGAGCTTTTCACTCAGTTCTGAAAAATGTGCCAGGACCAGGATAAATGCTAATCTGGAAGGCTTGGTAATAAGAAGATAATCCCTGCCACACTTTTAGAAAACTATTATCAATTGCACCAGAAACAACAGGAAAAGAATTTGCAGTGACAAGTATTTAGTCTGGGTTACTTTGTTTGGCTTTTTGTAATATGTGTGCTCAAAACTCAGTTCTGAACCCCTTCTAAGTTGGCAACAATTAGTGAATAAAACTTAGCTGTCACACATTTCATTACTAGTGAATTATTTATTTCAAATATCTCTCATTTGTGATACATGATTGTTACTTGTCAGTTGATAGTCTTCAAATATTTACAGATCATGAGTCTCTTGGAAAAAAAGGTAGTACAAATTCTACAGATAGGTGGTTTTGTATTTACATTAAAATTCATTAAAACTTCTGGATGCATGAGAACAAATCTGAAGAATCTATTGGTTCTCCTATCATTTAACACTTAACACTGGCTGCTAACCAAACCTATTTATATCAAAGATAGAATTTGTAAATGACTATATTTATCAACCTGTTCTACTCAGTACACACGAAGACTGACTTCTAAATGAGAAAAAGTGTGAATTTATGCTGCAGCATCCAAAGAAGGGCAATGAAGCTGGAGAATGGTCTAGAGAAACAGTCTTATGAGTAGCAGCTGAGGGAATTGGGGCTGTTTAGCCTGGAGAAAAGAAGGCTGAGCGGAGGCCTTATCACTCTCTACAGCTACCTGAAAGGAGGTTGTAGCAAGGTGGATGTCAGTCTCTTCACCTAAGTAACAAGCGATAGGACAAGAGGAAATGGCCTCAAGTTGCACCTGGGGAAATTTAGATTGGATACTAGGAAAAATTTCTTTACTGACAGTGGTTAAGCACTGGAACAGGCTGCCCAAGGCAGTGGTGAACTCACCATCCCTGGAGTTATTTAAAAGGCATGTAGATGTGGTGCTTAGGGACATGATTTAGTAGCCGGCTTGGCAGTGTCAGGTTTATGGTTGGAATTGATCTTAAAGATCTTTTCCAACCTAAATGATTCTATGATTTGATAACTATTTGGTCAGACTATACAGAGAAGACACAACCAGACTCTTCCCAAAGGTGCACAGCAATGGGACAAAAGGCAAAGGACACAGGTTGCAGCACTGGATATTTCAACTGCGTATTAAGATTTAATTTTTTTAACCATTAGGATGGTCAAATACAGGAACAGAACATGCAGACACATTATAGGATCTTCATCTTTGTGTGTGTTCAAGGCTCAACTAGACAAATTGATTTGATTAGGCCTGCTCTGAGTCGGGATTTAGACCAGGTGACTTCATGAGCTCTGGTCAAGCATGAACTATTCTGTGATCTTATGTTCACTCCAAACACTTTCAGGTTCCATTTCCTTTAGGCAAGTGTTTATTTGAACAAAACATGTAAAAAGGTAGCTATCTCTAAATGTTTTTCCCCTGTCAAAAAGGGTTGAAATTAGCCAAGAGGCTGGGTGCAGACTTTCAAAGTGATTGTGAAAATTATGTTCCACAGAAAATCAAGCAAAAAATATAGTTAATCAAATGTTGGCATGTAGTTCTTTAGAATAGCTCCATCCAGGTTATATTTAACTTTCTTCCATATGAGAAAGTAAGAGATTCAGAGAACAAAGCATCTTTGTTGAGAACATTAATTTTGGACTCTCTTAGCCAGGCCCCAGTCAAAGCTTTCTTTGTTAGGTAGTGAAACCTTCTCATTCTCTTACAAAGTGAAAACACTGCAGAATCAAAGACTGCACATAAGGGGCTAAGGAGGCCAAAACTCAGCTGATTTTCTCAATGGAGCTCCAGAACAAACTACAGATCAGATTCACGGCTGGGGTCAATCAGACCAGATCATCTAACCATCAAATGAACATCTGGTCCCATACACAAAATTAAACAATAAAACCTGTTTATAGAAGAGAAGAATTAATATGACAGCTTGAAAACACAGCACTTCACACATTTTGGCAAAACTTCTTTGTGGGGTATATATTTCATCAAAACACAGATTTTGGCAAAACTTCACACATTTTGGCAAAACTTCTTTGTGGGGTATATATTTCATCAAAACACACATTTTGGCAAAACTTCTTTGTGGGGTATATATTTCATCAAAACCTTAACCCTGGAAGACGTTGTACGTTAGACTATAGCCTTTTGGCCACGATAGGTCACATAACCCTTGCGTATGGGTATTCTAGGGCTTGAAGCCTCAACGTCTGTCCCACCTTGCTTAGAAGACATCACACATCATCAAAATGGTTGTCACCATAGATCTTTTTCAGCCTGGTTCCTGCAGTAGAGATGACACAAAGGATTCAGGCCATGCAGCGGAAGGTCTGTCATTAGAGCAGTGAGACATACACTCCATCACCAGGATTCAGCTGCTCCAGGTCACAAAATAGATACCCTCCAGTGGTTTGATGGTGGTTTGTAGATGCATTTCATCACTCTGGCAGCACAGATCTGCTGTATGGCAGGATATTGGCCACCTTAGCTTCATACACAGAAGGGTGTTACCATCAGTGTCAGGCTTCTGGTAAGACCACAAGTATTCAAGAGGAGACAAAGTCCAAATCTGTCTTTTTTTGGTTTTCTTTCCAGTCAGACTACTTATACAGTCTAAACAGCAATTTTATATTATAATCAATATTAAACTCTCAAAAAAGCATACGTAGGTCTCCTTGTATGATAAGATTAATGACAAAGGACAATTCTATTTATATTTCAAAAATAAATTTCATTCAGTATTAGAAGAAGCTGAATAAAACAAAACCATAGAAATGTTATTTTTAATTTACCCATGAAAATCTAGTTGTGTAAAAATATCCATTTTGGATATTGAAGCTGACCTGGAATATAAAATGCTCAGGTTCATGACCCTGCTATTCCAAATGCCTGGACATTTTCATCACTTAACATGAATTTAGCAAAGCAGAATATGGACATATACATCCTCATTACCTGTCAAGTATGGAGCTCACAGGAATGGAGACCATACTACACGGACCTAAGAAGTTAAGTCAGCAAACCTTATAACTGTCCACTTGTTTCTTCCTTCCTGTCCCTTGTACCCTCTCAAGCAATACCTTCCTAGTTCCTCTCTCCCAGAAATTTCACTCAACTTAGAACCTGTTGTTAAAAACCATTAAGAAATTCTTTACCAAAGCTAGGAAAGCTAGAAATTAAATGTAAAAATACAAAAAAAAGCAGGCATATTTGTGCAGTAAAATGACTTTGGAAGGTATATCTTTAGCTGATCAAATGTGAGATCCATGACGAAAGTGACAGACTTAGCAACAGTGCAGACATACCCTTTTTACCAAAACCAATCTTCTGTCATCACAGCGTAAAGAGAAAGTAGTAGTCTTTCAATATGAAATGACAGAGTAAGAAATCTGTACGTGATTTATGTTTTAAAGGCTGAAGAATCTTGATGATAAAATGATCAACAAGCATAGATATAATAAATATAAAACCAAAATAGATCACTCAATTCAGATATCCATTTCTGTGTATTTTGAGTCACATAACTGTAAAATGTAACTCTTAGATAAAGCACTCAAAAACTGTTTTTGCTAACTCCAAGCTGGACTCAGGTTCTTTACTAAGCATTTATTTAAAAGGCAATACACTCGCTAATGCTGTCAGGATAGTTTTACTGCGCACTTTATCACTACTGTATGTATGAAACAATTGCAGATTTTAACTTTAGGTTTTCTGAACAACTCAGAATTCTCACACTTAAAAACAAAAAAGAAAAATCCCTTGGTATGTTTGTCAACATGTAGCTATTGTAGGTTTCTCAATACTAATATCAGTCTTACATATGTTGCCTCTTATCCTGTAGTTAAGATCTACGTGTGGCTAGGTTTATGGAAAACCTCTGGACTAAAGGCTATCAACAAGATTTCTGTTAGAAAATTGGAAACAGAATTACCTTCAAATGCATGAAAAGTGTCTTTTATTTAAACAAGAACAAAGAAAATAGAGATATATTTCTCTGATTTTTCAGTCAGTGTTGTAGGAAGGTTGCCATTCACTGCCAAGGAGATGCTGTGAGCTGAACCAGGGGACAGAAACGAACAGGAGCATCTACTGAATTTGATTGTTCCCAGAAAGTGATTTAGGAAAGGGACTGTCAGAGTCCAGTGGTGTACAAAGGCTAGCTCTTGACTCAGAAGCTTATGTGAAACAGGAGAAACCAAGCTGAAAGTTCCAACTCAGCTGAAAATTGCTGAGTTTGGGAGTCTTTTAAACAATTTGGCTTCACTTAGCCACTTGTTATTGCAGTTCATGTTGCATTCAAGTGTGCAAATATATGTGTCTGCTAGTGTCTTGATGACAGGAAGAGAGCAACTTTATTTTCAGAGTTTAAAAGGATGCATTTTTTTACTGCTTGGTAATCAGTTTTGTGCACTATGGCACAAAAAAGGTGGGAGGAAAGAAACATCAGCTTTACTATGAACTAAAGTAGGTGATGCATGCACTTCAGCAGCACCCGCAGTTGCTCTTCTCAACATAATTCACTCTCATGCAAAAGAGCAGAACTCGTTGAAGGCGCTTGGGCAGCCAGTCCCATTGCTGAAATGGCAGGCAGCGAGTGCAGCGGCACAGATGCCTCCTGTGGGAGATGCTTAGAGGCCTCCAGGGCTTAAAGTCTGCAGTGAGCATATAAGAAGCTGCCATGGCATCTACAGAGTGTAAGGTGGGGCTTGAGCCATGCCAAGTCTGTTATTACTCCAGAGTGGCTGGCTCCTGTTCTCTCTAATTTCAGTCAACAATCACTAATAGACTTCACGCCAAGAACTCCATTTGTGCATTAGATTTTGTGTGGTTGTCAAAATAACATTAAAGGTTTGGAAAACCCACAGGAGAATTGCTTGATGTTCTTGGAGGGGGGAAGCAAAGAAGAAAGTAAAGAGCTTCAAACCCCCTGGCTTAAATGGGAGGGGGTACTGGGAAGTTAGGTTTTCCACTAAGATATTACGATTTAGAAAGAGGTGGCAATTGTCCATAAACAGAAGACAAAAAAAAGGCTTACAATGATCTCCTATAAAAAAGAAGTAACAAGATTTCATGGGAGAGGAAAAGGGGATATTTGAGTTAAATCTACAGGTGAATCTCCAAAAGGTGGAAAATACAAGCTAACATTCATGTATAAAAGACCCTAAAATGGGGTCTGGTAGTCAAAACATCCATAATCCATCTGTTGGACGAATAGAAGCAAAGAGTTCAGTAAGGATCATTAAATTTCTGTCACACATCAGGTTTTCTAAACATTTGCAAGTGCTATTTCAGATTTCACAGATAAGTATTTCTTGTTCTTGCTGTAATGTGGGTTGAATGAAAGGTGATTTCAGGGTAAAGGACAATTTTGGGGTAAATGGCTAACATCAAGGCATCATTCCTGTGCAGTGGAAATTCTTGTAACCACAGATTGGGATTGCTCCTGTGACACCTGTCACTTCGGTTCTGAGAAAACGGATTGGCACAAGAAGACAACTTGCAAGTTGGCATGTTGAAAATCCTACATGGAGAGCAAAATCAGCTCACCTAAAAAAATCAGCTGTAGCTGGTCAGATGAATATGTCCCCATATTCCACTGACTAGGTCTCCATTGACTACAGTAAGAGCTTAGATTCTCTGCAGACAGAGAGACAAAATTGCACTGAAGATGTGTATCGTACAGATGCTCTGCAGGAGCTGACAGAACAAGCAAGGTTCGAGAGGAAGAGCTCTCTTTCAGCAGCCAGCATTTGCTAAAAAATCTTTCTGGCTCTGGCAAAGTGCCTTGTGATGAATACCAGTAAACTCCAAGGGCCCTAAGTGACAGTAAAACTGCAAATAAGCAGGGGCCTATGTCAAGCAAATATGGCACAGAAAGCCCTGAGCTGGTGGTAAGTAAGTCTCTTAAAGAAACAGAAGCAGTTGACTGGCTTTAGCATTGCTGCGTCTGAGGCAGTCAGCCTTTCCTTCTAGATGGGTGTACTGGTACGACCGCAGTGCCACCGTGACAATACACTGTTGCTCTGAGCTTCAGTTTCATATTGCTGCCTGCCACTGCACTCCACTGTACAGACAGGTCAGTTTGGAGACCTTTAACTCTGCTGCGATTTGTAAGCATGCCCTGTGTTTCTGCCAGAAAGTGGGCACCAAGAAGTCTAAAGTCTGAAAGCTCTGAGTAGGCAATTCAACCATAGCCAAGCTAGGAGAGGCTGTTCCTATGTGAGGATAAGCACGTCTAATGTACTGAAGAATGTAAGGCAGGAGAAGCCAGTATTCATCTAATCATCCTATTACAGCCAACAGCCCCAGAGTTAGAAACCAGGACAGAACGGGAGACCTGTATTTACGTACTAATCTGCCTACCTGAATAACAACACTGCTTCTTAAGGGAACGGACTTCATTTTCTCCTAGTGAAATTTTGCTGCATTGTTCAAGACACTTAAATATCCATTTAAATAAAGATGGAACTTCATCTTCCCTTCTTGAAACCATCTGACTACTGAACAAAAGAGGAACATCTCCTCCTTTTGCCCCTGGGAGTCATAGATAGGCCAAATCTCTCTTGGCACTGTAAAGGCTCCTCAGCATGAGCATCGATCCCCCTCATCTCCACTGTGCAACTTTTTCGACTGGATGAGTCACTGTTTATGCACACACATCCGGGCTGCAAAAAGCCCTTTGCACAGTCTTGGGAGAGGGCTGCAGGCAGCAGCCTCTCTGTTTCTGACCCAGTGCAATATGACACAGAGCCTCTAGGTATGCCAGATTTACTGTTCTAGTACAGTATGATTCCCGTTGCAAGAGAATCAGGAATTACGAGATAGACACAGGAGAGTTGTGCTGTATGTGTACAGTGGGTCTGGCAGTTGCAAAATGTTTTGTGTTTGAAGCATATATGCAATGAATCCTACAGCCTCCCAGCAAACTCAAGCACAGCTGCCTATCTGCAGAATGGCTATCTGACACACAACACATTCCTTCCACTCTGGTGCCAGATGATGGAGTACGGGTAGAGCAGAAAAACCCTGAGAAAAATGGTTTCTGGAAACAAGTCAGTTTTGCCAGTAGGACAAATGTTCTGCCCTACTGTTAGCTAATCCTGGAACAGGGAAAGATTGAACTTCTTAAATTCTAGATGGAAAGTTACTTAGAAGTTAGGTGTCTCCATACCAGTCTCCTGCCCTTGTGTTTCTAGTCTGAAGTACCTGGTTTACATTGCACAGACATTACTGTGGGACACCTTATAGTTATTTCCAGGTACAAGTCTTTCTAGTCTGAAATCCTAGGGTAAAAATCATCACTCAGTCACCATTTGTATCTCCCAGTAGCTTTTGAGTATATTGTATAATTTCAGTTTAGGCTGATTTTGAAGAACAGTGGCCACAGAGCTAAAGTTCTTATAAATTTTTAGGAATGTTGCAGGTGGTGACGTTTAGGAAAAGGCTTCATCATAAGCAATTTTATAAGAGAAAAAGGATATCTTTAAGCACAGCAAACTCAGACAATGCAGCCAAGCAGCAGGCAAATCCCAAGAAAATGAAACTTGGTATCTTCTAAAGGTAATGACACTACTTATTCTGTGGGACAAAGCATTAAGCTGACCAGCTGCTAACACGGCAGAGTTCAGGACAGGCCTAGCAGGAATTTAAAAATGTCATCAAGCAAGTAACAAGATCCTGAGACGTGAGTAGTTGGTTGTTTGATGTGCTTGAATGCAGAAGTTTAAATCAATTCACCAGAGTACATAACGTGGTTTTCTAATACAAAAAGCAGAGTTAAATGCTGTATTGCAGCTCCAGACAAACTCCTATTTGCTTGGACAACTGGAACAGAGAAGACTTAGTTCTTGTGTGGTCTAATGCTATTGAAGTAGGATGTTGTGCCACTTTCTCGTAAGCCAGAATGATCATTTGAACACAAAGGTAAAAATAATGGGCAGCTTATCTACAGAGGCTAAGGAAAGATTTTGGGGAAAAGAAGAGAAAATTGAGGAAGTGATTGCAAACACTAATGCAGACAAAAAAGCTTTGACAAACAATGCTGGTACATTTTTGTTTTAAGGACAGTGAAAACTTACCTCACCTCACCTCAATGCTTGTTCCTTCTCATGTTAACTGCAGTAGCTGCCACACTAGGACATCAATGCAAAATACGGGAAAATCTGCAGTTATGATGCGCTTTTGTTTTACACCATTCACATAAATGTGCCAGTAGGTAGTTACTTTCATAGCGATTTAGGCAACATGTTTCGTGTTTAGCTTCGGATCCCCACGCAGCAGAGCTATTGAGGGACAGCAGATCCCAGTGCTGCCTGCTAATTAGGTAGGAGCCCTACAAATGTAGGTCACAAAAACAAAAGCAAAGCTTTTCCGGAGAAGACAAACGTGTGATTTGTGAATGAAAAGCCAGGAAGTTTTAAAAGTGAAACAGAAGTAAATTAAATCAGGCTTTTCTTACAAACCAAAGCAGTGAAAACTCTTGGCTTTTAGCACGTGAAGGGTAGAGAAGATTTTGTTAACCCTTTGTTCTTCCAGATAAACTCAAACTCCAGCTGGTAAGCATTAGAAATATCCTTTCCAGTGCTTATCAGAATGAGGAATTTGTTTTAGAAATATCACATCATTACAGGGCCAGCCGTAATATAGAAGTGACAGGAAAAAGGAGGTATAATAATCTGATCTTCCCCTAGCTGTCATTAAACTAGACTCTGTTAAATACAGCTGTAGTCTTGCTCCCTCATTCAGTATCAGGCACACTTCAAATCTATCATTGCTTGACTATCTAGGTTCTTCAGAGTTGCTTTAATTGTGCAATATGTTTTAATGTTAGTTTAGCATTTTCACATGTGAAGATCCCTCACTGGGGGAAAAGTGAGGGTTTGTTCTTAATCAAGAAGTAATATCTCCACTATGTGACTTCTGACAATGCAACTATTCTCTCCTTTAGAAAAACTGACAAGCTGCCTGATTATACACCCTTACAGATAATAGAAGGTATTCTGGAAAAGAGTTTCAGGAGTATGGCTCCAGTCCACATGTTTGACTGCCTTGCTGAATAACTGTCTGTTATTAAAAATCTAACAATCTATCTATTAAAAATCTAACAATCTATCTCTCCCCTTACTGAAATCAATATAAGGGTCTTTTCTCTTACTTAATTTAAATGTAGACTGATTTACCAAGAAAAATGAATCTGAGCCTGAAATCAAAAGAAAGTCACTGCAGTCCTTCAGATGTACTTTTACATTTACATACATTTTTAAGCCATGTCTTACTTCCCAACAAATATTTTTTAAGTGATGTCCAACATACACATTTTTAACCATGATGAATGTCATGGCTAAATAGCAAGGCACAGTAGGATTTGTGTTTGTTCCACAATAACAATGCACTTGAATGAGGACGTAGGATAGCCTAAGTCAGACAAACCACCTGCTCTAGCTCTTTCTCTTCTCTGAGCAGAATTTTTTGCAAATATCCATTCAGTATAATTTTTTCCACCTTCCCAAACTAAATAAAATCTTGCTTTTTGTCATCTTAGCAAAGTGACAGAGAACAGAATTCTGAAAACATTATCACTCTCGTCACTTTTTACCACAAATCTGGCTTTAAGGAATTGTTCTTCTGAATTTATTTCCCTCATCTGTTTAGTTCCAAACTGTAATTTTAAATTATAACCATGAAAGGCCATTGACAGGCCTGTCACATAGACTGTAGCAACCCTCCACCTCACAGTAGTTTCCTTAATAGCTTAAAATATTTACGGTCCAAATATCATCTATCTTATCATTACATAAAAAGAAAAACTTGGTGACTAGATCCTTAAATACCTAAAAAATCCACCCCTTAACTTTTTTTTTTTTCCATTAAAACAGTGATTTAACATCCAAATTACTTCATAGTCTTTTCCAGAGCCCAGTGTTTATGGGGCTGCAACACAAGACAACTGGATTTCATTCTCTGCTACACCACAACTTCTGATCTTGGGAAAGCTTCCATATCCCACTAATTTGTACCTAAATTCTGCTTAAGTCCAAAATTGTGACCTTCAACACCCACTGCTCAACTGCTGCCAACCCTGGGGGCATATGCTCAGACTGAGTGATTATGTCTCCAGACCTAAGTCATAAACATGGAACTGGGTCTGTATGAAATGCAATAGAAGATATGTGGGTTTTTTTAAACTGATTCAAAGAAGAGTTTTACTTTATCTGGTGGTTCAGTGATTAGAGCTCTCATCCTAGGAAAAAGCACCTCATTCCCTAAAAATGCCTGAATAAAATATTCGTGCAAAAATGTTGGGCATCATGTTCATTACCCCTACCAAATAGCCTGAGAAATTCCTCTGGACCATAGGGAGGAACGTGCTTGCTTCTCATCAATTATGCAATGATGCATCTATAGCATATTCCCTCTTCCACCCACAGAATTTGCCATTACAAGAGCCTGTATCCTGCTGACAGGACACACACAACACTTTGCTTCATATTTTGGGTGTCATACATGTAATATTGACTTTAAGTCTGATTCTGATCTGTAATACACAGGTAAAGAGTTTGAAGCACGTAATATTTTCCACCTGTGAAATCACAGAAAGTTGTATTGGCAAACACAGCACAAATGACAAATTTCTTCAAAAGAAAGTTGCATGTGATTACCATGTGCAGGTCAGGAGTACCACCAACAGAAGAAACTGGGGATGTAAATAAAAGTCCACTGGGAAAAACAGAAGGGTGGAAGTAGGCTAATACTCTAACAGAGGTGTTTACTGTAGCATAAATATATATATATATATTCCCTAATCCCCAAACCAAAAATGTTTTGCTGAGACTTGGGATGCATATAGCAATTAGTTGCTTACTGAAGTTAAACTTCACTGTTTCAAGAAATTTATTTTGCACAAATTATTTAATAGTGAATAATGCTATACGACTGTAGATCCATTCATACCGCAAACTGCAAGGAATATTTTGTCTTCTAACTTTAAAATGTTGAAAATGGGAACAAAAATATTTTCAACAGTTAACAAAAAAGGGAAATATATAAACCTAAGTCATAGGAATGCTTTGCAAATAGAGATCTAACGCTACAAGGCTAATACAGAAGTAGCTTTCATTTCTAGATGAAAAGTCTCAGGGGAAAGAATAAAGAAGGAACAGTTAAAATCCCTTTGTAATATAGTGCAACACAGCAGAGCACTAAGGAGAAAGAACAAATCTGGCTTGTAGTTTTGGACTTTTGGGGCATTTTAATTGTGTAATGTATTTTGAAAAAAAGTAACAGATTTCAAATGAGGAATTAGTTATAGAAAGCATTTTGAAGGATTAAAGTACAGCGGTAGCATCTTTTAAGTTTTTCTTTGGAAATTTTCACCTTTCATTCTGAGCAAAAATATTTCTCCTGAGAAGTCTGATCTTATTTCTCCTCCCCCTTCTCTCCCCCACATTCTCATTTTTTCTCAGACCAGACCAAGGAAAATGTTATCCATTTTCCCTCCTAGATGTTACCCTGTCTCTCTCCTATCCTTTGCTTTGATCTATTACTAACCTCTTCAATCATTGCTTAACCACAGAGCTGCTATTCCTTTTGAACATTAAGTTGAAAATAAACCGATGTACAGATTGGACTTTGGTGAACTACTTCCTTTGTTAGAGATTAATTTTGGATCTTCTGGTAGTCTACCGGGCTTTTTCTTTCCCTTCTTAGATTTCAGTCAGGATGTGATCTCTTATAAGTCCTTAAAAATGCAAGCTTGTAACTGATCTAAACCTAAGTAAACGATGAAAAGACATTTTTTATTTTATTACTGTATTTCACAATGTTTCTAGTTTTCAATTCTGTGTGAAGAAAATATTTTATCTTCTCTAATACAACTCCACAAGTTAGTATCCTCTGCATGAGGTAAAATGTACCTATTAACATCTCTTAAATATCATCTCTTAAATATCCTCCTAAACCCTTAATCCTTAGGCACCTTTCCCAAAACTTTCCTCATTCCCCCTGTTCATAATCCCTCTAGAGGCTGATACAAGAGTGTAGGTTTTAGAAGTGAGGTAGCTGAGTCTTTTTACCCACAACCACAGACAAATTAGGATTACATCTGCCATTGGCTTTGAATTGTCATCAGACTATGTGGGAGAAAAAAACTGTCATTAGAAGATAATTTATTTTGCATCTTGCTTTATTCGTCTTTCTCACTGACTAATGCAGTATTGTGGCAGATTATTTCTGTCATAGGCATATAAGAGCTTGTTTGTTAATATCTATTTATTTGTTTCCTTTCTCATTCACTTGTCCCTTGGCTCCCAGTTCAAGAAGTATCTCTTTCAAGGAACTTATGTAAGCACATAAGTTATACATGAACTAATTAATGTCTATTAGAACTATGTGCTAAATAATCCCCCAGCCACTGTGTTATTCAAACATGGGGTGCTATGGTAAACCTCAGCATTTCTTCCTACATCACAGGGGTATACCATTTTCAATTTTTTCTTTGATGTCCTTATTTAAACATGCCATCCACATGGAGCTCATGAGATTTCCAGAAAACAGAAGATTAAAATGAATAAAATCTTAATGAAACCAGTATTAAAAGTTTGCTTAAGCAAACAGGTATAAAAACACAGGGTAAATATAAAATAACTAAAATTCAAAAGAAAATTGAAAAATATCAAACTTAGCATAGTCTTTTGTGATTTCAGTATTAAAACGTAAGTAGAAGATAATTGTCTCCTCTAGACATGCAAAACAACTCCAAACTTACCTTGTAGTCTTCTCAGATATTTTCTATTACAACTGAAATTTTGTAAAAATGCTGTTCAAGTAACTCAAACTTTTCATCTCTTTTTAAACTTGTAAAGTGATCATCCCATTAAACTTGGTAAGGATATCTTTCCTAGTGTCAGATGAAGATCATATTGCCAAAATATCTTCACTGTGATGCTCATACTGACAACTTCTCAAGAAGATGGTATTAGGAAGCTTAAAGGATAATTCTTGAGGAGTTCCTACCGTTGACCTAACCTTGTTTACATTATCGATTATGATTTTTTTCTTTTTTCACCCAATTAACTAAATATATTTCTCTTAAAGGTGCTATTCATACAGGAGTGATTATTGTGAGGGAGCCTCTTGACACAAGCTCTTTCAAGCCCTCCTTTTTACTAGAAGCCCAAAGGAAAGCTCTACAATGCTTCTATTTCATTTGGTTTGTCATTTTCTTTGATTACCAAAGGTTAAGGAAACACTTTTAATAATTTTTTTCCACACTCTACCAACATGTAGAATGATTCTTTTATCTGTTAGCATTTACAAGTACCTCCTCACATAAATGCAAGGGCCGTTCCTCAAGGCACTGCTTTTGCAAAATTAGAATAAACTTGCACACAAGCCATTCTAACTGGGCATTTGACAAAACGTTAGTCAGTGGTTTATCCACTTATAAGCATACCTGGTATATGTTTTTTTTCCCATTTCTCTTTCATACATGGATTATTGTAGTCCAAGTCTAGTAGAGTACCTAATGAGATATCTTCATATGATAATCAGATGGAGTTCTCCTGTCTACTCCTTACCTTTCAGTTAGAATAATTTAATATAATTTTCTTACACTTGTATACTTGGGTTGTTGAAGTGTTGCAGGGAAGGAAACTTGGATTCCTGTACCCTGTGCTGGTAAGTCCTGCATCAAACAGCTACAGTTCATCTGGCACCTCTGGGCTTCCCACTCCTGTGTTACTATGCGTCCTCCCCAAGCACAACACAAGGTGGTCCTTCAGAACATATTTCCCCCCAAGAATTTCCTGCAAAGTCAGAGTAGTTTTTCAGTTTTACACTCTGAAAGGTTTGTAATAAATGTCAGTCAGTGGACTAATCTCACCAGATGATCACCTGTTATGCCAGACATTTAGTTAACCCTACTTTTAATAAATAAATAAATAAATAATTATCCCTGAATTGCCATGAACTGTTAACCACGACTAGGTGTCTACAACTCTAAGCAATGTCACCACTTTCTCCAGATAAATATTTCTCACCAACAGCAGCTTTAGTCTCCAAACGGCCTGTATAGATAAATCATTAAAAATAAGGCCTGTGATGATTTAGTTTCATTTGCTGGATATGTGTCTTTGATACCACATCAGAACTATATTATTATTTCATAGTTTTTGTATATATTAGCCTTCTACATTCTGTGAAAAACAAAGGTATAAATGAATTGCTGTGTTTGTCAAAGTCTGAAAAATTACTAGATGCTTCTGGGCAATGTGTGTTGGTTCCTACACATTTATCAGTCACCATATTTATGGTAGACTTTTAGGTAAGAAAAGAAAGTATGATTCCTCTGCTGACAGGTACTAGCCATTCATTCTCCAAGCAGAGAAGCTGAGGTGTTAAACTGTCTTATGAACAGGCAATCAAGCATCATAACTCAGAAAATGAGTCAAACTTAAATCCATCTAGTTTAGAAATAGTCTCTGTCACCTCATGTCCCTTCTCTACGGCCCATTTGGCTGTTTCCTCTTACAAAGATCTGAAACAAAATGAAAGTATAGAGGGAATTTACATCCAGCCATTCAGGACCAAAATTTCCTCTGCCTCTATCCTAGGGACCCTATATTAGGCAGCTGGAGAAATCCTACCTGCATCTTTGGGCTGCTCTCTACTTAGATTCCCTTCTCAGCTATAAAACTTTTTTCTTCCTGTGAAGATTTTTCCACTCTACCCTTAAGTCTACTTGTCCAGAAGTGTCTTGGCTTCAGTCTTTTACACTGGTATTTGGTAATTGACTCCTTAATTACACCTGCTAGAGTGGCTGATGCTTTTTTTAACCACTTCCTAGCTGCTATAGTATTGGATCTCATCACTTCAAGTTTCAAGGTCAGTAAAGGCTCTCCTTGACTTGATATCAAGTAGGAATGGAGTACCTACACTTATAGAAAAGTACAACAACTTTTTTATACATACACATAGCTCAGTAATCTTGGTGTATGAGATTTGTGTTGTTAAACCCCGCTACAGGGAATGGGGACTGCCAGTATGAGTTACTATTCTCAGATTCATCTCTGTAGAGTCAAGGTACCTTACATAAGATGAAGGTGTTATGATCATGCTTCAGGAATGACTCAAATACTGAAAAGTGACTGATTCGTAGAATCTGTGTGCTTTGGGCCAGACTTTCCACTGCATTGGGCCAACGTTTTGCTGGTATGAGGACAGAGGAGTCCATACTGACATGGCACTGATATAAAGCAGTAAAAAAATTAGAAATATAAATGGGGTAGCTGTGCAAATCTTAACAATGTCAGGGACACAGGAGAAGTGAGAGCATATTGCAAGCCAGATTTCCCACAGGCAGACATAGGAAAAAGCCAAACAAGTACTGAAACCAGCCAACCTGACTATCGAAATTGTACCTTACTGTTAGCAAAGAGTATAGACAATTCAGCTGTTCAAAATAAGTCATGCAGTAAATCTGTCTAGACTGTACACTATTTGGACCCTATGCCACTTTTCCTATACAGGAAGAAAGGTACAGCACTACAGTGTAGGGTGAAGTGATAACTGTCATAAGAATGTATCAGAAATGCACTCAGATAGCTAGTAGATAGAAGATGACCAGCTGCTCGCCCTAATTTTGCTGCGGTCCACAGGACTGCTGATAGATTACCTCCCCTTCATCAGTGCAGAGGTGATCACGGTGTGCTGGCATAGTCCCAAAGGAATATAAATCAAAGCCATTTCTAAACTTCCTGACCATATTTTGCTAGGTCAGCTAATCAGAAAACATCTTATAACTTGTGGCTATTTATAGCTAACAAAGCTCCAAATTAAAATAAAGAAATACAGAAAAGAATGGAAATATTCTTAAGCATTTCAGTAGTGAAAACATATATTACCAAAATTTTTACCAAAATAATTTTCATTTTTCCAATTTTCTATAAAAAAAGAACAACAATTTTTAAAAAAGTATCTTCACCTCCAGCTGAAGTATATAGAAAATCAGGACTTAGATTGCATACTTAAGTGCCAAATGTAAATCTGAGAAACTAAATCGCCGTTTCCTAACACCTTGATCCACCTCTTGATAGATAGGGTTTAGTAGGCTTCAGTAGCCTGACTATGTAGTAAGATTCAATGTGAAACCCAAGATGCCATGGTTAACATGACAGTTTTGCACATAAGTTGCCACACTGGTAAGTTCCATCCTGTCAAACGATTATTACCTCTTGCTATTTCAAATGCTTTAAACTTCCAGTGAGATTAGTGAACTAAAGCCAGTCAGTATATCATGAGGTGTCCAGCATGCTAAGGATGTAAAAGCTTTTAAGATATATTTGTTATTATCAGCCTTTCTGTTTGAAGCTCACATGATTTCAGTTCAGTATCAGTTTTCTCCTGTCTCTTTTCTCAGATTTGTTTTCAGAGGATAAAAATATATCTTTAAGGCAATTACAGACTTCTTATATTCGCTTGTAAAGAAATTACTTACATGGGGACATATTTTAAATTTGGCATTAGTTCTAGACCTGACTCAGAGTTACTGCAAGAACCTTGCTTACAGGGATGACAGCAAATGATTCACTCAGTGTTGTTTTGTTGATGCAGCTGTAGGGTTGAATTAGACAACAGACTTCTAGCAAGATAGAAAAATATAATTTTACAGCAGACAGTGACATACCTTGAATCCACCAAGATGACTCACATTCTTGCAGTGAAAAGTAACCCTTGTCTTAGCCAGTTCACAAATTAGCAATGATTAATCAAACATAAAAAAGGCTGGGATGACTGTAGCCAAATACATCCCAAATGAAACCTGAATCCTTTCAAAAACACTTGTGAGGTTTTTAATGTATTCATATCTGTTATGGTTCCTTCAACCTGCATGGCCACTGCTGTACTTGCTTGTCACAGAATATTACTACAACAAAGGATAGCAGAAATTAAATTTCAAAATAGTATTTTCAAGGGTTTGAACACATATTACTTCAAATTTCCATGTAAACTTGGGGTCCAGAAATGACTCAGAAAACTGCTTATTCTATTAACGACCTTTTTTCAGTTTTATTTTTATGCTGCACCTGTTTTTGAATGTTCCTGAGCTCTTATTAGATTGAATAGATTAGAAATGTGTAAACTTGCTCATCATAAATCTTGAGAGCATCCATCAAAACAAAAAAATGGTTAAACAATAACAAATAACAATACATTAGAGCACTCTGTACCTGTGTCTGAAATATGCCACCCTGGTGATTTCTGTGACCAGAAGCCACAGTTCAGAGATCAGGTCACGATCAATCCATAAAGATAATAAGATTGGGGGAAGAGAGGGAACAAAACATCCTTGCATTTTTGCAGACAGATAAACATGAGGAAACTGCAATCTATTCATAGCTACAGGCAGATCGTTTCATAGATTCATGTCCAAGAGCAGAAAAAGCAGTTCTGTTTGTCAGGGAAGATAGATACTGTGAATTATTCCCTCAGCTGAAGTAATAAGTGGGGTCAGAATAGAACAAAATAATACATTGATTTTTCCTCACAAATAAAGCTAGAACGTGAACAGTTGGTACAGGTATTTGTCTGAACTGTTATACCAAACCCAGGGACCAGCTGCTTGCCTGTGGGACTATGTTTCATTCTCCCTCTCCGACTCCCAACACCATGTCCACAGTTCTCAGACTGCTGATACTCCAGTCCCACCTAAGCCTTGGAGGTGCTTAAAATCAATTTGTTCCTCTGTTTCAGTGCACAAAGTTCCTCAGGACTGGCATATCACTTAGTCAGAGATATGTTGGCTGAGGGGATGAAGAGTCTACACTTCAGTGCAAGCCAATAAAAGGCACATGGCAGCTAAATCTACCTTAACTCCTTAGAGAAGCCTGATCCATTAGACATTCTCAGGTCATGCACTGACTTCCACACAATAGCCTAGCAGAACAGACTAGCATTTACAATATGGGAAACCTACGCTTTTGGCTCTTTTTGGCCCATGGTAGGTTTGAATCCTCACTTTCCATGTTTGAGAAGGTGTTCTCAATAAAAGGCTGTGGAATAGCCTAAGATGAAGATTAACCCCTTCCCCTGAAACTGCTGCAGGGGTGAGGCTGAGCAGCAGGGAAAGTGAGACTGATGGCACTGCAGCAAGACTGAGTTTAATGGGGATATAATCCAGGAAAATTAAAATGTCTTCGTTTTTAGTAGTGTATGTTTGGGTTCATGATGTAGGTTGTATAAGAGGACCCTAGGTCCCTGAAGATGGGGAATCAGCACTTTCTGAAAAATTTAGACATTCATATTACTCATAAACTTGTAAATTTCCTGGGCTCTGTTGCTGCTGCACTTCCAGTCCTTCATTTTCACTCAGTGAAGCCTTACATGGGTTTGACACTTTGTCTACTGCTTGAGTATGCTGTTATCTATAATAGCCAGGTGTCATTATCATAATTTAAGTTTCATAATCTAGTTCCTGGTTAAACCATCTGCTTCTTACAAGCACAGAGTAAAAGGCAGTTTTACCCCACAGAGCTCAGAAGAAACAAAAGGCATGAAGAGAAAGAGGAGAGCCCAGCTCAGTGACTTGCTGTGGACTCAGCAGGAATGACCACATGAGAACCCCAAGGCTGTGCCTTGTAATATGATATTTCTGTGTCTAGCATCCATTTTTTTCCTTTCTCTGTTTCCTTTTTTGTGAATCTTGTAAAGAGATGTGCATTTTCAAACTTCAAAAATCGTTAAGTCTGAGTTTATCTTCACCTGTTGTTGTGGCAGACCTGTTTAAAAAATGAGGAACTGTGAACTGTTTTGGTTTGGGTTTTTTTACATTAGCTTTGCTAAAGAGAGTTACATGGTGTATTATCTATCGTGTCACAAGTGGGACAAAGTACTTGCAGCACTGAATGACTGAGAAGGGGGGCTATATAAAGATTATGCTACTTTACATTATATTCCCACATACACTTAATTTCTGGACTTCAGAGTACCTATTGTGAGGTGGTGGTTGTTAGCGCAGTGACAGCTGCCAGGATTTAAACTACACAAATTGAATTCTGGACATTGAAATTGCATTTCTGACCACGTCCCAAAGGCCCGAAGGGTGAAATGCTGGACTTAGGATGTAGTTAATTCCCAGCATTTTTTGGAAGAAAAATCTGTTCACGGCTAATACACGTCTATCCTTTCTGCTCTGTAAGGTACTTCAAAATACCATCTATTGTCATTTAAGATATACCAAACTCTAGTGAACCAGACATTTGGAGCTTATACAAGCAGGCTACTCCTTGACCTAGTTTCATTACAATCCTGAAACTGCCCATTACCCACTTAATGATGAGTAAGATGAAAAAATGAATCCAATCTACCTCGCACGACTGGAAAAACCATCCAGACAACTCTCAGCCAAGGAAAGCAGCTCAAATTAATATGTCGGACTGTGAACTCCAGTAGCTGAGGGAAGAGCTGGCACACTCGTTTCTGCTGCCACTTCCACACTGGGTGCCAGGTCTCACTAAGTCCCAGCTGTGGGGCATGTATCTGGGTGAGGTTGCACCTGAGCTCACCACAGCTAAGTTCACCAGAGCCTTCCTGCCAGAGGCCACAACTTTTCAGTCACCTTCAAAAGCAGAATAGCAACAGGAGCAGCAGGGCTGTCATGCCCTGGTTAACAAGCCCTGCTTTCTCAGCAATGCCTGTTGACTTGGGCTTAATATTTCACTCACCAGGATTGCTGGTTTCCAGGATGGTTTAGTCTCTGTTAGTTAGTGCAGCCTGTGCTATATATAGCTCTACACTTAGCTACAAAATTATAAAATTAACTACACAAGCTCGAACTCTTTTCCTTTCACCAACATGAGGAAGAAAAAACCCCAACTCTTGAGAGTCACCTTAACTATCAGCATATGACGGAAATGTGCTTAAGGTTAAAGGCTTGTTTAAATCACTGGACGAATCAAGGTCTAACACTGATGACAACAGATGGCTTATCCTAGATTTACACTAGTATAATTGAGAGTGGAATTTGTTCTGGGGTGTCAAGTAAGTATAACAATGAATTAAACAGTGCAACCAATTTAAAAGAATAATGCTCATTAGAGTGAATAGAAAGCCATCACAGCAGAAAAATGCCAGCACTTACTGCAAGACATCAGCTATTCCCTTTAACATAGTAACTAAACATTTCTGGAAAATATGATGCATAGCTAAACAGAATACTGCAAAATGATAGCTCCCACTCACATGACTACATTACAGTTCTCTGTCTTTATCACCCTATCTCTGCTCATGTTTTATTGAACAATTTCGACACAGACAGTGAAAAAATTGAGGAAGAGAGGTAAAACTGTTTTGCATATAATAATGAATGCATATGTGAGTTGTATTGAACCTATATAAAAATAAATAAAATAAAAATGAACAAAACCAAACCAAACATTTAGTCTAAGAGATATTCTCCAAAAGAAGTAATCTCTAACATTGCCCACTTTTGAGTGGAGCGATTCCAGACAGACTTTGAAAATCCCAGTTAAAGCACATAGTTTTGCAGTAGACTCATCTGGATAGTTTCTTAGCCAAAACAATTTCAACAAAAAGGCTGGTTCCAGACATACTATATTAAATAACCTCTGAATTGGAAGAGTGATGCATACATTCCATCTGAGAGTCTGTTATGGGTCCGGTCAGTTGAGGTAATGTAAGTTCAGTTTCACAGCTAGAAACTATAACAGAGTTTTCACAAAAAAGTTGTCAAAACAGGCCTTTTGTACGTTCAGTCTTGACGTATATATGAAAATCTGGCTAGATAAGGAAAAAGAAGAGTAGCGTACTATTTAAAACTCTTTAAACTTTTAGAAACAAAACACTAGAAATGTTGGGTGAATGGTTACAATGAGAGCAGAAATAAATGTGACTGATTAATTTTATTGGCAGACAGCAGTATATAGTCATCATCAGACAAGACCGTGGTTTTTTCCTCAATTATGTCATAGTTCGCTGTAATTTCACTTGCTCTGTGGGAGTTACTCATAGTCAAGATTTAAATCCATCTGCAAACTATAAAGATGGGATAAATCCTCACCACCTCAGCCCAAAATATTTTACCCTCTTCTGGCCTTTCCTTTCACAACCATTTCTCCTTACGTCTAGTTTGAGAGCTATTGTGTAGGCGAGAAGGAGGTGGATGGAGGAGTGGAAACAGGGTTTCTTCCCTGCTGCAGAGTGCAGACATGTGGGCAAAATAAGGGCAGAGGAGTGGCATGGCTCGCTGTAAACCCCTGTGTAGGCAGTGGGAGTGAGAGTAGGGCTGAGAGGCAGGGATCTGGCCAAGCACTCCCTCTCCTGTCAGGATCCTTTTCTTCATGCTACTGATGCTAATCCTCTAAAACACTGTCTTTCTCACCTTCATATTTTTATTTTTTAGATGTTAACCCATCCTGTGCTCTGCTACGTTCAGTTTAGCCACTGAGCTGGGAATAATGGTAGTGGTATACAAAACTTCTGAAACAAAGCAGGAAAATTCCAATGCTTACAGTGACTTCCAGTCAGTATGTGCGAGAGATTATGTTCTACCACATATTCTTTTTCCCAACACTATTCAGGGCCGATAAAGTATTCACTCAACAGTCTTTTATATAGCGGTTTTCTTGGATATTTGAAGAACTAGAAGGCTTGAATACAAAAACAATGCAATATTCAATACGCAAATATGCAATATTTGCCCTGGCAACCAAAAGGACAAAGCGCATCCTGGGGTGTATCAAACACAGCATAACCAGATGGTCAAAAGAGGTGATTATCCCACTGCATCCAGTGTTGGTGCAGCCTCACTTGAAGCACTGTGTGAATTTCTGGGCCCCACAATTTAAGCAGGATGTGAAGGTCCTGGAATACCTCCAGAGGAAGGCAACAAAGCTGGTGAAAAGGCTGGAAGGTATGTCCTATGAAGGATGGCTGAGGACTTGGGACTTGTATAGTTTGGAGACAAGGAGGCTGAGGGGAGACCTCATTGCTCTCTACAGCTTTCTGAGGAGGGGATGTGGGAAGGGAGGTGCTGATCTCTTTTCCCTGGTACCCAGTGATATGACTTGTGGGAATGGTTCAAAGCTGCACCAGAGGAGGTTTAGACTGGACATGAGGAAGCACTGCCTTACCTAGAGGGTGGTCAAACACTGGAACAGGATTCCTAGTGAGGTGGTCAATGCCCCAAGCCTGTCAGTGTCTAAGAGGCATTTGGACAGTGCCCTTAATAACATACTTTAACTTTTGGTGAGCCCTGAACTGGTCAGACAGTTGGACTAGATGATCATTGTAGGTCCCTTCCTACTGGAAATATTCTATTCTATTCTATTCTATTCTATTCTATTCTATTCTATTCTATTCTATTCTATTCTATTCTATTCTATTCTATTCTATTCTATTCTATTCTATTCTACTCTATTC
>Ga0065711_1029866_pt1 | contig 34549 bp, 18 predicted proteins | sample Hoacrofraction12_FD_59098 | JGI IMG/M metagenome (GOLD analysis project Ga0065711, IMG submission 59098) | Hoatzin crop microbial communities from Cojedes, Venezuela - Epithelial fraction 12 v2 (version 2) | ecosystem: Host-associated > Birds > Digestive system > Esophagus > Crop | place... | reverse complement strand
CGGCCCCCCCCCCCCTCCCCTCAGTCTTGAATATTTTTGTTAATGTTGACCATAGGACCGTAAGAGCATATACACAAAATAAATGAGGGAACCACTGCAATCGTTCTGCCTCCTGCTGCCATCTGCCGGCTGGAACCGACCCCACATATGGACAGGGTGCTTTTCCTTCTGTGGTGAGAGAAAGCTCAGACAGCACAGACCCATGTGTTTGAGGAACTAAAGGCTGTACAGTATTTCCATACCATATGTATGTGGGCAGTTGATGATCATGGTGTAAGTACAGCCACAGATAGTTAAATTACATTACTTTACATACAGACGGCACAATTCTGTATTTTATTACATATCCAAATGAAAAAAGAAAGCCATCTCTCTCCAATTTGTTTGCATTCCTGTACGTTATTTGAACATAAGCCCTGATCTCACAAAATGCTGTCTGCACGCTTTTTTATTTCCACGGCTCGTGTTCCCACCAACAAATGTTTCCAATTCATTCTGCGGAGAAGGTCATCTTTATCAAATATATGTTTCTAGAATAAATATATATAACCTTCTGTATATTTATAACTGGTATGTAGGAGTGTTTTTTTGAACAAAATCCTGTTGAGGCAGATGTCTGGAACTTTCTTTAGTTTTATGTCAAAGACACATGGTTCATAACTCATCTAAATTTGTTCTACCAATTTACATTGAGCAAGGATCTGGTCAGAAGTTGTTAGTTGCTAGAACTCACAGTGGCATTGCTGTGGGAAGTTTCTAATAAATATTAGTCGTGGGATCACTGTGGTGATTTAAGGCAGCCACTTAGATGTTACAGAAAAACTACAAATTCATGTCCAAACTGTCAGTGTTTCTTTATAAAGAAATTAAGATATATTATTTAAGGGTTGTACCAGGCAGTGTTTGATATGAAACTCTAGTAACGCTTGTAACAGTAAAAAAGGTAAGAGCAAATCACAAGTAAGTTACAACAGGTTAAAATTACACAGTAGCCTGTACATTGTTGCTGCCCTCTCTTTGTCATTTTTCCCTTTTTTTCCACAAAATTGCAGAATTTTCTCTAGTGTGTCCCAAAAATGCAAAATTGCTTTGAACTCGCTGTCAGGTGCCCTGGAGAGTGCCCGGGAGGCTCTGTTTGAAGCACTTTGTGCATGGCTGTTTGGGTAAATTCCAGTGTCTGGGTAAATCCCAGTGCAGGGTGTTGTTGGTGGTTGGTATTGGATACACCAAAGCTTCCAAGAAGTGATATATTCCTAAGATTAAAAGCTGTTTTTCTTCAATACTGTGCAGATGTCATTGTTTCGAAAGAGGAGGAGCATGTTCTGGGCTGTGCTTGCAAGCAGGCAGCTAAAAAGTCCATTCTGCCTTCGTTAAGACTCCTTTCCTTAAACAACTCTTGTGGTCATTTCATAGTTCTATCAGCTGGCTTGTTAGAAGCGTAATATTTAGTTCTCATTTGGCATAAGTATCTGTGAACATAATTTGGCTTTGATAATGATTATTAAACAACTTTTTCTATTACTTTTCAATAGTGTTCCAAGTCAAGAGTGTTATGAATTGAATATCATGCCAAAGAAGGAGGACAGTAATTATGAGTACTCAATGTGAAGTGCTGATTTTTTTTTTCCCCTAGCTGTGATTGTGTGAATTACATTGAGATAGGAAGAAAACACCGTATGTATTGAGTGTCTCGGGATTCAAGTGTTTTATTTTCGTGCCAAGGTGGTTTCTATACTTTCCCGATAATTCTATCAAATAGAGGATCGCCAGATATTAAGGAACACTGTTTTTCAGGCCTCTGAAATTGTGGTTATTACTGCCAGATAATGAACTGCATTTTTATGAATTTTGTTTTGTTTTGGGGCGGTTGGGGTGTTTTATTGTGAATAAAGGAGGAAGTGTTGATCCTGATGTATGAAAGGTAGTGGTACTGTAAATTAAGGCACATTAATAACATTTAGGGATGCAAGCTGAGAACTGAAGAAAAAAATGTTCCCTAATGCCTTGCACTGAATTTGTCACAGTGAGGTGACGGGTCTAATAGTGTAGCTAGAACTACGGGTTATTGCCCTTTGTTATCATAAAGTAAGGAAGTATTGAGTCAGGTCTTCCTCATGCCTACCAGCATGTCTTAACAGCTTGATCTGACCAGTTGCTGCTTTGGCTTGACAGGCTCCTTGAGTCTTTCTGCTGTGTTTTTGCCTTCTCATTTCCTATGATGCTGCTGTGAATGCACCAGGAGCAGGTTCCACCCAGCTGCTCTCCTGCGCTGACCTGTGGCTGAGGAGCACCGGGGCTGGTCAACAAAGGTTACACTAGTTCAATTTTGTCATCCTTTCAAAAGCAGTTTGAATGGAGCCAGTTCAGAGTAGGTGACTGACCGCCTGCCCTCTCATCTCATACAAGCCAGCCTGTGAGGGGACAGGCGCTTCATCCTGCTGCCAAAACTGCCAGGGCCATCCAGCCCACCCTCCAGCCCCCCTCAGTCACCCTGCTTCCCAGGCTGGCTGGTTAAGCGGGAATGGCAGCAGCGAGGGAGAAGAATGAAAAAACAAAAAACCCCAACACTCTTCAGAAAATACAGCACAAGGAGAGCTCTGTAGTGGGCAGTGCAATTCAGGATCTGCACACAGTCTGTGGGAAGCCCTTGGGAAGGGGACACGCAGTGCCCAACTCTCCGCGACCATCCCCAAACTACGACCCCTCCGCACAGAGATTTCTTGCGACGGCGGCGTAGCTGCGTGCCCGTTCCTGCCTAACGGGTCCCTCTGCTGGCCTTGCTGCTCCACCCAGTGTTGTCAAATCGAGTTCCCGTTTGTCCTTCTGTGTGTTACCGTCACTAGTGCTGCAGGTGTGGTGAGAACAAACCCCAGCTTGCAGCTCCCCGGTCTCTTCTCCAGGTTGGGGTTCCTGGTCGTGCTGCAGAGCCTTGCGGAGCCAGGAAGGAAACAGCAGGTCCGAACTGGTCAGAGAGGTTAAGGATGGAGGTCACTCAGTGGAACACGTCAGTTTTTATTTAAGTACTTCTCTGGGTTAGGCCAGGAAGAAGACACAGTTTTCTCAAAGCAGTGCAAATGAGTTTTTCTACTATTTAGAAAAAAAATGGGAAATACATTGGAGTTATTGTTTGTTATCATTTAAGCTTATCAGGTTTGCCAAATACATATCTATGTGAATGCACAGCCAATGTGTATGTCAGAGAGGGATGAGAATATTCTTTTTGGGCTAATTAAATTCTGAAGATGAAAAAATGTGGTACACAATCTGTAGTCTTTCTGGTAGGTTTTAGGTGGGGTTTTTTATTATTTTTTTACTTCCTTCTGTTCTTTTTTTATATTGATGATTATTTATTGGCTTAGCATCTCAGTTCAGGAGTCGTAATGCTTCTTAATTTTATTTTTTTTTGCAAGTTTATATCCAAAGCAGGTGTTATAAATTCCGTAAGCTTCAGTTATGGAGTTTTGTTTATTCGTTTTCACCATCAACCTGGATTGCATTCCTCTCTTCTACAGCTGAACAAGCAGAAGGCCATATCCATCAAAAACATAGTCTTGAACCAAGTGAGCTTGTATAAACTATATCCTTAGGCAATACTGAATCAAAATTCATTTGTACTTACAGGACAAGAAGTCATCTCAGATTTTCTGCTCATCTTTTAGGTTAGTTTATTAGTTACTTAAATTTAGCTTACAGGAGAATGAATTTAGCAAACTAAGTTCTAAGCAAGAAACTCCTGCCAGAAAGAGCGGTTAGGCTTGGGGTTCTTTTTGTTTGTGTTTTGTTTTGGGTTGGGCTTTTTTTTCTTTTAAATCTTTCTGTAATACTGGGGCAAGGGAATTCTGTCAGATTTATCTTCAAATACAAGTATTGGGAAAAATCCGGTACTCAGTCCCACTACTTTTGCCTCAGAAAACCTTTTGCATGTCTGTTGCTCTTTTCATTTTCATCAGTAAAACTACCATCTGAGCTGATTCATACAGACTGCTACAAATACATTTCAGTTGCCAAATTCTGATTAAAAACCACTCATGCCTGAAGCTATCTTGAGATTTTCAGGTTATCAGATATCCTTGTACTTTTCATTGTGCTAAGCCAGATTTTTTTGTATCAAGTCTTTCCTTTCAATCCAATTCAAAGCAAATTATGTAGAGGGAAAGAAGAAAAGGAGAAAGAAAAAAAATCTGTGACATTAAGCTGATTTTGTCTGAGCAAAGTAGGTTTTAGTGGTGTAATGAAAGGTCATATTTTACATACGCTGTTTATTTATCTAATAAAATAGAAAAAGCATGGCCTTGTGTTTAAATCCAAAAGTTGTATTTGCATTTTCAAGAACGCTGCAGTCCGGTAGGATCTCAGACAAGTCTTTTTACCTCTTCCTACTAAATCTCTCAGGATTCTGCACCACGCTCAGGTTTGTGCTCCCGTCCTTTGTTCTGCTTGCAGAGAGGATCTGGTCCCTTCCTATAAGCCGTATGCTGTCTGCTGCTCCTCAAAACCAAGGTATTGTGTGAGGGAGCATTTATAGTCCTGGAATACAGTGTGGATTACTAAACTTCAAAGTGGAATTAAATCCCAGGCACAAAAGAAACCTGGATATATTTTATTCCAGTCTTGTTTCACAGCTGTATTTTCATAAGAAAACTGAATTCTCATGGGTTAGTGTGGGCATTCAAATGCATTGGTTTTGAAATTATTTGTAGTAATGTTACATTCACCTTGGTGATACTTTGTGCAGTTTATGCACTTTCATTTATGTTATATAACGTATTCAGTATCTAATTTTTACAATGCCATTATGTAGAAATAGTAAAAGATATTTCTTTCTTAATAGAGATTTTTGTCAGTTTGAAAAGAAGCTAGAATTAAACTTTCAAAGCAGCCTTTTAGTTTTATTTCCAATTCTTAAATAATTTTATTCTGCTACTTAATGTAATGTATTAAATATTTTCAATTATGTATATTATATTGCCATAAATGCTCTGGCTATGTGAGAAACACACTTTCATTAAAACATATTATATGTTTGTAACACATCAGTAGAATTGATTATTACAATTACTGGATTTTTTTCTGTTCCTTCCTGGCTGGATTGTCAGAATCTCTTATTAACTGAGGTTGTTTAATAATCTCTTAGATGTCATAAAAGGATTCTACAATTAGCTAGGACACCGCACCATGTCCCTACAGTGCACTGCAGTACAAATAAAAGAAAAATAACAGAATAGTTATTTTGTGTGCATACACCCAATTTTTGTGTGATTTCTCGAAAAAGCAAAAACCACCAACCCCTACCAGCCCTGTCGCCCCACCCCTCCCAACACAACGAGCTGTTTTTCTAGATGTGTGATTCACAAGATCCTGGCTTACAGGAACTGTTGTAAAATTAGAGTTCAAAGAAAACAGATTATTTCAATATGCTGTGTGTGTTCCGTACTCCCCCCATTAAGATTAAGTATTTCTTAACTTCTTAACAATACCCTCTAAGGAGAGAAGCTGTTTAAGAAACTATTGCCATTTTTAAGGTCTGGTAAATAATAATAGTTCTAGTAACAGTTCTATCAGGTTAATATTATTCTATATATTAAAAATACAGTTATTATGCAAACATGTCTATATATTTGGTTATTTGCAAGTTTCTGGTAAAGAATAAATAACTTTTTATAGTGTTTTGCATACAGACTCAACCTGTAATTGGGATGTGAGCCTGAGTTTAAATGAAATGTGAAGTGATCTATAGAAGCTGTGGCAGGAAAAAAATTCATTCATCTCCGTCCTCATGTTATGAAATAAGATCAAAAGCTCACGTGCTTCCTGAGTCGGGCTCATGGTTTGGACTTTTTTTTCTTTTTTGATATTATACTATGCATATCTTGTGAGGGCTTTCTTACTGTAGTTCTCACTGTAGAGTCCATGTGTATGGTCTACTATGGTTTTTAAAATTTCCTTATTTCACACTTCTTAAAGTCCCTGCTACTTCTTAAGGATTAAAAAAAAAATAAAATGGGTCTAGGCACTTTGAATTTCGTTTCCACTTAAAACAGTAGAGAGACACCCTGCCAGCAGTGGTTAGCTGAGCGTAGTCCGTTGCCGTAAAGATAAACTGCATAGATTTCCCGGCGATGAAGGTCAAAGGACGCATGCACAGCTATTTATTTGCTTTTAAAACAGAAGGGATATGATTTATGCAGGATATTAGCTAATGTCATAGTGTTGAGCTTTGCAGGTGCGGCCATGGGAGCCTGACCCCCGCTAATCCCCCTAAGTGCAGCGAGCCTGCGTGCCGTAGCTGTGGTGCTGCCGTGCTGCTCCTCGCCTCGCTGTGTGCAGCGGTGTGAGCGGCGAGGCCGCGTTTCCCGGGACGGGTTTTCAAACTTTCGGTTAGATTCGAATTAAGAAACTTACAGACATTTGGGCAATGCGTTTGGATGGAATTACCCATGCCTGGAGTTGCTTTTTGTCTTATTGCACGCGTTAGCTTGCTTGGGGTTTGGTGCTAGTTTTGCTTAGCTTTGTATTAAACTCTTGCTGGAAGCGCGTCCTGGCCTCTCACCCGGCTGCGGGTGCGAAGCGTGCGGAGCGCCCGGAGCTGCCGTCATCGACCCTGAGAGGGATTGGTACGCGTGGGCCAGGCTCGGTCCGCGCACGCTTGGCGGGAGGATGAGCCAGTGCTGACTTTTCGGAGACCTGACTGTAATTGTTAAACAGGCCCTAATAATGCATCTTCATAGTTTCTTTTAATGATGCATTGTTGCCCTGTGTTCCCTGCGTTCTGTAGGAGGCAAAGTACGGATGACCTGCCCAGTAACGGCAACGGAAAGAGGCACACGGAGTTTTAGGCCTTGTTAGCTGGTTTTGCACACCTCTAGAGAGCAGAAGTGTTTTGTGACAGATTACAAACAGCAATCTTACTACTTCTCTTTCTTGCTATTTTTTCCTATGTTACTATTTGGCTTAATTTGAAGTGGTGAGCTTTTTCCTTGCGTGCTAGCAGTGTGTAAGCTCCAGCTGAGATGTAACTGGACAGCAATCTTTAGAGCAGGATGTCAACAAAGTAATTCATTCCTTTCCTTGGTGTTGATTGATAGGTTCCAAACGCAAGTATAGGCTGTAATTTTAAATAATAAATAAATAATGGTGTTTTAACATTATTCAGAATTCTAGTAAGAGCAAAACCTGAAAGCAATGAAGTTCGTAAATATGACAGATGATTGTACTTGAAGAAAAAGATAATTAGTGATGGCTCACATCAGAGTTTGGCTGTGAGATTATTAACTATAAAGACATGGAAATAATTGCTTTCATTTGAAATATTTTCTCACAAACAATTAGGAGACTGTGGTGATGTAAGAACAAATGTATGTGGGATTTTTGCTCTTAGGGTAAAGAAGAGAAAGGCTTATTATAGCTGTTACCTTTTCCACGCAGGGGGAAAAAAAGCCTCTCTTCCCCCACATTGTAAAACGTGTTGTTAGCATGTCTAGATGTATCAGAATCATCTACATGGTTCTTGTCCCCGACCAGGATGAAAGAGAGCGCAGCGTTTTTGCAGGGTGCGTGAACAGGGCCCGTTCTGCCCGGGGGCCGCTAGAGGGAGCCCGAGCCCGCCTGACCGCCGCCGCGGCCGGCGGCTGCCGGCAGCCCGAGCGCTCCTTCCCGTCGGGAATTACCGCGTTTCCTTCCCGTACGGTGTTCCTTCTTGCTGCTTTAGTTTCAGGTGTAAACCTACGGTCATCTGTGCTACTCAGAATTGTATTTCCCCATTCACATGTTGCACTTGGTGGTCACTGACCGTGGCGCTTCCCGGAGGGGAGCGTGCGGCGGCGCGGGGTGCCGGCGGGGCCGTGAGCCGTCCTGCCGCGCTGGCCCATCGCCGTGGGAGCGGGGCTGTCTGCGTGCCCTGCTCGGGGCAGTGCGCGGGGGGATGACATGTTCCCCTCCCTACCGCAAATCACATCTGTTTCAGTTTTGAAATACAGCATTAACAATTTCCTTGATGCCTTCTTTTCGAAAACTGAAGATACTACAGTTTGTGAATGTTTGTATTTTCTGTTTAGTCCAACAAATGAGGAGAGATCTGACTTTTCACATTTTTTTCCCCCCCCTATAAGTAGAAGCAGAGGGTGAGAAAGCGGTTTCATCCCTGTACTCCTCTCCACCCTTCCTCTTCTAGTCTTAGCACCCCAATCCCTGCAACCTGGTCATCTGCCCTTTGGTTTGTAAGCACCAACCTTTTATCCCACAAGCAAATTTGTTGACAATTTCACTATACAGTGTATCTCCTTTTGGGAATGTCATGCTACACGCTCAGCAAAATGTCTCCCAATACCTTAGCAAATCAGCAAAATATTTTAAGAAACACTTTATTTCTGTGCACCAAATACCCTGATGGTTATTGGATTTGTCACAGCATATAGGGTTTCTCCTGTAGCTGTACTGACCTTCGTATGCTATTGTGTTGCAAACCAACTCTTTATGTAATCAAATCAGGAAAAGAATGCTTAATTAACAACAAATGATCCCATTTTACAAAACAGCAGGTAACTAATTCCGTGCACCATCATTTAAGCTTACTTTTTAAAAATTCTGTTGGTTTAGCATTTTGACCTGTGGTTTGAAAACACAGCAGAACATAGAACTATTTTTAATCAAAAGGCTATCAAACCGCTTTCAGCAGGACACCACATTTACAAGTGGACTTGGATCTCGTAACTCCTGAGTACCACAGAAATGAGCAGGTTATGAAAGGCTTTTCTCCTGAGAAAAATATATGTGCTATTTAGCCATAAATCAGGATATGCTCTCATTATACCACAAAGAATTAAAGAACACTAAGTAAATTACTTTTTCCCTCCTCCCGTGTGCTTCTGAGTCATGTTGTAAATGCTGGATTCTGTTGTTGAGTGATGCAAAAGCTACCGTCGCAACCTTTTATTCCCTGGTGCAAATTAATCCTTTGTAATGTAATTGAAGGAAATCGATGACATTATTTGCTGTATCTTGGGTACCGAGAGCGTGCAAGCAGGAGGGAGTGCAGAACCAGTCACCACTCTGAACTGCCATTGTGTGCAGGCTCAGGTCAGCAAAGATTCAAGTAATTAGTTTGTGAACTCCCTTGCACTTTTTTACTATTCTTTGAATTATCTTCATATGTTTTTCTTAACATTATACAGTGTGCTTCTGTCCTGTGCAAATAAAAATATCCATAATGCAAAAGAAGAAAAGTTATCTTAGCAGTTACTGCTAGTGCTACGATACAGTTAACGTGTAGAAGTGAGCCAGAGCAATATGAATTCAGTTGTATTCCATTGAATTAGTGTAAACTTTATCATGTGTTTCAGTATGAGAGAACTATTTGTCATAATCTCTGTAACTTAAGTTCTCTCTCTTGCCTACATTTATTGAAATGTTTGATACCAGCTCTGAATAAATGCTGCCTTGTTTTAGTGGCTGGGTTCTGCTCTTCACAAAACAAGCTTAGCGCATTTGATGTGGATATTAGAGGGGAAATAGTCAAATTTGGAGTATAGAAATATGTTAGTCTGCGTTCCAAGTATATAAATTATACTTTTAGCTTGAAAGTACTATATAAATGTACAATTTATGAAGACAGATGAAAAACCACCAGATAGAAAAAAAAACCAAGAAAGAAACACCTCAAATGAGAACAAAATATTTTGATTTATAAAGTATGCTTTTTATAGCAGCCTTTCAGAGTTTCATCTGCTGAACACCTACTCTTGACCTTGAATTGACCTTGAAGTTTATGAGCTAAAGGTAACAATTATGCAGCAGCTAAAATATGCAGACAAGACTTTACTGCCTAGAAAGAACGGCTGTACTGTATTTTGTTTGAATTAACACACTTGGCTGTTTATGAAACTTGCCTTTGTCCTATTGGAAAGCAGGGGGAAGGGAGTGCCGGTAGCTAATGTGCAGAAATCTCAGAACCAAGTGGGGGGCAAGCGTAGGAGGGTGGCAGATGCATCGTGTTAGGTCAGTTCTGAAGGAGAATTTACCAGCTCTTTCGTTATGCTGTTTCTGAACTAGACAAGTTTGCCCGGTGAATGTCTACAGCCAGAGATTTAATACTGACAAAGCTCAGTTGCAATATAAGCTTTCAAGGAGGGTGAAATGAACCTTTGTCATCTAAAGCACTTCCTCAAAATAAAGTAGCCTTGTTATAGACTTGGTTTTATTAATTTTTACCACAAGTTACAGCCTCTACAAGGTGTCATCAAACTTTAACCTTCTAGTTGTGGTGCATTCATGAGGCAGTAAGGTGACTGTATTGTATTTGCTGTACATTACAGCTCTTTTTCTGAAGACAGAAATGAAATGTGAAAAATCATGTGTTTAGCTTGTAATTTGGATGGTGATCACAGGTATTCCTTATAATTTACATTGATACCTCCATTTTTCATCCTTCTATAAAAAAGGCTTATTTGTTTTAAAAAAAAAACAAAACAAAACCAAATACCCCCAAATCTATTGCGTTATTTTTCTATTCCACTGAGTGATGCAATAGACAATAAATTCCAGTGCATAATGATATTTTTAAAGTAGAGGCTTCCATGCATACTATATATTTTTACAAAAATACTTTTTTTTGGTTTTCATACTTTCTAGAGACGTGGAATCTCAAAGCAATACAGGTGGTTCATGACATACATGCAGGTCACTAATTTTAACAATATGTGAAGCATCCCTTGAATCCTGTTTTAGTCTTTGTGTTGGCCACAGCCACCTGCTTTTTTGTGAGAGGACTGCTGAAGGTGTAGTTTCAGTTTTCCGACTGTTTTTCATGCTCTGAGATCTTGGAACAAGTCACACAGTGTCTGCATCAGCTGCACAGTGGTGTTTGTATCTACTTATCTCACAGATGTGTTTAGAGAAGATGCTGGTATTTGGAGAGTATTTTTAAGGTTAAAAGGGCTGGAAACCTTAAGGTGTGTTCCTCCCAGGCAAAATCAAATGTACTATCTGTTGTGCCGTCCTATTTCTGCAACAAGGATTGAGAAAACTAACAAAATTTCAGGGTGTTGCTTTGAACGGTAGGTATTAGGTTGCGGTGTCTTTCCCAAATAGACGATGTAGCTGCAGAAGAAACAGACTACATGCAGATGCTCCAACTATGGAAACATTTAAATCTAAATGTTTAAGTGCATGGACATATTTCTTTTCTATTAAAACTGCAACACTGTCATCATTAAAATATTAACTAACGATAAAATGGATGCTATTCCACAACAAAGAGGTAATGAATATGAATATGATGTGAAAACGGGGCACATTTTCCTTTGAGAACAAATTGTTACAGATGCTGTGAACTCTCCTGAGCATAATAGACATCTTCGGTGACAAACTTCCCTAAAAGCATCAGAAAACGCTTTCTTTCATATTTATGCATTAATGGAGAGCTTTCTAATGGCTGCAAAATCCTCCAAGTGATATTGAAACCCTGTCATTTTAAATTTTCTCCAAAATTAGGTGTGAATGCTATTCTTCTTTTGGAAATTATATTAAAATGAGTCCCTCTGCCCAGCTGGCTTCCTTGGGAACTGCGGGGTTTTTTTTAGGCAGAATAAAATCTGTCTCTTCAGTACTGCCAGTGTGAAATATGGTTTGTCCTTTTTACTACCTTAAAAATTTGTTACACTGCTGTTCTAGGCTTCACGGACTGTAAGGTAAATTATGACATCTCAGATATGGTTCTTTTTCACAATTTCGATAAAAATAGCTAGTTATCTATGCATGAAAGATTTTCCAATGGGAAGAAAGAGAAGCTTTTTCCCTGAGGATTGTGTTGCAGTGTATTCTAATGAGCTGAGAGACTATCCCTGACCTTTGCAGGTTAAAGAGACTCCTCACGGTACAACCGACATGCTTTAAATCAAGGCCTGTGTGTCAGTTTTGCTGTAGTGGGGTACCTAGGAAATTATTTTCTTACTATGTAATATATATCTAAATGCTGTGGTGATTGCCTGCATGGTTTTCATGACTTTCTGCTCTCTCATTTGGAAGATCCAGTAAGAGACTTTCCTCCAGAGCTTCAGAAGGTGCTCACAGTGGATCAATGAAGGAACTTCTTGCAAAAAAAACAATTTAACGCAAAATAAAACTTCCAATTAGAAGGATTGATGTAGCCTGGAAGAGGACTGACACCTCCTGGAGCATTCAGGAGCCCATCTTTCCCTTACTCAGCTTTGGCCCTGCTTCCATCTGTGGCTGACGATGGAGTGTCCAGCTGTGCAGCTACTCAGCAGTTTGAGGCTGAGTCTCTCTCTTATTTTCCTTTTAAATGCACCCATTTCATCCCCGCAACAAAGTGAGAAATTTTCTGGGGTCTATTTGGCAAAAAAATCTTTCTCCCCAGGAGAAGGTCTGCAAGGCTCTTCTTGTTTGGAAAGGAACTGTCTTTCAGAGGACCACAGAGTCCTTTTCTCAACAGCATCTGGTAGGCTTCAGTAAGGTTCAGAAGCCATTCTGCTCAGCATTGGTCCTGTAATGCATCACTCTTTAAGGCAGTCTCAGAAATTATACACTGCATGTGTATGATATTTCTTGTCCCTAAATCTTTAGGCACACTTACTGTACTGGCTCCCCAAAACACGTTGCGTTTTTTCAAAGCCAAGAGTGGGAAAATTAGACATGATGTCAGTATATTGTACTGAGTTTTATTAATATTGAAAAATTGACATGTGACTTGGACTAATATTTTGAATTAGTACTACCTACAGTAAAATGTAGAGATCAGGAATTAGAGTTGTTGCATGTTTAATTTCCATGTGAATGCTGCAACCTTGTCTTCACAAGGTCAGAAAAGCTTTGGTGGCCCTGGGGAGAACTCTGTCAGTTTGCTGAGCACAATGATAATGCAAGACAACCTGCTGTTCCTTGTTCAGACTGCTGCCTCTGAGAGGGAGGTGCTAGGCAGTGGGATTTAAGATTACGAATGGCAGATCGAAAAGATACCACAGCTGAGTGAGGCATCGTCTTGCAATGTGTTACCTACGCCAAGGTAAACTGTAGTGGTGCACACTTCTCCTGGATGGGTAAGGCCAGAAGGTTCGTCTCAAGACACAACTGGGTAGGAATGTGTGCACAGGTGAATAACGTATAGTAGCTGTTGGGTTTTGCTCTTGTACCCTTTGTTTTTCACAGTCATGTTTTCGTCTGCCAAGAAGCAATAATCTCAGTGCTTAAAATGGCATTTATGATGATGAGCATAGTTGAGGGTTTTGGGGTTTTTTTTCCTGTGTATGTCAACTTGTTTTCTCAGCTTCATATACGATATGGCCTTAGTTTCTGCTGCATATTAATATCACCATATGTGAGAAATAAAACCCAGAGAAAGGATAAGTGCCTTTTCCAAGACCACACAACAAGTCAGTGGCAGAACTAGAATGAAACCACAAGAATTCCTGGCTCCTTATTAGATTTTAAGGCATTTTGGAGGGCCTCATCCAGACATGTAGAGAATAGTTTCTGTAAAAAAGTAAATTTTAAACATGTCCAAAGGGTGGTTCACACTAAGCTGTGTTCTGTAGTATGGTATAAACAGGTGTTTGATGGCACTGTGTACCTGCTGGCATTCTTCTGATTGATTTTTCCAGCCATTTGGTGGTACTGTGCTTCTGGTAATAAAGAAAAGCTAAGGTAAAGAGGTCAGCTGTAGCTACAGCAGATGGTTAAACCACATGTCTTGTCCTTAGTAGCATTCTCACAATTTGGTCCTTTAAGGGAGTGACTGTGAAAGACAGGGCAAAAAACCCAACTGTATGTAGTCCAGTGCTATTGAGTAGACAGTACAGATAAAAAAGTTCTTTTGTAACTAAATTCGGCAAGTAGTGGGCATTGCTCCTCAGGGGCAGAACTGAATATAGATGTTGCTGTGAATACAGCTGCTCATTGAGACAAAAGACAATAAAAAGAGTTTGTTGAAAAGTTTGTATCATTTCCTATCTGCTTGAATGGGAATAATACATTTGGAGGTGTGGGGAGGAGTGGAAGTAAATAGTGAGCATCATATGCTTTCAGAAAAATATGTGTGGTGTCTTTAAAAGTCTGTTATCTTTAACCTGAAACATTTGCATTCATTTACATCAGTACAAAATCATATCAAAGTGGATGGCTGTCTTTTACGTTCACTCTCACATGGTGTAAATGACAAACTAAGGAGAATTAGCCGCCTTATTGCTTTCTTTTCAAGAAGTTCTTATAGCAATGGTATAGAGTAGACTCCCCTAATTAAGAGCAGGTAAATATGCATAGCTGAACTGATGGCATCAGTTAGAGTGCCCTTGTGATCTGGAGAGCGGATTGTTTGTAACCTAGTGGAAGGCTTAACAAGCCGGCCTCTTCCTCAGTCCACTGCACAAGCGGCCTGGGAGCGGGCGGGCTGTCACGACAGAACCTGGCACTGTTGAATGCTTGGCCAGATTCATTGAATATTGAATTTATGCCTTACAGCTGCTTTTTATTGATGACAACAGCAAATGTAAACTGCATCTGTAAGTTTAAGACGCTCAAGCATGAGATTCTTCCCGCTGCACCTTTTGCAGACTGTTAACTCAGATTCCTTTGAACTGGGAAAAGGAAATAGCATGTTGTTTCTGGCCTGGCCTACCTGGCAGCAATCAAAACGAGGTCAGAGAAGTCAACCTTTATAAGAATAGATGGATTTTAAGTAGTTGATACCTACTTTTTGTTTTTTAGCTGAGTTTGGATTGTTAGTAGAGCAAAAGAATTTACTTAAGCTACTAAAAGCAATGCTGCCCCCAGGATTTTTAGTTGTCTGTATTTCACATGGGCATTTTAATGTGCCATTTCCTTTGCTATGCAAAGCGAGAGGATTTTTTCATCTCTGCCAGTCTTTTACTGGGAGAACTCCTAGCCAACTTTTCCTTATTCTTGAAAGACCGATTCCCTTCCCCAGCTGCTTTGGTCCAAGTGCAAATGCTAACTCAGCGCTGGCAGGCTCCCCTTGGTGGGAATGCATTCCTTCCTTTGCAGGATTTGACACCGAGACAGTAACTGGCGCTCTGGGCAAGTCCCGGAGGATCGATAGCTCTTTCAGTGGGATGCACTTTGATGGTGAGAAAGTAGTCTGCTTTGTTAAGCTGTCCAGATGATCAGGTCACAGCCTGTACTGCACAGCCCACTGTTTGCCAGGCCAAATACCTGTTTCTCAAGACCCTGACAAACAGAGTGGAAGGATTTTTCCTATCGGAAAAAAAAATTGAGAGGGTTATGGAAAAGTTTGCCGTGAGAAATAATTTGGTATTGGTATGCCTAAACCTGGGCTTTATCAATCTCTCTTCAGGAGTTGCTATTTTTTTTTGGTGAGAAGTGCTCGTCTTTTACAATTTTGAGATTTTGTGGGTTTTTTCCTTTTAAAACACCAGCAGGAAATACTTTGAACTTAATGCTGACAATAAGGAACTATGTAGTCATTGAAATGACAAAAGAGTTTTCTTTCATTAATTTGGGAATCTAGAAATGAAAGGAAATTATAGGAAATATAAGGAACTGCCTTAGCTAAAACTTCGGTTATTCCAGTTACTTCATCTTAGAAGAAGAAAATTCTGCACGTCCTTGATTTAATATCAAAGTATGGCTCTGTAATGTTTTTTCTGTCACTTCTTTTTTTAATTGGAATGTCAAGTCAAGAGTCCCGTATGACTGGAACAAACTGTTTCAGTATAATCACATTGCAAGCTATATTTATCAGCTTCTTTGACTGTTGAGATTTTATAGCAACCAAAGTTTCCTTGCCCAGAATCCTAACGCATGCTCAGATGTATGATACAACTGAAGGGCTTAAATTTGTGTTGTAATTTATCTAAAAAAAAAAAAAAAAACACCAAAAACCTGTGATAGGGCTGTGACTTGGTTTCGAACTTCCTGTGAAATGCTAAAAAAAAAAAAAAAATAATCTTGAGGGCAGGCATCAGGACCTAGATCTTCCCTCACCACTCAGCCAGAGCAAGGCACGTTTTTTACTTGCTTTTTACCTTGTGCAAACCTGACTGTCCAACTGTCTGAATTCAGGTACCTTCTTGGAAAGCAGAAGTTACGCGTCGGACCTCCTCCACCTGAGAAGTGAACTGGATCTAGGTCTCCCATTTCCTGCTAAACTGGGCTTTCAGGGGAAAGTTGGCTGGATCTTGAAGCAATACTACTTTTCTGGGACAGCTATGCTTTAAAAAGAAAGCTGCTATGACTGCATTTTGAGAGAAACCTAATTTTGTTGGTATATGTTAGTTATGTACAGAGCATAACTACCATTAGGGTGACTGGGGTGCTGCTCTGCCTAGTTTCTAGGCTAGCCAGGGCTCAGGCTCAACCGAAGCTCTGCATAGCTTGGACCAAAGAAGTTGTGGGTTACCCAAGGACTGACTTCTGGGCACCCACAGCTTCTTCAGACCCAAAGGAAAGCACTTTGTGAGTTTTGGTGCTGCATAGGCTGTATGGGAGTTCAGGAAAACTTTCTTTAGAGATTTTGAGTTTGAAAAACTTTAGTTATTTATATTCTGGTTTGGATCTGGTCTGTGACATGACTGAGTATTGGTTTCCCTGTGTTGTGCGTGAGAATTACTCGTGGAAGTGTTTCCTGAAGTGCTACATACTCCCTGAACTCTTAAGTAGCTGGTCTATCAGCCTGGGCAGGAGTGGCTGATTGCTCTCTCTTCGTGACCCAATGTCCTTTACAATGTCCTTTACAATGGTATCATCTGCAGGAACTGTGACTTCTAAGTTCAGAAGCTGTGCTGTGCCGACTTTGGAGTGGCTTTCTGAAGCAGACTTGAAAATGTACGATATGATTACTGCAACTTCAATTAATGCTAATATCTGGGATATTTTTGTTCCATTCCTCATTTTGTATGGATTCGTGGAGTTTAAGACTAGAAGGAGCAAACTGATCATCACATTCAGCTGCAGGAATATGAGAGTCAATAAATGTTGCTCTAAAGAATTTTTGCCAGCATTCCTATCATTTTCGGCACATATTGTGCATGTATTACCTTTCATCATGAGTTAATGCTGGTTTTGCTGTAAGGAAATTATGTGACTGTGAAATAGAAACAGAGGTAATCATCATGTTGAGGACAGGTGTTCTGTTTCATAGGATGATCTCTGTCAGTGTATTATTCACCTTTTTAGAAGAAGAACATGGAAAATCCAGTAATTCCATCTTACTCTGCACATAGCAGTCCTGCAGCAATCTGTGCTCAGCCAACCTTGGAGTAGGGTATTCTTAGCTTTAGAAGAACATACCAGTTTTTCTGAGCAGCCTTCAGTGGATTTCCTGGTGAGAAATGCAGGGTGCTTATGCACAAATTTCAGACTATTTTTCTATTCCTTGATCCTGGTATTTCAGGACAGCCAGTTTTGCCCAACTCATATAGATAATTTTCCTCCTGTAATCTCTCAGTAAGTTAGTGTGCATTGTGCCAGTTAGGACATGATAAGTCACTACTGAAAGAAAAACCTTGGTCAGGTTTTCATTCACGGCACACCTCTGCATTGTGGTCTTTAATGTTGCTGTAAGCATGAATTGAGAAGGTGGGCTTGACTGTAATGGGCTTTCTTGCATACAGAGTTGCTTTGATCTTTCTTTCTAGAGGAAAGCACATACACACTTGCACTCTCAGATTGTGCATCTAAGATAAGTTGGATAGAGCTCTTTTTTAAAGCAAGCAGAAGATGTTGTTTTGCAATCTGTTGGTAAGCGAGAGACGTGGGTCGAGTGGCTGACTGCGCTGGCTGAGAGTGCATTGCTTGACTGCTATTTTGCCCTTGCTGGCAATAAAGCTGAATGTTGCTCAGCACATTTTGCATAAAGATTGTATTTAGCCCATAAAAGTTTGCCTAATGAACCGTTTGTCCTCTAGTAGGTGATGCTTTAAAATCTTTAATGAGATGTCAGGTGAATTGCAGTGGTTGGCGCTGATGGACGGGGATACTCTAGCGCTCCCGAAGTGCTGGTGCAGGGGGCCTGAGGTGAAGGTCTTGTTCCGAGCTTCCTAACGTTTAAGCACCAAAGCTGTAATTACATAAACAGAACCGCTTCAGCCAGCCCAACGTGTCATTATGGATTTTCCAGCTAATCTGTCCGTTCATCTTAGTGGTGCAGAACTTGTGCTTTGTGTCACACTCTGCCTTTGTTCCGCTCCTTCATCTCTTGAAATGTCTGTCATGAAGAAAGTGTTTATGTTGAGTTATGTGTTGAAGAAGGTTAGAGTGCACACTTCTGAAGCTTGGCATGAAATTTCCTAAACAAACCTTGCCGGTTGCTTCGTGAAAATAACCGAGGTATGGATTTCAGATTAACATTGTGCGTTAATGTTTTTGGAAGGACTTTAAAATAATGGCCATGGCGCTGGTGAATAAAGGAATCCCATTGAATTGCATGTGACATCTGCATTATTAACGAATCAGCTTATTAATTGTAATGAATATTATTGTGATAAATAATATTTTAATGCACAATGATGAACAGTTATTACAGAGATGTTTTATTAAGTGAAACATTTACTTGTATTACATTTTAACTTAATACAGCACAAGTTCTAAACACTTTTCTACTTGGATGTTTTTGTATTGGGTTAATGGTGGTGTTGTGTTGCTGTACAAACACTTGTGGGACATACGTACGTGGGGAAGTGGAGAGCGCAGTGTGAAGGCTCAGGGACCCGCCGGAGCTTGAGGCACAAAACGGATTACACTAGGAACTGCAGAGAGTCTTTGAGTCACAAGCAGCTCACTGCTGTGGAATGAAATGATTTCACTTCAGCCTCTCTGCTCCTCTTTTTCCAATGGCTATCTTTAATTTATGCTGTGATCTTTTCTTTACCCCTCAGTAAGAGATGGTCTCTGCTGGATTTCTTCAAGTTACACATTCTATTCCTGTAGCCAGTTGTGCCATTCTTATGTAACATTTGTTTTTCTGAATTTTATATATCTATTAAAAAAAAAATCAGTATTGGCTGTAGTTCTGTGTCTTTTTATATTTATCTTGTATTAAGATGCCTGGAAAGTTTGTTAGGGGGAATGAACAAACAAGCTAAGTACATTTTTAAGAAACCAAATATGTTCAGGAGGCTGCTGGGGCTCTCAAGGTTTGTTTTTCCTAATTTTGCGTGTAGAAACAAATAAAAGAGAGCAGCTCTATTAAACATATCCGACTACTTTGCTTTCTCAGAAGTGAGGATGCTACTTCTCCACTTCATTTAAGATCTTTGCTGTTCAATTTTCAGCAATTTATGGAGGTATATACTAAAGAATATGAATACTTCTATATAAATCAATAGGACTTACTCATGCTCAAACTGAAACTATGGCTATCTATGCACCATGCTTACAGAAGCCTAAAATGTGTTCTGTAATCCAATTTACAATCCTCTACTTTTTTCCTCCCACACTTCTTTCTTGTATTTCAGAAATAGCACGTTGTTATTTTTCCTGTGGATTAAGGATTTCTGAATGGCTGATGTCAATACTAAGGTGAATTTGGAATTGCAAGTAGTACTCAGAAACACAGCTAGACATGGTCAAATTAATTTCTGTAATTAAAGCTTCCAGTTTAATTTCAGTTAAAATCCAGTTGGGATTTCTGCTTTCAGATACAATTCTTGCAATCCTTTTAAGCTCAGTGGAATTGTCAGCTTGTATTTGAACTCAGGATTGGTTTTCCTTAGGGTCCAATATTAAAATGAGCAGAGTGTGTGGGTACTGCACCTCCTCTAAAAGTAGTGTCAAGGTCTTACAAAGCCTCATTAAAAGTAAGTATAAACCAAAACAATTGAATAAGAGATCTATGGGCTTGGAAATGTCTGCATTCTTTTCCAATCTTGAAATCTATTATATTCATTATATCTTATATTTATTCAAAGTGTGGAGTAGAACCAACTTTTAAATCGACTTCCTCTTTATGTGTAACTAAACTGCATAAACAACAGTGGAAGACACAAATAATCACACTCCCTTTTGTCAAAGGAACAGGATTAAGGAAGACAGAACCAGAATGGTTTGTAATAGAGATTAGTTAATATAACACCTAACCGCAGCATTGCCAGTATCCAGATCTACTTTGGAAGGATACTATTCTGTGATTCTGTGATAATAGTGTGCCAGTTTGGGAGTTTCACAGTTATACAAATGCTAATAGGTGACTTCTGCCGTAGGAACACAGAAGGGCAGGAACAGATGATTTATATGATGCTCAGGTGCCAATATTTGCCAATAGACCGTGGCAAGATTGAATTTCTTACTAAAATTTGTAGATATTTGTCTTTTCTTCTGTGACTATTTTGGTTTTTTGTTACTTTTTTGAGGAAATCAGTGCATTGTATAATTGCTTAGGAAATAAACTGCTGCTGTAGTATTTGAAATGTCAATTTTGTGTTGCAGTAGACCTCTTATAAGTGGAAAGAAAGAGCAAACTAGGGTGCCATAAATGACATTTCAATAATCTAGGTCACTGACACAAAGTTAGCTCTGAAAAGGATGTATTTGTTACTGCTCCCAAACTTTGAACTGTTCAAGTAAATCTCTTTTATTGATCATTAACATTCCTCAGCTGTTCCTTGAAATTCCAGTTATCTCTGGGTGAGAAAGTTAGGAAATACATTATTTCTGTTTTAGGACCATACAACTTGCAAATAAACTTCTGAAATTGATAACAGATTTATTCCAACTGTTATTGTTTACTTCTGAGAACCACTGGGCTACGTTTTAGAATGGAATTTATTTTTCATTTAAAAAAGTATGAAAAACTTCCTGGAATTTGACACTTATGGGTTCCTCTCTTATTCTTAGTACAAAAATCATGCTAAGTAGTGACAAATCTGATATAAACCAAAACCTTAGAATTAAAGAACCGGAAGGTTTTGGCAGGCGTAACGCTGCAGAGTTCTCCGTTCTGTCTGCGCGTTGCAGCTCTTATCACCGAAATCCTTCTCTCGGCTGACCGTTGCATACCAAATTAGATCCTCAACATAGCACTGAGTTCAGTGTTTATTAGACTAGATTTTCCCCTAGGCAATTAAGCATTTAAGCTGAAATCCTGACTTCATTAAAATAAAGGCCTTTATTTAGAGCACATTTTTGAGTTATTAGGTTTTTTGCTTTCTATTTTAGTCCATTTATTTGTGATAGAGTAAATATGCTGGTGACAAGTGCCAGGTCTCTGTCATGTGGAACATATGATGGAAGTGCTAACTCTGTGATGCTTGCTTATTAAAATAGCTCTTGTGCATGAAAACTGTTCTGTTGAGAGCTCGATTATTAATAAAATCAACCTTGTTTATAACAGGTCTCTGGCAGTGGCTTTGCTACAGCTGCCCAGTGCTGGTGACTTCATTGACTCTCCCAGATGGGGCATTCCTGTGTGTTTGGGAGTGTATTGACATTGAATAGACACCTATCCGTGTGATTTATAATCCTGTCAATTTAAAAGCTGTCCCATTGTTGAGCTAGACTAATCTCGCTCACGTAATTGCCTATTTTGTCATAAAATTTTATAAATTATATATTTATATTATATTTTATTTTCTAGAATTATGTATCACCAAAACGTGAACATTCAATTTAGTTGATGTTTTATCACAGGACAACAGATCATACCATCTGAAATGAATTTCAATTTTTTTAATGGTGGTGCTCACGAAATGACCCCCCTTTGGGAAAGGGTCGTTCCACAGGTCCCCGCTGGCTGTGGGGGGCAGGGGCCGAGCGGAGGGAGCGTGGAGGCGCAGCGGGGTCGGAGGATGGGCAGTAGTGCTGTACGGTAGTGGCAGCTGCCAGCGCCTGGTCCTGACGCTGCGACGGTCCCTGGGCAGAAAGACACCAAGGGAAAGCTCTCCCCAGGACACTGTGAGATCTTAGCGAGGTTGTTGCCTGAAGGGACATAGGACTTTACGTAGGTTCCTGACGCCAGAGTGTTCTGGGACTGTATCAGACTGATGATGGGGTATTTTACTGGGACTGTGGGCACGTGCAAGATTTGGTACGGATATTTAGGGGAAGGATCAAAGGTTGATGAAAGTGGGTCAGGGAGGAGGAAGCGTGGGAAAAGGGTGTAGAAGGAGCTTGTTGCTTGCAAGCAGGTTGCCGGTCGTTACGCTTGTCTGAGTGCTATGCCCGATGGCTGCAGTCTGTATTCTTACAACCTCCTATTACCAGTACCCTCGTACTCCCTCTGCCCTGAGCCTGCCTGTAGGAATGCTAAGAAACTTGGAGGTGGCCGGAGTGCCAGCCACAGGACCTGGGGCTCCCAGGCGCAGGCGGTGGCGGAGCCGGGCTCCGAGGGGCGGCTGCTGCACCCACCAAGTGTCTGCGCCGGCACGGCTGCTGCTCGTCGCAGGGATTTGAACGCGTGTGCTGTCGCTGGTTCACATTTAGTGCTTACAAATAGGACTGTATGGTTAAAGACGGTTTACTTTCTGCATGTTTAATATATGAGAGTAACTGACAGGTGACTAGTAAGAAAGAATTTTGTTCTGTCCCTTGTGTTGATTCACTATTATGAAAGCAAACACAGATTTCCTCTCTTGCAGACTGGGTGCTTGAGACTGCACACAGGGTTTCGTACAGCATTCCTGAGATGCCTGAAGAAGTGTGTGGACTCTCTTATATAAATAATAGTGCGTATACAGTAATATATGTGTATATAAGAATATTATTTTTTTCTGTTTAATTCCACATGGATTTTATGAAAGAAAAATACAACGTAATGCAAATGGCAGGTGGAGAGCTTTGGTTTTTGGTGAAAGATTTTAGGAGCAAGAGGGTTAAAAGGGTGTCTAATCAGATTAGGAAAAATTTGTTGGTGGTTTCTCCCCACAAGGGAGTTTGCTAAAAGATAAAGTGAATTGCATCTATCTACAGATCAATGATCAAATAAGTATTTGTATATATGTGTAATATTTTTCTTATATTGTTAACAGTAATGAATTGATCCCTAATGAATTGATAAAGCTTCTCACAGTAATTAGAAATGTTTGTTTGAGGCACTGCAATTATCAAATTAGGGCTTAACTCAAAGTTCAGTAGGTTGTTGTCAAGTGTCTTGTGCCTGGAAAAGGTGGACTGTAACATCTATCAGTGATTCACTTATGACAATGAGTAAAAATGGGTTTTTTAGCTGCACTTAGAATTGGAGATTTTCAAATGGTATGGTTTTACCCACGTAGTGTCTGTCAAAAATGTCATGTGAGTTGAATGAGAAATGTAAGTTACACTTACAGAAAGTTTCTAACGTGCAGTTCCATGAGTGTGTTGCAATATGTTGCTATTCAGAGAGAAGAAAAAAGAAAAAAAGGAGTAAAAATGGGAAATATTCAGCTGTTCGTTTTCTCTGAGATCACAACGCTGAATACTGTGCTTATGCTTTTGCTGTGATAAGCTTCTGAAGGCAGCGGTGCCTTGCACTTACATGGGAACACAGGAGTCGGTCCCTTTGGGGTTATAATTATGCGTTAGTCGATGTTGTATAGAAATGGCACATGGCAGTGAATGTGAATCCAGAATCTACACACTGTATATACAAGAGTTGTTTTGGAGTATGGGTTTCAGGTATAGGTATGATTTTACAAGAGGAAAAGCAACAAACAAATTATCCATGTTTTTTCCTTCTAGAGAGCTATGAAAAGCTTTAAATCACTTCATTTCACAATGGGGTATTTTATATACTCACCAAGTATTAGGGAAACCAATAAACATTTTAGAGGGCTTTAAATGGTATTAGAGGTATTACTTTTTGTGCTTATATAAGTACCTTACTTAAAAGGCAGGGCTTAGAGAATGTCATAAACATAATCCAAAATGAACTAAAATAGATTTCTGATCCATAAGAATATCACAACTTTTAGGGTCAACATAATGGATCTTCGTAAGTATTCGAAATATGAATTTACATATTTCACTGAGAATTTTGGGAATCTCCCATTTACAGATACAAAATTCATGTTCTAGGCCTGCTGCTATTATGCTCTACTGTTAATGTGTCCTTTAAAGTCAGGGGATGTAACTGTATGTGGGTGGATAAGGGAAATGGTGGAAAGCAGAGGAACACGTTTTGATTAAACATTTGAGTGTTTTGTGGCTCTTTTTTTTTTTTTTGAAGGAAGGAAAGGAAATAGATATTTAAAGCTGTTGAGAATGTTGAAAACTGTTTCAGAACTGAAAATCAGTGCACAAATCGCAGATGAAATGTTTTCAAAGTGAGAGATGCCCTATTGGTATGCTGGTTAGATATGTGTGCACAAGACAGATAGATTTATCTATGGACTGTGTAACATGCATAAGCCAACTCGGACATTTGGAGATGTCTATGTGATGGATCACATAGCCTCATGATAAATGAGTTCATTCTGTGTGTGTAGCTGAATAGAAAGAACGTGTTTGTTGTGTGTCCAAAAAAACTTTGTAAGTTACCCTTGAGACTTACTATTAGTTGAATGGTTTTCACAAAGGTATGAATCGAAGTGGGAATAGCAGCCTTCGGATATATCTGAGAGGAGGTTGACATGCGGGTGGAGCTAGGCTTTTTATGGAGATGCCCAGGAAGATAACAAGAAACAGTTGTCATAAATTTGAAATAAAAGGAAAAAAAAAATCTGCCTGAGGATAATTAAGCGAACAGGTTACTTAGGGAGGTTGTGGAGCCTCCCGCCTTGGAGGTTCGTAGTGCCCAATTGGATAAAGCTCTGAGCAATGTGATCTAAATTCCGTGTTGATCCGGCAGAGCAGGAGCTTGGGCTAGACATGTCCCAAGGTCCCTCTGAACCTGAGTGCTTCTGCAAGTCTGCAATGCTTGCAGTGAACTTGGTCAAATTCAGCCTCCAAACGTAAGCCATTTCCTACTGCAGAAGTTGATGACTGTCCTTCCAACACAGCTGTAGTAAAATGTACCTCTCGTTACAAAACAGAATAGAAATACTTTATTTTCTAGGTTTAAACGTGGTATTACAGTTAAGTGCCGTATTTTTTCAGTGACTTGTAAGATGCACTCTGTCAAGGCGTTGTCTGTGGTATAAGGTTCCTTGTCATCATGCGACTCTGAGCATGAGCCTCTGCACTTGTATTAAAAATTTCCTGGTGTCACTGGAAAACTCATCTTTTAGTTCACAGTGCCTTTGAATCCTGGACAACTTCACTTTTTGCTTCTCTTGATCCTCTTAGAGTTGGCTGGTAGGGGGAGCTGTTGATTGGCGTTCAGTCCATTGGATTAATATTGTTTTCCTTTTTTATTACTATTCACTAGAGGAATGACTATTTCAATGCTTGAGCGAAAAGACCGTTTTTTCCAGTTACTATGTTCAGAAAATATTCATTTGGGTACAGAAAAGGAGAAACCAGGAAGCATGAACAAGAATCTCTGATGTTCAGCTCCAAGTAATTAGTAGCATGTATTTATCTTGTATTGCCACAGCTCTTTAAAGGCTTTAGTGCTGTGTTTGTAAATGGGATGAAGCCTTGGAATGATACCTTGATAAACTTCGTTGTGCAGATCATAAAACCAGCAGGGTTCATTTGTATTTAGGATTGTTCCAGCATTCGGAAAGTGTTTGATTTGGCGGCAGTATCCCTCCCAGCTCTCACCCTGGTTCAGATTGTGCTTTTTCTCTGTTCCTTTTCCGTGCTGGACGGTGCGGCTGAAGCAGTCTTTCGCTTTCCGTACTGGCTAGGAGCAGAATGAGAGAGTTGTTTCTTCCCTGGGGGCTGGTGTGGGAAGGAGTCAGAAACATCTTTCAAACAGTCTTTCAAAGTCAGGAGTAATTGATGCTTTTTGAGTTCTCCAGACTGTGGTCTGTAGCTTACCAGGAGACATGTTATGAGGTTTTGTCCCCATCTGCTTGTTCCTGGCAATTTCCAGGAGTCCATAGGATCTTCACCGCCAAGAAGAGTCTGATGCCTTTTAAGACCTGGAAACCAGAAGAAGGCCAAGTAATGTCAAGATTCAGAACTCGTAATATAAAACTCTCATTCAGCTCCTGTTCTGGTGCTGTTTGTAGTGTCTCTCATGATTTAAAGGCAGGTCTGGAGGAAGCCTGAGAGCAATACCTGAGGAAGGCATCTAGACGTGTGTGATGTGCCTCACCAGGCTCGAGCTGCGGAGTGCAAAGGGGGGAACAACTGATTTTCAGGGTGGGTGCTGTTGCAGGTAGCTTAGCTTATTCGGTCGCAAACTGCTTGTGCCATAGTCAAACCACCAACCTTTGCATCAGAGTGCAGATACTTCTGAATGTGCTGTGGCGTCTTTATGGCAAGGATCCAAACTGCATCCCCAGTTAGACACTCAGTGTAGGGTGTAGGCGCTGGAGTCCTGATACTATACCTAGATTAAAAAAAGAAAAAAGAATTGCAGCCTGAGCAGAGGGAGCTGGCGCAGAGGAGTTCCCCCCCCCCACGCTCCCTTCCCCGCCACCTTGGGCTGCTGGAAAGATTTGGGCTGCGTGCAGATGAGCCTTTTCTGTTCCTGTTTCCTCAGTTTGAAATGTTGACTCTTTGCTCGCAGATAATCTTTTGATCCTGCTTTGTCTGGCCCACAAACTTGTAAATCATGTCATTCATGTCATCATGGTTGCCAACTGTATTAATGTTTAAAAATAAAGCAAGCCAGTATATTTTCTTATGGCAGACATCCTGGAGCCCTCTGTTTTGGATGTTATAGGCATCATGCTACACAAGGGCCAACAGAAAATTCCTGAGCATAAAGTGATGGAAACAAATTTATATATAAGATATCCAGTCAAAAAAAAAAAAAAGGAAGAAAGAAAAAAGAAGGGTTTTGTGAATTAGGAAACGTTTTGGGGCAGCAGATTTTCAAATAAATGGCCCTGATTCAACCAAAACTGCAATGACTCATAATTGTATCTGTATAACATTCCTCCCTCCCACTGGGCTGTTTTGGCTTTTCCAACTGACTAATAGGAGTATCTGACAGTCGTCTTTATTTCTGATATACTGGAAATGTACTCAAGGATTTCCAAAAAAACACAGGCACAGTATTATTGAGGAGCTCATGGGATCCAGGTGCTATTTACTAAATGATTTCTTTTTCCTCACAGTTCAAAAAGACTCAACAAAGTGTTTGAAATTAATTTCAGTCACTTAAAAGCATTTGACAAGCACTCTGCTGCTGAGACTCAGCTAATTAGTGACGCTTTATTTTCCGAGACTGCTGCTTTTTAATTTGGTAACAGGTAGATATCAAAAAAATAATAATCATGATAAAAAAATTTTCTGTGCATACCTGAATAGAGACACATGGTTTTAGATGTGTAATTCTCGAGTGAAACGATTGCAACATCTGCTGTTGGGTTGCCGTACTATTCTCATTGCATACAATTCCACAATTACGTTTTGCTTTGAGAAGCTCGTGTACTTCCCTTGGTTGTAACATGCTTTAAGCTGTGCCAGAGACAAAGATTCTTGTTTTAATTTAGCATTATTTGAACTATAAAGTATTAAAAATTACCACTTGCTTTATGCCAGCTGTAATGCTGTGAAAAACTGTGGGTGCTTGGTTAAATGATAATTGCATGTGAGCATTCCAGACGCTGAAGCCCAAACTGCTCAAGCAGCAGCAGAAGGAGCAATAAGAAGGCAATGCTGGCAACGTCTGGGAGCTTAGAGCAGCAGAAATGTTTGCGGGAAGGGGAAGGCAGCTGGACAGCCCACTTCTCTGACTGACCTCAATACTTGACGGCGTGGTTTAGCCTGGCTGGATGTCAGGTGCCAGGTGATAGAGAGCCGCTCTATCACTCCGCCTCCTCAGCTGGGCAGGGGAGGGAAAATATATCAAAATGCTCATGTCTCGAGATAAGGACAGGGAGATCACTCAGCAATTACCATCAAGGAGAAAACAGTCGTGGCTTCGGGAAATTAGTTTAGTTTATTGCCAATCAAATCAGAGTAGAGTAATGAGAAATGAAAATCACCTTCCCCCCACCCCTCCCTTCTTGCTAGTCTCAACTTCACTCCTGAATTCTCTTCCTCCTCCCCCTGAGCAGTGCAGGGGGACGGGCAGTAGGGGTTGAGGTCAGTTCATCGCACGTTGTCTCTGCTGCTCCTTCCTCCCCACACTCTTCCCCTGCTCCAGCATGGTGTCCCTCCCACAGGAGACAGTCCTCCATGAACTGCTCCAGCGTGGGTCCTTCCCACGGGGTGCAGTCCCTCAGGAACAGGCTTCTCCAGCATGGGTCCCCCACGGGGTCACAAGCCCTGCCAGCAAACCTGCTCCGGCGTGGGCTTCTCTCTCCACAGGTCCTGGCAGAAGCCTGCTCCAACGCGGACTCCCCATGGGGTCATGGCCTCCTTCGGGCATCCACCTGCTCTGGTGTGGGATCGCTTCCATGGGCTACAGGTGAATATCTGCTCCACTGTGGACCTCCACGGGCTGCAGGGGCACAGCCTGCCTCACCATGGTCTTCTCCATGGGCTGCAGGGGAATCTCTGCCCTGGCATCTGGAGCACATTATCCCAGAGGTGCTACCACCATCGCTGATGGGCTCAGCCTTCGCCAGTGGTGGGTCTGTCTTGAAGCCAGCGGGCAGTGGCTCTGTTGGAGATGGGGGAAGCTTCTGGCAGCCTCTCGCAGAAGCCACCCCTGTAGCCCCTTTCTACCAGAACCTTGCTGTGCAAACCCACGACACCTGAGTATATCAGAGGTATATTCCTCTTCTGTGAGAGGACCACTTGGGGCACGACATTTCCTGATTTCTGCGATGTGAACAGAAAGCCATAATAGGCCTCCTGCTGATCATCCCCTCAAATTCAGCGTGTCACAGCTGCGGTGCATCCTCTCAAATCTGTCAAGGAACAGTTTTCAGTTGCAGCCCAGTTTTCTGTTCAGCAGTAGTGCAGTGAAAGACTGAGTAATGGTTCTTCGTTCAGCTGTGGTGGTATTTGATGGCTGCATAAAACAATTTATTTTTTCTTTTATCTCTTTAAACACATTCTTACATGCTTCATTTTGCTGCTTTAAAATTGTGTTGTTTGCAATGTGAACTCATGCATGCAAATTCAGGATATGCAAGTTTTCAGTGTCTTGCAGAACTTTATTTATGTTTATATATTAGATTGGTCTTTAAATGCGTAAGTAATGCACTAAGATTTCCAAAAGAATTTGCTCTGTTCAGAGCACAGAGGTATGTAAATAGCTGTTATGCATCTTCGCATGTCCTGGTAATTTCACTTGCATAAATACCTAGCAGTGGACTCATAATTACGAAGCTAAACTTTCCAGAGTGTGCAAGCTGTTCCTGCACAAGTAAATAATTGCAGAGCAGACTTACTTTTAAGTTTACATTTAATTCAACCGCTGTATGGTATGTGCACAATTGAGAATTACAGGAGAGAGGAATACCCCTGTGAAAGTTTGTTTCAGCACGCTGGGCTTTGAAGGATAACTAGTTAGTTCAATCAGTCATGAGTTCATCAGATCAAAACCATACTTGTGGGATGTTTTGATTCGAAGAGCACAGAGTCATGTGAAACAGAGGCTAGAAAAAAAAACCCGCCAAAATTCACTGCAGTTTTTGTTTTCGTAGTAGCTTGCATTTGGATTTTTTTGACTTCATTTCATGTACCCGGAACAATCAGAAAACTTTACTCCAGTGAAGTTTTTACACAGCTGTTAAAAGGTGCTTTTTCTGAAGCAGTATCTTCCTGTCTATGCCACTGTGACACGGTGTTTGGTTAAAGAGGATTGAGAAGTGAAGGTTGTGAAGTGCGATATTCTACTTAAAACAGGAGCATAGTCTAGTCCACTTCTGCTTCCAGGTTCTTTCCATGGCATCAGTTGAAAACTTGGGCTGGCCCTTGGCGTAAGTGCGTCTCTGCCTGCTGTAAATACTTAGTACTACATTAGACAAGTCACCTCATGTCAATGTTTCAGTTCTTTAATTATATTACAGAGCTAATATGCTGCTTCTCCCCTTCATTGACTTTCACATCTGTTTTATCTCCATCCAGCAGAACCCTGAATGGGTCATTTTTCCCTGCTCTGTTTTAAAAAGAGCCTTGCTTGGTGGTGTTCCCATCTCAGGTGAGGCCCCTAACCATTGCCATAATAAATTCATCTAACAATAAATAATGATAGTTTAAACCCACAGTCCCCTGTATTTCTAGAGGATTTTACACTGTATCTGTGCACCCTATAGTGAGAAAAGATCCTGCCTGCAATATTTCAGCTGACTCATAAACATTTAATCAAATTTTATGGCGATAACCATGACCCTGATGTAGTCTGAGACCTCTCTGCTGTGAATTCATTCAGTTCAGTAGTATTTCAATGTCTGTTTTGCAGAAATTTTGTATCCTTCAAAAATAGAGATTTTAAATTAGATATTAAAATAGAATATGTTCAGCATACTATATTCAGTTTATTTTTTTGTTTTGTTTTTTTTACTGCCCATGCAGTTTCAGTTTCCAGTGTGCCAGTCTTTTCTGTGACTGCGCCTAAGTACTTCGCGGGCGTTGTTGGAAGGCCAGATGCTGTGATGTTGCTGACAGTGCCTTGAGCAATGGACCAGCACCTGATCGGGTGCAGTGACTGAGGCCTGAGCGCGCCCGACGAAGTGACACAAGGCGAGCAGGGTTGTTGCTGCTGGCCGCTTGCCGAGCGGGCACCATGTCCGTATCTGCCTCAATGGACCCCGCAGGTACATGCTGGCAGCCTTGCAACAGCAGCAGCTGCCTGGGGCAGCTCACATACCCAAGAACATGCCGGGGAATTTCCAGCAAGCTTTGAATAGGTGGGGCAAGTCAGCAAGTTAAAAGCATTTAAGTTTTTGGTTGAACTCTGTATGGACTGATGTGTCAAGTAAAGAATCCTGCCCACTGGCAGGGCTTTCCCCAGAGGAGGCTGGGGAACGGCCCGAGTGAAGGCAGGAGCTGAAGTACAGCAGACAGATGAGCTTTGCCCTCACATGGAGAAGGCAGGCATGTCCTTCCCCTAAGCTGGTTGCCATCCATGTGACTCCTGGTTCATCCCAGGAACCTGCTGGGCCGAGCTGGGGGCCTTGTGTAGATTCAGAATTCTTTGCTGGTCCAAAAGAGCTGTGTTATCAGAACGCTGAAGGTGTCCTAGAGACTCGCTCTCCTGCCATCAAAGGCGGTTTGGTTTTTCCTGAGATCGAACCAGGGAGCAGTGTTACATCTGTGCCCTGCTGCCATACTTAGGGTTGTGGCATGATGGGGTGGACAATTCTACTGAAGCAATTCTGTGTGTGTGTATTTTTAAAAATTTCCTTCTCTGGTATTACTTGCTGGGAACTTACTCATTTCATAGCAACCTGATGATAGCAGGTTGCATTTTTACTAGTGCAAATCATAGCGTCCTATTTAATAGTGCAGCCTTCTGAAAGGTGTGCTGGTGAAAAACAGTATGACAACATCATGGAGGCTTGTTTGTATCACTCAATAGATAAGAGAACAACAAAACAATTTTTTTTTAGTTAGTGATCTTTTTTTCCCCAAGGCTCAATTAACCGATCAAATCTAACTACCTTTTATTTTCATTTGTTGTTTAACCCCAAACAATGACATGCAGATGCAGTCTGTAGGGTAGGTGAATTCTGGTTTCCACTGGTATCAGTGAAACTTCTGCTAATTTAGTGAAGATACCATATGGTCCATAGCTCTTTGCTTTCCTTCTTAGATAGAATAATGTCATTTCACAATGGGGTTTTCAAATAGATGGAAGACAGCTTAGAGAACTGAAGGAGTGAAGTGTTTTATGAATTGTAATGTGAAACTGAAGAAAAATAAGAAGTTGAGCATGCATTGTATATGAAACTTCCTTAAAAATAGCTGCTTTCCTATATGGTAGCAAAAATGTGTCATGCAGCTTAAAAACCTGTAGCCCTTTATTGTCAAGGTATGCGTGGCAACCAAACTACAGTTTCGAATTCAGGACTTTTGGCCTTCATTCCTGGGGCAACGAGGCTAAAATGGTAACAGCCTCTACCTTTCCTCCTCAAGCTTTAAATCACCTTGGAAAATTTCAGCCAGATTTAGCAGAAGAGCAGAAGTCTGGAATTCAAGACTAAAAGTCTGCAGCGCAGGCAGTGACTGTGCGATAGCTTGGCTTGCTAATTGCTTACTGAACATATTGGCATTTGTGAAGCTATTAAGTGTTAATTTAGCTATATGATACTAATTTGTGTTCATTTTTCAAATAGCAATTAGTTTTCCCTGGGCTTTTTTAAAGTATGTAGGTAGACACAAGCCAAAGTATTATGTACTGTGTGGTACAATTAGAATAGAAACTAATCTTGAAAAAACATGATTTTATATATATATATATTTTTTCTAGCAAGGTGGGACCTCTGTTCCTGTTTGCTCACAGTATTGGGAATATGTATATTTTAAAAACTTAAAAAAAATATCACGAGGAGTCATACGTACGAAGAAAGTATTGGTGCTGTCAATTTGTTTTCTTAAACCTTTGGTAGAGAAACATCATGCCCTCTGACTCTGAAGTACACTGCAAACTCAGAAATTCATACTAATTAACAACCTGAATTAATCTTGATTGCCTATATAAGTTCCCTCCTGCTATTTTCTGCTGCTGAGAGCAGTGTGCAGATGTTCTTTCATGCTAATCATTAATGAGAAAAAATATGCTTCATTTCTTCTGACCTAGGCGTTAGTCAATTTGAATAGCAAATCATTATTGTATGCCTAGTTCCTAACTCAGTTTTAAGTGCTCCTCATTCTAATCCATAATACAGGGTTTTTTTCCTTGAAAAGCATTGTTTAGGTGTTTTTTTTTTTCTGAAGTAGGGCAGTACCTCAGTGTGCAAGGAGAAATTTTAATGTCATTATGAATGAATCCTTTGAAACAAAGATGTTGAAGTCTTTTCTCAGATTTTAGGAATTTGCTTTTTATATTGAAAAAGGATTTTTTTTTTAACACAATAGGCATTCCATGCAACATTTGTGTCATAAATATATCCTGATACATCAAAACAGACAGTCCCAGTCACTGATTTGCATGGTTGCAGCCAAAACATTTCCAAATTTGGTACAGATATTAGTAAGCAGTATCACTCAGAAAAATATTTTGTTGCTACCAACTGACATACTCCTTATGCTGCACAGTTTCCTTGTGAAGCTTCCATCTTTTCCTACTCTTTAATTATATGATGATTTTCTAAATTATTGCTAATAAACTGGACAGTATTGAAAGATTTAATGACAGATACATAGTAAGATACACTATTACTTTATGTTAATGTATTTTAAACTAGATTATACATGTAAATTTTTAATACCAGTGATGAACCACAGGATAACTAGTCTGATGCAAAACAATATACAGTATGAGGATGTACTTCCACTTTATTTTTACTTCTCACACGTGTTTCTCTAAAGCTCAGATTATCCCGTGACTAGTGGAAGACAATCTGTTAACTGAAACCTAGGCTACTTTTTTCTTTCTTAAGGCCCAATTTAGACTAAATTTCAAAAACTAAATAAACAACAGTCTGCCTGCCCATTAAGAAGAGTGTGTCAGGTTTCTGTGTATGTAAGTCTTTTAAATAATCTCCACTTAACTGTTCACAAGGGGCTGCGTAATCTTTAACGATTTACATTGCCGTCGCCTTTTGGCCCAGCATGATGGGGATGTGCTTGGGTGTTGCCAGGTGGGAAGGATTTGCTCGCTGAAATACAGCTGCAGGTAACTCCCCAGCGTGCACTATATGCCCCCAGCATGATGGGCAGTACACGCATTTAAAAATGGTGAGGGAAGGGTTTTGTCTGCGCCGACACTTTAGTTAATATGAAACCCGTACCAATATGCTGACTAGTTGAATACAGTTTTGAAGAGGAATAAGCTGTCCCTCTACAATTTGTCTGTATTACAAAGTTTGCTTTAGTAAAGGCATTGCAAACATTGAGGTGTAGAAGAGATGTGCGTGACACCCGTGCATTGCAGCTGTGCGCTGCTCTGTTCCTCCACGTTGGGGCCAGGCTGGGCTCTCCTGCTGTTGGGCTCCTGCTGCCCATGGCAGCCACGCCGGGATGTCAGGACCAGAATGGACACGGGAGGTTCGCAGGCAGAGAAACCTGTAGAGGGCGGGGTTTCTGAGCACCCTGGGACTTCTTGGGAAAAGAGCCCGGAGCTTGGAAGGTTAACAGACCTCACAGTGCACTAGGAGAAACCTAAAGAGTTGGAAGTAGCAAGACATTGGAAAGAGGGGACCTGCGTGGCAGAGTTGTCACAGGGATCTCCTGGGCGGGGACACTGGTGCTGTGACTGGAAGCTGTAGGGCGGCAGCTTGAGGCTGGGGCAGGAGAGAAATCCACTGCCACGCTTCACTGCAGATGAAGCATAGAGCAGCTGTGCGTGGATCGCAGTAAGTGCTGCACAATGCTAACCACTGCTTAAGGACGAAGGTAATGGCACTGGTGATGTCCTGGCTCGGCAGCTGAGAGGAATGGCTCCCCTCGACATTCATTCCTCCAGCTCTGCACTTCTGCTTTGGTGGGTCGGGAACCTGCTGCACAACTTACCTGACTTTGGAAAACTTAA
>Ga0065711_1029865_pt1 | contig 34549 bp, 11 predicted proteins | sample Hoacrofraction12_FD_59098 | JGI IMG/M metagenome (GOLD analysis project Ga0065711, IMG submission 59098) | Hoatzin crop microbial communities from Cojedes, Venezuela - Epithelial fraction 12 v2 (version 2) | ecosystem: Host-associated > Birds > Digestive system > Esophagus > Crop | place... | reverse complement strand
CGTTGCGCTGGCGGCCGCGCCGCGGGCCGCCCCGGGAGGCGAGGGGAGCGCGGCCCTTGCCACTTCCCTGCCCGCCTCAGCCCTGCCGGCCTCCCCAGCGGCGCGGTCGGGGAAGGGCTCCCCTCCCCCGCCGCACACACCCATGGTGAGGAACTCGGGCTTATTCTGTCAGCGAAGCGTTGCGCGGGGGGCAGGGGGTGCGCGGCGCCGCTCCCAACGGCTCCCAACGGCCGCCGCCGGTAGAGCCGGCAACGCTCCGAAAGCTATGTCTCTCTCAGACTTAGCGTTTCTGGTAATCAAACTTTAATTCAGGTCGAGGTGGACAATAGACACTGCAGGGAGCTGCGCTTTCCGGATCTCGTTTGTTCGTGGTCACTGAGCACACGCACTCCGGAAGAGAATTGAAACACGGTTCAGCTGTTTACACTGATACTTTTGCGGTGTTTTGTAAAGTGAGCGTTCGCGCTTAACATACAAGGTTGTGTATGTCTCTAACGATACCCTTTTCCTCCAGAGTAAGGCATTAATGAAACACCTTTAAATTAGAAACAATGAAAATATGCTTATTTAATAAAGAATCTTCTTTCTTGTGCAGTATTTTTGCTCTTATGGGGGGGTATAACTGCTGTTTCAGTTAAGTTTTGTTTGGGTTTTTTTAATATACTAAAATATGTATTTGTCATAACTTCTTATCTTCTAGGCAGATGCAAGCAGAGTGTTGGTGTGTTAGCTTTTTAAATTTGATATTACCGTGTACTATTTCGTACTTATTGGCAGAATTTCTCTAAACAACTCTTTTTGATAGTTAGGGTTGGGGGCTATGTTTAAAATCAGTGTTAATTGGAGGGCTTGAGATGAAAGTTCCTGATTGAGGGATGAGTGGTTGGTAACACTGTGGCATGCCTTAGTGGCAATATAGCCTACAAAAATTAAGCGAATGACTTAGTGCTCCCTTAAGAAGCTTTTCCTCATAGAATGTCATTCTCTTCACAAAACAGGTCATGTTTCTGTGTGTCTGGGCCCGTACTCTGATATGGTGGTGTATAAATTCTTTGTAAGATCACCAGTTCTGGGGGGTAGGATAGGAAAGACAAGTGCTCAGAATGTAAAATACCCAGTTTCTGTCTCATTAGGAAAATATCCTATGAATTACCAGCCTGTATGCTCAAAGCTGGTCAAGTTAATAAGTATACTTACAGCATGTTTAAGCAACATATTCTTCAGAATGGTTTAAATCATCAAAAGGTAAATGGCTACAAAGAAGCAAGAACATGCTACAATAAAATTTGGACAATCCTGGCATATAATATGTTTCACACTTAAGCTACCCACTCCAATATATTCTTTTAAAAAATTACATTGATATTGAATTGCATAATGAAACTGTTGCTTGAAGTAGTGTGTTTATTTCTGTAGCTTGTAACACATTACTATTTAACTTAAAGAAAAATGATGACTTAAGGGTTTATTTTCTTTTGCAAGGAACAATTTAATATGCAAAAGGTTGAATTACTTTCCAGAATAGCTTTTACTTCAGTATACAGACAATAACAGCTTTAATAATGCGATGTTATATCACAGAGGGTTTTGGCATTCAAAAATTGCAAATCATTATTTGTAGCCTATGTAGAGCAGGTATTTTTAGCATATGGCTTGGATTTTGGTTTTTCTGATCCATGTTGAAGTTCATCCTTTTTACCCAATTCTGATTACTGTTTTTACATTGGGTGCACTTTAAACTTAAAAAAAAACCCGACAAAACAAACAAACAAAACCCCACAGACAACTCATATATAGATTGGGTTATTTCCACCCCCCCAGTCTGCTTTATGGAGGCCTCTGGTTTCTGGTTTCCTAGAAGTCTCTAATTTTGTTATGGTCAATTACCTCCCATCACTTTTCTTCAGCTTCACTAAGCTGTTCTATACTTTTTTTTTATTGTCTTACCCTGACAGACTTCTGTTTCTTACTCCTGATGTTAAGATAGGCCACAATTTGATATTATTGTCTCTAGCAATACTACCAAGAAGTTTTCTGCACCCTAGGCTACCACTCGTCCAGTTATGTAGTGAGGTTGGTATGCCTTAAGTAAGTGTTGATGCCAGTCCAACTACTGTGGTCTTACAGAGCCAGAGCACGATAGACCTAAATTCACTGTCTCTGTGGAAGGAGGCACAACAAAGCATTGTGACTGGGGCAGTTTTGCCTTGCTCCTTTCCCCACGCTGCAGCTGCTATATACTGTAACCTAGTGCTATCTGAAGGGCTCTCTGATTTTACATGCACAATATTCTTACGGTTATAAATGTTCCTTTCTGTAGGAAGCTGAAGCTAGGCAGAAGTTGGATTGCATATGGCTTTCCTGTTCCAGGTTTCATCTGCTGGTTCCACAACCAGCTTCTGAGTTTTTGGGTGCCATTTCCATTGACAGTCACATAGATCAGTATAAGGGAGTGACTGTACAGTTAATCTGTATGTGTTGCATAAAATGTACCCATGGTAGTGTATGATGCAGATGTTAAAGATCTTTGACAAATCAGAATTGTTAGCTCTAACTCTCTGACATGCAGGGATGTCTGCATCTTGCTTCCCAGATCTCAGGGTTTGGAGGGGACTTCGAAAAGCAGCCAGGTGAATAACAAATTGCCATACTGTCTCCAGCAAGTACAAAGTTACAATAGGGTGAGAAGGGAGAGTGGAATGTTTGATGTAGGGAGGGTGGGAGAGTAAATGTATTGTAAGGTTGAAGACCCAGCTGGGGTTTAGGAGGCTTTATTGTACCAGGTGCAGTGCAATTGAAATGTGGCTTTACTTACTACCTTTAGGCTGAGCTTAGCTGCAGGCATTGTTAGGCTGCTTTACTGTGTAGAGCAGGAGCTTAAGCTATATTATATAGGTTGTCTCCTTGCATCATTATTGTAGAACATACTGGGGCAGGGAGGCAAAGAAATGTGATGTAGCCACCACTATTACAGTATATTTTAAGTTCTTGCACAGTGTTAACTGTGGTTCCAAATTACTTTCAGCAGAACCAGTTGAATGATGTCAGGGCTTAAAGTCTGTTAGGTCCCTGCCAGACTCCTGGCAAAGTCTACGCGATGTTTAACAAACCAGAATTTCCAAAGTCGGTTTTTAGAATACCAAACATTTAGTCCTGTCTATATCATAGAAATCCGCATTTGTAGACTGAAAGTCTGTGTCTGCCATCATTTGCAAGAAAATTCACTGACAGGCTCTTCCCAATATCTCCGTGTGTCGAGGTTGCAAAGAGTACGTGCTTGCACCTATCTATGTCTTTACATTTTTCTGGACTTCAATGTACAATTCTAGTTTCATTTCAGTCGTGTGGTGATTGCTTCATGTACTCTCTAAGACGACCTAAATTGGTTGTGCTCTGTGCCTGTTTCTACTGTGGCAGATTTACGAAAGTGCAAGGACTGATAAGGTGTAACTATAGTGTAGGGAAGGGATGCGTTACTGAAGAAAGGATTTTAAAACTTGTTCTGTGCACATACAGCTGTAACTAAACTTTTAAGAAAAAAACCTTGCGGTATGCAAACCTGTAAATTAACCTAACTGGACAACTATCAGTGCTTGTAAAGTTGCATGTTAATATGTTTGAAATTGTATTCATTGGGTCTGTTACAGTCCAGGCTGTGCTAAACTGTGCAACAGCCAACCAAAACCTCCTAACAGTAGCTTCTATCTTAATGGACATAAAATTCCTTTTGGATGTTGAACCAATCAGACTGAACTATCCATTAAAATTCCTACGTGTTTGCGTGCAGCGGCCTATACATCTTGTTTGTAGAAGTTTTGATTTCATAATTAGTGGTAGTTTTTAAAGCACCTTACAATAGCCACTTCACAGGTGGAACAGTTGTTAAAATACATTTCCTTTTCACTGCAGAAGATGCTTTTGTGGAAACAGGAGGATGCTTTAAGCAATTGGATGCATTAGGTGGTGTGAATATTTGAAAGGGGTGTTTAGCTAGGTATTTTCTTACGCACTTTGGAGTCATGAGGGTTCATTCTCAGAGGCCTGTTGCTTTTAGCAGTGAGGTATAAACCAAGAATTTTTCCTTGAAGGTGACTGATAAATAACTTTTAGTAAGTACTAAAGGTGAACTTTGTTTCTTCTGTTCTTGTTCCCTCTGATATCCTGTATGAATTCAAATTTGGATTTTGTGCATTTGATGTATTTTTCAGGCAGGAAGGAGCTCCTAGACGTCTTGTTGGTTAATTTGGTTTTAGCTCTCTTCAGATTTTGGAAACTGGTCATAAAGATCACTTTACACTCTTAGTATCTGTGAAACTAAAAATCCATTGCTATTTATCTGTTACTAAGTAATAGAAGCGAGGCTGTGAATAAGACTAGATGGTAATACAGATACTTGTGGACATGGAGCCTTAAGTGCTCAGATAATTCTGTGACCGGCGGAGGGTTGTTTGTGGGATAGGAGCCAGATCATGTGGGAGGTATACTGAATACAGTTAATCAAAAGCAGAGGGAAAGACCGATTTTTCAAGTTTGTATGCAACAATTCTTTGCAGCATTTTTTTTTTTTCAGACAATAAAGAAAAGTTAAAAGCATGTCTCTATCTGGTTAGGTGTAGTTTTATGGTAGTTTAAGCTAATCTAAGTTGGGACTGTGAAAGTCCTGTGTGGTTTTGCTTGCTTTATTCTGCATCACATCTGATCCTGAAATCAAGAAGCTGAACCATTAGAAAGTTAATCGCTTTTCTAATACGTTTTTTTTTTCTGCTGATTTAAGTCTCTGAACTGGCTTGTTACAGGATGAGATTAACTCTAGTGCCTCTGTTAACCAGAGGGAGGGACTGAAAATGCTTATCTAGGGTCAGGATCATGGCAGTGAACAAACACCCAAGAATTAAGCATTCACAGTTTTGGATATTGGCTGTTGTGGAAGCAGTGCAATTAAAAATACAAAATCAAAAGCCGCATACCATTGAACTGTGCTAACAGCAGGTCTAAGCACAGAGTGCAGTTAACATGCAGTTTTCAGAACTGGGATCAAATGTCTTTCTGACTAATAGCTAGATTAAAAGTCAAGCTCCTTCTTCCCTTCCACTGTATGCTTGCAGTAGGTGTTAGTCCTCACAGATCTGATGCACTGAATGCATCTTTGCTCCTGTACCTAGTTGTGGCAAAATGGTCCAGACTGGAAATCCGAAGTATTGATTTCGCCAATATATTAGGAGTGATTATTTGTGAAGGTGCAGGGTAATGAGGCCTTGTTTTGTCTCAGATAGAACCAGGACACTGGTTTGCCTGCAGTGCACTATGCCTCTCTGAAATGTGGACAGCTTTTATCCGTACTGGAGATGGATAGAACAGGAGAGGGAGTGCTCTCTGGCCTTAAGAAGTTGGATGTTTGCTTACATAAAGCACAAGTAATGCCAAGCAGTACAGTTTAAAACCCTGATTGTATAGTTATTTTCAATTCTGTAGAGCTCCTATAATTTTTGTCTTATAGAAGTGTATGGAGAACTTTATCTGCTGCCGCCAAGGGAGTATTTCCTAATTTAGGAAATTAGTGGTTTCTTTTTTCCAGTAAAAGAATGAACATTTTATTATGCTTCTTACACAGATTAGGAGTCCTATATCAAACATACAAAATTGATGTAGGATTGCTATGATTATGCATCTTATCAGCATCTATTTTTTTCACCAGCTTTATTTCAGCCTTCCTCAGTTTATTGCCCTGTATTCTGCATAGGTGAAATCAAATTCCTGGAAGTTTTAACTGTTTCACTACTGTGTCAGTTGAGTTTTGTATGTCATGTGGAAAGGTTTGAGATAATACAACTGAACTACTACTGAAATAGTTGGTGTGCTTCAGTGGCCCTTTCTGCTTTTTCCTGTTTAAAAGTCACTAGTTACAGTGCAATTGCTTCAGTTGTAGGGTGGTTTTTTTTCAGTTGTAGCTGATATTAATAATACTCCTGATAGGCATTTCTGTCTAATTGAATGCAGAATAATATATCCTTGGTTGAATATTTGAGAGAAGTAGATTTTACTGAGATGGAATATAATGAGAAGCAATGCTTACCACTGATGTAGACACATTTGAATTAGCACTTTATTGAATAAACATTTCAATTTTGGGTAGTCTGTAGAGGTAACTTACATAAATAGTCTTTAAACTTTGGAAATTTCACCTTCAGTGCTGTCTTCTGCAAGATGAAATATGTTTATGCTTGTCATTTTGGAAGAAATAAAACCACTAGTTCGTTTCATTCTGTGTTTTGCATCTTAAGTCTGTGTCGGCTGAACTATAACATCCAGTATTACAGACTCAGAATTTTGATGGACTTAGGGATGTAAAAATATTCATGTGGAAATTTGTGCATTTACTACTTTTGAGGTGACAACTTTGAGCTAACTTTTCCTTTTATCTTTTTCAATCCAATTAATTTTATAATTTAGGTTGCTGTGGGGCTAGATACTTGCCTTCCAAGCTCCACTGCTTTGCACTGAGCAATTAATGTTAAGAATGACTCAAGCTGAATCAAAAAGAAGTCTTTAAACTCCTGTAAAGCACCTTCTACTAACTTTTTCCTTTTCCCTTTAGTGCATGGCCTCTATTACATGCCAGTCTAACAGTACTGCAACATTTTTTATCATTTGTCCATCTTATAAATAAATTTAATTTAAAATCTTTCAAGGGATCTGCCTTGAATTATATCCTGCTAGTGTGACTGGCACAAAATACGGGTAGTGCTGAAAAATATTAAAAAATACGGTAGCTTCTTTAAATGATCAAATTGAATTGCAGTGTGTAACATAAGAAGCTGCTGTGCATTTGCAGAGGTTGACAAAAGCAAAGGGGCAGGGCACTCCTGGAAATAAAGTTGATGTTCCCAAGTAACTGAGGCTTACTGCATTTGCTAGGCCCAGCTTTTTTGTTTCTTTAAGTCACTGTTTTGTACAATACTTCACTGGCAGCTTATCTTCATATAATGCGACTGCAAATGGTCTTCTGGTAAAATCCATTAATAATACCTTGGATTTGTATTCTTGGAACATCTGCTTTCCTTCAGGAGTGATGCGCAATAGTGATGCTTGTTAATTTTACTAAAGTCATATCTCTATAGTTTTACACAGGTTTAGTTACCTTCTCTTTCCCCTTATAAGTGTTTGATGGCACCTTTGATAGAAAGGAGTATCAATTCTCTCTGTCCTGTTTACTGCCTTTTTCATCTTCAAAGCTATCTATTGATCTAGATCCAATATTAAGAATTAAAATGACTTCCTTGAGATAATCTATTAGCAGTTGACAGGGGTTTCTTAGTTTTCTGTACAGTAAATCAGTTACACTGCACTATACAATACAGAACTGTAAATTCTAACAGTAATTCTGTGGCTAACTTGTGAAATTTCACAAGAAAGGTCTTGTAGCAATAATTTACAGGTTATTATCGTTACTTCTCAAGAAGGCAAGAATTTACTTGATCGTGCGATTTGGGACTGCTAACATCTGCCTGAAAATGAGTCAACTTTGGAAAGTTAGTAAATAAACTGTTTGGAGTTCAGGTCAGAACAATATTTCATGCTTAATAAAAAACTTCATATCGTTTAGAATTGTAACAAGCATGTATTTTCAGGGTTGTGTGTATGTGATCATCAGATTGTATTTTTTTTTTCATCTATTTTGTGCTAACAGTGTTAAATCTAGAAAAAAAAATCTGGAGATTATGAAGTAAGGTATTTCCACAAGTCTTTAAAATAACACAAAAGAAACTCCAAGATGAATGTCTTGAGTGTAGAAACAAAAAAAAGGGGGGGTGGGGGGCAAAGCTGCAGGAAGGCAACTGTAAGAATACACTGATTGGCATATCAGAAATTTAAGAAAGAAATTGTTTGGATAACATGTATATGTTTCTACTAGATCTATCATCTCCTAGTTTTCTTGTTAAATCTGTAACTTGTGGTACAAAATACTTACTGTCCTGCATGTACAGAATGACTAGTGCAGTAACCTGGATTTGTTTGGCTGAGGTCTATAATAGAAAAATTGGTCTGAATTTGCATCTTAAGTTTCAGGTCAGTAAAACTGTTTAAAATTCATAGTGCAATAAATATCCTGGCAAACTCAGATTTGTTCCTGTGTTTTTAGAAAAATTCAGTCAGTGTAGTCTAGCTGTTTGCTAGATCACCAAGTATGTAGAACTTCCTGTGGTAAGGGTGCATTATCTTACTGGGACAACTTGTTTTCCAGATAAAATTATAATTTAGTAACTCCAGCATATAAACTGAGATCTGAAATGTTACATTGTCAGAATGTTATTAGTTTGACTTTGTAGCTGGGACAGAACTTTTCAAACTCTACTTGTGATCTCTTATGTCGTCTTTTTAATTTTTCTAGGCTGCTGAATATGTTCCAGAAAAAGTGAAGAAAGCTGAAAAGAAACTAGAAGAAAATCCATATGACCTTGACGCTTGGAGCATTCTCATTCGAGAGGCACAGGTTTAGTGACATAGGATTACATTTCCTTATCTATGGTCCACTCACGCTATTTGGTTCTGGAGTAAAATCAGCATATTTGTTTACAGAAATCATAATATTGTAAATGCTATTTTGATTTTCAATTTTTAGAATCAACCTATAGACAAAGCACGGAAGACCTATGAACGCCTTGTTGCCCAGTTCCCCAGTTCTGGCAGATTCTGGAAACTGTACATTGAAGCAGAGGTTAATATTTTTACATTCTTTCTTATATAATGTTTAATAGGAGTTTAAGTTCATACTTTCATAAGCATAAATAAGATAGGCACATAAAATGTAGGGAAAGGGGGATTTTAACTATGCCTTGCCTTTATTTTGTAAAATAGGTGTAAAGGAGTGATTAAAATGAATTCTAAAGTATTGGGTCTTTTATAAGTTGATGATTGTTGCATTATGGAATTGCAACAACATTAAAACAGTTTCAATGGTATTGGAGTGCTTTAGCCTTTTATTTACTTGTCGTGTCAATTTATTGCCTCCCGTGTCATTTACTTAGAGGGCTTTTTTTTATACATACAAACTTATTTGAGTAACTTTATGTGAATGTTTGGATCTTTCAATTTTTTTGCTTTATTAGGGAATTCAGTGTTTCTGTGAACAGTGTTTTCAGGGAGGGTGTGGGATGGAAGCTGATTTCTGCAATGAAAATACTGGGAAAATGCAGTACCACGACTCATAAGTTTCTAAACATCCTAACAAAATTGTGATTGTTTGTGTAACTATACAAAACTTTCCACTAAGTGCATTGATTATTTAAGCAGTCTTTAACGACATGTCATGAAATGCACTGTATAGTCTGAGTATTTGTTAATTTTAATATTCTGTAGCTGATATTTAATACCAATATACATGTTTTTTGTGGGCATCTTTTAGCTGCACATTTTTTACGAGGCAGATCCTTCTGCATGCTAAACTGCAGGGGCAGGGACCTGAGTTCTGTAGATAAGAAATGAGCTAGCTAAATTTTTTCCATTTTATGTGAAAATTGCTAAGCAGCAATCTGAGTGGCAAAACTGCATTGGATAGTTATATCTTATTTGACATTAAATTCTGTATCCAAAAGTGTTCTGGCAGTAAATTTGGAAGATTATTAAATAAAATTGGGATCATGGGAATCTTAACAAATTTTTAAATTGTCGCTTATAGTAAGATGTTATAGTGCAAAATAGTGCAACCTAAATTTAATACTACCTAATTAAAGAGAATAGAATTTTCACTATTTTGTTTTCAGTAGTTTGTAGTAGTTGGAATGTCGGTGATTGGACATCTTTGGGAGATTGTGAATGCACTAACACATATGGATGTGTATTTTTCCTTTTGGGACCTTGCGGCCAAATCCATTAGTCTCTTGTACCCTCTGTTTGCTACAGGATCTAGTCTTTAGAATCTAATCTATTTTGATGATTACATTAAGTTATCAGATTTCTGTGCTTGTTTAAAACCTTTATCTTTCCTATGCCTCAAATTTAAGAGGTGAATTAGACCACCTCAGAAATGCTATACTGCATTGTAGATCTTGCAGCAGAAAGTACCAGTGTAAAGCTTCTTGCCTGAGGCTTCTTGTCTTGAACCATGTTCAGAGATGAATTGACAGGCATTACATCCCTTAATACGTTTTAATTAATTTATAATCCAGTAGTATTTAGAAACATTAACAGTAAGCAAAACTTGTAACAGTCTAGGGTATTTTTTTATGTGCTTCTTCAAGGAAGTAAGATCAGCTTCTACCCAACAGGTATGGTAACTGGCTAACACAAGTAAATTTGAGACGGAAAGAATTGACATAAAGATCACTATCTCACATGTGTGTGTGTCTGTCTATAACTACACTTCAAATATAAGAGAAATGGAATATATTATTTTGTTACTCCAAACAATGGGAAAACGTGAACTGTAGAGTTCTGGTGGAGGTTACGCTTGAAAAGGGTTATATTTGAAAGAAATTTAAGAGGTTACCTTTTAGAAATTTATCTTTTATCTTAGCATGCAAACTTTCAAAATCTCAGTTACAACTTAAATTTTCAACTTTTCTTCCCTGGTTCCAGTAACTTCTGTCAGAATTCACATAGTGACTGATTTAACTAAAAAGCAACATGCTCATCTCTGCCTTTTTTTGTATATGTAACTCTTTATAGCTATAAGCCAAAACAACTTTTTATTTCCAAATTCCTCTCTCAAAAAATATATTCACACAATTGGGCGCTGTTGTTAGTGTTGTTTTAAGTTGCAGATCATATATACAGTCCTGTCTGAGAGTAAATTCAAAATTAAATGTTTTCTCAAATGTTCTTTTAACAGCGTGGTTAAATATAAATTAAGACTTCAATTAATTTTTTAAGGCTACCTGAGATGGAGGAATTGTTTTGAGGCTTCCTTTATTGCAGCCTTAAGATGCACAAGGAATATAGGGAAGGTATTTTCAAAAAGCTTTTTTCCTTGGAAATCATGGTAGTTTCCTCCTGCTAGAAAGTTTCTCTTGCGTAGTTCAGAAGTATTGGTCTTTCCAGCCTTAAGCTGGGAAAGTAAACCTGTGGTAAATCCTTTTTAGCATTGCTTTTGATTTGCTTTCATTGCCTTGGTATTAAAATCTGAAAATTGCTAAATCTTCAGTTGTCTGTAAGATGTGTTTTTCCTGATGTCAAAACAAGCGTATCACTTTGCTCTTTAACATAATGTTTCCGCTTTGCATCACGGAAAGACAAAAAGGGAGATGAAAGTGAGGGTTGTTTTCTGGCAGGTTGTTTTTCACTAGAGATTTTTGTCCTCTGAACAACATAAATCTTATCTAAATATCATTATGTAGTGGGGGTCTACTATTGGAAGATGAGCTAGGGTGAGGGTTATCATTATGGGTTTACAAAAAGGGGGGATTAGCCCTTTAACAGCTGGATTATGAAATTGTTAGAAATCTGTGAATTTCCCTTTGCCTAACTTGAGGAATACATTTGTTTTAGTCACTACCAATCTTAAAGTAGAAATCATTGCTTATAATCTACATGAACAAAACCTGTTTCCTTGTATATGCCAGTTCATTTTGTACTGTAAAACTTCTAAGTGCAGGCCTTACTGCTGTGATTATCTCTTTTTATGACAGTGTTCGTTCAACTGACTGACTCTGTTTTCCTTTTTGTGTATGACACTGTTCCCTCGTGGAATATAGCATAAAGCAGAGCTCAGCAGTTAGTATATCGCCTAACTTACTGCTACTGATATACAGACTGTGCCAAAGTAACTGAATACTGCACGTTTCCGTTTTATGTGCCAAGCACTGGTTTACATGCTCTGGTCTGTCTATTATGACTGGTTTGGTAGTCAGTAGAACATGACTATTAACTGGGAAGAGCATGCTTTGACAGTTTGTTCATGGGATCTCTGCTATTAAAGTTTTAATTGCTCAAAAAATTTTGATTCTCGCACTGGTTCTTATTTCTTCTGTCCTTCAAAGAAGGAGTTGCAGGACATAAAATTGGATGAAACAACTCCCAGCTCATGTTTTTGGGTCACAGCATTTGAATACTTACGACTTGCAAGGATAGTTTTGTTTAGTGAATTTGACAGACTATGTAATCTATTCTTGATACGTATTTTAGCAAGTAAAATAGTTAACTTGCTATTCTGCATCTACTAAAATTTAGGAAGTGGTACAGTAATGCCACTGTTGTTACTCAGACTGTTTTCTCTAGTTGCTTAAAGCACATTTTTCTCCTGATACCTTTCCTGTAAAAAACTAGTTCCAGAAAACGTGAATCAATTCACATGTCAGTGCCTTTTTCACAGTTTTAAAAAGGAGCATGTAAGTCTCAGTCCCACATGTGCCATAATGTTAAATTCATAGATCATGTAATACGGATTCTAGCCTGCTCTGCTGATTTGCTGTGTCCTCTTAGGTAAGTTCTTTAACCCGTTTAACCATTATTGAAACAGATACATACCTACCTACCTCACAGGGTTGTTGTGAGGCTCGCTTTAGTGATTAAAGTGCTTTTAGCGTCTGGCTAAAAGGTGCTACAGAAATGTAAAAATAAATTCTGATGTCATACACCCTATGATCCCGTAGACCCAGCTGTCTATTACTACTTCCTTTGTCTCTTTGACTGTTTGAACCATCTTCTAGATATAGAAAGACTTTGATAATGCTTTTCATGCACTTGAAAGAACTTCTACTTTGTTATAAATGTTTGAGTAGTTCTGAACCAAGTTTTGAAGTTGTCACCTTTTTTCTGCTAGTTTCCTTTGAGAATTCACCAGGTTGAAAATCCTCTTATGCACATTAAACTATGTTCATGTATTTGCAACTTTTTTTTAATGATCTAAAGAATTTTTAGTTCCAGTTGCTCTAAGTGGAAACATTAATCTGTAATTGTCCTGAATGTTTCAGGCCAGTTCACACCACACCTTTTTACATTTATTGTTGTTGAGTATATTGCATTATATCCTGGTCACTATGAACTGTTGTTAGTAGGGGATGAAAGGTTGCCATAATTAAAGATTTAAAAATCATAAGAACAAGACAGTTGTGACAAATACCCGAAGTCTAGAAACAATAAATACAAAGCTAGTAACATGTGTGTAAAGTGTTTGGCTTTTAATATGTATTTTTCGTCTTGCAAATTTTGCAAGTAAGACTCCTGTGTTATTGCTTGTTCTAAAGAAATGAAACTAGATATGTTTGTTCAGATAACTTCTATTTGACATGAAGACACTGAATTTTAGATGTCTTAGTAACAAACCAGATGCTGTATGAGGATTCAGATGGTGGGAACAAAGCTTAGGGTTGATTGTTTTGCATTTCATCATATGCAATACATCAGTATCTTTAATTCATGTAATTCACACTGGTGTGGATACTAGTCAGAATGTATCATTTAACGTACTTGTATATGAAAAATGTAAATAAAACTATTTAGAAAAATGATTGTTTTTGTTTAAAATGTTTGTGTTTCTTCAAAACATTTTCTTACTCTGTTTTACTCTAATCTGGTTGTGAGTTCAGAAAAAAATTGCTATATGTACCACCAAAATTATTCTGCTTAGGGAAAAATGGGAACCGAATTCTGTGAGGATGAAGTTGGAGTGATCAGAAGTCAAAGTAGAATAGACCTCTTGTCTGAGATTCTGTTTAGTGGTACTTTCAACTGAAGAGACTGTATATATCAATAGGTGATCTTCGTTAATTTCTTAATGGAAGGCATACCCATTATAATCCATACCCACCCTGCTAGTCTACCACATTTCTCATAGTAAACTTCTGCTTTTGAGAAACTACTGTACAGGTGCTCTGTACAAACATCCATATTGCACATTCTTGACTACCTCAGTCTGAGATTTTTTTAATCTTTTTTACAGCTGTATTATTTATGATCTTTTCTTATTCATGTGTGGACTTGTTCCATTCCTGTTAATAAATGTTGTTCTGTCTGTGTGATTATTGTAGACTTGCACTAGAAAGTGAATGCAACTTCTTTCTTGTCTTTTCTGCTCGATATGTAAATACAGGCATGTACATCTTGCATAGTTGCCATGGTTCTACAAGTTGTAAATCAGAAAGTTATCCATATAATTGACATTTGTAGTTTCAGAAGATGCGCGGTACAACATTAGTGGGTTTCTTTATAATCCTGTTTCTGTATTTAAACATAAAAATATCATGGGAAAGTGTTAGGAGTTTAAATTTTTGAAGTGGAAGTGATGCCTAATGAAGAGATTACTATGAACCCTCTTCTATAGTGTGTTGCTTTTTTACATGAATAAACATGGACTACTTCCTGTTCTGTTGTGTTCTTTCTGCGTGGGGTGACAGAAACATCCCTATTAGAAGTGTGAGTTGTATAAAACTCTTCTTCACAACACTTTTGAAGTCTCACTTTCAAATGTTATGAAGACAATGAAAACCTTTCTCGTGTGCTTTCTTTTGTTGAAGTCATTTGCTGATCCTTCTATTCTTGTTTTGAGCAGAAAATGTGTGTGTTAGGTTAGGCACAAACTTTAGCTTCTTTCTCATGTTGGAACCTGAAAGAACCAGAAGTAAAAATACAGAGCTTTCTTGTGTACCCTGTATTAGCTACGGATTGGTTATCTTGATCTGCGTGGGTGAGGGAACTATAGTCATAATTTCTCATTCATTTCTGCATCTCTTCCAGCTTCCAGTTGTCAGCTGGTTGAGTTACCCGATGCTCTTCATTCTGATTTTGAGAAGCCTGGTGGCTAAGAGAACACTTCGTTAAACCTTATCTGCTAGTGCTGCTACATAAAACAACACTTGAATTTATTTGCTGCCAAATCTCTTTGCAGACTATGGAAAGGCTTTGAGTCACTGCTGTGATGAAATACAGTGGCTTCTCGTGGCTAGAATCTTCTGTGAAGGAAAGCCATTCATTCTGGTACTCCTGCGTCCTGGTAGTACAAATGTTCTTCATTGAAGAGTGTGCATTGCTATTTCCCATCAGTAGGGTATGCTTTTTCTTACTGATGGCTTCAGTGTGACAAGGTGTTCTACATCTGGTGACAATTTGGGACTTGCAATGAAATGGTGTGTTCCTAGTACCTGTAAGCTTTGACATTTTTTTCTTTCTTACATAAAATAATTCGAAAGTGAGAAGAAATGATATGCATTGGTGCAAAACCATACTGTTGCACAAGCAGCATTCATGGGTTTTAGTGGTACATTGTATACATGCAGTTAACTACACAAGAAGATCTTACGGTGATTGGAATCTGATCCATATTGGGGTTTAACTAGTTTGGTAGTGACAAAGGTTCATAGCATAAAGTTCATTGGAGCTGTGGCATCAGAAATGTTTCTGTTTAAGGATAGGCATTATAAGTAGAAAGATGTTCTTTTTAAATTTAGCTTGTGGACAATTTTCAGTAATACTGCTGTAGAGCAGAGTCCTGTTGCATCTTGAGACAAGACTGTTTAAAAGAACTCACTTCTAACCTGAAGTGTAAACATTTCATCTGGCTCTGGGTCTGTTCCCTTAGAAGCAGATTGTACTAAGCCTTGTGACAGAGTCTGTGCACTAATCTTAGTTTTCGCAAGTACCAGGGAGCACACATTGCTGATCTATTAGTAGATTCTGTCACCAGGCGTCTTGTAGACTGACTGCTGAGCTAAAGGCTCTCAGAGCTTGAACATCTTCAACTTTCTCCAAAAGAGGGACAGCTATAATTGTTGGTATGCTGAGGAAGCTTGGTGCTTTTATGTACACTTTCAGGGTCGCTCTGTGTTTCAGGAAAACCGTTATGGAGCTTATGCATATATCTAAATTATATAGGCTTTATTGTTGTTATTAATGCAAAGTATTCCTCTTAATTAATTTGAAAAGTTCAGTAGTGTGATGGAGCGTCAGCTGTCTTACCTCATTTGATTCATGTAATATGACTATATAAAACTTCGACTTTCTAATGAGGGTGACGTACTCTCTCCAGTTCCCCATGGTTTGCATTAGAGCATGAAATAGAGAATAAGAAATAATCAGTGTATGAAACTGGAAAGAGAAGTTACTGTACACTCTTGGAAGTGTTAACCCATGACCGTAGCAGAACAAACTCTTACTATAAACAGATTGGTTTATGTGAGAATTAACACCAAATACATTTTTAAAGATACTTTGCAAGTCATGCATTTGGACTAGAAAGATAACTTGCAAAATGATGCCTTGTTGTTTGATTTAGTATTTTCTATGTCCAGACTGCAGCAAAGCCATCCAGTTCCTTCGGATACCATCTCTCCTGGAAGCATAGGTTTTCAAATATTATTCTTACTATTTAAACTAAATTAAAATAAACTCTCTACATGGAGATTAAAATGGGTTAGATTTGCAAAAATGAGGTGGCAGATACGTAGTTACGTATGTGCTATCCTGTAGATAAAAGACATGGTGAAGGTAGCATGTGAGCTGACTTCACTGTGCTCAGAGTGGAAATACATTTATACATGAAACTACGTATATTTAAAATGTTCGTTGTGTGACCAAATAGGAAAAAAGGCAACTCAGTTGCAGCTGGGTCTTTGTTTTGTTTTTCTTAGGAAAGGGGAAGATGCCTTTTCAATAAACAGAAAGTTGTAAGGGTCCTTTCCCCACCCCCCCCAGCATGTTCTGTTTATTTCTCCTGCTTGGAGAAATACAATGTGTAATGATGTTGACTGTAGTTGTTAGCATTTTGTAGTGTATATATGGATGCTGGAACAAATTCCAGTTCTCTCCTAATTTAGGAGCTGGTTTACCATGTTTTCAAAATAGTTTTGATCTCAGATTTGAACATTCATCTCAAATCTGCTTTCAGGCCATGTGAAGGGGAGGAAACAAATGTCTTTTATTTCTGTTAAATTCTGCATCCCTGCAGCTTCTGTTGAGGGCTTGTTCCCCAGTATATACTCATGTGTGTATATTACTTAAGCAAGTGGTGAATCAGAATTTTTTTTTAAAAAAAGTTTACTTACTATTTCCAAAGTTAGAAACTCAGGTAAAACAACAATCAAATGCACTGTTTAAAATTCACTGACAAAGTTTTGATTTAGTTTTTATGATGGAATAAAAACATGCTGATAGATTCCATACCTGTGGATTCCTCATTAATTGATGCTCATTTAAAATCATACCAAATAAAAATCTGAGTACGTGAGCCTATCAATGCAAATTGTCTTAGAGATAGTTTACTTAGATAATTTAAAAGTTTATAGGTACTTACAACTGACAAAAATAATTTGTGCATAATCTTGAAGTTTAATATATTCAGAATAACAGTGAGTGAAGTTTTTTTGTATTACATCTTTGGTCTGAGTGCAAAAACATGATATATTACCTAAAGGAGTGGGGAAAAACAGAGCTAGATTTCCTGCTTTACTTTTGTCATATTTGACCCAATATTTGCCTGTCTTTTCTCCATTCCTCCCTATCCATCAAAAGATTATTTTTGTATGTTTTCATGGGCAAAATTAGAAGTGTATTTGCTGTAAGAATTGTGGGCTTTAACAGATATTCCTGTGGGCCATCTCTTTCAATATACCCTTGCAATTCATCTTTCAGATGACAAGGAGGTCCCAGGAGTCCTTATCAAGAAGCTGTCTTTGTACAGTTCAGATGTGTTCTTTGAATTTAAGTATCGTAATTCTACTTAACATTTTTGATGGGGCAGAAAGTTCGGGGGGAGTTCACTAGAAGTGAAGTAATTGTAACTTCTTGATTTTGTTTAAAAAAAAAAAAAATCTGAAAGTAATCCCACACAAACTTTTTAAAAATCCGAAAGTAATCCCATCAGAAATTTATTAACATTCTAATTATTGCAGAAGAAGTCTGGTGCTCTTAACATCTCTTATTATGCTTATGCATCTGCATGGCTGCTGGTGAGGTGCATTTGTAAAGCATGCAAACACATTTAGCAGCATGCGATGTACAGTACGTTGTAGGAACAGGTCTGGATGAGTTTCATTTAAACTTACTTGGTTTAGGTAGTCTCTATAGTTTACTCTTTTGCACTGTATCACAGATTCTTAGAAGATAAAACTGTAATCAGATCTTATCATGCAGGAGCTTGAGGTGTAAGAAGCCCTCTCATTGACAGTACTATTGTGGAGAGTAGAATGATGGTAATTTAATACATGTGGGCTTTCGTCTGCGTAAAGGTGTTAGGCATGTTTAGTAGCATGTAGTTAATCTAGGTTGAAGATGAGTGACAGTGAATAAGCTTACAGAAAATTGCTTTTGTAACACATCTTGCTGGTTTAACTTTAGCTTGCAACTTTCCTTCCCTTGGCTATGTCAGTTGACCTCTCTCCCTAGATTTTCTGTAGGTGTTGCAGTCATTAGTAGTTTTAGTACAAGCAGTATGCTTTGAACCTGATAGTGCTGACAAGTCCATATGTGAAGAACCATTTCCTTCATTCTAAATTGGAATGGCGAACCTTACACCCAGAGCCTTAGTCTAGCAGCTTTAATTTCACTAGGGGAATTTCATCATGCTAGTACTGACTGACAGTGGCTTTGGCAATTGTAAATTCTGTCCAATTGTAGCATTGTGGTAGAAATGTTTACTGTGTGGGGATGACGACTGATCATTACGTAAAAAGGAACTGGAAGAAAGTACAGTTCATTTATGATAAAGAAGGTAAAGTTCCAAGTGTACTGCTCTCAGACTGGGATAAATCTTTAAAAGTACAAACAGGTACCCCTGACAACCCTACTAGCTACTTAAGTTTGTTGGTTTTTTTTTAATAAAAACACACTTTAAAATAGTCCCTAATGCATGACTCTGGTTCCAAGTTACTGGAAAAAAATGCTGTGGTTGCATGCTGAAATATTTAACACAGAGCAGTGTCCCCCTCCCTACTCTACCCCATAAAAAAAAGGAATTGATGCCCTGGTAAGTATATGTTACTTGCCCGTTATTGTTGCTTGCTAGCTAGCATTCTTCAGGGAAGTGCTGTAACTGAAATTCTGCAGAGGAGTACTTGAGCAGGATGGGCAGTACAAGTAGTTGTTTAAAATCTCAGAATATTCCATGGTATTTGCCCTTGATAAAATCTGTGTGCTGGTAAGCCTGAGCAGGAACCTGACTGTACAATTTATTGTTAAAGGATAAAACTTTAATTTCTCCCAACGTAAGACGTGACTAAATAATGTACATAGTAATAATATAAAATATATAAAATAAATATATAACTCAGGCTTTGCCTCTTTCGCTTTTTTTTTGTAAATTCATTTTAAGCTTGATATTCCCACATGCTTTTTTGTGTGTGTTAAAGATAAGTATTAAAAGGGGAGTACTATGGAATTTTAAAACTAGCTGGCAGACTTTAGTTCAGCAGAAATATTTTTCTGGCACTAAGCAGTTGGAGGTAAGTTTCTCTTTTCATAATGCTACAAAGTTTCTGCGGTTCTTGCTACTATTTCATAAGAAATCTCACCTATTTATAAAAATAAAAGCACAAAGTTAGATATTACATGTCTATTTGTTGTTTTACTGATGTTCCTCAAATTCAGTTTTACCCCCAGAAAAGTTTTGTGACTTTTTTCCCCGTTTGCAGAATTTCTAAAAATAAGGTCAATCTGTGGGTTTTTTAATTTACTAATGAGAAAAACACAGCTGTTTCTAAATAATTAAGTTTGAAAATTCTTGTTGATCTTTGAGCTGAATCAATTTAAGACACTGCACTGATATCATTAGCCTGCATGACAGACATACAGCAGCCTGTCATTTCTGCAAAAGCTTCCTAGTCAAACATTTTCATTACTCTTAGAGTGTACTTTTGTGGCTCCAACACATAGAAATCTTGATGAAAAGTGAAGTTGCACTACTTGAACTCAGTGGTATTATCTATGTTTTGCCTTTCTCCCAGGCTTGCAGAGCTGCTAAAAACTGTCTAGACTACAGTCTCTCGCACCTGTGTGAGCAGTTTTCTGCTGCAATCTGTATTCGAGGTCAGTTCTCTGCTCAAGCACTGGTGGATTCAGTGCATCACAGAGGTTTTGTAGTGATGCTTTGCCGTGTTGCTAAATCTTCAAACTGGATCTTTAAGCACACTGCATCACCAAGATGACATACACCAAAAATGAGTGAAGCATCGTTGTCTTCTGACACTAAAGTGTGAATGCAGGGAAATTCACGCATTTTCTGAGAACCTTGTCTGCCTTACTGTGAGCTACATCTTCTCGGTTTAGGTAGTTTACATTATGCTGTAGTAGCAGTTCTCTGTTTTATGCTTAACCAAGTGTTTTGTGCTAGTGATAGAGATTATCAGTAAAGCTACTGGGTTAGTTACATGTTGCTTTTATGGACGGTCGTTTGGTGGTGGTGTTACATCAGACCGAACACTGCTCTTGGCATCCCAGCTTAAAGCAGCCAAATGTAACAAGAGATAACTACTTCAGTATTTCTGAAATCCCTGGTGTGCTTCTGTGCAAGTTAGATGCAAGAAACCAGATGAGAGCTTACATACTTATTTTAATGCAGTGCTTGACACTGGCAGGCATTTTGGAACATTCTTTCATGCAAATGCTATCTGAAAGTATTCTGTATTTTTCAGTTCAGTCTTTGTCTACATAACAATGCATCTGTCTTAGCAGTTAAGAGTCCTCATGGTCTGAATCAAATAATTACCTGCTTTCCATCTACTGAAGGGGCTCTTTTTTACAGAAAGTTTTGGAACACTTTGGGGTTTCTGAATCATCAGTTACAGCAGAAAAGCCACAAAATACTCAGTTTGAGGGGTAGGGAAGAAGTGTCAAAGTGACTGGATCACTGCTGTCTCAAGTTTCCTAGAAAACACGTCTAGTTCTACATGGGCACCACTTGTTGGTGTCGGAGTGTAGAAGCAAACTCATTTTTCACTGTGAAAAGCAACAAAGCAATTAATAGTATCTCTACTGAAAAGAAACCAATTATTCAGAGTGCTCTCTAGCGAGGGGGCAGAACTGCCAGCTGTATTTGTTCTGTACAGGTGTGCATAAAAGTAGCACTTCCATTTCTGGTCAGTAAGGAGGGTTTTCTTTCTAGCTTATGGATCAAGGCTAATCCTTATTTGGCAAGTGTAAGGGTTTACCTGTGCCCGTGTCCTTTCTTTACTCCAAAATCAGAGTCTTTAGCTTAAATACTTGACCCTATCTTGTATTTCTTCTCTATATGCTGAGATGGGGAGAGGTGGGAGGAAGCTAGGATGTCACTTGTATTCTCTCTTTTGCTAGGCTACATGGGCTATGAGTTTCTGTGCCACTTTTATGACAGGCTTTCGCATTTCATCTTTCTCATAAGACTTGAAATAAATTGTAAATGCACCTACCTAGCTGCATGTGAAATGAATGTTATCACATGAAATCTTTTTATATTGAAATCTGAAGTCAGAGCAGCTCTTCTCTCTGCTAATCCAACACTGGAGAATTTCAAATAGGAACAATGTAATGAACTTGTAAAGACCATTGTATTTACAAGTCTTTTGTCTTACAAAAAGTACAGCTGACTTAAATAGGTTTTTGACCTTATAATTGCATGGAGTGTTTAAAAAAAAAAAAAAAAAAACAACAATGCAAACCAACCTCACATAAGGTTTATGTTATTTTGAGTTGACTTGTAAAATTAAAGACTGTATAGCTAACCCCGCCTCTCAGCAGAAATGTCACCTGCATAGCTTTCATTTCTGAAGCATGAGACTGCATAATCTGTAATTTTATTTTCCAACTTCAGTGCATCTGTGTAGCCAATTATTCAAGTGTGAGGTAGCTTAATAAGTTACCTAAGCACTAAAATCAACTCATATGGATTTAAATGTAGTAGTATACTTCTGTCTTTACCCTGGTTTGTGAGTAATGGGACAATTCACAAGGATGGAAGCCCAGGAGGCTTAGTTTTAGTTTTTGAGGGCAACAAACTGAATTTTAAAAGGGAGGGAGAAGGGGAAGCCACTTTAAAAACTGTACTTGTATAGTGTTTAAGTGGGGAAAGCAGTATAGCATTTAAATATCCTAGAAACCTGTCTTTTAATGTACTAAGCAGTCTGATTAACTGGGATAGTAATTACACTCAAATTCTAGTATTCTGGAAACATAGGTCCCAGAATAGTTCTGCAGAGTCTATCCCTTAAATGTTCTTGCATCAAGTCTTTAACAAAAAATATTTGCATTGTTCATGTGGTTTTAGGTCAGGCTGTTTGTGATTAGTCCGAACGTGCTAACTACATAGTAAGAAGACCCTGCAGTAAAACGCGTATGTTGAAGGAAACTCTGCTTACCACTGAATACTGCTTCTGTAGTGAATTTTGTTTCCTCCTCATTGCCAGAAGACAGGAATCTGTATGTTTAATTCTGTAATCAACTTTTAAAATACAATCTTTCCTTTTCTAACATTATAGATGAGACTTTTCAGTAACTGTGATTAAGAATAGACATTCTCAGAAGGGAAACAGTAGAGAATTTTCTGGATTTCTGACAGACATATGAAGGATTTTTGATTAGGGCAGTTGCCCGGATTATAGAAATAAGCTAATTCTCTGAACTTCAGCTGGAGTATCTCATTATTGTAGAACAAAAACAACCCAGTCATTAGGTTAATCTTACATTTCTGAGACAGATTATTTTCCCAGTTTAATAAATGACAGACATAATAAAGGTTTCTTCATTATTTCATAGGAAATACATGGCAAAACTAGGACCCTCATCCCTTCCTTATAAGATTATTTTTGGAGCATTGCAGTTCAAGTGCACTTGGTTTGGGTTTAGTAAGGTTTATTTTGTAGTGCAGTATACGTCCTGTCAACTGCAAATTGATGCTGCAACGCAGATGCAGAAAATTACTTGTGCCTGAGCATTATTCTCCACTATTAACTTTCAGATTTCTGATTTTTTTTTATTTTTTTTTTTTCCCCTGCGATGAGGCAGCTGTCTTATGTGGTCAAACGTTAGACCCCCGTGGCACCTTTGGAGATGTAGGACCAATCTAATGGTTTTGAGAACCATTCTTTGAGCCATTTTTGCAACAAATTATTGGGAAATTGCTCTTTACATTCTGGCCTCGGAGACGATGCATTAAGAACAATTTGTTTTCTGCTGACAGGCCAAGCTAATCTTGTGCTAGTATTGTAACAGTAAGAAGATAATGCTGTATGATACAATTACATCTTCTAGTTTTTACTCTTTGGGCAACTTGTGTTCTTTTTTCTTAGGAGAGGTGCTTGTTTGGCTGTCTTTATTTTGGAGAGAGCCTTTATTAGACCAGATCCACTCTAGAGAATGGAAGGAATTAATGCATTGTCTCTGAATAAATTTGACCACTCAGAAGGGCAGAAATTTGTTTTGGTCCTCAGATTTCTTCATTTGGACTATTAGCCCTTTTTGCTAAGTCAGTGTGGAGACAGTTTAAGGGACCTGTGGTGCCTTCTACATGTGTTGCTTCTTTTTCTAAATAGATATTCAAAGATCCCTTTAGAAAGTAAGATCTCTCTGAAATTCTAGCTTGTTCAAGTGTGTTAACATAATCTAGGTGATAAAACTTTCCATACAATAATAATTATTATTATTATTTGATAACTTTATTCTACAAAAATAAATTTTCTGAAATACCGTAATTCAGAGTGTGAAAGTTACCATTATTAAACATCCTTTTCTGCACTTTTATGCAAGCATATTTGAAAAGAATATGTCAAAACTGTAGGCACGCAATGAGTGTAGTGAGAAGTTATCAAACTATAAACCTAATGGGGAACTTAACGCCCCCTTAAATGTCCCATTTTCCTCAGCTATATCATCAAAGTACATAGAAAATCATCGCTTTCTTACGACTTTGGCTTTCTTACTTTCCCCGAGATATTTTGACAGTACCAAAATCAAAGGAGGAATGATTTTTTTTGTGAGCTGCATGTTACTGTAATGAACACTGATTTCTTATAAAAGTCAAAAGCCACTTGATTTTATATTGAGGGTCTTAAGTTAGATCTTAGAGCGTTTTGAAGTGCAAGATCTGTGTAATGAAACAATTTGCTTTTATTTTTTCTAGGTGGTGATACCGCACATACCCCTCTGCAGTCTGTTGCAGCAGTCTGATTCCTACCTTGTTTTTAAGGTCTTAGTACTGCAAAGAGTTTTTAGCTTGTGTTACGGGGTTAGGGCCTCGCTAGTGGTGAGGGCAGACTGCAGTGTATCTGTGTTCCTTGGTTTGGCAACCGTGTGTAAGATACTGGCGCCCATAAATTAGATGAAAACAGCATTAGAAGAGTGCATATGTCCAATTCCATTCCCCTTGCTGAGGGACTGTTTGGTTATTGATCTGCGGTTGAGGTAGACAACCGGTGTAATTTCTGAGAGTTTATGAATTTATGATCTCTACCCCAATGAGATGGGCCAAATACATTGCTTTTATGTTTCCCTCTTAATCCGACTTTTTAACTTCAATGATTTGGCCAATAAGACAGCAAGTCTTTAATTTATCTCATTGCATTTTGTCATGTTAACAGATTATCTTGCAGTCCATGGGTGCTATATGTACTTTTGAGTCCTATAAATTTGTTCTTCTGAGAGTTAAATCAATATAAAATTAATTCTAGGCGAAAAAGCCCTGCTGCTTTGTGAAATGGCTTCCTTCCTAATAACTGCAAAGGGGACCAGTAGATCTGTTAATGTTAGCCATCTGAGAACACTTTTTAAAACTTCTCGCTGCTGCTGTAAAATACAAAAGACACTGAGAAACAGGCATGAGAAGCAGAAGTGAACTAAAGTACCTAGGAAAAGCCAGAATGCTAAGGCAGGAAGGAAGCAAGGTAGTTTGTAGGAGTGTGAATGTGGGTGATGTTTTCTGCAGTGGCTTAAAAGTGAGTGTGAAATTGAAGAGGAAATTACAAACTGCGTGATGTGTTGAAAATTGGCTTTTTTATTAAAATGAGAGTTGCAGACAAATTGAGAATCTAGGTATGAAGTTGAATCTGGCTAGAAAGGAGTGGAAAATAGAAGGATGCTTAGCATTTGTAAATTACTGCATACAGTTAATATGATACTAGATTAGATAATGGGCAAATTGCCTAAATAAAAAAGGTAATGATTTTCCTGATTTGGAGAAGATATTAAAGAATGCGTACCACAGATAAAAATATGTCATACGATAGACCGCAATAAATACCGAAGGAGAAAGAACGCTGGATTGTCTTCCATTATTTGGAAAAATGATTGGAGTTGATAGCTCATACTTCCCAATTGTAAGCATGAATCTAGATTCTGTTAAAGAAGATATGCTTGTACATGGCAAGTGGTTTTTTGAGTAGTGCTGAGCAAGGAGTACGAAAGACAGCTTCCTGGTGTTAGGTAGGAAGTCTTGGTGCTTTTAGTCAGTCGTGCATGTCAGTAGGCTGCTGGACCTTTACAGGCACATTTCAGAATGTGGAGCATGAAGTGGGTGGTGCCGTTCAGGTGAAATCAGTGGGTAAGGACCAGGGTCTCAGAATGACCATGCGAGGCTGTTAGATGCAACAAATGAGGAAAAGGTAATATGGAAGCAAAATTGACTAAACAGAAAAGAATGGATCAGAATATCTATAATATTTTTTTTTAAGAGTAACTAGTGGTAATGTAGTCCTGTCAGTCTCTAACCAGGTAGTACTTGTTGCCATCTACTAAACATGGTATGACCGCAAACAGAAGGTGCTTATTAAAGAGGTCTTATGGTCTATTGGTTTTTAAATTGGCGTGTAAGAACTGCTTACGCTGAGTGAAGAGCGATATCTGAAAAGTGTTTTGAGGGGCAAAGCATGACTATTGATTATATCCCTAATATCAAATGCTGTTGGGGACAATTGTCTTTGAGCTTCCTCTATGAATGTTCTATCATTTTGCACAGAAGAGTTTGAGGAAACAGAACAAGGAGGAAAAGCTAACAGTGCTGCTGCTTTGTATGAGCTCTGTGTGTGTGAACTTTACCCAGTACAGCCAAGAACAGGCAGCTCAGTAGGCTGAGGAGGTACTCACAGGTGAACAAAGCGCAGAGATACAGCAACTCTCTACTTCACCCCCAATTTCTAGGCAATTCTTAAATGTCAGATCCATAGGGCAGTGAAGTAACAGATAACTGAAGTTGTCTCTCTTTTTAAGAGTATAGAGTGTGCTTTTCGTCTTGCCTTGAAAAGGGCTGTTTCTGCAGCTTTACTTGAAATATACTAAGCCACAGGAGATGTTTGCAAAGATGGGGCTCAGTTTGTCAGGAAGGAAAATAGCAGTGCAAGTAATAACTTGAGGTGGGTTTGCTGTTCAAATAAAACTGCAAACCTGAATTTTTTTTTTTGAAAGCGTGTTCTGGAAAGGAAGTAAAACACAAACAAGCAAAATGAGAATTGATAGCAGCACTATGAAATAGATGGCAAGAAAGGGGAAATAAGCTTGAGAAATCGCTTCTTCATTTTTATAATGCAGATTGAAAACAAAGGGAAGAAAAAAGCAGTATAGTTGACATCAGAAATAAATCAGGTAGTGAGTGAATCTGATTGCAAGTCAGTACCATTCTCCAACTAGAAAAATAATTTAACGGTTTTGCCACCACAAAACTTTTTTTTAAGGCTGCCTGTGAAGAAGTATTTCTCTGTACAGCCTCTGGTTAGGCTCTTAATAGTGGTGCCTGAAATTTAGGCTTGCTTTTCAAATTATGAACATGAATAAAGTGCCTCACTGCAGGACCAAGAGGCCAATGTTTTCTGTAAAGGAGTAGAGGCAGATGCTAGTCCGAAAGATTTGTCTGAATGTGGAAATTAATGCAAGTTGCACTACGGTGTAAATTAAAGCACAATAGCTATTTTTTTTAGTAGTAACTCCATCTCTGATCTCTCTTATTTCTTAATGAAGTCCTTGTTTTCCTTTTACACTGGAGTAGATATTTAGGAAATAGGTGTGGCAGATAGTTCTTTAATATTCCAAACTATATTAGTAGCAAAGTTAAGTTTCTTTACTGCAATGCGTTAATCTTTAGAGTCTCAGTCTTTGTATTACTGCACTTCTAGGATGCAGACAGTTTGCTCATGCCTAAGGATATTATATGCATGTATTCTGGATTAATTTATTTCTTGGTGCATCTGAAAATTAAAGCATTGGGGTTTTTAGTCTAATAGACTAAACAAAAAGACATCTTCAGCTTGCAGATTTTTTTAATTGGTAATTACTTGCTTACATAGTTTTTTTGATTAAGAATTATTTAACTCCATTTCAGCTGGCAGTTCTGTTACTCTGTCTTCAGAGTAGCATTTCACAATTTCTTAGTTTGCACTCTTCAGAGAATACTTCTGCTCTGACCTACTCCCTCACCACCCCCGGGCAGACACAGCTGGGTTCCTCCCTTTCCCAGACTTCCAGATAAATCTAGTTTTATGGTCACAGTTTTGGAAATAGTATTTTTCAAGTCTTCAGTCATGCCTGTTTTTTTTTTTTTACAATTAGTCAGGTGGTGGAGATATTCATGTAGAGGTCTCTCTAGGCTGCTGCCTCTGAGAGGAGAAAGGTTGGTAGGGTGCGTTAACCTGATGTGCTTTGGTTAATTGGTCCTGAAGGCTATTAAAGGCTTGGCATCATGAGGCTGTAATGACAATTTTCAAGAAGTTAGAGTGTGAAGAGCAACCTTGCGTATTATGGGCTGTTCACGCAGCAGTGGTCTCTAGCTCTGCCACTGTCCTGCCCCAGTCTCCCACTGCAGCTTGGCTCCCTGCGAAAAATGCTGCTCTGCGTTTACTAATGATCACTTTTCCTATAGACAAGGATGCCTTTTTCTGGTTTTGTTGTCTTTACAGAAAATGGTAACATGGCCCAGAATTTTGCTACAGAAAGTTAACATTTTCACTAGCTGCCCAGTAAATGCCTGTTGTCTTATTTGTGTATATAGGATATTAACTGGTAGTTGGGTTTGCAGACGTACGGGTCCTGTTCATTAGCTTATGCAGTAGTCTTAGTTACTCAAAAGTTGGTTTATTCTTAAATACTGTGAGCAGATTCAAAGCTTATCTAAATATAAATAAGAATACATGATAGTGTACGTGATAGGCCACTATTTGGTTAATCAGGAACAACTCTGAAACCTAAAAGATGGTTGTGATGAGGAAGCAGACTGCAAACTGGTGTGCTTTTTGTGGCTCTGCGTTGTAGCCGTCTATATGGCAGCTGTGACTGCATCCTGTAAGGAGACTGTTTTTCAAGTGGTGTGCATCTAGTGGAAACAACATAAGTGTTAAATTTTGATGTAATGCCATGGTTGTGGAAGCTCTAGAAACAGTATGTGTAATAGTAGTTGGAGACATTTCATTTAGAATAATTTTAAGGAATTTTTCAATCTCGTATGGCAGACTGGAATTGAGACACACAACCATGTAAATGTGAAGAATAGACCATAATGAATGAAAATACTTAGAATGTCATCTTCTTACATTTTGAGAAAATGAGTTTTCCTATACTCGGTTGACATCGGTGTACTGTATCTCTTCCTTGCAGTCTTTACTAATAGCAAGATAAAAGCTATACTTTCACAAGGAATATTAAAACTCCAAATGGAGACTGCAGAAATACCGAATCATTCAATTCTTATTCGGTACAAATTGTAGTAAAATTATATATTACAGAAATTACATCTGCAATTATATGCTAATGTTTTTAAATAAAGGATTTCATTGGTTAAGCCTTGGAATATCTTGCACTAATGAACTACGTGCTTTGTTCAGCATACGTAAGAGAAGTTTTACATCCAGTTATCTAGGCAGTTGTAATCCAGCCTCCTTGGGTTAATGACCACACGCAAGTGCAGTGTTAGTCCTGAATTTCACCTGCATTTCATGTACTTGAACTGAGCTTGGATTGCTATTTCCAAAGGTAACTGCTGTTATTTGACCTGTGGGAAAATGAGTTTGTCATGTGAAGTGCTCATGCAGTTAATCACTGACCAGAAACCTCAGCAAATAGCGAAAGGCTGAGTGTGCTAGAGCTAGAAGAATGAGTTAGCATGTTGCGCTCTCCACCCTTTCAAAGATCACATTTCTTTGAGGCTGTCTGAGAAGTTTGAATTGCTATGGTCCAAGCAATATTTACTCTGCAAATAAAACGTGAACATCTCTCCAGCCAGCCCTGACCTGTATTTTGGAAACAGAGAAATGTGAATGTATTTTATTACACTTACAGTTCTATACTAGCAGAGACACAAATTATGTCCCACTGGACTTGGCAGTGGGTAGTTGATTAATTTATCCTAAAAATCAAGAGGCAAAAAAAAGGCAAATGGTCAACACAAATTGATGCAGTGATGATAAATTTTATGTAGTCTGATCTTGTTTTAAAAATATGTTAACTTTTTAATTTCCTAATACCTAGTCATCTGACTGTGAGTGAATATATAGGTCTTTAACAGTGAGCTGCCTTCAGTTAATAAACAAAAGCAATACTTCCAAATGCATACCTGTATGCTCTGTTGTAATTTTGTACTCTGAAACATATGTTGTGTATATATGTTAAAAAAAAAAAAAATTAAAGATTTTGCATACATGGTAGTATTCATAATGAAACCAGATTTTAGGAAACAGTAGTTCTAAAAATACCAGTCACTGTGAACTAAATCCTCAGAAAGTTAATGCCGGCGCTGCTGTGGTGTTTTCCCCTACCCCAGCCTGTCCCTCCTCAGCTGGTGCAGTCTGTCAGAGGCACGTGGTGTTTCTCTTCAGGTCCCTCTTCCAAAAAAAGTTCCACAATACGTTGGAGAGCAGTGCAGGGGTGTTGGGGAGGGGAGAGGCAAGGGGATCTGCCTCACCAAGGGGAGAGCTGGAGGCAGTGGATAAGGGAACAGTAGATTTTGTGCTTGAGAAAACAAATTTTTTGCCTTGGAAGACAAGCATTGAAAAAGGCGAGGCAGTTGACGTATGGAAATAGATGAGGCCCAGAAGGAAGTGAGAGTGATGGCAGAAAAAGCCGTGCAGATCCTTAAGTGCCATGTGCTGAGCTTGCTTCCTTAGGCGCTTGGGTGAAATCAAGAAGCACTGAAAAGGTCAAAACAAGCAAACTTTTTAGGTTTGTGTTGTCTTTTTCCAGACAACTACAAGTAATCTGAAGTCTCTAGATCAATAAAACCACTTGCTTTGCATAATGATAAATTATACATATGTATTTTAAGAAGTCTATTAAAAAGGATGAAGTGCAATGTAATTTATGGGTTAAATTTTACCCTTGCATGTTTGTGAAGCTTGTTATTGCAAAGAATATTGACCCTGCTATTATGAATTCATCTTGTACAAAGCTGGTACAATAGTGACTTCCATTTCCTGTTGGAGCATCAAGTTTAAAATTACTCCTTTTGGAAAACAGGTGGAATATCTCATTGTCACAGGCAGAGGAAGGCAAGGTCAGGTGTGTTTTACTACAGGAATGTCGAAGTATAGCTGGCCAGACTAGGTGGTCTTTGTGTAGTCTGCAAGGACAGAGGGGAAATACTCATATACACCAGTTTTACCTTGGAATGACAGCATGCCTAGGCTCGTTGTTTAGCTGGTGGAAGCACTCCTGTAAGTCAGCTTCCATGAGGGTAACGCCCACCTCTGGAATTAAAGCAGTCGGAATAGGGATACAGGCAGCGTTAGCAATTGAAGGATAATCTGTTGTAAAGATCTGTAGTTCACTTTGTTACGTTCATCTTTAGGGAGAGAAATACAGTATTAACGTCAATCCTTTAATGCTTGTCCATGTCTAATCACTGCCTGTCCCTGTGTCTGTAATAGGGGGAACAAGAAATATAACAAATGTGTGGCGGTGGGTCCTGGAGGCAGCGTGTGCCTGCTCTGTGATCGGCGTTCCCCATCCCTGTGCCAAGGGTGCCAGGACGTTTGCTGGGGAGCGGTGAGCCAAGAAACACAGATTCCTGCAGGAGAAATAGCTGCTCTTCCTCTGGCCCTGGGGGCTTGGTAAAAACTCTCCGCTGAGAGAGAGACAGTAAGCGTTGGCCCTTACTGCTTTTTCTTTTATTTTTAACACATGCTGCTAATCTCCAACCTCCTAGCCTCATCGGTACTGAGATTTCTGAATTTTCAGATGTCAATATCAAACCACTTGTGTGGATTTAACGAATACATGACACTGTCTTGAAGGACAGCAGCTTTTCTTATATCTGATAATTCATGTAGAAAATATTTTGTTCTTTGAGTCATAACACATGCAAATAAAGAATATAGTTTTGTTTTCTTAGCAAAATAATTTACTTTTCAGGGTCTTTGTTGTTGGAAGTGCATGTAGTCTAATTGATAAGTACTCCTTGTGCTCCATCTTTTTGATGTTGCTTGGTGACAGTGGTGCCACGCTAATAAAACTGCTCTAGTAAACAATCAAGTGGAATTACTGTGCACTCACTTAATGCTGTATACAATTACTGGGGTCAGTCTGGGTCACTTATGCTGAGTAACACTTGTCATTGGGCTTTTGGGTGACAAGGGGCAGGGAGATGTGCTAAGCAGGCAGACAGCATTCACTGCTGTATCAGCTACGTCTAGGAATTGTCTTTGGCATAATAACTCAAGGTGGATGTGCAAAAACTTTTTTTACATGGCTAAGCCTGGAAGGCATGCTAATTTTTGCCCTGCCTGCTTATAGCTTTTCATTCTGAGCTTTTAAGAATTATTTTTGGTCTTGTTCTTGAATAACTACAAGGTGATGCCTTTCATCAGTGGCAAAGCCATGGATTAATTTTGTTTAATTTTCACAAAAAAAGGATTTATATGATCTCTTGGGGATTCACTTTTTTTTTTTTAAAAAAAAAAAAAGAAGTTTCCCCTCATCTTTTTGAAGATATTTGAAGAGTAAGCAGAAGGGGAAAAAAGTACAGGCAGCTGTGCTCTGTGTTAGACATACAAACCAAGACTTATTTGTTCCTTTTCACTTAATGACCAAGGATAAAAGGACTTTGCAGGGAGTGGGAGGCGTAGGCTGAGAGCTCTTGCTCTTTAGTGAGAGTTGAATCCTTCTTGTCATATTCTAAGAGGTGTTGAGAAATATGAGGAGTTACTGTCAAAAAAAGATGAAGTAAAAATGGGAGATGTCTTTTCTGGACTTTACAGTGGAGGAGAAGTTTAAAATTTAGGAGGTTATTTTCCTTTGACTAGAAATAAGACAGGATCAGACTCCTTAATTTGTGTCCACGAAAGATTTCTGTCTAAACAACCGTACCATTATTATGATAAGTGCTTTTTGAGGTTGAAAGATTGTGCTCTTCACACAAAAACCTGTGAGAAAGCGACAGTAGGATACGTGCCCATACCTGAGGGTGCGTTGGGTCTGCGTGTCTTACGGCAGAGCGTGGAGGTGTTCTCCGTAGCACTGACATGCCGCCTCCCGATTTGTTCTAGTTAAGTGTTGTTCCGAGGAATGATATTTCTGTAGTTAGTCATTTCTCTGGTCAGCTATCTTTTAACTGAATAGTTTGCAAAAAGTCTTTGTAAAAATCCTGTGTGCAAGGCGTAATTAGGCTTAATTTCATGGAAACCTGGTTTTTTTTTAAATCCCTTTGGCCAGGGCAGGATACTGCTGCAGTTCGAAAGCAGTGTCCGGTCTGCCATATGTGCTACTAAAAGTTTTTTTTGCAAAACTTGTTTGAATTCTCTTGGGTTTAATTGATCTTGTTCAGGAGTGAGAGAAATGGGGATCCTCTATGGGACCCCTATGTTTGGGGGTCTTGGGGGCCGGGGTGTTGCAGGAGTACAGAAACTGGGGAAACAGTGGATGGTGCACAGTGCACTGCGGGACAGGTTATTTATTTTAGGCCTCCTGCAGATGAGATGGTGCTTCCTAACACTTCCATTAAAAATTCTCTCGTGCTTTAGAATGAGAATGATATAAAAATGGTGTAATTACTACTGGGTGCAAAAGGGTGCTGTTTACTGCCTACCGCCATGCTCCCTGGGGAAAAGGAAAGGCTTAGAGAGCTGCTCCTGTGACACTCATGTTTCACACCAAGAAAAAAAGCTGTGAATCCCCTAAATAAATGAAGAGCCATGAGATATAAAAGGGAGTTTTGACACCTTAAAAAAATGCAATAAAACATAACAAATCCTTATTTCGTTGAAGGGTCTTTGTTTCAACACAGATAAGCATCTTCTAGAGGCATTGTAGGTTTTCCTTGTTTCTTCAGGGTGTGTCTCTACAGATGGCCTAGGATGTTAACGTCTCTGGAGCTGATAAACAAATCAAGGGTGCCAGTGTGCCCTCTACATCTGTCTCCTGCTTCTCTGTGTCCTATCTGAAAGGCAACCTGTTACTTTGAGGCTGGGTTTCACCCTCTACCCTTGCAGTGTGCGTGCTGTCTGAGTGAAACGAGTGCCGAGATGCGAGCGTGGTTTGGTCCTTCCTGGAAGGGAGCACCAGGGCGGGGGACACCTGGCAAAAAGCACATTCTCCATGGTTCGCTATTCCCTTGTTCAGCAGCAGCATATTATAGCAAAGTGTGCTTTGAGAAATAAATATTCAAATGTATTACATTTATTAGCCTGTTAGTTTTGTAAATACAGTATTTTACCCTTAATTTACTAAATCCTGATCTAGAGGCTTTGGTACCTAAGTCAATGTATACACTTAAGGCAACAGAGTACCTTAAAAAAAGAGGCTAAGTCTGCGTGTCCAAACCAAAACACAGGAAAGCAACTTTTACATACTGATACCTAAATTTCAGCCCTAGTGGAAGTGAAAAATAAAAAAAAATTAAAAATGCTAATTTTGGAAAAGCTAAGCAGAGTACATTATTTTTGTATGTTTAATTATATTTTTGCAATATTGTGTAGTGTTACAATGTAATTTGTTTAGGCATCCAAAGTACAAATTGGAATGCTATAGTGCTGTGAAGAATACTATGAAGAATATATTCGTACTATTCTGAAATAGTTTCTTAAGTGATTTGTTTTTTTCTGCTTCCCTATAGATTAAAGCAAAAAATTATGACAAAGTGGAAAAGGTGAGTCCTATCAATATATGTAATATATCTCTATAGAAAGAACAAGTATCTTGTGATTAGGTTAAAGCAGATTGAGAAGAACTGTAGCCGTCATTGGATGCGCTATTCAGAAACACATAAGTAGCACTGAAGTCGACTTGCTGTTGCTACCAAGTTGTAATCAGTGAAGTGCACAGAGGAATTTCGCTGCTTAATTCTCTCCAGTTCCCCTGCACAGCACGGAGATGCTTTAGTCCAAAGGAAGAGCAGTTTAACTTACTCTTTCTTACAAATCTCAATCATAATTACAAAGATTATTTTAATTCATAATGTATAGCGTTAAAAATGGAAGCCTGATTTCTGTATCTGCCTCCTGATCACGTCTTCTTGATGTATTAAACAGTTATTTCAGCGATGCCTTATGAAGGTTTTACACATTGATTTATGGAAATGTTACCTTTCCTATGTACGAGAAACCAAGGGGAAGCTACCTAGTTACAAGTAAGTTAACAGAGTTGCTCTGAATTATTGTAGTTTTATGGTGAATCTCTTTTTGATTTTTGACGAGGGGATGAGGAGGAACCTGGGTGGCAAACCTGCCTGGGGATCTTCTGGTAGAGTGCT
>Ga0065711_1003173_pt1 | contig 34552 bp, 18 predicted proteins | sample Hoacrofraction12_FD_59098 | JGI IMG/M metagenome (GOLD analysis project Ga0065711, IMG submission 59098) | Hoatzin crop microbial communities from Cojedes, Venezuela - Epithelial fraction 12 v2 (version 2) | ecosystem: Host-associated > Birds > Digestive system > Esophagus > Crop | place... | reverse complement strand
TGCTTCGGCAGGGGGGTTGGACTAGATGACCCACAGAGGTCCCTTCCAACCCCTACTATTCTGTGATTCTGTGATTCTGTGATTCTGTGAAAATAAGGCTAAAGTTTGATGAAAGAAAGCAAACAAACAAAACATCAAAAACTTGATGAATCTTCTTGTACTGGCCCAGATTAAAGTGACCAATTGTCTCAAACATGCGTCTTGAGAAACAGAGACAGAGGTGGTCGAAGAAGGAAAACTCCTAAATCACGTATTGTACTTTGGTAACTTCCTCATTTTGATAAGGGACTGTGGCAGATGAGCAGAACCCTGTAGAGGCTGGGTTCTGGCCTGTGAAATCCACTTCTCTAAGTTAAGTGCTTGTGCAAGGCAGTCACCAGCCTTGCAGAGGGGCATTGTGAGACCACCAAGACCCTCCCTCACCCACCAAGTCATTTCAAACGGGAAACACGACAGTCTGATTAATGGTTGTTGAATAGCAACCAGTGTTCCATATAAGAAACATCTTCTGGCTACAGACCTGCTCAGCTGAGGACACCGAATCACTTCCTGTCAGGAGAACACTCTTGGTATCTTTAACCAAGGACATGCTGGAGCAGCTGGACCTTGAGAAGTACAGTTAATCAGAATGTTTGCTATCTGCTGCAAACTTGACAGCAGAACTGAGATACTAAAAGTCACACCCCCTGAGCTGGAGACTGTGGCCTGAGCAAAGAGCATTATTCACGGAACATAGCCAGTGAATTTTAGGAACACCATATCTTTAAATGAAGATGAGACATGTGAGGACCTATGGAAAAAGAGAATGACTAAGTGTAACTGTAAAAGTACCTATAACTGTTGCTCGAAATGTATAAATTTTACAGCATGTTAGCCAACATGTGCTTGTACTTGTGTGTGCTTGTGCTTGTGCTTGATTTGTGGGAAACTACAGAACACCCAGGCTTGCAACCCTGAAATCAAGCTCCCTGGCACACACTCACCACTGGAGGACCACGACCACCAGCAGAGACTGTCTCTGGATCCAAGGGTGGTATTAAGTTTGTCAGTCTGCTATACGTTGCAGTTTGCTGTAAGTTTTGTCAAATCAATATCTGTTCTAACTCCACTGCATTAAAAGTAATGTCTCTATAAAGTCACAAAGTTACCTTCTTTTTCAATCTTACTGAATTCCAAGTAAAGCTTTGTTTGTGGCTGAGCCTCTTGGGTCATTGTCGTGACTCCTGGGTACCACACAGATAGCTGAAAAGCTCATCTCCCCCTTACCCACTGAGTGGGAAGGGACACTCATTTATAGTATAAGATGATGAAATCAGTGTCACCATAACTTTGCTTCTTTTATACAACTTATAGCTAGCTAAGTTGTTATTAAAATCAGAGCTGACTCAGCCACTATTTTAAATGCTGCGATTTTTTTAAATTGTTGTTTCTACTTCAGCCTGAATTATCTTTTATTAGCCTCCTAATGTTTTCAATGACATTCAACAAAAAGTTTTGACAAAACTAAAACAGGTTTTTATTGCAGAATTTTTAAAATATTTTGAAGGAGTTAACAATTCCAGAACTTTTTGATTTTTTGTAAAAGCTGTAAATTCACTCAAATTAGCCTTTCCTCTCAAACAGGTTTAGCTCCAATGATTTTTTCTTTTAATTAAGATTCTGACTATCTATAGTTAACATAGCTTTTTTTGTGATCTTCTGGACAAAATCTCCCTTTAGTGCAAGTAGACTAACCATACTATGAAAACCTTTTAAAAGAAAATCTGTTTATATAAACTTTACACTTCTAAAACCCCAAATTGTTTCCTTTGAAGTCTTGTATTTTTTCTCTTCTGATTTTGCCTTGCAATCTGTCAAAATCTACATAAAGTAACACATTGTGAAAGAACATTTAGAACCCTGAAGTAGATTACCTTTGTGCACAGTATCCCCAGAGCTGCATATTTTCTTCAGCAGGTCATAGGTCAATTCAGCAACAGACAAGCTGAATTCCTAAGGACAATTTCTAGGTTATTGTTGACAGCTATCAATTACACATAACTCTACCTGAAACAAGTATATTACGTTTTCAAGACTAGGAAGCACAAGCTTGCACTAGATTACAAAAAAAAAAGAAAATTCTGCCTTTAAAGGTATTCAATTTTAAGGCTGCTTTGCATCTCTTAAATATATTTTTTTTTCTAATAAAATTATTGTACATTTCCAGCCTCAAATATTGGCAGTCAGTCAAATGGCTATATTGTGTCATGGTGCGTCATTCATTGGCCTTAAATCCATAAAGAAACGATAAATGGAACAGCATTTAAAACACTTCGCTTACTCAGAGGTGAATTTTCATTGTCCCTCTGAGAAGGAACAGTAAATTTGATTCATTAAGTTAATTATGTACTTTTGCAAAGCATTTTCCAAAATGATTTCTAAAATCTACATAAGGTCATAAAAAGGCTTTTCATTTACTCATTGTTTTCGAGTTTAAAAGGCCACAAAGCTTTTAAAAAAAATTTCTCTGTCATGTAAACATTCATATATTCTTACACATTTTGTTCACATTTTCCCTTTCCATAATAACACCAAGCAATCTTTTCACATATGCAGTACATAGAAAAATAATTCCATTTAGTGCATACTGCTTTAAGGAATAAAAAACCTCTTAATGTCTTCATCATAATTTATAAAGCCAGTTATGGCTATATCTTTTGAAAATTTACTCTTGTATGGCAGTTAATCTACTTCAGTTCCCAGCTCAAGGGCAAACTAGATTTCAACAACATAGTGACAAAAAGAAGTACAGCAGCTTTCTCACCTCACACATATATTTGCAAGCTTATTTTCTTTGAATACTTTACCAGTATAGTAAGCACACATACAGTGACCATAAGGCATAATTTAGTGATATGTAAGGACTATTATTTGCTATCTCCTTGCAACCTTTTTACAGGAATTCTGCATATTCAGTAATACGATCCTACCTTAATAGGATGGGATGCAATTTATTTAATTATATTAATAATTAAAGCTGAAAAAGAAGTGTAAAATAAGGGTTTAACATCAGGGAGGTAACACTTTGTAGCTTCAATAGTCTCAGGAGTCCGGTAAAGGAAGGAACAGCTGGAGTATCTAGCAAGATACTGGATATTGCTACACATAGACTGCTTCTGGTTGGCTTGTCCAGAAACTGTTGCATTATCTTGTTAATAATATAACCTATTCTGTACAGTGACACAAAGCAAAAACCTCTTGTTTTTACTTTTGTCTTTATAGTTTGTGTCTTACAAAATATCTTTCCACTCTTTCAGGAAAAAAAGGCAGGGGGGAAAGAATTCTTTACATACAGACAGCAAAATAATGGGTAATCTTCAGCCCAGGGAATTTTTGCTTAATCCAGAAGGCCCTTAAATACCCTCCATTAAACACAATGTAAAGATGTCAGCAACAGAAAACAGAAAGTGATGCAAATTTTCAAGAAAACTACAGACTATTTTTCCTCATAGAGTGAATGGGGGCTATATGACTGATTATTTCAAGGTCTGTTCAAATGCTTAGGATCTCTGTGTCATAACCTAATAACTTTATAGAAAAAGCCAAAAGGGTGCAGAAGTACCATCTAGAGAAAAAGGAGTCTGCATGTACTCAAAAGAAATGCTTGTTGGAAGGCGTCTAGGTTATCGGTGGTGAGAAAACACTGACCTTGGGGAGAATTCATTTGAAGTATCATGCAGAAATCTCAAAGGGGGTGGAAGAGGAGATAACTGTGTTTTCAGAATGGACTCAATGGTGTTAACTCCCAAGATACACTGATACTCCTGAATGAAAAAGAAAAAGAAACACAAAGGAACATAAACACTTCCTGGTAGTTGACACTGAAACAATAAAAGAGAAAACCTGTACAACTCATCATTAGCTCCATCTAGGAAGGACTGGTTGTTTCCACACTGCTTAGAATTTAGTTTCATATCTCCTCAGCCCCAACGTGGTACTGTGTCCCTCAAAATGCCTAATCTCTCTTATTTGTGTGTGTGAAGAGGTCTGTTACTGATGAAGTATCTTGAATAATGTCATGCTGAGTTGCAGCGAACTAGACTGGTGCTTTCATGATATGACACTGGGCTGTTTATTTCAGGTGTGAGGCAATATTAATTCATAATTATCGTTAAGTAACTTTTTCATAGGAAAACAGAAAATTGTTTTAAAGTCTATTGATAAGAATTCAATTTAAACTGAGATAACTGGCATCATTAATATTACCTCTGTATTTTCTTGTCCATTATGCCCAGCAACCCTCAATTTTTTGCCAAAGAAATAATTTAATCAACATCTGTCATGTAAATTTTTTCCTCTATGCAAGTTTCCACTTTCTTTATTTTGAATTTAATTCTCGGCGTCTGGACCTGGAGCAGCTGTAACAATGGCTTTAAAATCATTCTAAAATAGTCCTGGAAAGGACAATGCTGTTGCTGACTGAATCAATGCAAAATGACTGAGCAGTGATTAAACGAATACACATGTGACTTTTCTCTCTAGACAGTGTGAAAATATGTTACAGTAAATGAGCCTGCGGCTTATACTATAGGAAGAGGGAGATTAAAGATACCTGTGGCTAAAACCACTCGTATAATATTATAGGAGGGTTTCTAACCCATTTGTTACCACTACAAAGGCAGTGGATAGTACATGAGATTTTGAATAACATTGGAACTCCTCAAACGCTTCTGCAATTATGCATGGGGAGAATTAATTTTCTACCTCTGGTTATGTAAGTATTGGTTTATGAAAGCTCATGAAATCTGCAACAGGCAACAAGGTCACTTTTAGGATATAAAGGAGATTCCTGTATAAGCTGGTGTCAAGCTAACACAGCAGGCTGTTCTGTCACACAGCTGGGATAGTAATGATTCTCTACAGCAATCTTTTGTTAGCAACTCTATGAGAAAATTATGTTCACATTTTAAAAAAATATACTGTGACAGTGCTCATGAAAACAAGCTTCTCTCAGCTCTATTTCTGGAACCATTATTACTCAAAGTAGTTGCTTGCCACCACATTTAGCCACAAGTCAGGTTCTTCTGTGAACTGTGTGCATCAACCTCATAGTAACTCAGAAACACTTTTCAGCATGTAGATTGGCATAAACCACAAGTTTCCAGCCATAGAGGCATTTCATAAGGACATGTACCTGTAGAATCATCATTGTTCTCTACAGCTTCCTGAGGAGGGGAAGTGGAGAGACAGGTGCTGATCTGTCCTCCCTGAGATACAGTTCTAAGATACCTGGGAACCATTGTAAGCTGTGCCAGGGGAGATTTAGACTTGACAGTAGAACACACTTCTTTACTGAGAAGGTGGTCAAATATTGGAACAGGCTTCCTAGAGAGGCGGTCAATGCTCCATGCCTGTCAGTATTTAAGAGGCATTTGGACAAAGCCCTTAAAAATACGCTTTAACTATTCGTCAGATCTGAATTGGTCAGACAGTTGGACTAGATGATTGTTGCAGATCCCTTCCAATTGAAATATTCATTCTGTCCTGTCCTGTCCTGTCCTGCCCTATCCTATCCTATTCTATCCTAATTTTCCTGTTAATCTAATCAACCCTACAAACGATCAAGTCAAAGTAATTCAGTGGGCAGCTTGAAGTCAGAAACAGACTAGAGGTATAGGTGGAGTTCTTACATAAGAATTACTAATGAGAAAAAACTATGTGGAATCATACTATGAGACTTCAGCACAAAAGATAACAAGTGTAATGATAAGGAGTGTCAGAAAAGCAGCTAAATAAACATAGCTAAATAAGAACTCAGTTAACAGGTAGCTGTGACACTTTGGGACAAGGTTTAGTAGGCAGGATGGTGTTGGGTTGACAGTTGGACTTGATGATCTTAGAGGTCTTTTCCAACCTATGATTCTATGATTCTATGATTCTATGAAATAAAGGAAGAGGGAATTCTCATATTTAACCACGTGTGAATAGATTAAGATAGGTTTTTATGAGGTAAGTAATAATGACTAAGCTTTCAGTAGTACGAAATGTGGAGATTGGTCCAGAAGAGATGCAATAAAGTACAACTATGACACTGTATTGCAGATGACAGGTTGCTTGTGGGAGGAGGTTTTGTCTGTGTACCAAATCAGATGAGCTACCAATATGAAAAAAATAAAGGCCACCTGTGGCAAAAGAAGAAATGGCAATTATTTCTATTATACCTGGTTTGTTTCTGATGAAAGTTTGTTCCATTTGCAGTCTCAAAATAACTGACACCATTGTGTCCATCAGAATTTTATTCAAATGTAAATGCAAGATTACATCTTCTTTCCTTTTTTTCCCTGCCTTTCCTGTTGTCCTGTTCATTTTGTTGATCACCTTTTTTCTCCAAAATACCATCACTTTCTTCTGACCTGCAGCAGCATGCGTTCAAGGATAATTTCCTCTTTATTTTCATTTTTTTAATGTCTTCTATCCCACTTATAACAGCTCTTTCAGGCTCATCATCTTGAATAATAAATCCCAGTGCCCTCTGTCAGAAGGATTGCATTTCCATCTGCTCAGTGATAATTTCACCTTGAAGAACTGCTGTCTTGATAACAAGATGGCCTCTTCCCTTAAAAGCGTTATGGGGGTAAGTGCTAAGAAAAGACAGGAGGAAATAAGATCAAGGAGTGTGCAGGGTTCAGGTTCTCTTTAATGAAATTTAGAAACATCCTATTTCCATCTTGCTACTGAGTCTCCTGTTAGAATTTAGTTAATCCAGCCAGTTGATCAGCAACTGCTAACCCTGTTAAAAGCAAATGACTTTCATGTTTTAAGGGAGTCTCTCTTTTCGCATAGTAACATAGATTCAGAACCTGAGAACAAGAAGAAAGTATTTTCCTTTTTTAAAACACCTATAACAACTATTGTTGTAGATTATTATGACTAATGCTAGTGTCAACAGATGGTGTTTTGTCTAAAACATTAGCAAATGAGTGTCAGAACAGCTGTGAGTCGGTTTTAATCTTTTACTTGAAGATGAAAGGTTGCTCAACTGGTCAGCCTTAATTAGCTCTGAAACCAGGTGTCATGTAACAGTGAAGCTGGCACTTTGTCATCCAGAAAAAAATATTTTTATGTTCTTCTTTTTCTTGGTCAAATGCAGGCCAAAGGAGGCCGTGAAGAAAGTCTGTCTAGATAGGCTGGATGGATGATCACAGTGCAAGACCGGCGGTCAACAGCTCGGTGTCTAAGTAGAGACCAATGAGGAGTGCTGTTCCTCAGAGGCTGATATTGGGCCCAGCAACATTTAACATCTTTGTCAGCGTCAAGGGCGGTGGCATTGAGTACTGATGACACAAAGCTGTGTGGCGCAGTAGACATGCCATCCAGAGGGACCTTGAAAAGCTTGAGAGGTGGGCCTATGCAAAACTCACTAATTGCAACAAGGCCAACTACAACATCCTGCACATGAGTTGGGACAATCCCAAGCACATATACAGGCTGGGTGGAGAATGGATTGAGAGCAGCCCTGAGGAGATAGACTTGGGGGTGCTGGTTGATGAGAAGCTCAACATGATCCAGCACTGTGCGCTCACAGACCAGAAGGCCAACCGTACCCTGGGCTGCATCAAGAGAACTGTGGCCAGAAGGTCAAGGCAGGTGGTTCTGCCCCTCTACTCTGCTCTGGTGAGACCCTGCCTGGAGTCTTGCATCCAGCTCTGGAGCCATCAGTACAGGAAAGACGTGGACCTGTTGGAGCAGGTCCAGAGGAGGGCCACAAAAATGATCAGAGGGCTAGAACAACTCTCCTATGAGGAAAAGATGAAAGGATTGGGATTGTTCAGCCTGGAGAAGAGGAGGCTGCAGGGAGACCCTATTGCAGCCTATCAATACCTGAAGGGGGCCTACAAGAAAGCCGGAGAGGGAATTTTTACAAGGGCATGTAGTGATAGGACAACAGGGCTTTAAACCGAAAAAGGTAGATTTAGATTAAATACAAGAAAGAAACTCTTTACTGTGTTGGTGGTGAGGCACTGGAACAGGTTGCCCAGAGAAGCTGTGGATGCCCCCTCCCTGGAAGTACTCAACGACAGGTTGGATGGTGTTTTGAGCAACCTGGTCTAGTGGAAAATGTCCCTGCCCCTAGCAGAGGGTTTGTGCTGGGTTCGGCCAGGACATGGTTAATTTTCACCAGGAGCCAGGAGGGAACACAGCCGGGCGGGCTGACCCAACCTAACCAAACAGAGTAGGGTATTCCTTATCATGTGCCGTCATGCACGGTTCTGGCTGGGGGGAACGGGGCAGCGGGAAGCGGGGGGGCGGTGGGAGCTGCTCTCTGCATTTTGCTGTTTGTGTTGTGTTTTCTCCTTATCTATATCGTTGCTGTTCCTGTTCCCTTTGTTTGCTGTTCTGTTAAACTGCCCTTATCCCAACCCACCAGTTTCTGCCTGTTTTTTTTCCATTCTTCTCCGCACCCCAGCAGGGGTAGGGGTGACTGCACGGCCCTTTTGTTGCCTGCTGCAGCTAAACTATAAGAGGGTTGGAACTAGATGATCTTTAGGGTCCCTTCCAACCCCAACCATTTTATGATTCTATGATTATGTGCATGCTAATATAGTTGTTTTTTATAAAACAACCGAGGAAATTTGGTAACTCAAAAGTTTATATCAGCATTGGTATGGCAGTATTTAAGCTGCAATACAACTTCCTACGACATCCTGAGATACCATAAGATGCATTGTCTTATTTTTATCTTCTAATTACTCCTTTAAGTGACGTAATTGTAGAGAATGTAACTCAATTTTCATTTCATATGTAGGCAGATATTTTTCTATGAGTACTGCAGAGAACTATAAACATGGGATGGTAAAAAATAAAACAGGGCACAGGCTGGCATTTATGACCTTGGGACTATAAATAGCTCACAAGTGGTTAGCTAAAGAAATTCAAATCTGGGACCTGGGCAAAACTGGATTTAGCAGTTAAAAAAATTAAAAAAAAAGTGCAGACACCATCTTCCTGATGTGCATGAAAAATACATGGTAAAACCAGATGCAACATGGTTTTGCAATAATGTTAGAGAAAAGGGTATAGATAAACCTGTGTGTATAATGATTTTAACTGTTGCTATTACTGACAATAAATAGTTGGCTTTCTCTGTAAGGCATGTTTTCTTTTTGCCCTTAATGGTGTTTTGAATATAAAACAACGGGGTCTGAGTCTCTTGACCGTTGTGCAAATTGGGATGCAGCAAAAAATGAATGAAAGGGGATATGGAAATCATTAACTGAGATGAGGCACTTAGGCATATATGGCACATGATCACTGCAGATTTTTTTAATATAAGAAGGACTATCATAATCTCTGATACTGAGCACAAATTATGCAATTAGATAGACTTAGATCCAACACCATGGCTTTTGTAACTCCACTGATCAAAGCTTGTTTACACAAGAGTTAACACCATATTAAGATAACCAGTTATTTTTCTTGTTCTGATTTTGTCTGGCTATGGAATAATAACTTTGAAGCCAATTCTATATAGCAGAGGAAATCTATGTCCTAAAACAAAAGGAAACAAAAAAAGAGATTTACTTGATACATATTCTGTTCTTTGGATGGATGACTCAGTATGTGCTTTTATACTAGCTAAACCAAAAGACTACCATCCTCATTAGAGTTCCTGAGTGCATGCTTTGTTTTCAAATTTTTTTTGCAAGCAAATCACAGTTGCTATACCAAAATACAACACAAACACATCTAACGATAAGATTTCTTGTTAGTACAATGTGCCTCTATTAAACCAAACATTTCTGTTAGAGAGAAAATGTATGTTAAAGGTCATTGCCACTGCAAAAAGCTCATTTCTACATAGCATTTTAGTAGCATGCTTTCATTGACCAGATCCTTCAAGCAATGACCAAGGCACAGCTAACACATATTTTTGCAATCAGTTTAGTTGCTGCAGACTTTAGATGCTCCTTAGATGTAGCCCTCAGTATTCTTTGTCCCTTGTTTCACAAACACTGGCTGAAAAGAGAGTGATTTGGTATCCTCTTCCTTATGTATGACTGATTTCTTCTCTTTTTCAATCTTAGCTTATCGTTAGAAAAGTTTTGTATTTTTAGTTGTTATTTAGTTCTTATTTTTCTGGTGTATTTGGTTTACTTCAGTCTGCAGATTACAGAACACAGTCTACATTGCTCCACTCTCTTTTCCTAGTGAGTCCTTCCTCTCTCTGCCTCTGATCTTTGTGACTTCTAAAGCAGGACTTTTACTAGTCAGCTGTGAATATGTACCCTTTTAGAAAAACAACTTAGTCCCTCCTGCCCTCTCAATTGCAATCAATCAGCTGGTTTTACTCATCAACTTCAAATACTAACTGACATCAACTTCAAATATATTTACTCAAAGGGTTTAGTTTTCCTGCTGGCACAGAGACAGTGAGTATATATATAATTGGTTAGAGTGAAGTACTTTATATGGAAGTAACATACTTCCCTTCCGTTTGCACTGCTTCTCCACTTTTCCATCAAGCACAGACAAGAACCCATCTCTTGTACAATGCTGCGAGAAAATTTCATGGTTTTTTTACATCTTGTTGAGTATGTGTATAAACAAGATTTACTATAATATCAAGATGGATCTTTTAATTATTTATTACACAACTGTTTCAGCAGTGTCTTACTCCAAAAAAGGTCCCACTGTGAGGAATCCATGAGGATGTGTGAGTACATTCCTCTTTCACAGTCAACTACAGGGCTCAGAAAAGTGACATTGGGACTGCGTGTGCATAGTATACACTACACAGACCAAGAAGAGAATGCGTGCTGAAGATACCAGTTACCATCAACAGCTCTAGAGCTGGGGCCAACTAATCACCTGATCAGATTCCAGCTAATAAGAAATCTAATCTGAACTGGCAGAATGAAGAGTATGGACCTTAAGGTACATGCAAAACAATCTAGTATTGCTTAGGGAAAAAGACCTCAGCATTGTTTGTTTTTGCTGTGTATCATTATTGTCTAGGCCTGCCCAAACTAGGTTAGCTCTCAAACTGCAGATGTGTGGAAATTGCCTGTTTTCCAACAGAGCTATTAGAAGTATCTAATACACAGTGCTAGTGTCCAACACTATGTCTGGATCAGCAGCAGTTCTCAAATGTTTCCAGTTGTGGTGGAAGATTGTTTTTTATCACTTCACATCCTGGATTACAACTCCAGTTGCATTTGCTTCATCTTACTTTGAAAATCATGCTTTCAGGTGTCTCCAGGCAACTAAACTAATTTGTTATGTACATGTATCCTGGACACAGGAAGTCTGCCTATCATTTATCTGTCTGCCTGTGTTCTGATGCCTCCAAACCTGTATCTTCATGGAGAGATAATACATACAAGTTACTTGCTTCACAAAAGTACCTATAAAAAAATATAAGTTCTTTTAGAAGACATCGAAAATAGTTTCTGAACTCAATATTTTAAAAATATCTCCATGCAGCCTGATTATTATAAACCCTTATTATTATGGTTTTTCTGTTGTTTCAGTTTTGGAACTGTCTAATTTTTTGCTTCATAAATCTTTCAGATTAGATCATGGAATACAGTTATAGAAATGTCCTTGTAAAATTAGGTTACTCTGATAGAAAGATTAGCTACACTGGGATTGATTGTGTTCTAGTCCCAGATAGTTTAGCTGTTGACTTATTTTAAGTGACTTGACTTATACATCTCTTTTTTTTTTCTTTGGGGTTTTTCTGATCGAGTTATGAATATTGCTACCGCCAAAAAATCCATGGACATCAACAAATGAAAAAGTATGAAAACAGGTCATGTTAGTAACATCTCTGTGTAGTAGACACAACTAGTTGGGTTGCAATCTAATTTCTGGGAATAAATTTTCTCAGGAATAAAATCAAACTTTTGAATAAAATTAACTAATCAGAATATAATAGCATAAATAACATTTTCACTATAAATGACAGACTTCTATTATTTTGGGATTCTCAGAGGCTGGGGTGGTAATAAAGACTGCAACATTCTGAAAAACTTTAAAATCTTTGATATCATGTAACTCAACAATGTAATACGCGTAATCTGCTCCTTTCCTTTCTCCGCAGGGCAACTTTCCACAGAATTTACCTCATTGAAAGACACAACAAAGCTGATATAGACACACCTAGACTCCTGTCCTATTTCCTGGAGTGAGTATATGACAAGATAGAACAAAGGCAATGAAGGGATCAGCCAGTGTGTTCCAGTTTGTGTTAGGAGCTTGTAGAACAGCCGAAAATTAGTGAAGCCAACAGGTGGCATTTCTGGGCACTGCCACCTGGGCTCAGATCCTGTACTGCATTTTCTAACTGGCAAGGCAGAGATTCTGGCTCAGTGTGATTATTGCTCTGGGTATTAATGTATTGGCTCTGAATTGCAGAGATGGCCTAGTCATTGCTGCCAAGATATTAACACTCCTTGTGAATAAGAAATTGAGCCAGATTCTTCAATGAAACCATTATTACTTATGTCCATTCAAAAAGTGAGTCTCAGCCAGAAAAACTGCTATTCTGAGAATGTAAAAAAAACCTCATACACACTATCTTTAAAAAAAAAAAACTAAAAACAAACTAAAAAACAAAGAGCAGAGAAAAATACATTCATATAAGCATCAGCATTAATTCCAGGCATTTACATGTGAATGCTGGCAAAAAAATGATGAGTGAGATCAGGCCAGTAGTTTTTAAGACACTGTGAAATTGATAAATGGAAATATGGATACAGTTTAAATCCAATCTAATGGGACATAGCAGAATCTAGAACTTTAAAAATAAGATCCTTGTACAGGGAGTTTTTCCAGGGGATCATTGAAAAAATTGTACTACTTATTGCCAACCAAACACATCTTATGGCCTTTTCAAAGCAAACTAATTCTCAGCAACCTCAGGAGAAGATCAGTCCTGCAATTTGACCTCCTACACTGCAGCTAAGAAATCTGTCAACTGTTTCACTCCCGTGTCAGCATCCAATACTCTCTGACCAGGCTCTTTCAGATACTCTACATGAGCAGGGTTTGATATTTTAGTACCAGATATACTTACTTGAAGATATTGAACATTACAAGGGGTTTTGATTTATCATAGTATGTAACAACGTACTGAAGTCACAATACAAGCACAATATAGCAATTGCAATGTACAGTTGGATCACAGTACAAACTTGACTCTAATCATCAGGCCCTATACACTCACTGTCACAATGCAGGGCACCCTCAGTCACGGGGAAGGAGTACATGGGTTGAAGCCAGCTCAAGCCCACTGCTGTTTACAAAGTTTATTCCATTGGTTGCTCAGGTTTTATATTCTGTGTTGTGCTTAGCCACAAATACACTTCTCCCATGCTGGTCTGACTGGCTCAGAAAAACATTCACATCTATTTGCAGGGAAGGATATTTAGTTGATCAGCTCAACTGTTTGTCTAAAATAAAGGCCGTCCTCTGGTCTCTTTTGTGTTCAGTTCAGCTTTCTTTACAACAGCTGTGGTCACTCCCTGTACTCTTCCCTGAGCATCACAAGCACTTTGCCTGTGTCCATCTTCCCTGAACCTGCTTCCGCTGTAGGGTTTTGGTGGCTGGTCACACCGTAATGTTGCTTTCATGACAACTGAAGGAAACTTCTGTTGGTAAATCACCATGGTTTGGAATCTGTAGCAGTCCTGTTAAGTTAGTAAAAAATAAAAATTTTGCTCACTTGTACTGCACCTCTAGGACAAAACATAGATGGAAAGAAAAAATAAATAAACCGATTTTGCTCCTGAGCTCAGCATTGACAAATCAGATGGGAGTCATTCAGCTACCAGCAAATATCTGGTATGCAGACAAATGCAACCAACAGTACCTGTGCTGTCAGAGAAGCTTCCAATGAGTATTCACAAAACTCACCTAAATCACAGAAAAAGAAAATTGAGGAGACTGAGTATGAACTAATTGTGGGGTTTTATGTAACTAAGTAACAGATGGATAATGCCAAAAGGTGTAGTAAATTCACGAGTCAGGACACCTTACCAGGTAGGTTACTCTCAGCATACTTTTCTTGATCTCAGAAAGTTTAACACAGTGGATTCTCATTTTATATGCATGAGTCAAGAAGAAAGTTGCCACCACAAGTGGCTAGGGATGGCATAGCCTATATCTATCTATCTATCTGTCTGTCTGTCTAGTCCTATGATGGTGGACAATTACAGTTATGTTTTGACATGCAGTGAGATACCAGGGAGCATGCCTGAATCCTGACAGTCATAAGGTATCTGCCACATTGGCACAACTTCCCAGAGAAATGTTTCAATACTAAAAGTCAGTTAAAAAAAAATGGCCTAAAAAATTACTCCAGACCGCATGGCATCCCTAGGAATGACTTTCTGTTTTGATTAACAAAAATAACCTCCTATATGTGCTATCCTGATTAACATTAAAAGGCTTCATGGCTTAAACAGGATAAAAGGTCAGGCAACAATCTTGTTATCTAGAGTGAGTTTGCATTAATAAAACTTTGCTCAAAACCTAGAGAACATACGGACTATATTTAAGTCTGTATTTACTGTTTCTTTTTATTACTTCACTTTAGCTTGCTTTCAGCTTTCATCTCTATCCTAGTTTGGGTTAAAACAGATCCGATTCTCTTTTAGTGAATCTTCCTTACAGCTAAGTTCTTCTAAGTAACTGCATTTTTCTGGAGTTGGCTGCATACTTTACAGACACTCTGTGCTCCAAAGCAGAGAACATCTCATGTTTATAGCTATACTGAGCTAACAGTAGGAAAGCAATGCAGAAAAAGGCCTCTGTTTATAATTATTTCTACAGCATCCAAGGTCACCGATAGACCTCTTAGGTCCCACAAGTAAGGAGTCATAAAGGGTTGCACTTGTGGGGAGGGGCGGACAGGACAGGTGACCTGATATTGACCAACACAGTATTCCATGCCATACACATCACACTCACTTTAAAGCTGGGGGATCACGAAGGGTCTCTCTCTCTTCGTCCATGGCTGGCTTCTGAAGAGGACCTTGCTCATTGTTCTGCCTGTGATCCTGATCCAGATTCCGATCCGTGCGTTCAGGAGTCCTGTTCCTGTCTACTGCTGGGACCAGTTTGGGACTTCCTGGTGCTGCCTGGCAGCTGCAGGCGGAACACCAGCGTCCCAGCACCCAACTCTGGGAAACTCAGAATAGGTTTTGTATATTTTGCATTATTACTCTTATTATTAATATTGTTAGTATTATTAATGTTATTAGTAAAGCTTTTTTTATATTCAATTTCTAAGTATGTCTTCCTTTTCCTCCTTTTTCCCTTCCCCTGGTGGGAGGGTATAGCAACTGCCACTCAGTTTATTGCTGCCCTGCTCTAAACAGCGACAAGTTCCTGTTGCTATTACTATGGGAAATAAAATACCGTGGGGAAGCTTACTTTTATTTGTTTTCAGATCTTCCTTAGAACATCTAATCAAATACATATGGGATAGATATGAGGGTACATTAACTTTCCACAGTTTCTCTGACCCTAGCTGAGTTCTTTTGATTACAGATCAGAATTATAAGGGGCAGGAGAGTCAGTCATCGAGAGCTTAGCATGTTCTCAGATTACAGGTTGTAGGTGCAGAGCAGCCAACAGTTCCCAAATTTTCTCTGTCTTTTTTTTTTTTGTTAATGTAAAAAACATGTTTATAAGTTTGCTTGTAGTACAAACCTGCATCTAACACATTTATTTCTGGTAGAAATATTTAATTAAATATCTTTGAAGATTTTTACTTTTTGTAATGCCTACTGGTATAAGCAGTGCTACAGTTTAAATTTATTCTTCAACTACTCAGAAAACTCCATCTTTTATTTCTCTGACATTTTTTGTATCTCTGAAATTTAGAGCTAATCAAATTTCTGTTCTGTGCAAAAAGAAATATTCAGTTTGGGGCTGATATTTTATTTGATGTTTTATTCACTAATTTCCTTAAGTAAATAGAGACTAAGGTCTCTGAAAAATTTGTTGATTCATCAGTTTGTATCAAGACTGCTTGGTAATACTTTATAGGATATGATTTGACAAGTTATTTATGGTACATATTTTGCTTTCTTTGCTTACATTTAATGTATTATGCAGCCAGCAATCTCAAATCAATATGAACATGGAGGGCCAGGAATATTTATTCTACAAAGAAACCTGCTTATATATGTCATGAAATTTCTTTTCTTAAGAAGATTTTTTAACACACACACAAACAAAAAACATCCTTCATAGTCAAAATATTTTAAGAACTATATAGCCTGAAAAAGGTGCAGTCAAATCGATAGCTCAGTACAAAAAGATGTGAACCGCTAAAAGCATTACGTACTCTCATTTTTACAAAGGGATGACAGCTTATTTTAAATTCCTTAATATTCATTATTTAACTTGAAGTTGTATCTAGTTGTTGTCATTTAGTTGTGCATTAACAGTCTCACATGGTAAAGGGAATAGATCTAGTAATGGAGCATGTTTATTTGTCTGCTTCTTTGTTTCCAATGTGTCTATGCTCATTGAAAGGACCAGGCAGCTCAGGCGGACCCTGTGAAGGAAAAATGACATTTACTCTTCCTTGAGGGAGCTACCATGGGTGCTGCCACAGAGGTAAAGAGACATGCTGATGCAGGCAGGTGTGACAGCGCACAGGCAGGGCTCAGGGAACATCCTGCACCCTGAGCAGAGCCATTTGGAGCAGGGGGGTTACTGAAGTGAGAGGAATAACCTGCCCTTGGAGCAGACAGCAAGAGCCGTGCATAGGTAGTTTTTCATTATAATTAGTTTCTGGTTTGCTTGATCTAATTGCTGTCGCATTAAAAGGGGTAAGGGCGTCTGATAAGCATCAAAAGGAAAGCCCTCCCGTTAAGTCACAAGGTTCAGAGAAGACCCCCTTTTGTTCTAAACTCGCTCTCAGAGGAGAGTCTAGGTGTGGCTGGATCTACTCCTAGTCCCAGACTTGGTCAACAGTTTATGTCTAAAGGGTTCAGTGTGTAGCCACTTATCAGATTCATCTTGCCTGTCAGAGCCCCTCCAAGAACTTTCACTGAAACAGTTTCGCAAAGTTGAAACAATAGGTAATTTATTCAAGCGACAGGTATCACAGATGCAGGATTGCCGTTGATAAATGCACTGCCTACAAAAGTTGAGCTCAAAGTAATGCTTTAGCGCTTTAGCTAACAATGTGTTCCCAGGGATATGTCTGACAAAGTCCGAGGTGCAACTCTTATCAAAAAGGCATCCCTTCTTGGGGGGGGAAAGAGAGGTTCAGGCCCGTCAACCCTCAACCCATCCATCAGATGAAGCCCTTGCTTGGCTCCTCCTCCCAAGGAGAGTTTTCAAGTGCCAATTTTTATATGCTTGAAAATCTTTCTATGAGGTAGGACTAAGTCAATTATTATGTGTCAATTGGCTCTTGGCATGGAATGTTGTGTTGTCACAAGCAGGACTCAGCAGTTCAAGACGCCTGTGGAGCGGGCATCTTGGTATGCACTTCCAGGGGCCATCTGTTCTTTATCCGAAGCAATCTCTGGCTGCAGGGCCTCCATTGTGCCCCACAGATCATTTGGTTTACAGTGATGGGCTATACCCCCTTACTTCTGTCTGATAAGATAAGCACAATTTAATTGCTTCCTTTTGTTAACTCTTTGGCTCTTGACACCTGAGTCTGAGCATGTCTTTCGTCTTGCATTGACAAGTCCAGCAAGGCCATCGATTACAATTGCTTTGAATTTTGTCTATGTAAAGAGTCCTATTTCTTTTTCTTACACCAATAAACCCTATCTTTCTTTATCTTAAATCCCTTTTGGTGTTCTCTGGAGAGACAACTTGGCACAGCCATGTCAAAGCTGTGGCCATCTCAGGATCCTGTCTCAACCCCAAGCTATAGGATATAAACCCAAAGGGACAAACAACTTTCCTGTTACTGCAGTCTGGAGATGACTACCTGTAGGCAACAGTCCTCATGCATTTCATTCCCACCACAGTGCTCTTCATGGATTTCCATGGTATGTATATTTTTGGTATTAAGTCTAGCTGTGCCACTGTTAGCCCTCTATGTCACCTATTTGACATATCATTCTACTGTTGACAGCAGTGGCAAAATAATATATAATTTTTCTTAGCACATCCAAGTGTTTTTTAGATAAATTCACTAAACGAGGTATGTGACAAAGTCTTTATGCATGACATCATAGATTTGACCTTCTTAAAATATATTAACTTTTTTCTGTTAACTTCTGAAATATAGTTATAGCTGTTCTGGATATTGTCATGGACTTTATCTGTAGTTGCAATGGAAATGCCTATTTTGGCAGGTGAATCCTTTTGTTGTATTTAAAGAAGTATTTGGACATATTCAAACAAGAAAAACAATATTTAACTGTTGAATTCTGTGACTTAACATTTGCTTACTGTGCTGCCAAGGATACTTACACCCTGTTCTAATAAAAATTCATACTCCTTGAAATCCCATAGTCAGGGCTTTTGTTGTTCTTAACTCTCATGTGTATGATGCAGAGATTTCTGCAACTTAAATGGTATAGTTCTTAAATGGTGAAGTCATAAAATGGATATTTTATAAATTATACAACATTTTTTTCATGAAGCTCTAGTCCAGAAAAATCCAAATTAAACTGTAAAACAGACATAATAAGAAATCATAAAGAAGGAGGGAAAACAAAAGATAATTTCCTAAATTATGCTGAAATGTTCCACAGCTTGAGCTCCAGGAAAAGGAAGATATACAAGATGGGAAAGAAAGACTTTGAGTTTCTTGGACTAAAGATAAACTAGAGAATTATGTGCTTGTTATTCCATTGGCCAACTTACAGTTAAACAGAAAAGTATGACTGAAAAAAAAACCCCAAAAGCCCAAAAGACACCCCCCCATGAAAGCCTCCAGAACTTGTAAAACACGCAGGGGTTATTTATCCAGACTCATAAGCCATCTGAAATGATCAAAACAGAAAAGAAAGAAAGAAAAAAAATATATAGAACCTTAATAAGGTTTTATTTCATAGTTTTAGGCCTTAGTTCCATTATCTCATTAAAGTTCAACATTTCAATCACTATGAACCATTGTGTCGGGTTTTTTTTCCAGATAAATCTGACTCTGATTTATCTAGCAACGCTCAGAAATTCCATTCCTGAGGAGATTTTGGTTTGCTTCCAAAAAATACTGATCTATTTCTAGTGTTTCTACTGCTTAAAGGTTTAGGAAATCACTGTGAACCATTGTCACAAGCTGCCACTGTAGACATATCTGTGTCTCTTGACAAGTGCTATTCTGAGCTTCTTCAAGAAGCTAAAGATAACAGGGAAACAAACTGACCTAAACTTCCTTTGTGCTTGATGTAGCTCATAAACATCAGACTCTTCCCCTCTTTTCTGTTTTGTTTCAATACTAGTTTTAGCAATGTGAGTAGTTGAATTGTCCCAAAAAACATTTGTATGAGCATTCATTTGAAAGATAAGTATGTTAATAATTTCCATTTTTCTTTATTGTATTTTTGTTAAGACCTTAAATTCTATAACATCACATTTCTTTACATTAAATGGGAAATTAATTTCCCATTATCAGAAAGTTATTAATGGCTTTTTTATTGTGTACTGGAATATTCAGTGTCAGATGGAGACCAGGCTTGAAGATTTGCACTAAATTAATATAAAAGTGCATATGTGACAAACACTGGGAGATGGAATATGCATCATTAACTCTCATTGTAAATAGAAAAATAAAGATGAGAATGTATGTTCTTTATCAGACATGCAAAAAGGGAATTGTCATCCTCACTGAATATCTTAAAATGTGGTGGGAAAAACACATCATGAGAAAATCATATTTTTATGACCATGTATTAAATGAAACTGTGGTAATAATGGTTTTGCATTAGATTGTTCTCGTTGTTTACAGCTAGAGATGAAAATATGAAAATTAATTATATTCTATTGTCACTAATGAATAATGGAATATAGCAAATTTTTTTAGATTTATGAAGAATTACTTGGGAAAAAATACACATATTTTTGTGGGTCTTACATGATGTATAGTCTAGCTGCAGGTAGGCCCCTCAAAAGATAATTTGTCCTTATTTTCTATAACAGATTTTCCAGATTTTATCTAAGTTCTGGTGAGTAACCAACCTCTATTAATCATATTCAATGGAGATCAGGATCGTTTCGGTGACGGTTATACTGATGATAAATATTTTGTCACAAGTACTAGGATTTGGGCTTCTTGACTTGAAGAGGCTTACATATTGTGCTATTAAGAGTCTCAGAGTTTACGTATTGTAGAAATATTTCATTATAAAGAAATATTGAACATAAGCAAGGCATTATCAGTTTCTTCTCTTACACCACAGCAGATCTAAGTCCTTCAGATTAGGTGAGATAACATGTTTCAGTTTTATATGAAGTCATTTTGGGGATTAACACATGGTATCTATTCCTTAGTGTCAAATGCCTTCCTTATAATGGAAACATGAAGAGATTGAGACAAGACATATAATTATTTTAACTCATTACAGTCTTATACCAATTGATACCCTGTAAATATATTATCATTAATATGTATAAAGGTTATGCAAATCAAGATTTGTTTTACGAATTGCAAAAAGAACACTGGAAAACAAAATTCCTGAGAAATAAAACTTCTAGGTTTTAGATCAACACATTTACCAGTTTCAGCTAACTTGAATTTTGCAAGTGGCTGTCTGGATGCCTAGCAATTTTTTGGTTTTGAGAGATCGTCCTTGAAAAGGAACAATGTAGTAATTTTGTTTCCTTTTAGACAATGAGTGGGGAGACTGTGTCACTCCTCAAATAGCAAAGGGTTATGCTCATAGATCTAAAGGGCTGCATGTAGAAAAAAAAAGAGGGAAAGTCACAGTAAAGAGCTGATAATTCGTGCTGAAAGATTAAGAGATTCCTGAAACCTGTGAAAACCAGACCGCTGTGCATTGGGTGCTGTGGAAGGAAATCCCTTCCTAGGAACTTCCTAGGAGCAGAGTGTGAGGGGTTTGCTATCATTCAGAATACCATAGAGTTGACTCAAATGGATCCTGGAAACATTAGCTTGATCTAAAGGGCGGAGTGAGCAGGAGGAGAGCTGTTATAAATAAAACTTTTATTTATTTCTAAACTGACCTAATAACTTTGAGAGATGTAAATTTAAAAATATAGTTCATTTCCTCTTCTGTTAAAAACTGGTTGTTTGGAGAGACAAATTAAAAGACACCGGTCATTTTTTGAGAGTTTAGTCCATTAACAGATTCTACCAGGCTATCTCAAAGTTCTGGGAAACCTGGATTTCAGAAAAATTAATAAAATAACCTCCAATCTCTGCTAGCGAATATCCAAGGATTCAGTAGAGAAATTAATGTAGATAAGACTTTCACAACTTCACTTACTGAATTGTGAAGTTCCCTTTTATTCACACATGCTTAAAAATAAATTTCAGTAAGAACTTTTGATGTGCTTGGACAATTGGCAATTTGTTTTTGACAATGGGAAAATCTGTTTCAAATAAGGTCAGAAATTCAGAGTGAGTGAATAAATAAAGAAATTTTGTTTACTTGCTCAGTATACATAGATTATATGTTCAACATCAAACCAGATGGAAGCATAGCAGATTAAAAAACAATAAAACACACATCTGTTCACTTCTTGAAGTGTTGTAGGATTTACAACTTAAGTTAAAAACTGTATCAAGATGAAATGTATGTCTACTAAGAAAAGTAAGAAAATTGTGTGATAGAGTCATCATAAAAATTGAGGATGAAACATCATTAAATCATATCACCTTAAAAAGTGACAGTTAAAGTCAAAGTTCAATACTGTATACCTTAGCAAGAAACACATTTTATGTTTGTTTGTTTGTGGGGTTTTTTATTTAGGAATTTGAACCTAGTTGGTCAAAATCTCATTGTACACTACGTGTTTAAAAAGCAGCACATTTGTGTAAGTGTGTCTTCATGTAACATTACATATGAAGCAGGGAAAACCTTATAAATTAATAGTTTAGACACTTGGCTAGTGTGTTTTGGGATATTATTTTCAGGCTTCTACATTTTGCTTATTTATAGTGCTGACATTTTTGTTTGGGAAGTAACTGTGATTAAGATTTAAATCAGACAACATTTGTTTTCTGTTTCACTTCATAAAATCTTCAAGCATGGTTTCTTTGAGGGTATTTATTTTTACTATTGTTTTTTATTCTGCTTCTCATAAAAACAGAGATTTTATTGCAATCATAAAATCAGTGAGTAGAAATTTAATTCTTTTTTTATGTAAATAGAAGAGATTTGAAACATGGAAGAAAAGCACTTGTTTGTTTTTTCTTGCAGGACCTATCACAACAAGACTTTCAGTAGCTACTGTGGATTCTCTCCACACATAAAAAAAGTGCATTCTCTCTCCTTGTTTTTTGACTGACACTAACTCATCTGTGCTCCAAGAACAACAGTGCTAAAAAAGAAAAATTTAGAAGTTCAGAAAAGTGCGCATCTAGCAGAAACGTAGCTTCCTTCTTTTCCACCTGAAAGATACATAATTGGTGTCCTGAAAGAAATATCAATCTACTTGCTGCTTAAATATGATTTTTAAAACCTTCTTTCATCTTCTAAATGTGAATGACTAGAGATAAGTCCCTTTGGTCTAGATGATGGTCTAGATGATTAAGTAATAAATGTAAAAGGTAAAAAATTTCACATTGTTGCATTGACATAGAGACACTGAAACAGATGTCTCACTGGGATGCATGTTAAAGAATATTATTCTGATTCCTTAATGTCCTTGCAGATAGTGTGCTAGTCATATCGCACCAGAGACATCTATTTCTCTTCTGCAGTTTGCCTTTATACATCGTATGATATGTTAGATAACTTTGTGTTTAATTAACCCTGCCTCAGTCCAAGTCGTTCTGGTTTCATTGATGTGAGTCCATACTGGAAAATGTTTATATATTCCCAAATACTTATGTGGCATCAGTTTTGCAGGTTACATGTTTTGAGCTACTAACATCAGAGATGGGATGATGCAATCGTCTCAGGCTGTTAAAAAAGATGAAAGTAATGAAATTGTGTGCACAGCCTTGATTTTAGCCCGAGAAGTACTTCTGTTGAGCCTTTAATAGCCAGGAGTGCTGATTCAAAGAAAATGCTGGGATTACGATATGCCTTGTTTTTTGCTGTTCTCCTATCCTATAACCTCACGATGAAATTATAGGAAAATAGGTCTTTCCTTCAAAGGAAGTGATACAAATATAGATGGAAGTGTAGAAGCCATTGCGTTAGAAATTTGTTCAAACCACTATGTCAGGGAAAGGTTGATGGCATTGTGCTTCCAGACCCAGTGTAAGTAAAGTCTTTCACAAGACTTCTCTGGCATCCTTATAGTGCTTGAAGAGACCCTGTGGGCAAACAGTCTCTTTTTAGCTTTTGTTTACTATGAGAAAGAACAGAATAATGATCAGGAGACATCTCTGATGAAACCTTCACAGATATTTTTTCTGCTTCTCTTCCCTTCTAGATGTGCACATGCCAAAGGGACAATTGTGTCCTATGATACAGCAGAGAGGAAAGGTTCATCAGATCAGTGGCAATTACACTAGTTAGCAACATTCTTATGTCTCATATTCTGTGAGCCTGTCCACATTTAGTTGGAAGGAATAACTCTTCTGAAAATTATCTGTAATGCCTCTGTGCAATTTCTGCAGCTAATGCTGCCTAGTGCAACCCAAGTGTTACCCCTTTCAGGATTAAAAAATTCAAACAATTAAGCAAAGTTTTAATGACATCACATTATTTGTATTACTAATTGAATATTCTTTTTGGTACACAATGTTTCATCTGTTGTACTGAGGCATCTGGGGAAAAACAGAAAAATAACGATGCATATTGTGGTATTTTGTCAGTACATTGCATTCAAACTATTAGTAAAGTAGAATATTGGCTTCAGAGGAACTGAAAGCATCATACATACCAAAGAAAGGCAAATAAATGCCAGTAGGTAAGAATTTCATGCCTGTGGCACAAGCTAGGTGTATAGTGTGGAAACTCAGAACTGTCGTTAGAGGCAAATCTGGAAGACAAATCAGATTATTACTGCATAATAATTACAGAAAAATATCTACAGTATTTCAACTCTTGTTCATCTTGCTTTTGATTTTCTGTCCTACTCTGAGGTTTATTTATTTTATATATTTTATTTAGTCAGCAGTGGATCTTCTAATCTGACAGGGTTTTTTGTCAGCTGACCCTCCCCCAAAGTCATACAATCAAATCATGCCCTACATAATGTTATTTCTGCAAATGTTGCCCTTTTGAGTCCCCACTTTGTTTTGCCACTTTGTCTTAGCATCATTACACTTCTTCCTTACTTCTCTAATTTTCCTTCTTTTCTAATGCACCTTGTATTACCAATTCTTTCTGTTAATCCTCACACAATTTCATATTCAGTTCCCCTGTCTCTCTCTTTTCATCAGAAATGAGTGAAATAACTCAGAACACCAGGGGTCTAGAATAAATAAAAAGCAATATTTTTGTAACTTAACTGGAGAAATATGCATTTTAGGTGTTAATACTATCTGCTGTTAACGATTCCTGAAAATTCCTATTAAAAGACCAAATTGTCATTCTTTATACTTTAGCTAATTTTTAAAAATGCAATACTTTTTAGTGCCAGGAATCAGTACTAAGTTGAACTGCTAGAAGACTTTGTCTTCTAATTTTTTATTAAAATAATGTATCCTGACATTGTGGAAAATGAATGGGGTTTAGATTTGAAAAATAGCTTTGATTTTTTTCACTGAAAATATCAACAAAAGCAGAATTTATAGTCTAATGACAGATGGTCACCAGGCTGTCAAAGTAACATGATGTCATTTCTACGATTCTTCAGGAACTCTGCCCTCATTAACCAAGATAAGAAACTCTAAGTAAAATCTCAGTTTTCAGATCTTCAGGAGAAAATTCATTACGTTTTAGAAGATTAATTATTCACACAGAAACTTCATTAACACTTTTCCAGCATACAGCTGAAAAGAGTGAATGACACTTTGCACAAAGTATGTTTATCTGGCACCAGAACAGTCACTAGGACTGAAATGAACGACATCTTTGCTCTTTGCTCTGTTATTCGTTGTTGATGCCCTGGCATACAGGTGAGAAAGACAGACGGATGTAGAGTAAGATCTTACCACTGGAACACTGAATAAAAGTAGCTGACAATGTGGAAGAAGATGTGGAAATGATTCGTTGCTGGAGTACATGTTGGCTGTGCGGACAAGAAGAGGAATTATGAGTCTATAGCAGTGGCTGGCTGTCACTGATTGTAGGCTAAGAATTATTATTCCCTCAATTAGTTTTCAATTTTATTTTCTTCAGTTATCTAGTCGCAATTGTTTCAAAATGTCTATGACATCATATATTCAGCTTCTGTATTTTATTCTGTCATGCTTATACACACATACGAGTAAATAGAAATTCTACCACTTACAAGTCAGACTTCCAACAGTCTTTAAATTTTTATTTTGTGAACCACAGACAAATTTACTAACCTTCATGTTAACTTCATTAACATTAATAAATGTCTCTAAGGTGACTCTGGCATCAGAAAACTGAACTAGGTGATGGTCAGCCTACCTCCGCTACACTTTTGCTATCATTTCCTCTCTACCTGCCTTGTTGCTAATTTTGTGGCTTACACTTCTGATATCTTAATGTGCATAAGTGTTGCTATGACGCTTCAACATAGCTGAAATTAACTGAGCATCTTAATGTGGCAACAATATATGGTTTGATTATCACACAGAAAAAGGCAGAGAGGTGATAATTTGTGCTGTCAACATTATGTCCTTTCTTGTTGCCTTTCAGCAGGCTGTAATTTATTTCATCATCTACAAGAACATAGTGTGACAAGGTATTTTCTAGATGAATTTAGCTATTGCATACACGCTAAATGCTGACAATGATACGTCAGTCTAAACTGGTAGGTCACTGTATCATTTCCTAGAAGCTAGAATAAGCCATGAAGTTTTCATTACGCTGTAAAGAAAATCAGTGACAATACAGAATTTTCTCCTGGGTCCACAGAGAAGTAATGCATAGTCAGCACCACAAAGAACCTGAAATTGGAAGAAGACCATTCGAGAATCACAGAAATGGAAAAAGACTGGCTTAGAACAAAAAAAGCCATAATTCTGAGCTCTGGACTTAATATTAACCGAAAACATTGATTTAGATGCAATAGATATAGAAAGATATGGAAGCAGTAAACACGTCTTTGTCTTTCACCTCGGTTAAAAAGAAGAGCCTTGACTGTTTGATCTGAAAGCCTGAACATGTTGTTAAGTGCATGTGGTGCAACAACAGAAAGACTTATTGAATAGCTGCTCTAAAGCAAGTGTCAAACTCTGGAAATAAACATTAACTTATTGTGCAATTATTTTATAAAGTTTTTGTGAAAATAGCTAGATGTTGATTTATCTGGTCATGCTATAGTATTTAGTGGTGCCTACTACAGACTTTCGTCATGCATCTTGTCTTGTTTATCAAATGCACTCTGCTCTTCTGTAATTGTATTAATATTGTAAAACACATGTGTAGTAACTCAGGAACTGATGAGAAAAAGAACAATTTTCCAGTCAAGGCTCTGGTAAAATATAGTTTTTACTTCTTAAAAGAACTATAAAACAATTTAACGGAATTGTTTGTTTCTAGATATCAAAACATAGCAAAAATATTTTCCATTACCTACCAAAGAAGAAGAAAACATAAAAAGAATCCTATGAAGTTATTTCTTTACAAAAAGGATAATTTTACATTTAAAAAGAAAGAAGAAACTCCCCAAAATGATTCTACCAAAAAGATCACTTTCCTTGTAAAAAAATAAAAAGGCAAAGAAAGCACTACATTATTTGATTGAAGAAAATTCATTGAAAACTACTTTCATTTTGTTATTTAATGTCTTTATGACACAAAATAATAAAATTACCCATCTAATAATCAACGGATTTCTCAGTGGCTTGGTACGGTTACTTATTGATGAACATATTGCGGCGGGTGAGAGATTATGACCAGTTCCATATGTTCTTTAGAGGGATATCAACTAAACCTGACTTTTTTAAGACTTAACATATGCTCTGGATAGATCACTATAAATATGCACATATTAGCTATGGAGTTTCTCAAACCACCATGGTACACAACCATAGTACCTTCTAAAATGAGGGTTATCAAGGTAAGATAAGTTGTTTACTCCTTGAAAGTTTTCTGAATGTATTTTTCAATATATTGGTAATATTATAATTTCTATGACAATCTAAGCATATAAAAAACTCTATTAGATCAGTGAGGAAGTTAACTCCTGAACTTTTCCCCCTTTAGTATATAATATTTTTCAAATACCTTAATCACTAGACATATTCCTTGGATTTTGTTTGTTTGTTTTTTAAAATGAAAGCCATTAAAGTCTGTAACACAGTGTAGACAAATGATATGTAGAAGTTATATTGGAACAGCTTTGGGAGTGTTTAAGATTACGTAACAGGTGTGGTACTTTCTACCATACTAAATATGTGAAAAACTATCAACTGTGGATTGATCTAGTCGTAAGATACTTGAGCAGGCTCTTCATCACTGGCTGAAGGATGGAAGAAAAAATATATGTAGTTGAGACATTGTAATAGAAAGAACCCCTCCAGCAGAGACAGAAGTATGATATATGGCCAAAAACAGAAAAACACTTTGATTCTCATTTTCTTAGTCAAATGTAGAATAATATAGTAGGAATCATCTTTTAAATAGGTACAATGTCTTGAGAAAAGATGGCTTCAGCTGTAGCCATCATGGAGAAGTTCTTTGGGCTACATTGTCTGAAATCCTGCAAGTGTGTAATGTTCTAATATTTCTAGCATTTCCAGCGGCCATGCATGTCCTCAAAAAAACAAAGACTGAAGGAAATCTGGTGTACTAAGATGGGCCTGAGCTCGCAGAGTCAGAAAGTTTGTTCAAAGATGTCTGAAGTGCCCTTCAGTAGTCTTTGGGCAAATTTTTGTCCCTTTAAGTGGTTCTGTGGTTATGCTGAGAAAAGATTCAGAGGGGCTGAAGTGCTGGGAGTTACAGTCTTCTGACTCCGAAACAATGAAGGAGTTTTTCTTGGATACAGAACCCTTTACTTTGGAATTGGCTGAGCTTTATTTCCTCTGGGACTGATCTCATTCCATGGAAATTAGTGTAATGTGGAGAAAGTCCTGTCTTCTAAAGAAGTGGTTTTAAATGCCCAGCAGAAGACAAAATCTGTGGGCTTTTACTGTTGTCACTGAAAGAGGAAAAGATGGTTTGTGGTCCCAAGGTTACAATGGTCCATACAGCATTACATGAGGCCCTGTAGTGCACCGTCTTGCTTCCTTTAAAGAGAAGAAAAGGTTTTGCGGGAGGAAGGGAGTCAGAGGCATTCTTGGATCTTACCTCATCATCAAGCAAGAAATGGACATTCATGAAGGCCCAGATCTAGCAGATACTCAACACAATCACAGTATTTCTGGTCTAGTATTCAACTGTTGTGTATCGGAAAACTTAGGCCAAAATCCACTGAACCCAATGCCTACTGAAAGAGTTCTCAAGAATTAAGTAATCATTAACTTTAATTAAAGTAGAATCAAATAAGCTTTGAGTAATATTGCTTTGCAAGTGTTTTGGTGTTGGCTTTTTTGACTTTCCATATATTTTCCATCCTTTAATTCTTCAACAGTTATGCAGCAAAATAGGCTCTTGTTTTCCCCTGCTTATAGAAAATTGTGTTTCAGTTTAAACTACAGAAACGCTTAAAACCTGGGATACTATTTAATTCTTTTCATAAGAATCTTGTATATTTTTAATCCAAAAATGTATTTAGAATAAATAAATGAAAGTCATTTGAATGAATAATTATGACATTAAATCGAGTATATTCTGGGTGTCATATATCATAACTTTGACTATTTATTACATTAATAATACCAAAGGTTATGTAACATTTGGCTAAGAATTCTCATTTAAAGCTTAATATTTGCTAGGGAGTTCCTCACACTCATATCCAAGCTTCATCACAATATTCCACTGCAATATCAAAGAAAATGTGGGCAATACTTAAAAATGAAGATGATTGCTATAGCAGAGTCCAGAAAAACTTCTAAGCCCAGTATTTTAAAATATGCCAACAGATACAGTCACTATCTACTGTTCTATTAATAAGCTAATGAAAGGCAAAAGAAACATTTTTCATTCATGTCTTAGCTTCCTACCTGATACTAAGAATTGTTTTACTAGAAGAGGACAACAAGAGTTATTTATGTCTGTCTCACAAAACCGCAAAACTCTGTTTGAGTTCAAGGTGAGCCTGTGGGAAATGAAAAGATCAGGAATCTAACAGAAGCATATCAAAGCAGTTTAAAACGTAAGATTTGTTTTAATATTGATTGTATAACAAGTAAACAAACAGATTCAGGTGAGACCTTTAGTAACATATTATAGCTTGATGTTTTAAGCAGGTAATTTTTGTACATCCCTTGGAAAAGAGAGTCTGAAGAGTTTGCTTTTATTGCAAAGACTAACACTTACACAATGAAAATGTTTCCACTAAATGATATTTTGATCCTCACACTAGCTCCTTGGTATGGTGAAATATTCTCTCTGTTCTGTGTTCCCAAATTTTCATTTCTGTCAGAATAACTAATGCAGGCTTGGTTCCTTTGTTTATTAGGTTCTTCTTTTATTAATGAGTCAGGTCTCAAAAGGCATATTTACCCCCACCTTTTTAACAAACCCGTAGATTTTGGGTATGAAATCTCTTTAGATATGATAATTAACTTGTTATTCATTCCTGTGCTATTTGACAGTAGCACTTATAAGCATTCTATCAATGACAAAACTGTAGATGATACCTCTGGGAAAACAGGACAGCATTAGTCTTTTTCCCATGAGGGTGAAAGAAAAGGGGAGAAAATGTAATGAATTATATTGGACACCATATACTTTTCACAGCTGCTATAAGAGGTTAGCTGGTCTGCTGCCAGACTAATGAATGTCTAAGATGAAAGTAGATATTGTCCATGACAGCAATGGAATAATGTAGCTTTAGGTCATTTTGCACACACTATCTACTCAGCCCAATTTTTGTTACTCAAAGCATGTGATACATCATATGTGGAAAAATATATATGTTCTTTTGGGAAGTTATAATGCCCTTCTTTTGAGGAATTTCTTCAGTAAATCAGATTATGCATTTTTCTTAGGCAGATATTTACTTCTGAAGCACAGAGGTCTACCTGCACTTCAGAAACAGATTTCAGTGAAGTGAAGCAGTCCATGATTAGAATATATGTCTTTTGGGTGCTAGAGACAAATCATTTAGCTATATAATTGCAGTTTTATTGCTATCTTTTTTTTAACAAAAATTATGCATCAGTAGGAAAGGTTGAATGTGACGTATGTTCTAAAATTATTAGGAAATAAAGGAAGAAAGGAAGGAAATGTTCTAATACCAGTGATAACATAATAGTATTTTAGAAGATACAAAAAATGGATCATGACAAAAGGTCTATTTACATATGAAGTTATTTCTTCACAACTGATAAAATTTGGCAGTTAACAAAATATTTTCAGATTAAATATTTTCTTTGCTCTTATCTCTCATGCATACACATACACACACAGGTTAAAACGAAAGATCACTTCTTATCTCTCATGTATACACATGCACACTCACACAGGTTAAAGAAAATAAATGCTTAACACACATCTGTACTTCTGGCTTGGCTTACATCTCAGCACAGTATGCAGGTCTGGAATGCTGCTCGTCCCCAGTGCCTTGCACTGACTCTTTCTAGTGCTTTACATCGGTTGTTGGTGTTTGTAGGGTGTTAAATGCTATGTATTTTCCCACTCCTGAAGGACAGAATAAAGATGGAAGACAGAAATCTATTATAAAGTTTGTGAGCAGGTGTTGATGAGCCTTCTTTCTTCAATATTTTAAATGTAAACACATTTCTTAGCAAAAAACAATAGTCTACAGTGGCATCAAGCATAATAAAAGTTATATGAACCTCAGGAAATCTTTTTGAAAAGTGCAGCAGATGTCAGGTTTGGTAATGAAAATTGATATTGAGTGAGATTTACTTGACTTATGATTTTAAAACCACTTGCGAGTTTCTGTGAGAATTACATCTATTTGAATTTTTTTTTTTAACTCATGTTTTCTCAAGGCCTTGAAAAAAAGCACAATATGAAAGATCGTTCTCTTCCAAAACAGGAAAAAAAATACAATGACTACCTATGAAATTTTTCTATATTCTTTTTTTTTTTGAGGTGAGTGAGGGAAAATTTTGGGAGATAGGTCCACTGAAGTTCCCGATAAAAATACTTTCAATGCAAAATTTAAAATAAAATGAAGTGTAAGATTGACTCAAACTGTTATTTCATTTTCTTGCCTTTGATTGAACAGGTAAAGAGGCAGCCCATGTATTTCAAATTGAACTTCTCTTATTCACAGTAATCATTACTTTATCAGCTTTCTACATAGGTAGTGGATTTTGAGGGCACATTGTTCTGCACTCACTAGCAAATTGGTAATGTGTACAAAGACATGCCACACTTACATTTAAGCATAGCCGAAGTTTTCTGAAAGAATATGTTTAAATTCAGAAGAAAACATAGCTAAAGAGAATATAAAAACATAGCAATGAGACAGACAAAAAGTTCATCTAGCCCTGTATTCTCTCTCCAACAATAATGTCCTTGTATTAAACTGCTCAGGATAGATACTTCCCCCAAGACCACCATCCCCAGCCTCTCGCTTAATTCAGTCATGTATTTGATCCAAAAAACCTTTTAGGACTATAATTAAGTAAAGGCACAATTCTAAAAATAAGGTTCTCACTTTTATAGAACCAATAGACTTGACTTTATAATAATGAGAGGTGTAGAATACAGATAATATTGTATCATCTATTTTAGACAAGATACACATCTTACAACCTTTTAGAAAAACACATACCTGCTCATGATCCTTATAGAAATCTGAGTTTATAGTAGAAAAGTAGAACAGTACCCACAGCCTGTCAGTTCTGGAAAATGAGAGGTAACTTTGTGGATGCACTGCACAATATATCATTGATGTGCCATAAATGCACCAAATAACCTCCAATTGATTGGCATGATCAATAAAAACTTCTTGCTGATGAAGTTCATAAACCTTAACCTATTTCCTGGAAAAGTGCCAAGAAAGCCACTAGAAGAGATGTTTGTCTACTATGAAATTGATATGTATCTTTTCTTAATTACCCTCAGTATCAGTATATTCACAAGATAATTTGAAAGGGGGAAAAAGATATGCTGAGTAAACAAATGTACTTGGTAGATAAGCAATGCTTAAGACTATGTCATTTTAGGAGGCTTCTCGTCTGTTACCAAGGCTTTTGGAGTAGGGTAAAGAGCAAAGACCATTCAAACACTGCAACACTGATTGTCAGGGAGGTGTGTTGAGAAGTCACTGTCCATCAAATGTCATATTCAGATAGAGACAGGTGCGCACATCTGCTCTCCCTCTGCTCTCCCCTCCACTTCGCATGCTCTGAAATACCGTTGCAAAGCGCAGCATTCACATCACCACTGGGACATAATCCATCTTCAGTTGACTGTAACTCAAAGAAGTTTCAGACATTTATGTAAATGATGTAAACATAAACACTTGATGTTGGCAGGTATGTACACATCAGGCACATAAAATCTTACTCTTCGGAGTACCAATCAGTCAATAGCTGCCTTAAATATGAAATTAAGTCTTTCTGATGTTATATTTATATGTGACCCAATTATTCCTCCTCTTTCTCTGTAGTTCAGTTTGAGAGATTCTGCACTGAAAATTAACTCAGTGTAACCATCTGCAAGTAACTGCTTTAAGTCCACAACTGCATGCTTTCATACAGTACTTTAATGTATATAAACCATAGTATATAATTAGAGTTCTTAAGCACATTGTGACATTTCTGCTTTACATTTCAGTCTTCCTCTGTTTTGTTAATATCTCCCAAACATGTCATCAAGAAAATTAACTTGTCATTGTTAATCTTAAGTCAGTAATATGAAAATATTAAGCAAGATGTGTCCCAAAATAGATACTTGGAAATTTCCAGTAGGTACTTTCTTCTAGTCTGATATTGTTCCAACTTAAATCGCAGTCTCTTTTTATGTATTTACTTTCCTGTGCCAATACCCGTATACACAACCTTCACTTACAATTTTCCATGAACGGCTACTTCGATTGTTGGACTAACACTACATCAGTCTTGTTGTCCTGGGTTCGGCCAGGACAGGGTTAATTTTCACCAAAATCCACAAAGGGGCACAGCCGGGTGGGCTGACCCAACCCCAACCTGGCCAAACAGAGCCGTGTATTCCATACCATGTGCTGTCATGCTGGGTTCTGGTGGGAGGGGGCAGGCAAGGCGGGAACTCACTCGCAGCTCGGGAGCGTGCAGTGGCAACGGTTTGGGAGAGCGGCTGTGTTGTGCGGTCTGTTTTGTCGTGTTTTCTCCTTTTCTGTATCGTTGTTACTGTTCCCTTTGTTTGCTGTTCTGTTAAACTGCCCTTATCCCGACCCATCAGTTTTCTGCCTGTTTCTTTCCATTCTCCTCCGCACTCTGGCAGGGGGAGAGGCGGCCGTGTGGCACTTTTGTTGCCGGTCGCAGCCAAACCAGAATATTTAATTTGGCGCCCAAGCATGGGGCAGGGATAACGGCATGGCTGAGCAGTGGGTGCTATAACAGCTTTCTTAGATTTTGTTAAAATTTATTATACGCATTTACTGTGTTAGTTAAAGTGGCCGGTAAAAATGTTTCTGACTTTGATCAAATGTCTCTGCTACGTAAATCCTTACTTGCTGTATGTGTTCGCTGCCGTGCTGTTCATTACCTTGGGGAAATAGATCAGGATGACGATTTTGCTGTATGATATCGACTTGTGACATGATAACGTCACTGTGCATGAAATTAGGCTTGTATTTGCACGCGGCACTGCGGTCATTTCCGTACCTCAGATCCTATGTCTTAGAATTTGTTAATAATCAAACACAATCTGTGGGGAAAACCGGAGGCGATACCTTCTCCCACACTTTCGCCACCCCTCTCTCCTTCAGGCTGTTCCTAACGGCTTTTGAGAATTTTGAGTACCCGTGGGATGCTCAGGCTAGCGTGTTTCTATTGTTATGCTTCCAGAATGGGTTGCAGGTTTTGTTTCAGGCTAAACAAGTCGTTCAGAACATCGTGCAGAGACCTGCCCCGGGGCTGGATAATTCTGAGTGGCTGGGTGTGTGGGACAGCATGGGCAAGTACCTAGGGCAGTGGGCACCACCGATGTTTTTGAAACTCACCCCCGATGTTTTTGAAACTCACCCCCGAACAAGTGCAGAATCCGGACAAACTGGTAAAGTATCTGCAAAAAGTGTGCTGCCACCCTGGGAACTCCAGAGAGACACAAATCACTGCAACGTGCTGGGGTCTGGCCCATGCCTA
>Ga0065711_1004168_pt1 | contig 34554 bp, 22 predicted proteins | sample Hoacrofraction12_FD_59098 | JGI IMG/M metagenome (GOLD analysis project Ga0065711, IMG submission 59098) | Hoatzin crop microbial communities from Cojedes, Venezuela - Epithelial fraction 12 v2 (version 2) | ecosystem: Host-associated > Birds > Digestive system > Esophagus > Crop | place... | reverse complement strand
GCCCCTTGTCCTGTCACTGGGCACCACTGAAAAGAGTTTGGCCCCATCCTCCTGACACCCACCCTTCAGATATTTATAAGCATTTATAAGGTCCCTTATAAGCATTTATAAGGTCCCCATATGTCCATATGCTGCACTGCATTGGAACTAGAGAATTAAGTATGTGTTTCATTAAACCTCAAAATGAAAGCATGCTTTTTTGTTACATGAACAATTACATTCTTTGACGTCTGAGTTAGAGTTGCCTACCAAGTAAATGATTTGAAGCTATCAAATGACTGACCATGAGGATTAAGAGAATGTTTATCATGTCAGATAGCCAAGATGAATTTATGTGTAGTGCTGCTTCTTTATTATCATTTTGATAAGAAATTTGGATTTGATCTCTGCATTAAAAAAAATCACATAGGGTTGGGGCTGCAAACTCTTGAACCATGCTTTATAACATGCTGGTAATTCTCAACTTCTGACGACATTACAGTCTAAGCATACTGATTTTTATACTGATTTCAAAGAGTTGATATACCTCAATACTTCTCAGAATTTTGCCATGACCAGCTCTCACCTCTTTTCTCAATAACAACAATCAAAGGAAGGTGGTAAAGAAGTAATGCTACTGCAGACTTTCAGAACAGCTGTGAATAGATGCCTATTTCAATTTATGCTATGTATTTACTGCAAATGTTATTACTTACTGCAAAAAAAAAATTAGATACTCTTACAATTCCAGTGCGAAAGGTATGTATTACATAGCAAGAGTTTGCCTTGTCCCTAATTTAGAGACAGATTTAAATTAAATAGCACTTTTTCACAAACAGAAAACTACAGCCTTCTCATTACCCAGGCAGGGACGTTCTGATTTGCCACACAGATCAGCTAATCGCTATCTGAAATTGATGTTTTAATTCCTAATAATTTTCATTTCTTCATCTACGCCCACAGGCTGTCACAAACATCAGTAGAAGGTGGGAAATCAAAGCATTCCACCCCCTTCCTACCTCCATTCTCTCCTTCTTCAGCCCACTATGCTCAGAGGAAGATATATCACTGTGCTACTCTCCTCTACAGTCAGCTCCTCAGCACCAAGCTTTAACTCTAGGTATTAAGAATACAAAGGAGTAAACCAGCTCATGACTTTCAGTTGCTGGCTCTCTTTGCTCTAGGATTAGGATTTGACAGCAATGTAGTAACACCTAGAAACACACAACGCAAAGTATTCTCTGTGTAAACAGTGCCTATTTTCTTCCTCCCTTGCTTCCCATTTTCCCTCTTTGTTTTTCTCTTGGCTTGCTTGCTTACTGCTCCACTGTAGTTCTTTTTTTCCCCATTTTGTCTTCTCTTTTCCTGCTCCACACTTCTTCTACACTCTCTTCCAAACCTCAAAATGTTAAGAGTCCAGAGCTGAGCCTTAAAAGCAAGATATTCAAACAGACCTGATACCCAGCACCTGGCCATAAATAAAAGGCAGACATTGTCTCAGATGTAAAAGCAAAGGGAAAAACATTGCTTCAGATAAGTTTGCACTCTTCAAACCTTTACTCTGTTCCTGTGTTTAAGCTACATGAAGAATGCAATTTTGGGAAAAGCTAATGTACAAAATACAAAAGAAAATAAAAGCTCATGATCAGGCTTCTGAGGAATTACCTTCCAGTGAAACACCTTCTCACAACTTTTACCACACTGTCTTCCCTCCAAATATCCCTCATTTTTTTAACATGTCCTTCCATGCATTTCTTAATGTTGCAGCCTAAATCCCTGACTCCCAATACCTTCCTATATCCACTTCTTCTTTTTCATGACAGCCTTCTTCATTCTCAGTCTATCTGTAAGGGGTATGATCTAGTTGCTGTCTTGATGATGCTCCAGCAAGCACTGGAGGGCGTTTATAAAACTAGTAAGGAGTTCAGAAGCAGCACACACCACTAATGTCTATGGCACATCCCCAGGTGATTCCTCTCAAACAGGGACTATAGACCTGGGACATTATTATGGTGATAATAAACAAACCTATTCAGAAATAATCTTTATAATCCTTTTAATATTTTCACAATTTTCATGAGCAGAAAATATTTTGAAACACCAGCTAAACTCTGAGCAATCTACAGAGGATACTATTCCTGTTTTCCTGTAAAAATCACAGAAGTCCATTCTAATGCATTTTCCTGTCCCTCAAAAAGGTGAGTTATTACACAAACTTCATTATAAACTAGATGTAAAACTGAAGGGCCACACAGTAAGAGCGTGTGTTTATATCACAGTACTCACTGAATTCTCATTTGAACTTGTGGCTTCTTCAGTACATCAGCCATCAGCATTTTTTACATTTCTTTATCAGGCTTATTGGAAAAAGCTGGTTTTGCACAGATGATTCCAGAATACTTACCCAGTCGTGTAAGGTATATTTATTCCCCCTAGATTAATGCTTTCACATCCAACAATGAAGAGAGTTGAAAAGCACAGCAGAGATACACCACTGCAGATCATAGCCAACTTTGCAGACTCTCTCGCACCGAGTTTCAGCTTTTTTATAATGTAGCCGCCTAGGACGATACCAACACCAGCACTTGGGACAATAATCACACCTGCGTGGAAGAAATTCGAGCAACATTAAAACAAAACCTATAGAAATAGCATAAAACATAAATATTGGTTTCATTCCCTAATTAGATGACTGCAAATGCTGCATTAAGATCTCCATTGTCTGACTCTCTGCTAGCAAACTGAGTCAGACTTTTCAAACCTCTGGAGTGTTGTCAAAGAATTAATAAAAGCCTCCTTATGATATTACCAGCAGCCAAAGCACTATAAGAGAACTATTGTACTTAGAAGCAGAAACATTGCTTTGTATTTATTTTAGAATGGGGAGAAGGGATACATATTGCTCCAGTTTAACAATGGAAAATTTGAAGAAATCCAGATTTGGACACCAATCTTCCTCTTCCTACTCTCATGATTAATTCCAGTGAAGCACAAGTGCAAACCTCAGGCAGGACCCCAGCAGCCTGCCCACCTGGGAAAGCACACACGAGCCTGGCTGCTAATTCTGCCTTCTGGATACTTTACTCAAGCTGAACAGTACTTTCTTACACCAGCACCCCGATTTATCTCAGCACAGCCAGGTGGAGTGTAAACTGATCAAACAGGATGAAAGAAATTGAGAGACTAGAATTAGTATTACAGTACATTTAAGACACGAAAGCCGTGCCTATGAAATTTCTGTTGCTCTGCTGCTGCAGTTACAAGGTGGCAGTTCAGCAACACATCACCCGGCTGTCCTTACTTGTTGGGGCCTGAGGTGGCCAGCGAATGTCTTGCACTTCTTTGCTTCTCTTGGCTCTTGCTTCTCACCAACATGTAAGAAGGTATTTAAAATAGGTCTTTGCTAATAAAGATGCATTCCACATAAATATGGAATTCGAGCAACTTTTGGCAGCTGCATCTATGGAGAAGGAGCTAAACTTTATGATCCAAATTCTTAAAGATGTTGGTCTTCTTTTTAAAGAAGCCGCTAAGACTATCACTGGCAAATATCTTTAATACTACTGTAAAGCATTCTCATTCTCTGCTGATTTGTCTAAAGGTGAAGTGGACATTATATTTATCAAAATGTTGAGATCGTGAAAATAAAAGTAAGAGGTAAAAATAGTTGCCGCCTTAATTACACTGCCATCACCAATGGCAATACAAAATAAAATGTCATTTCAGGAGGAAGATTCTTAATAATAACCCTTCACAGAATCAAAACCAGTTTCTCATAAGAGCAGAAATTAAATTTATAAGTCCTTCCAGGATAATTAAATGATTTTCACAAAGTTCAAAGCTGTTATCTCTCTCAAGCTGTTATATTTCTCACTTTCAATGACTGAATATAAATGAGGGAAAGAAATAATGCAAATCCTTTCACTTGCACTGAAAATGTTCTCTCTAGGTGAAAATGGTAACTCAGTCGTCTGAGTCTACCAGGCATGCCCTGCTCTACAAAATCTGTGTCAGAGAAGCCCACGTCCACGCCAAAGGCAGACTGGGATCACTTGCAATGCCTTCTAAAACACCCCTACCACGTGAACCAAATTCCATGGACCAAATCAGTGGCTACACAAGTTACACGTACTAAGGATCTAGCTCAAGGCAAGGGCTTACTGACGATAAATTAACCTCAGTATTTTATTCTTCTTCCTTCCACCTTAGAGCTTAGCGTTGAGTTCTTAACCTCTTTTTGACCTGAATTTACCTTTTCTTTCTTATTCTCTTGAGGGCATGGATGTTGGAAAAGCCTTTCGCTAGAACTGAGACTCTATGTGTCTATGGCTAGTACTTTGTCAGAACTGAGTATGCAAATATTTCACAAGGCATTAGGTTACTGATTCTTCCGTCTGTGAGTTATACCGCGCTGCTGTTTTCATCCATCCTCTGCCACACCATGAAGATCAGAACATTAAAAATGAGCAGAACATGAGCAAATTGCCTGCCAAGGCTTGCTCTCATTCAGGAGGATGGAAAGGTAAAGGAAAGCCTCCGCAGAAGAAGTATAAAGACCAATTCCTCCGTGCAAAGTGGAGCTGGGGATGAAAAACTCTCTCTGGGAGAAACTGGAAGGGCAGGAGCAGATTTCACTGTTTGTGGTGAAGGGAGCAGAGAGAAGCGCTCGTTCCCTCCCACATGTCAGGAAACCTGACAGCTTCTTTTGCCTTCATCCTTATGCCCCTCTCTTTCCGCAGGGGATGTGAAATCAGAAGTGATGTACTGTCAAAGAAAGGCAGCTACTACAGTGCACTTCCAGACAAGCTTCCAGGGCAAAGCAAAGCATGTACACCTGATAAGGACATGCATTCTCCTTTTTCAAAGGCATTTAGAGGAATAAAGCTTAAAATCTGATACTAAGCTGTTGCACTGCACTCTTCATCATTTTCTAACGACAGTTTGGCTTACAGGAATTGTGCGTGTGCTAAATACACTCCTGGGTGCAGTGCTCTGAGGCAGTATCGGCTTTCAGTCAGCAATTTCCAAGCTTTGTCCTTTTTGTTGCTGTCAGGATGCTGCAGCACTTGAGGCTTTCCACAGCGGCAAAAAATGATCTTAACAGCTACTAATGGTCTGGGAACAGAAAACTGCAATGTCTGCTAAGCGGGCTACACTTCCAACGGGAATACCATGGAGATCTTCAAACCAATTCTGTCTGAGATACATGTCGTATCTTTTCTAGAACTAAGGGTAGATTCATGGTGTTTATAACCATTTTAGCGGAAGTTACCAGATCGGTGCTTTATAATATATAATGTGCAGTTCTTCCAATTACAAATTATTAACTCTCTTTTTCACAAGTAAATCCGCTAGCAAAGCACCCGAAATTTTAACCTGGATTTGTGTAAGATCTACCTGTAACCAAAAGTCAAAGTTCAGTTTTTTCAGACTTGAGAAAGCCTGGAGGCTGAATGCCACCTGCTCAACACACAGAAAACAAAACGTCAAACAAGACAAGCTTGCAGCACAAGCTGCACAAGTTCAGGACATGAAGTTTGGCACACGGCATTTTTGCTGATGATTAATGCCAGGTTTGTTTAAAAACAGAAGCAAATTGAGACTTATTAAAGAATTCCTGCTTATGAATTGAGACAGAACATGACCAATAAAATATTTACATCAGTAACACAAAGAGATTCAGCAAGCACATGTATTCAGCTAGCGATGTACATATGAAGCATAGATATAGTAATGTAAATAACATGTAAGTCCTCCTTTTGCTAACCAGAAGTTTGTAAACTGGACATGTCTTTTACTAGATTAGCCAGCAGCAATCTAATACAGAATCTCCAAGTTTCCTATTCCCATTTTTCCTACAAAAAGAACTTATAAAATTAGTAACATCCATTGACTTTAATGCCAAATTTAGGAGTTGGGGCTGTGGAAGCAGTGCTCACTTGTCCATGTTGCACATCCAGCCTGAGTTATTTCATCTTCTTCTTCTGGTTCATTATAATAGTTTTTATCAAGCGATTTATAACAGGGAAAACAACAGATGTTAATAGATTCACATTTTGGATAGAGTCACATCATCTTTTCCTCTTTTAGTGTACTGGCTGTTGAATATTAAGTCTGGCAAGAATGATTCTGGTTTATCCTGAGAATGAAGGAAGTTAAGAAGCAGCAATCCCATCAAGACTCATCACAGCAAAACTACTATGCATGTGTAGCTCCCCTAAGCTTCAGGTAGAATCACGATCCCATCAATTAATGTATCCTTCTTATATATAGAACACAGGGATTTCATGCCCTGGAGAAAATCTCATCCCAGTAAGCTCTCAAACAGATGTCACTACATAGTGCTTCTCTGATATTTCCCCTCAGCACTCTAGAAAGACTCCTTGTGTTCCTTCCAGCCACTGCAGGTGACAAATGATTCCCATGTGAGGTCTCTATGTCTTTGTCTCTCTGTCTTCTACTACTTTTTGTGTCTTACTTGACTGATGCCCCTGAACAGCTTCATCCCATACTTCACTCCTGTTTCCCCAGCTCACTCTCCACTCCATCACTCCTTCTCAGCCGCAATATCTGGAAGTATGGGTGAACAAAGAACTACCCTGCCTAGCAATTAGCAGCTGTTCTATATGGAAAGCACTACAGAGAAGTCAAAAAGATGCTTATAAAGACAAGTGTCTCTGATGCAGCTATGAGAGAAGGGAGATGATCTGCATGACAGGGTTCTCAATTCTGCACAACATTCTGGCCCCTTTCATAGAATCACAGAATCATAGAAAGTTTTGAGTTGGAAGGGACCCCTAGAGGTCATCTAGTCCAACCCCCCCACAGCGAGCAGGGACACCACTAACTTTCCCTAGGGAAGTTCTCATCTCCCCCTGCCACAGAGCAGTACGAAGCTTAAAATTCTGTGGTTTGTAGCTCTGTTAGAAGTTGGACTTGGCTGTACTTTGCTGCAGTAGCAAGGGAAGTGCCACACCTGCAAAAGAGGGGTCTCAGACCTGAAATGACGGGTGGGAGAGGATTTGGGGAGCTCTCCTGACTAGACTAGATCATTACGTGCCTCAACATTAATACATAAATAAGGAGAAAACCACCAGCCTGGAGGGGAGAGGTAACTGAAGGATGGGACAGATAAATGACTTATCACTGGGTAAAAAGAAAGATTAGGATATTTCAAAGATCAGAGACAAAGTAAAATTCACATAAAATAAGAACAGTGTTAAAAGATCTTTTAAGGCACACAAACCACAGTAATGCCTGTGGGTCTTCTAGCTTGGTTTTGTTGCATTTTTCCTCCCTGAAAACCATTAACACACTAGAAAATGTCTGTCTAGGCTCATGCAAAAATCCCCAGCCCTTTAACTAGATAAATGGGTTCACATTTTACTGAACACATATAGCAAACATGAAAGAACAAGTTGAATATCTAACCAAATAGACAAAGCTAGATCCAATCATCTGTTCTAACATGCACATTTTTGGTTCATTCCTACAATGATCCGTTTCATTAGTCAAAGAATGCCAACCCTTCCAACGTTCCACTCTGTGGCAATGCCTTACCAGTGTAGATGCTGGCATTGGAAGCTGGGATGCCAAACTGTGACTCGATGAACTTGGGAATGAAGGTAATAAAAGCTGTGACAATGGCACTCTCAGCTGTGTATGACAAACTCACAAAAAGGAATGTCATGTTGCTTAAGATCCTGACAGCTGCTCTTGGAAGCTCTATAAAATGACAAAAATGACAAACGAATGTTATAAATAATGACTGAGAAACAAAAGCAAACTGAAACAAAACAAACTGATTTTCTTTGAGATGGACTGGCAATAATGGCTTGCTAGCATCTGGCTACATTTGCTAAGCAGAAGGGAAAGTGCATATTTGGGATTGCAATCTTTGCTGTCTGCTCTAACCCTATCTCGCTGCATTGCCCTGGGGCTGCAGTCCCACTTTTCACAAACACAACTGAGGTCTGTTTTAACAAAACCGTTTGAAGAAACAGGGTCTACGTAGTAACATTATAAAGGAAGAAAAACAGCAGTGAAATGACATTATTTTGGAATTACTCTGATGCCTTATTTTGAAATTTTCTATGAGATAACACATATCGTACTGCTGGACCAACAGCACTGAGTTTTGCACTCCACAGGAGGAAAACAGATCACACAATCCCCCTGTAACTCTCTGCTTCAAAGACCATGCTTGGAAAGCTGGGTTAATAATACTATAATTTGAAAAGGGAACCAAAAGATTCTTAACAGAACATTTTCCTACATGATTTCAAAGTATTTACAATAGTTGCAGACACAGCATACTGAAAAAATGATGTCAGTGATACCAATGAATCTCAACATACCTTACATACAACTCATTTAATATTCTCAGAAGGGATAAAACAATCAATTAAAAATGAGAGCACATCATTAACTTAAATTGAAAAAGTATTCATAGATGTTGCAATTATCCTCAAATCAAATATCAAAACCCCATGAAATTCAGCACTGCAGTTAAAATAAACACTTCAATATTTTTAATTCAGTCCTGTAGTGATGTCAAATTACCATCATGAGATGACGATAACTCTATTCAAGACAACTTTTTCAGATTAGACGGCGTGATTTTAAACATGTGTTTTTTCCCTTGGAGCTTCTTACAAGATCAGATTTTCTGTTCAAGTATTATATCCAACCTACTATGGTTTGGATTTTTTCATTTGCTTTTCACTTTGTACAGAAATTGAATGCTGTTTGAATCAAAGCCCATTGAATTCAATGACAAAAGCGCCCATTAGAAATACAACATGTTGAGTAAGAACTCGTGAGAATTTTATTGATGTTAAAAGTTGTCAAGTCAAAAATCTGTCTCACTTTCTCCACTGACTCCAGCAGGCTATCTGTATACAAGCAAGCAGAATTTAGACTCCTGTCGTGTCAAAACTTGTCAGGCTGCAAATTAGCACTTAGGTTGTCTGAGTATGTCCAATCTTAGCTTATGCCAGTCATCAAAATACTGAACTCATAATGAGTACTGGGTTTATAATATTAATGTAGTCAAACGCTCTCTTGATCCTCTATAAAGAAACTTATGAAATGTTAAATACAAAATTTTGTGGAAATAAGTAATGAAACACTCATATGTTTGAAGCTTAATGGTTTTTTACCACCTACAGCTCTTTTTAAAAAAACGTGGCACTGTTTGCAATAGAAGAACAGAAAGTAACAACATAACAGGAGTATGAGACAATATAATATCAACATGAATACATGGAAACTGTAATGCAACAGTACACCTCCAGAAACTACATTACTATAGCAAGTACAAAGATAAAATAGTATCACTATTTATGGGCAAATATGCTCCATGTTCAAAATGCAGCTGACCAAAATTTATCTCACTGTTGATAAGGAAATAAAAGAGAGGAAAAAGGTGAAAGATCTACACCACCATCAGATGTCAGCCCTCAAACCTCATCAGGTTTGGCTTTGTGTCTATTTTTCGGTTGGCTGCGGCTGGGTTAGCTGATGGGGGCTTAGATGCAAAAAGCAACCAAAGGGCAAGAGCCAAGATGATGCTCTAACCCAGCTTTTACAAAGCCTCTCATAATAGGGCTAGATGCTGTAGTTTAAGAAAAGGGCGGCCACAGGGCTGCAGTGGGGCAGCTGTAGCAGGATTTCCCAGGGGACAAGGTGCAGGATTGGATGCTTTTCCCTTGCAACAGGAGCAAGCAGTTATGACTGTGCTGCTGGCACTGTGAGAAAGGAGTCAGGAAACAGAAAGAGGGGGTCCCAGGATGGGTCCTGCTGGAAAGGGAGCTATTTGGTGCCAGCTGCTCACCTGTGCTGAAAACATGTGGAAGAAAATAATAAGAGAGTAACCTCCAGAAGACTGGACATCACAGAGAGAAGTACCATTTAATCAGGATGGTGAACTGAGTGCTCTTTGTAGCAATGAACTGGAAGTCCTTGGCTAAGGGCTGAGTTCAAGATCTTTGCCAAATTCATTATTTTAAAGGGCTTGGTCCACGTATCATAATACCTGGTAAAGTTTAGGTCATCCTTGTAAAACTGAGCTTCAGGAAAAGGTCTAGTTTAGATTTTTCAGTCTAAAGATACTGACAAACTAATTAGGTAAAGCACTGCAGAGCTAATGAACATTTTGCTCCAGTGTTCAGATGTAGAGCTGTGTTGACTCCTACTTACTCAGTCTAAAGGTCATTATTAATTTAAAAACTAATTAGTATTTTAAAAATGGATTTCTACTGATAAATAGATAAAATTCAGCATCTTGGAATATGCACAAGTTCTCTTACACTCTCATGAAGGATTCTGCAGGGAACAGCTCCGCTGATTACTGTAATTTTTGGCACGAAATAAAACAGAGATTATTCCTGCATGCTGCACTAATAGATACCACCTGGAGCAGTTGAGGGTTGAAGCTCTTTGTAACTTATAAAGAGCAACTGTCTGGCATACAAGGAAAAGTTGCTATATAGTAATAAATTTGCAGATAAAACCACATATTCAGAATTAGGTTTTCCCTGAGTTTCTCCTATGATTATAGTCAAAACCTGTGTGACAGAATCAGTATTACATTTCTGAATTTAAAAACGTATAATAAAAATGCACTGTAGGTATCTCTAATCTTTCAACCACACTAATTCTCGTAATAAGCAAGAATACTAAAAACTTTCAGGATCCTTCGTACTACATAATCAATCACACATTTAAAACATTTCATTTTCACATCATTTTTGTGTGACTAACCACAGGCTTAGGCTTTGATCTCAAGGCCATTATTAAGCCTGTCAAGTTCCGATTTTTAGGAGGTCTTCAAAAAACATCTCTTGTTTTTGCAAGTGTGCATCAGAAACAAACCTATGAGAATTTTCAGTTTCTTCTTTTTTTTTTTTTTAATATAATAACCTAATACTTAACTAAGAGTACATTGAAACCTGCCTTGCTGGACGCATTTGCTAGTTTACTGGCAATTTTCTTCCCTTCATGATCTTTGACAATATTTTTTCTCTAGTCGGTATTAATTTTCTTTCACTGGTGTGCTAGACCATTGCTTGATTCATGATAAGGGAAAAGCGTAAGAAAACTCTGCAAGCAATACAAATATTCATAAATACTGCTCTAAGCAAAACACTTAAAGCACTGTAAACAGCATTTCAATAAAAACTCAAATAATACTGACTTCACCATTGTTTTCACAATTTAATATATTTTCTTTTATCCCTGTTCCTGTGCATCTAGCCCAAGGAAGTGCAATGAATACAAAGACGGGAATAAACCATCCCAGTCTACAGCACTGTCCTCGTGTAGTCCATCAGTGAAGCCCCTTGTAAGGGTGACGCAGATATTAGCCAAAGGAGCTCCTTCCTGCTGGTGCTCCGAGCCCGGACAGCACTATCCCAGTCTGCAGCTTGGAAGGAGGCTGCCTCTACACCGAGGTCTTCGGGGCAGCTTCTGCTCTCGCGCAGTACGAAGCAGAGCCAAGATTTGAGACAGAATTTCTGGTTTGTTTATCAGAATGGACATGAGCATTTTCAGTTACACACAACTCCTTCAAATATATTCTGCATGGAGCTAATCACTAAATTCTAGAATAATATTTGGCCACGTATTTCATTTCATTATCTACTCACATACCACTTAAACAACCTCATTCAACTTGATTCCTCAAGCATTTTCAGGACATGCCTTAAGTAGCTGGGTGGTGGTCAGATCATTGAACAGCCCCTTATATCCCATCAAGAGTAGGAAGGTTCAGAGTGAGTTTGAAGTGATTATTACTTTTGTTAACTTGATTTAGAGCAGCTCCTCGAGGCTGCAGCTAACACTGCTCATCACTGCATGGGACCATGCCAACCTTTTCTATTTTGAGCTCTTCAAGATGGCCTAAGAAAGGGCAAGCAGGGAGCGACTCGCTCAAGGTCAGTGGCACAGCAGGATCTCCAGCCCACGGTCTGCTGAGCTCTCTGACATTTACAGTGCTCACCAAGAGCCCCGACAGACAGGCCCCTGTCTCCTCCTCCTCTTCCAATCCCTGCCAACAGATCTTTGGGTACTGCAGAAACTCCAGTCCGGATCCTTGGGGAAGCACTGAGGTGGGCTCACCCTACAGCCATGAGCCCCTCAGGAGTTCCTCTACCTTTGCTGATGCCCTGACAAGCGTTATTATCCTGTCTCAGTCCCTGGCAGGCACTGACTGGGAAGGGCATACGACAGCTGGTAGACATGAAAAGATGGACAAGAACATTCCACATCTAACTGTACATAGGGACAAAGCTCAAAACATTAAAAAAACCCCAAAGACTACAAAATACTTGTAATTAATTAACACCCTTCAGATTAGGTCAGTCATTTTAAGTAATATATGCATTTGCTTTTTTTACACTGCTCCTTTATTCAATTGCACAGTAAGTTTCATTATAGAGGTAAGTAAAAGGGACTGCAGATACAATTTCCATGGTACAAAACCCTAAGGGTATCCACATAATAAATAAAAGCAGCGGTTTTGTCTGCTCAGGTTCATGATTTATCTGCATGCATGGGATTGAACCGTGGCTTCTTCATTATAAATCTCGTCTATGTATGTTATCTACACTACTTCTATTTCTCCCAATAAACTACATACAATTTCCTTCCTCCTGTGACCTATTTAATGTTTTATGTAATACTTTTGATACCCACCTCAGAACAAATCTCCCTCTCATGTTGTTTACTTGCAACATAAATAGGAAAAGACTGAATTCCAAGCCCTTGAATTTCGAAACGTGAGAAAAAGCAAAGATGTATCTTTATTTTTATCTGATCCCAGCTCTACCATGGGCCAAAATCAAGCTCAGGTCACTGAAATTGAAGGCTACTTGCAACCAGAGCCAGTTTTGGTTTATTTTTGCAGTCTATACTGGCAGCCATTGCAAGAAAAAGGACCCCGGCCCCCTCCTATCATTTTCAATTCCTTTTCATTCATCTAGAGAACTAGCTTACATGAAGTTAGGACAAGTTACAGCAGGACGAGAATCATTTTGCCAGGCTTCCCTGGTAAGACAACATCATATCAGAAGATCAAAACAAACAGCTTCTTCCCTGAGACTGTCCTTACCAAAACTGCGTGGATTTTACAGATTTAACAGCACTGACCTCTGTCATGGCTGACTACAACATCACTGATATTTATCAGTACAGAACAGAAGACGTGACCTACTAAATCACCAGTCTCCCGGCTACTGCCTAAGTGGAGTTTCTGTCCATCGTGCTATAAAAAGATGAAGCCCTGACATTCAATGGGAAGTATAAAATGTACACTGCACCTCAGAAGACGCAACACTAAATGACTTAGAAACATGCGAGCCTTTTTCCCTTCCCACTGTAAACGAAATTACCTCAGCTGTGAAGCTTGAGCCATGATCTCATTGCATAAAGCCCACTTCAACTTGAAACATAATTAAATAATAGTGCATTCCGTCTGCAGGCCCTCTTTGCTAGGGTAAATGACACAACGGGAAAGCTATTATCAGCTTCTAGAAAAATACTTTTCTCTGCGTTATCTTGACTCACTTGGTATCTTCCCAACATGTGGAATACAATGCTGCTATTCACTGTTCCATGTGGTGAAATTTCTCCTCTAGAGAAAATGAAAAGTTTTGCATATTAAAAGCTCTAATTTGGTAGCTCCATTAATGTATTAATACAGGATTTGGTAGAATGTATGCTACACATTAACGTAGACACATATCAAAGAAACATGTGCTAAAATAAGCAATACAGAAGTTTTCATTTCTGTGAAAAAAGTATTAGGAAACATCCTCCTAAGAGGATACTTGTTTCCTGTGTGTCTGCTTTGCCTGCAAAGACACAACATCACCTGGAAGGTGAAAATATGTACAGAAATGGAGAACCAGTATCAGCAAACTCATCCAGATGCAGAGTTTATCTGAATACCTGTGTCTTTTCCAGGCACGCCTACAGGATGAAGCCATCGCTCTGCTGCGACATTGACTGCAACAGTTAGGAAGGCGCCCAGCACAAACTGAACTCCCCTTTCCCACTTCCCTACATTCGTGAGAAAACCTCAACAGGAGTAGCCCTGAACTACTTTTGCTAATCAGAGGCCAGGAGGTTGGAAGGCCAAAAAGCCACAACTAGCTCTATGGATTCAGGAGAAAATACTACATACAGGGACTCACAATACGGAGCATACAGAGTCTTCAAAGAAGGAAGTATACAACATGCTTTTCTTGCCTCTCCACCACTTTTTGAGCTACTCTGCATGGATGTTTGGACCAGGCACCGCTATCTCAGACTGAGGAACAGAACCAGAACATGGTATTTCATGTTTACCTTGCTTGCTCTGTGCTTTGACTAAGATACTGTTTTGTTAGCTAATAAAATCTCCACAAACAGATTAGGGTCTCCTGTTTATTCTTTACTTCCAGAGAAACTTACAGCAGCTTTAGTTACTCTGAGAGTATAGATACAAATGCAATGTCGAGCAAACTGATACACGTATGGGCAAGCGCTGCTTAGAATTACACTGGTTTTAGTCTAAAACCAGTACACTGGTTTTGCTAAGCCTTGCCTACTGCATATAAGGAGTGATCATAATTAATCGTTAATAAATCTGTTAATTGTTATATCCTGGACTGATATCCAATGAAAAAGTAACATTAATATTCACATCAATAAATAAGCCCTTAAAATTCTGAGTTCAAATTACATCTAATGGTATAGATGACATTTCAGGATTTCTCTTAGTCCCGCTGAATTGATCAAGCTACCACACATGGCACAACCAGTATCTGTATCCCGGAACCAAGGAGGACACAACAGCATTGACAACACAATGGCCATTGAAGGTGCATTCCTTCTTGCCCTATATTATTGAATACTATGACACTGTTAAGCCTATATTATCAGCTCCAAATGTATATGCTTCACAGAAATTTTTTTTAATAGCACTGCCCTTCTTCCCACAGCTTTTTATCAATGATTACTACTGACTGTTAGATTTCACATTAATTATTTACTTCTTGAATAAAATAAAAATCTCTGCTACTTGTCAATCTTTTGATCTCTTCTTGTTTCAAAATTAGCACAGGTTTCATTTGTCCTAGTCTTCTGAAAATAAACAGCTTGTAGTACAAAATAGCCAGGAAAGGCATATGAAAGAAAATAATCTTTGTCAATTAACTTACCCAAATGCATGAATGTAATTTAACTCATGTACTAGAATTCTTTTTACTTGTTTCACTTATATTTGAGAAGACCACTTTATTCTATGCAGGACAGCTTAAGGCAACTGTAAGGTGCAGAAATATGTCAGGTAATAGAGGTCCTATAACCATAGGATATAGGCTACATGTTTGTTACAGGTGTACATAAAACACTTCAGTAATTTAAGTGAATGAATGTCTTACAGTCATCACTGCACTTTGTAATTTCAAAGGAGGACCATCTATTAAAATCTCAATAGCAAAACATAATATTAAAATCATTGTCAAAACTCTGCCTTCAGTTACACTCCTTACAACCGTAGACGACCCTGTATACAAAATTTAAAGCATTTAAAAATTAAAAACAAACTTCACCTTTAACATTCTTCCCAAATCCCATAGAGGCAGGAACTGTACTGTCTGCTTGTATTTTGCTATTTGTTTTCTCTTTCATGACTTCATCATCACTTGAAACATCATCAGAGTTCATCTTCTTTTTCTTTTTCTTTTTTTTATGTCGAGGAGGGAGTTTTTTCGGAAAGGTAAACATAGGAAATATCACAAGGAGCATTGCAATGGCACAAAGGAGAAATCCACTCCACCTAATGCCAGGAGACAGGAACAGAAACAAAAGCCAAGGCATTACATGAAATAAAAACACCAAAGTGATTATAACAGGCTGTACTGGCTGGAAAGACATATTTGCAAAATATGGAACATTAACATTAGAGTAAAGGATTGGAGTGGGAGAGAGCCTTCATTGCACTAAACCCCTTAATTAGAAGATGTTTCTGTTGGCTTGTCTACTGATGAAGGTATTTATCCGGAACCCAACAAATATTATGAAATAGCGTCAGCTTTGAGTTCCATTAAATTTTCACTTTTGTTAATTATTCACTACCGAGTCCTGAGCGGTAGATACTCACTTTTATTGTGTCTTTCTTGGATAATTCCCAGTAAAGCAGTACAGTATTCCTCTGGAGAACATGAAAAAAGTTATCCATGGCATGATAAGATAAAATGTTGAGATGGATACATCAGGGCTAAATCTGTTCTGCTTTCCAGTGCCTACCTCTCACAGCTCTGATGGTCCAGTTCTCTCCCTTCCCACTGAAGAGCTCCCAAAGCCTGACCATAAACAACTGATGTGTTGCAGTTCATGCCAGAGTTTATGCTCAAAGCTTTGCAGCTCTGTTCTGTGACCACAACTTGAAATGTACCCTCACAAAGAATTCCTTCTTCTCTCCCTCTGTGTTAGAAGAACGGGATATAAACAATTCTGCAATGATCCCTTGGCTCACAGGGAATGACTTGGGACCTACCCACAGAACGGGCAATGTATGGGATGCCAGAAAAGCACCATTCACACTGTAGGCATACAGGTATCCTCCCCCTGGCCAAGAAGCTGAATGAATTTTACTACAGCAACACAAATAGGCAAAAGGGCCATACTAGAAAGTACTCTAGAGTTAACCTTCTGCAGTCAGAAGGCTGACAGTAGAGAATCAGATAACATAATTTCTCCTCTAAGTTCATCTTGCAGTAAAAGACTACAGGGACACATGGATAAACTCACACAGATTATTCCATAAAGAAGGAGGACATCAGAATTCACGCACAGACTTCTTCCCATGTACTGAAAGTGTGATTCTCACTATATACTAATCTAATTGTACTGGGTTTATATGGCAAGGGGCTGCAGGGGTGGCTTCTGTGAGAAGACACCATGAGCTGGCCCCACGTCAGACAGAGACAGCTCCAGCCGGCTCCAAAACAGGAACCGGATCTGTTGCTGACACCGTCAGCAATGCTGGTGGCACCTCTGTGGTAACTTCTTTAAGGAAGGGTAAAAAATACTGCACAGAAGCTGTGTGACGAGAGTGAGAAAGTGTGAGAGAAACAGCCCTGCAGACACCAATGTGAGAGAAGAAGGAGGTGGAGGAGGTGCTCCAGGCGCCAGAGCAGAAAGTCCCCAGCAGGCCCAGGATAAGACCATGGTAACGCAGGTCGATCCCCTGCAGCCCATGGAGGTCCACAGCAGAGCAGAGATCCAGCTGCAGCCCATGGAGAGCCCGTGCTGGAGCAGGGTCCTGGCAGGAGCTGTGGACCTGTGCAGAGAGAAGCCCACACTGGAGCAGGTTTGCTGAGAGGACCCTGTGGGGGACCCACACTGGAGCAGTCTGTTCCTGAAGGACTGCACCCCGTGGAAGGGACCTATGCTGGAGCAGCCTATGCTGGAGTACCCCATGGGTGGGACCCCACACTGAAGCAAGCGAAGAGTGTGAGGAGGAAGGAGCAGCAGAGATGAAGTGTTGCGAACTGACCGCAACCCCCACTGCCCATCCTCCTGCACCACTCAGCGGGAGGAGGTAGAAGAGTCGGGAGTGAAGCTGAGCCTTGGAGAAAGGGAGGGGTGGGCAGAAAGTGTTTGTAGTTTTGTTTGTAATTCTTACTATCCTACTCTGTTATTAATTGGCAGTAAATTACATTAATTTCCCCAAGTCAAGTCTGTTTTGCCAGTGATGGTAATTGGTGAGTGTTCTCCTTGTTCTCATCTCGACCCAGGAGCTTCTCACGATATTTTCTCCCCTTGTCCTGCTGAGGAGGGGGAGTGAGAGAGCAGCTGGGTGGGCACCCAGCAGCCAGCCAAGGTCAACCCACCACACTAATGTACACCAGTGTTTGAAAGTTTCAGTGAAGTCAATCACGTTACTGCAATATCAAACCATGACAACGAAAGAATGAAGCTCTTTGCTTTCAAATCAGTTTACAGGACAATTTTTACATTTTTTGTATACATCTTTTACACTTAAAAAAAGGAAGATACAACAGGAAGCTACTAAATATGTATTTGTTCAAACTTTAAACATTTAGAAGTATTGAGTAGACAGGATTACTTGCACAAGAAACGAAAACATTTGGCTTCCTATTTGTAATGCAAACATACTGCAGATTGCATTTTTAAATGAAGACAAATTCATATGCATATATAATAGTTTGTGTGGTAAATGCCTATGCAAAGGCAAAAACCAAACAAGCAGCCATGTGTAACACCATTTTTCTTAGAAAGATTGAGCAGGAAGCTTTTGTGAGGCAAATATAAGTGACTGAAAGTTTTGACTAGTTTTGATATTATGTAAACAGAAAATCCTCTATTCCTTCATTTTAGCTGCTAACATACATGGATTAGAAACCAGACTTTTAGGAGGACTAGTCAGCACTATCAGACAGGGAATAAATCAGTAGACTTCATTAAAATGTAGTAATATCCGTTTCAGAATCTCAAAGGTAGAAGCTGCAAAGGCACTCGTCAAAGAAATTATCTGTGGCAGTAATACACAGTAATCAGAAACCACCCACTCAGTGGGAAACAGCAAGAGAGACAGGGTCTGTGATGTAGCACAAGATGAAATTCAAATCCAAAGGGACCATTATGGCAGCATACCAAGTGCTGGAGATGTCACAAATGCAGCACTGGATGCAATTATCTGCACTGTCTACACTCCACGTCTTCCTGGAGAAATATCAAAGAATTGGAAAACTGACAAAAGACGATATCAAAAATAATAAGGACGCCTACAATAGGAAATGAGAGGTCAGAACAGGTTCTGCATTAATCATAAAGCCCTTGATTTTCTGTCTTCTAAAGTCAAAGAAAATATGCAGGAGAATGCCTCAAAGGCATCTGCACAAGCCCCAGGACCTCAAATAAAAGCATTTAAAGTTAAGGAAGGACCTGACAGCGCTGGAGGACTTCCTTTAAACTCCTTGTGTGGAATGCTGATGAAAGACTATATGGGAAGATCCAAGTATTAAAGAGATTCAGAACTAGGCAAACACTCAGAAAAGTGTCAGTAAAAGAAAATTTGATTCAAAGCACCTGACAGACCGCCAATGGCTACTCCACAGCTAATGAGATCCCTATATAGCACATTAACAGTTCTCAAAGACAACAACATGATGGATGATTTCTAACAGATATCCCTCCAGTTACCACATTTGAATAAAATGCAGTTTTAAACATTTCATGGGCTGGCATAGGCAGCTGGCCTGTTCTTTAGCCCAGAGCACCTACAGAAAACCCAGGTGTGCAAATCCCAAGAGTGCAAACCCAAGTTCTGTGAAACTCAAGGAAGAATCAGATCAGAAATAATGCTGAGAAATAACCACTTACTTTGTTTATCAGGTTCCACAAGAGATAAAACAAGTTACTTATCCTGAATATGTGCAGTATACCTCTTTGAAAGGAACAGCTGAAGCAAAAAACAGGCTTTACTGCAATTTTTGTTGCCATATATCATAGTTGCTGTACTCACTATTTTGTCTGTAATCACTACCTACTTTAATAATGGAGTTTTTTCACAGGGCCCCTGTGATACATTACGTTAGAAACCTTACAGCTATAATAAAGGAAAGATGGGAATCAAAGACACTAATTCACTTCAAAGGAGACAAGGCTGAGAAATCTCAAATGCGACTGCCCATTAACTTACCTCAACTGCACCCTACTTTTAAAAAGCATGTCAGCTGAAGCAAGTGCTAGATTACTCTTTTATTTCAAATTGTTAGATTACATAAATAAAAATAAACTTGGCTACGTGGCACTTCCCTGCAAGGAGAAAATGTCACAGTCCCAGAAAATAGATTTCAGTGGAATGAAAGTCTACACTTCCAGAGTTCTCTGCAACCATGCCATCAGTGAGTAGAGCAGCAATGGACAAAGGATGAATCCTCATACTGTGACTCTTCATTTTAGTGGGCAGATAAAGCTTCAGAAAAAGAAAAGAGTATGAGGCCCAGATGCTACGAATACCACCAAACTTTTACGAGAGGCTACCATAGTCATGAAACAGATTACCAGAGATCTGACAGCAGGGGATACTCTTTAGAAATTTAAGAGAGAAAAAATTGAGAGAGTCAAAAATGAAAAAGTAATACAAGGACCTGGAACACCCTTCAGGGAAAGCCAGTCTCTACAGATTTAATCAACATGACGGAAAAAGGAAGCTGAATGGCTTTTACTTTTCTATGCTGGCTAGAATACGACTCGCCTGCTGAGATCCTGTGACAGCTGATTTCCTGCCCTTGCTTCATATTTGCATCGCTTCTGCTTGCACCCCTGTGCAAAACTGAAATCGCCAAGATACTTTGTTCAGGTGACATTAAACATCGAAGACACATAAAATGCATTTAGCAATTTGACATAAAATCCTCCAAATGCGCAGACGCAGGTCTTTCCCTATTTTGCTTGCAAGACCTGGTACAGTAGATGTTCTCAAAGCCCGCCCACAGAAACAGTTGTAAGAGGTCACTTCTCACAACTCCTGCCATGGAGCTCAGTGGTTACAGCATTCCCATAGGATGCCAGGGATCCATTCCTGGCACTAGGCATCCATCCCTGCCACTCACTCTTTTGAAGGAGGTTAGTTAAACTTGTAATTCATGAGCAAGGACAGACATTTTTTTGTGTGATCTCTCTTACGCATTTGGCTATGATAACACTGCACATATATCCAAGCCAGCTTTAAATGAGCAGTAGTGGCCATCTATCTGCTGCGGCACAGAGCCTGGCACAAACAGCCCAAGAAGCAGCAAACTGATGTGTCCATGCCGCTTTGGCTATTTTACCTTCACTGGAGCTACTGAAGTTATAACTCACACAGGTACGCCCACATGATAAGGCAGTTATATCAGTGGTTGCATTATAGATAAAGTTAAAAGCTTAGCCCACATTCATACAGAACCACTGATTGCAATTAACAAATATATTTATGGGTGCGTTCACAATTTCTGTTGGAAAGTACTGATCAAATGCTGACTACCAGTTCTGACACGTCCTCCAAGTCACATGAAACGTAAGAGTTTTACAAAGAATGTATGATATTTTCATTTGATTTAGTATCTTTTATTCAAGAACAGTCAAAGCACATTTTTGACACTACAGCACATTCACAGGACAAATCTCTTCTGTGAGATGTCAGGATATACATAAAAGCACACAGTCATTAACCCCAAGGTCACAGGTCAGCTGAGCACTCAGGTTTGCCTTTCTCTTGCTGAAAATTCGGCTAGACAGTCCTGTGCTGCAATGCTCTTGGACTAAGTAAGACAAAGCAGGAATATATCTTCAAAGGTTTAAGAACACTCAAAAGAGAGAATTTTTCACATCAAACTGGCAGGAGAGATCACTGCAGGATAGATAGAAATGGATATGGTCTGTCCGCAATGGCACACTGACAAACACTAATCTAGTGCACAAGAACTGACACTGCACCCTACACCTACAAAGCAGACGTCTCCTCCTGGGATAATGAACTTAAGTCTTTTCTTGGCTTGCGTGAAAACTTCAAGGCAGATTTATGCATTATCAGAGAAAAGACAGTTAAAGCCTCCTCAAGACCTGCTTCCTCAGAGAGACATCAAGGAGGGCACATCTCAACAGCTGTCTGAAGACATCAATTATGGATGCTACATCTCAGCGCTGCTGGAAATCCTACTATTTACCGGAGAACAATGTGATGGTTTATACCATCTGCTGCCTAAACACAACCCAGCACCCCGAGAAACAAGATTGGAAAGGCCATGTTCTGACCCCATCCTATCTCCTTCTCGTGGACCACGGTAAATGAAGTCTACCGTTTCTCATCTGGGCAGCAGAGCTCAGCATTTCTTGCTGCCTGCTCAGGAAAACCAAAGAAGGGATTAATCCACCTTCCAGTAAGAAGGGCTCGGCCCTGGGCAGCAGTGATCCCCAATGGCCTCCTGCAATACCGATACCCCACCCTGCCATCCCTGTGTCGAGCGCTGTTAGTCAGCGCCCACAGTGGTCAGAGACAGTCCTGGAGCAGCCAAAAGTAGGAGGCTTTCCATGCAAAGTGCCCATGTGCTTCTGCAGCAAACACCTCCTCTCTGTCAGAGGCTAGAGTGCAGCAATCAACAGACACCTCCTCTTCCTTGGCCTCCTTCTCCAACCTTAAACAAGCCCTCAAGGCTTCCCAACCTGTCTCAAGTCCCTACCAGCAATTTAGAGAGTAGTTTCAAAAAATGCTTGATCCTTACCAGTTTCCAATGAATCGGGGATCACTCTGGTCAATATAAACAGTTGTCCTAGGATCAACGTAGAAACCAATAAGGAGTCCTCCTAGCAAGTATCCAGCTGCAGGACCGAGTGCTCCCATTACATACATGATGGCTGAGGAAATACAAGGTCAGAGTTGTACAAGAAAAAAACGAATGTTTCATTAGTTATTTACCTGTAAAAGCCAAAAGTAAAAGATGCTTCTTAAAGCAGGGAGTTTTGTGCCCTAAAACCTTCAGAGCCCTTTTTTGCAAACTTCAAAGGCAGGAACCTGACCATAAGTAACATATTGATAAAAAAATTACTCCTTTCTGTAGGTTTTCAGTCAAATTATGGATGGAAGTACATACTACTTTGGTATTTTGGATGGAAAGCATACTTGACTTTAAGTATATTTTTCATATTTGATAACATTTCCTTTGAACAAAAACAAAATTTAGTACATAAATAGAAAAAATATAATTAATGATAAGCAAGCAGAAAAGCAAAGCAAAAAATTGTGTAAGACACCAAAGAACAAAGTGCAACATTTCAACTTAGTTATCATCAGACAAATACTGGGTTTAAAAGAACAATTAAAGTTAAGAAATCAAATATTCCTATGTCAGAGATTGACAGAATTATGTTTTTATCTGTGTAGCGATGGATTTGCCCATTTTACATACTGATACCAGCAGACCATATGTACCATATTTCCTGCAAGACTCCTGCCTTATTCAGAACACTCGATCTTTTAAATTTAAAATCTTGATTCAAAGAGATTTCCTAATTTAAAAAGCAACTTAAATGAAAATAAGTTTCGCGTGTGCAACCATACAGACACACATTTTACAACATCATCATGGTCTGAACGTTGGATGACAGCAAAATCCTTATCACTTGGAATAACAAAGTAGGAGATACCAATAGAAAGCTCCTATCTTCTTTGTCTTCTCCAAGACACTTTTCAGAGTGCAGTCTCCAGTCCTGGTCCTTCAGCCATCTACACCACGGCATGTGTGAGAAAACATCGCAGCTCCCCTGGCTTGCGTGCCAGTGCTGTCGAGAGCAAGGGAGAGACAGAAGCAAGGAAAGACTACATCTTAGCATGGGGCCAGAACGCAAGTGGACTTAGGACCCAGGAAACCTTCCTGCATCTCCCAGTAGAAGCATACTTGTGACATCAGCAGGAGCAGACAAAAATGCCTGGTCTGTTTGCTGACAAGAACTGAGAGCTCTCAGGAATCCCACTCTCATTTCCAGGTTCTGAAAGGTGGATAATTTAAAGGCTGTCATTTGCCTTGCCCTTAAGTCTTGCCAATGCCACGCCTTTCCTTCTCTACTTCTGCAAATCCAGAATCAATTTATGAACTCAGCCAAGGGCAGTTATTACAATCTGAAATTCAGACACCTTTTATAAGATGCATATGATCTTGACCACGACATCAAGACCATAGCTATCTTCCAAAGACTGTTCTCTTGTAAGGGACTGGCTGTATCAGCTGAATGTTCACAAGTCCATGGGGCCTGGTGGGATTCATCCCAGAGTACTGAAGGAGCTAGCGGATGTTACGGCAGGACCCCTCTCTATCATCTACCAAAGGTCTTGGGAGTCTGGGGAGGTCCCTGCTGACTGGAAGTCAGCCAATGTTCTTCCAATCTACAAAAAGAGCATGAGGAGAGACCCAGAAAGCTACAGACCCGTTAGTCTAACCTGAGTTCCTGGAAAAATTATAGAGAAGATTATACTGAGTACTACGAAAGGCATTTAATGAATGATGCAATCATCACGTACAGTTAGCATGGGTTCATAAAAGGAAAGTCCCGTTTCTCTAATTTGATATCCTTCTATGATAAGGTCTCCCGCATAGTGGATGAAGGGAAGGCAGTGGATGTGGTTTTTCTGGATTTTAGTCAGGCTTTTGATACTGTTCCTCACAGCACCCTTCTCGACAAGTTGTCCAATTATGGGATAAGCAGGTCCACAGTGCACTGGGCGAAGAGCTGGCTGAAGCACAAAGCTCCAGGAGTTGTAGTGAACGGGACTACATCTGGCCAGCGACGGGTCACCAGCAGTGTTCCTCAGGGTTCAAGTCTGGGGCCAGTTCTGTTCAACAGATTTATCAACGATCTGGATGCAGGAGTTAAATGCACCATTAGCAAAATTGCTGATGATACCCAACTGGGAGGTGCTTATGACTCTCTTGAGGGACAAGATGCCTTGCAGAGGGATCTAGGTAGATTGGAGCATTGGGCAGTGATTAATGGGATGAAATTTAACAAGTTCAAATGCCGGATTCTACACTTAAGACAGAGTGATGCTGGGCACAAGTATAAATGGGGAGAGGAGTGCCTGGAGGGCAGCCCTGCAGAAAGGGATCTGGGGGTGCTGGCCGACAGCAGGCTCAGTAGGAGTCAGCAGCAAGTCCTGGCAGCCAAGAGGGCAAACCCCACCCTGGGGCGCATCAAACACAGCATGACCAGCTGGTGACAAGAGGTGGTTATCCCGCTGTATTCAGCGTTGGTGCGGCCTCACCTGGAGTACTGTGTGCAGTTCTGGGCCCCACAGTTTAACAAGGATGTGAAGGTCCTTGAACGTGTCCAGAGGAGGGCAACAAAGCTGGTGAAAGGGCTGGAAGGCATGTCCTATGAGGACTGGCTAAGGACTGGGTGTCTCTATTTTGGAGAAAAGGAGGCTGAGCGGTGACCTCATTGCTCTCCACAGCACCCTGAGGAGGGGAGGTGGAGAGGGAGGTGCTGGTCTCTTTTCCCTGGGATCCAGTGATATAACGTATGGGAATGGTTCAAAGCAGTGTCAGGGGAGATTTAGACTGCACATTAGGCAGCATTTCTTCACCAAGAGGGTAGTCAAATTCCGGAAGAGGTTTCTTAGAGATAGTGGTCGATGCCCCAAGCCTGTCAGTGTTTAAGAGACATTTGGCCAATGCCCTTAACGACATGCTTTAACTTCTTGTCAGCCCTGAAGGGGTCAGGCAGTTAGATGAGATGAACAAGATGACTGTTGTAGGTCCCTTCCAACTGAAAAAGTCTAATCAGTTCTGTTCTATTCTATTCTATTCTATTCTATTCTGTTCTGTTCTGTTCTGTTCTGTTCTGTTCTGTTGTATTCTGTTCTCCTACTCCATCTCTTTCCTTGTTTAATGCATCCTGAAGTAATCCCTTGTAAGATCCTTCTGCCCTCCTTCCCATACTGTCTGGCTGTAAGCACAAAAGACAAGACGGGTGGTAAGGGACAGTCTCTGCTGTCCACTCACACGTCTGGTACCACTGAAATCCAAGCTCCAGCAGCACACCACCACTTGCTCAGCTGCTGCAGATCCATTATGTAGCACATAAAAAAACAACTGACTATCTAATTCTCTGAAAATGTCATCTTTGCTGCAAAATCTCTATCTCCACATGGTTTCTGCGGACCAGTCACTCCACGGCAGTACGCAGACTTCATCCTTTTTGGTCCTATCCTCAATCAGACTTGCTGAGTCCTAGACTGCAGCAGCTGAGGAAGCGTAACTGAGTTGTCAGAGCAGTAAATTATATCTCACAGACAAAATAAGCAAAAAGAAATCACTAAATCTGCCTGATTAAACCAAAATAACTTGCACATTATCATCTCATGTTTTGAAATAAGAGAAAGAAGAGAAAGAACATTCTTATGAGTAAAAAGTGTCTGCAAAGAGCTATACTGCAGGGGAAAAAAATCACAGAAGCTACCACAAAAGGTAAACTGCCTACAGTAAAAAACTATTCCAGACTACATTTGATTAAACAGATTTATCACTTTTAAGTTACTCTTTCTTAAACACATTTTCAGTTTTTATGAAACTGCAATTTCAAATGATTAGATTTTGCTGAAGTCCTTTCTGCATAATGGTTTCCAGGACAGTGTTCACTATTTAAATTTATTCCAGCCATGTTACCTTCTGGATTGATTGTAAACAATTCTTTGTATGCCTAAAATGCTCCATCAGACATTGTAACACTGCTCCTTAGCACTAACTGGTTAGATAAATCCCACAGTAACTGTTCTTTGCAAAAGCCACATCATCAAGAGGGGAAAAAACCCTCCATCCACTGTAATAAATTTTGATCTATAAAAGTTTGCTTGAAAAATTGATTCAAACAACAACAGCAAACTCAGATCTCTAAAAAGTTTACAGAGGAAACACAAAGGGAGTAAAAGAGTGACCTAACCCATTCATTTCAGTATTCAGAAAAAATACTTATGCTGCATTTATTCAGCTTCATTTCCACCACTGAAACGGGCAAAATGCAGCAACTGCTCAGGCTTAGAAGCACTACCCAGACAGTGTATTTTGTAGCCTGGTAACTTCAGAGGGTTTTCCTCATAAGCAGAAATTCTGAACAGTAAAGATAAAAATAGCAGTGTACACTGTGCTCCATTAGAGAAGGGAATGCTGCTGAAATTTCAAAAGTATTTTAAAATTACTATATGCTGTTCAGGCTTCAAGATTTTGTTCAATATAACTTGCAGTCAACATGTAACTTTCTGGATCTTTCAGAAAACAGAGAGTGCCCACGTGCCTGGTCCAGGGCAGGAGGAAATCTGTGAGCACACGAGTTCCACCATTGCCTTTTTTTGCAGCATCTTTCTCCGCACCTAGTAATGGCCGCTACCAGAAACTGGACACCAAGCACAATAAACTGATTTGGACTTCTAAATAAGACTAAAGATAGAGCACAACAAATAAAAAAAGTTGATATTTCAAACTGAAGTACTTGAAAAAATCTGCCCCAAACCTCCAAACCTTGCTGTAGGCATGAACAAAGAGCCATCTCCAAGAGTCACCCTGGTAGGTCCTGGACCCTTGAAATTCTGGTCACAGCCCTCACAGCTATGTACCAATGTCCAGGAATAAAGTGGTTCCTGACTCCCAAACAGGCCGCCAAGAAACTGGAAACAGATTCAGTCAGGACATCATCAAAACTGAATCCACTTCACAAATAAAAAATTCTGTGAAGAACTATTCCATAACTTTTTCCACTCAGGTCACTAGAAGGTCTCCAGCTTCTGGATGAAAAAGGTTCTGTAACATGTAGATGATGTAGGAGCACCTCCCTTTCAGTCTCCAACCTGGCCTTTCAGCTAGCTCTTTTTGGTCCTCCCTCGCTGGGCCATGATCTGGGATCTTGATCTAGGGAGTTGCACTGATTCCACAGCTGAGAAGTTTCAACAACAGAAATAAACAGTTTTATCAGTGGACATGCTGTTGTACTGTGATGCAGAGGCAGGCCATACGGTATCCAGAAGATTTTTTAAACTGCACTTCAAAAAATCCAGGATTTGTCTTTTAACCTCCTAGCCATAACCTTGAGTAATGCTTAGATTTGCAAGTTGCCTTCAAATTTCTTATGTCATAAAAAACTATGCTAAAAAATAGCAGTAATATCTCCTTTCCCATGATAAAATAGAGATGACATACACTGTATGAGTTATAGCTCTGCTCCAAACAATAAATCATCTTCAAAAGACCAAATGAGGAAACTATTGTTACTATAGTCATATAGGCTACAACATTCATCTGATTCTCTTCTGATTGGTTTTCATCGATATGAAAAATTGTACCTCTCAGAGTTACTGCATTAGCCACGTGTGTTCAGTCTTGGCAAGTACGCTTCTCTGGAAATGTGGGTCTCTCTAGGAAAAAGCATCTGCAAGTCACCCACTCTTGGCTGAATTAAAGCCATCTGAGAACTACTAATGACATTCAGCACTGCCAGCTCAGACTGGACCTCTGGGTGCACCTTCTCTCCCGTGACGAGGAACAGCCTTTCCCAGCCCTCCCAAACCTGGTCTTTCAGATCGTAGTTCTACCTCTGACGTAGACTGTAGAGAAGTTAAAATATCCTGGTTCAGACACAGTTAGTGCCCATTTGCCCCCATGACATCCAGCCATGGTTATTTTAATTCCTTTGAAGTTTTGTACCTGAGGAGCTTCTCTGGCTCACTGAGCACACCCTCAGCATTGCCTAATGTTATCTCAGGCACGCCACCACAATAGCAAGGCTGTCTAGTTTCGAAACTGCAGCTGGCTATGGCTAGCCAGGCTTAGCCACAAACATCCATCACAATGAAGATGTTGGATGGGGAGAGAGAAAGGGAGTCAAAGAAACAGTTCTTGAATTACACATGGAATATACCTACCAAAGTGAAACATCATTAAGCAATGTCATCATTCTCCACTGAAAAGTTTATCCTGGGACATCTTGCAATGAATGCTGCAATTGTGACAACATTTGACAAAATTATAATATTGTCTATTCCTTCTATTCATAGGAGATTCTTCTTCAACAGAAGAAAGCTTTACATAGGGCCTATTGCAGCAAACTCTCTATGACTACAATAAAATGGACTGAATCCTCTATGGGTCTGAAAATCCCTGTGTTCACATAACATGCATGAAATAACTATGTTGCCAAAGATTTTTTTTTTTAAATCTATCCACACTATAAACATATACTGAGACAGAGATCATAAAAATACTTCGAACGTCCTTTTTCTCCTCTAATCACACCAAATGACAACTTCAACACGTTTCGCATATGGGAATATGTAACATATGTCCCTATGGTATCCTCAAATGCATACAGTGTTAACCCTCCGACTGTGCCTTTTTATATTAGTAATGCTAGCATTAATTAAAAGTCGCAAGCATCATATTGTGCCCAGATGAACAGAGACACACATTAGTAGGCTACAACAGGCTATCTGGCTTCTCGGTTCTGAAAAATCCACTTTAGCTTAAAAAGCAAAAACAAAGGCATACATTGCTCAGTCTCTCTCATCTCCTCTATGTGCACACACATGTCACCACACAGAGTTTATCACTAGATGAGGAGGAACACTCCTGAAAGACCCCATTGTTGAAATCTTGGCAGCGTGTCACCGTAGTACAACTGTTCATTTCATACATGTGTAAGGCAAGCAGAATTTGACCTTTATTCTATTTTCAATGAAAGTTTAGAATTTGCAAAATTCTGCAAGAGCTACAGAGTGCATTCTGGAGGTTTTATATATATATATATATGTATATATATATGCACACACATATACACACACACATATATACACACACATATACATATATATATATGCACACATGTTTTTTCCTGTCAGAATAATATGGCAATTTCAGTAGATTTTGCAGGATACTTTTTAGTGACATAGAAGTATACTCCTTTTATATCTGTAGATTTCAAATTTTTACCCCAAAAACTCAACCATCATTAGCATGAGGTTATTGATTGGGAAACAGAGATACAAAAGATAAAATTCATCCTTCATAGTTATGGAACAGAGTGAGAAGTCCAGTATAATTTACTTCATCAAAGCAATAACACAGTGTCCTACCTGCTGAATAATACGCATCCTGAAAGAACAGCACAAGGGAGAAAAACAAACAAAAAAAAAGGAAAACATTCATATGAATTTACAAGAAAAGCCCCTTGTTTATACATTACCTGCTTACAATCTGAGGAGTGAGCTTTAACAGAAATGGCAAGATGAATTTTATATAATCCTGACTGTTTCTATATGTGTCAGGAAATTTAGAGGGCTACAGAAAAAAAAAAGATAGTCATGGGGTTAGCAGCTGGGATTCTGCAACCAAAAGAAGCATCACCATGCTATTGCACCATTGCATCCTCTGTAGTCCTACCGGCAGCACATGTCCTTGGAAAGCTGAGCTACGCTGTCACTGGAGAATAAGCAGCAGGATATTTCTCTAGGGTATACAGCAGGTTTTAACTTCCCCACTGAACAAAGCTGACAGGTTTCAACAGGGAACACGTCTCAGCTCTCCCCTGTTCTTCTCATGTTCCAGCACTGTGATGGGGTAGCAAGGAACAAGCATAAAGTCCCAAGCATTGGTCCCATTCATAAAGTCATATTTACTTCATCCTGTCTAAATTCACCCACACAGAAGCTACCCCAAAAAACATAAGGTTTAACCACTCTTGTGAGCCTGAGGACACAAAACTGAGAGGAGTTGTGAGCAGAAGCCAGGCAGACTTCTCAAAAGCTTTTAAGTCAGGAAATCCATTCACTTCCTTCTTTTCTTCATGAACACATAACCAAGCCTATCTATACATGCTTTAGGATTTTTTCTTTAATGTGACTGTTTGCTCAGGAAAAAAAAATGCTTTGAGCATTACTGCAGTTCAGATAACAATGTACAGTTCAAATCTTTAAACCATTTCCTTTCAAAATGTATTAGCGTTACCACAACTTTAAAAGTCTCTCAGATCCAGTGCTCCACTCAAAATATTAAATAGAGCAACAAAACTACCCCAGCAGCCTCCCTTGATCTTTGTATAGAATATATTTGTCATTGTTTTCACAGGCAGATTCTACAGATCCAGGAGACAAATTTACAGAGAAGCATAAACAAAGCATAATTCTACTTGCCTGTCACACAAACTGAAATGAATGGTCCAGCTTACCACTCCATTAAAAAATGTTGAAAGTTAAATTAAATACTAGTACGTCCAGTGCTAGATGAAAAGCATTGCATTTTTACTTTTCTCTTACAGATTTATTACTAAGATACCATTTGTATCAAAACAGGTATAATTTCCTGGCTTAAACAGCTAGGCTGCTTTATGCTTTGTATTCTCCACTTGTGGTCATATTCTAAAACATTACAATAATTTTCACAGGATCAAATTCTAACATCATGAACAAACAGGAAAATAAGCCCAAACAAAACAAGCTAAAATAGGCTGCCTGTCCCAAAGCGTACATCTCATATACACTGTCACTGCAATGCTGCTCCAAGTCACTTGCTATGCTGTGGAGCCACAGTGCCTACAAAGAAATCAATTTTAAATCAAAATTTCACAGACTAAGCACATGTTTAGGTTACACTATCAACAGGTGCATGCATCCAATCCAAAATCCAAAAACACTGAAAATACCAAAGAAGAAAGGCTTTCACTTGTACCATGTTATTTCAGCCTTAGAGATAGTCGGCTTAAGAAAAGATTGCCCCAAGAAAAACTACTCCAGTGCTTAAAATGGAGTCTTTGTTTCTTTATTCCTAAAACCTGAGAACTGTGGAAGTAGAAATCCAACGTGCGATCAGAGACCGTCCCATTCTTTAGAGACAACTGTTTCCTTTGGTAACACAAATACTGCTTCTTTTTTTTCTTCAAAATCTGTCTTTTCTCTCTTTATATTCACCTATAAATAAACACTTGCTGATAATATTACCAAGCAAGACTTGTGGTTAGGAAGTAAATATGAAAAAGACACGCCGGCTGTAAGAGTTTAGTGGAAACAGCTGAAATTTCTGAGCGTAGTTTCCATATCAGTGTGGTTAACTGAATTTAGACACCATGTATGAGGAAATTCTTATATCAGATAATTAAGCAAATCAGGCTTTATCAGCTTTACCTGTTCTTAAACCAATCTGAAGGCAAGAACCTTCTGGGGACAGCATTCCAAAAGCACACACAGCTATCTCTGACTCAAAGCATATGCTAAGTCCCCCCTGATACAAATCATTTGCATGACCAAAGAGAAGCTTGTCTATACTTGCATGATCAGAATACAAACTGAAAACAAAGATGCTCTGACATTCTTTCCATGGACTACAAGGCATTGGTCCCATGCAGAAATGTTTTTTTTAAAAAACAGAATTGTCAACAACTGCTTAAATGCATGGATAAAAGAACAATCAAACTGTCTTTACTAAACCTCTAAGGTGTTTTTACACACATGGAATTTTGATTTGGAAATGTGCTGCTATTGAAATCTAGCTCTCAGACAGATGCATACACTGCTTCTGCTGAACACAGTGAGAATGTCCAAAGATGCACCAAAAGGCAAAACTTTGCTCTTGGCTGCTACTTTCTGGAAATCAATTCTCAAAAAAGCTCCACATCTTACCTTCAAGTGTTTCAAGTCTCTCTCCATACATTGCACTATATACATAAGACAACTTCATGTATCCTAAGACAGTCTGTGAGTTTCCAGACTCTTAACTTTTCAAAAGAGCATGTTTCTTAAAGATGTTTTCTTATGTGAATACCCTTAAATAATGGTACTAGGCAGAGACATTGACCCTTCACGTAAATACCTATTCAATGACTCCCCAGTCCCTTCTGAATTCTTGATCTGTCAGCATCCCAAAGTTATCTTCAATGCAGAAAATTATCTCCTGTATATAATCACTAACCTAAATCCTGAACAAACTACCATTCCAAATTATTTTAAAAGCCTTAACATCCAAAATCAAAGAAATAACTTGTTAAAGAATTTTATTGCCTTATTTGCCATTCATTCAAACAACGAAGGCTAAATACACGGTAGTGAATTAATCACTCGCACTAGTATGATCCTTCAAGTTAGTGGGGCTATTCTCACGAGGCAGGCAGGATTTGGCACTTCTGCACTACTACTAAGTGATGTTCCTAATAAGAGGACATTGAAGATGTTGGCTGTCTTTAACAGATACTGGAGCAGCCTTTTGACTTATAATCATTCTTTCCATTAAGTCATGTCAGATGGGAATATCTCATCTCTGCCTTCTAATTGCTTGGCTTTGTTTTTTTTTAATGGTTTGGCAGTTGAGGCTACACATACACATTTAATTTTCATTAGGGACTATTCCCAGGCACATGCTTAAGGACTCTGTTGACCTCAACTTCTTAAAAGTAATTTTGTTTCTTCAGTATTACTCCTAACTAAAGTGGAGTAAGACTGGGTTGTTTATTTGCATCTCATCTCCTTTTCTTTAGGTTATCATAACTGAAAAATATCAAACTGTGAAAACTGAAATTTGGCCTGGAAGCAGAACTCAGCAGGTAGATCACTAATAATCAAATCTAAGAAAGAGACTAAAGTATTTTTAAATTCTGTGATTTTAAAATTGCAGTGAAAAAGCTCATGTCCATGCCTACAAGACCAGCAGAACCTAGCCCAGAAGAGCACTGGGGAATACTTCTACCTGTCCTAGTTTTATATCATGTTCGCACACGTAACAGCATAAGCAGACCGGAATATATCATTCAGATCCTCTCGTTTCTTTGAGCTGGGAGAATGCACCCACTCCCAGAGGTAAAGCATGGAAGAGCCTTATGAGATTTACCAGGCACAGGACCAGATTTTAGAGTATGCCGTCAAAAGAACCACGAAAAATTACCAATTCCTTAGCAAAATCTATGTACATTAAATATCTAATATCTATGGCTCTGGGCTTTAATGGTTATTGTGCACAAACCAGGTAACTGCACACAGAAATATCTGGTTTTCATAGGCAGGTTTGACACTGGTTTTGCATACTTCATCATTACTCAAAACCTATCCCTTTGTCCCTAGGAAAGAAAACGTGAGGAAGAAATGGAGACACACCAAACATCTACTGAAAGGGAAGTTTAGGTGGTGATAGGCAATGAATGTCTATATATATTCACTTTCCCTTCATCCCACCAGCAAGACAGCAGAACAAAGAAGTAAAGGGGGAAACTATTTCAATCATTTTCTCTCAGAATTAATTTCCTTTCAAAAATTGCTTTCTGCCTAGGAGGCACAGGTTAATTATTGAAAATGTTGGTGACCGCTTTTCCCTTGACTACCTCTCGCTAACAGATTGCAATGAATGGCAAGCCAAATAGCATTTCTTCTTGTTTTCTTTGTAAATTGCACTTACATTTTCATCTTTCAACCGAAACAACACAAATTACAGTTCATTACTCATATTTGACTGAAAATCTGCCTGTAAGCAAAAACACATTATTCCAGTATTTTGCAGATGACCCTGTTAGTTTTACCAACATTTATTGTGTTGCTGAAGAAGTTCTTTTTCTACATTCAAAAGGGATGAATGCTGCAATAGCCTGAATAAAAAAAAAATATTAAATAACGACTGGTAAATTGAAATGCAGAGCCATTATACCCATATTTGAAACCATATTGAAAATATTATTACAGGTCAAAGAGTCTCAGAAATGTTTCCAACCATGTGTAACACTTATAAATAGCAGAGGCTATTTATTTTGCCTATAGGACAACAACAGTATTTTATAAAAACCTCCAAAGTCTTTAATCTCATAAGAACAAACATTGTCTGGGCATTTTCAGAAAACTGGAATTAGGGCTACAAGGATGATGAGGGGACTAGAACATCTCCCCTACGAGGAGAGGCTGAGGGAGCTGGGCTTGTTCAGCCTGAAGAAGAGAAGGCTGCGAGGGGACCTAATAAATGCTTATAAATATCTGAAGGGTGGGTGTCAGGAGCATGGGGCTAAGCTCTTTTC
>Ga0065711_1003758_pt1 | contig 34555 bp, 24 predicted proteins | sample Hoacrofraction12_FD_59098 | JGI IMG/M metagenome (GOLD analysis project Ga0065711, IMG submission 59098) | Hoatzin crop microbial communities from Cojedes, Venezuela - Epithelial fraction 12 v2 (version 2) | ecosystem: Host-associated > Birds > Digestive system > Esophagus > Crop | place... | reverse complement strand
GAGCAGCACGGCCGCAGCAGCGCGCTGATCGCGGTAAGGGCCCGCCCGGGGGCTGTGCGGGGCGGCGGGGGGGCCGGGGTCGGCTCTGGTCGCGCCGTGCGGCTGCTCGGGGCCGTTGCGTTTCCTCTCCCGGCGGCGTTGCGCGTACAAACCGCTGCCTGCGGAGGTGGGAGCGGGGGGCGGCCCTCGCTGATGCCCGCAGCCCTGCGGGGGAGCCTGCTGCGGGGCGCAGAAGCTGTCAGGGGAGCGTTGATGCTGCGGCGGCTTTGGGGTTTTTGTTTGTTCGCTTGTTTATGTCTTTTAAGCTGTCAGGGTTTAGTGGAGTCGCTTGACAAGGATGGGCTTATTACCGCGGGGGAATTGTTAAGGCAAATAATGCGTGTATTAATTCTGGTACATATTGGAAAGAGTTTCAGTGCAAAGGCAGCTGCTTATTTGCCACTCACTCTAGTGGGTGTGAACACTAATTAGAATCCCACTCCACCCATTAAAAACTGGCTTAACTCTGAATGTTTCTCTGGCTTCTCTGACATTTCTGGTTGTCGGGATATATTCACAGAGCCCAGTTTGTATATCAAGATAGCCATTGCTTAACTGATTCTGAGCCCTTTAAATATACTGCTGCATACTGATGTGTTAGTAGGATGACCTCTTAAAGATTGCCTGGCTTAATACCTTTCTTAAAACCAGGTGTTTCTAGATGGTGGCCTGCATGAAAATGGTGCAGTACTGTTCTGGCTGTCTTCAAAAGGGGATACTGGATTAACCTAGGACATTTTCAGGTTATTATGTAGATCAAATCATATTTTTAAGATGACCTGTGTGTTTGATCAGATTAGAACGGAAGCAGGATGTGTTTCTCTGCTGTCTTGGACCTCATTTGGTTACAGTTTCCAAAGCACTATCAGGATAGAGCTTACTGTGTGCTTGGGTATGACTGGACGTGATGCGAAATATTGAAACACGGGGCGCATCGATGTCCTCTTTAATGTAGCTAGTGCTAGGCAGCATGTGTGCAGTGTGTAGTATTTGCAAGATGAACTGAAAATGTTGCTCAGCTAGATTGTTTCTGTTCTTGCTAATATACATGTGAGAATCTAGGACACGCTGACTTTTCTGAAGACTTAAGACGCTTGTGACACAGTTAGAGCACTTCAGATGGTTGTTAACGAAGAGTACTTGAGGAAGCCTTGTGCGTTCCTGACAGTGGTTCTGTAGAACTTTCCGGGTAGCAGTTGTTTAGTAGACTGATCTTGAATGTAAACTTGTGTAAGAACAAAAATAACTCAAACTCGTATTTTATTATCTAAAGACTTTGTGGGATTTCTGTTGACGTCCTGTCTGGGCTCTAAGGCTTTTTGCATGTGGGGCTCTATCCATTAATAATGCGTATTTTTGTTACACACAGAGCTCTTTAGCATGTCAAATCCTATTGCTTAAAGTGCCACCATGTGTCTTCATATTGACCTTCTAAAAGAAAGATGTCTGTAATTCATCGGTGTTGTTTCTTTTCAATTGCTTTGGATGTGGATTTGATCTAATTAGCGTCCATTATGAGGACTCTCAACAGCAGTGAGGTTCTGAAATGCACTGCACGTCTGGGGAAGCCCTTCTTGTACAGGAAGCTGCTGCCAGTGGCCAATTTACACAACAGAAGAGGGTTTTAGTGTGTGAATGACTCTTCCTCGTGCTGGCCTGCTGTTTTCCTTCCTAGGATACATGACTGTAAGCTTAATTGCAGCTACTGATTCATCACCTCGTTACTAGGGTATAGAGTTGGTTTGCTTAGTAATTCAAGTTTTGAAAAACAATGACAAGAAACCTCCGCTGCTAATTTCATTGCTTCAGTGTAGAAGGTGCCTCTCTAGGTTGGTGTTTTACCTCTGGCAATAATGTAGCTGTTATCGAGACCAAGCGTGTGCTTTGTATGGGAAGGATGTGGGTTTGGTTTACAATATTCAATAAAGTTTTGATGAGCACCAAAATTACCTTGTTTTAAAATATCCTGGACACATTCCTGTCAAATGAATGTTGCGGGATCGGTGAAACGTGCATTATGTCAGCTATCACTGCTGTTACGATCCAGAGTTTTCCATGAAGCTGCATATGAATCTTCTCTTGGAAAATGGTGCTTTGTGTTGAAAGTTGATGAAGCATTTATTCTGATCCTTGAAAGAGAAAGCAGCTCATGTAAATGCAAAGAGTTTGTGATCTAGCATCTGAGGGCCCGTAGTAGAAGGCCGTGAAGCTGCACTGCCACAAGCGCGGACAATGTGTGTGCTCGCCGATGCTGCACTTCAGAGCATCTTCTGCAAATTCAGAGTAGTCATGGGGAACAGGATAGCACTGCCACTTCCTGCTTCATGTCCTGTATGATTTTTCATGTGGCCAAAACCGGGTGTATTTCTCTTCCGTTAGTCTTTTCTCTGTTTGAGATCCTGAAGCTGGATGGATCTTGTTTGCAAGCAGAAGTAAGGGGATGATTCGTCTTTTGTTTTCTTACTAAGCAGCGCTAAAATGTGAGCCACAGAAACCAAGAGAATGCAGTATTGATACAGAAATACCTTAGATGATTTGTATACCATATAGGCCTGTCCTTTATTTGAGGAAAAAGATGAAAAAACATACTTGCTTCCTATTTTTTAAAATTTTGAGAGCATTACGTAATGGGGAATTAAAATGTTGAAATTTGCTTCATATTTGCTTCATAAACGTTCTAAACAACGTTTAAGATGACGTTAACATCTAAACAATGTTTAAGATGACGTTATTAAGACTATGTTCAAAGTAGAAGTTGCTCAGCGTTTGGATGATGTATTGCCCTTTGTGTTAATCTTATATTTTTGAGAATCGGCGAAGTTGGGACGAGAGAATTTGTCCCCTAGTGTGTTTTTGCCTCTTTGCCAGATTCTGATCTGAGAAAGTTCTTTCTAGTATGCTGTTTAAATTCGCTGCAGTGGAAAGGTTGGCTGCCTTGTCTTTCTCGGATAGACTGTAACATAGTGCGTCCAACGAGCTGAACAGAAGGCGTTCTCTTGATTTGCTTGAATGAGAATGGCGAGATCTGGATTTTCATCTCCTCTCCTTGCGTTATGATGTGGTCTCTTGGACAGAGACCTGCTCCCTGTTTCTTACTGTTTTTTTTTCCCCACCTGGGAGCAGTTGTTGTGTAGATGGCTTGCGTTGTCTAGGACTGCCACAAACCCACAAACAGTATTTCTGGAATGGGCAGAGGAGGTCTAGTCGGTGGCCTGTCTTGGGAATGCTTGCTGTTAAAGCTGAAGAGCAGACCAGCATTTATTTGGGAGTGATAGAAGTTTTTACTTTAATAATAGGCAAGTTCTAATTTAAGCAAAGGCACCAAGTGAAAAGTTTAAAAAGAAATTTACATGTAAGGAGAGCAATGCAATGTTTCTTGGTGGAAAAACATGAAAGTAATAAATTAAAGGGAGTAGATTGCCTGGGTTGTACTGACAAGCATTAATAGCATTCCACTAACGAAGCTCAGGCTGGTACACTAGCAATTCAGAAGCCCTCATTTTTGTGTAAGTTGTGGTATAGGGGTGTTAAATTGTGAAATTATGTTTCACCGCAAAAATAGCAAATTATTTCCACATTATTTATACACAACTATAGTGCAGTGTAGTCTTGCCACCATTGTTTGTTTTTGCTGACAAGTCTGATAGTTTGTTGCCCAACAACTCGGACAGGTTTTTCTTTCCCTCCGTTTAATTCTATGTGAAGTATTGTTGTCTGTTTGAAACATTTCCCGTACTAGATTAGTTAGATATGCGGTGATGATTCCGAAATTGTAAGGATCTGGGAGTGACTGTTCTGCTGCTGCTGTTGAAGTTCAGGCGAGGTGGAGGAGCCGGCGCTGCAGCTGAAGACACAACAGTTTTTTTTGATTCAGCAGAACAATTCCTGTAGCAGAAGCTGCCCCTTGTGACTAATGCAGGCTTGGGATATTTATAGACCTGCATATCCACAGCCCTTCTTCACTCCAGCAGGCAGTCACCCAAATACAAAAGCCTTCTGGAATTAAAGTAAAAGTCAAAATTGAAACTAGTCCAGCAGTTTGGTTCTGACAACACAGCGGAATGCAGGAACGCGTTGGGTAATAAAACACTTTCCTTGCAGGGGGAACACAACTTTGGAAGCTGTGGGTAGGTGCACAGTAAGCGGGGAGTTCCTACTATGTCGTGTAGTCAGAATGTTAGGTTTACCATACCAAATTCATTCTCTCCAGTTTCTGATACTTGGGTTGTTGTTTCAGCTTAAGAGGTTGTCATCTTTGTTGCTCCTGTCCTTGGCCAGGCGGGAGAGGAGAACCTGTGTCTGCAGAGGACCTGCTGTGAGCTCTGGTTCATGGGAGCTTATCTGTGCTGCAATACTACTGCTTCCATGGCAGAGAAAACGGATATATTCTATTTTGGTTTTCCCTTTTAGGTGAGAATGCTGGTATCTAGCTAGGAGGTGTATCAGAACTAGGTTTTTATTATGTTTCTAGAGTACTATAGCATTTCTTCTTTGAAAATGACCAGCATTGTATTTCTCATGTTGGTATTTCATGACAAATCCTTGTAGACATAGCTTAATTCTGAGACTGGAATGGTAAACTTATTCCAAATAAAATACAAAAAATTAAAGCTCTGCTGAATCCTGTAAGAATATTTTAATCTCTGTTATAGAAGCTTTAAAAAAAAAATAAACAAGAACATTATATGGAGCCTAAAAGGTGCAGTATAAGAATGAGATTTTTTTTTTTAAATTTTGCTTCTCCCATGTTCACTAGTTATTTTTTCAGAAAAAATGAAACTTGTGTACAATTTCTGGGTTTTATAAATATATTTACTGTCTTCAGTTACAGGACTCAAAGTATAATAAATTACTGGATTTTTACAAAAGTAGTTTAGTTGACTGTCCTCAGTTTGAAAATTGTGCATCGTGAAGGAGTTCAAGCGAACAATGTGAACTAAACTTTCGTGCTTGTTAAGTTCTAATGCATTGAAATGTCATTGGTTTCACATTATTATCTAAAACTAGCGTCAGGTGTGGAGTGTTCCACACTGATGTTTTGATTCCTGGAATAATCATCTTCTCTTAAAACCAACCAACCAAAAAAAAAACCCAAACCCAGAACAACTTTGTGCCACTGTTTTGATCAGTGATTCATGCCCTTTTCCCACCAAGGCAGTAAGAGAACACTGCACTGGACTCTGAAGTTTTGAACTCTGCCAGTGCAAACAGGAAAGCTGTAGATGAAGTTTTAAAGCTTTTCCAGTTTCTCCTTGTTGGGCTTCCGTGGTAGTTTGTGGACAGCTTTTATGAAGTCTGCCAACTTGTCCCTGCAGTAAGACCGCAGTACGGCTGAGCGCTGTGGTAAAACTGGTGGGTTTAAGACAGAGATTGAATATAGCTTATCAAAATTATTTGTGTGCTGTTAATTTTCTGATGGAAGCCTTGTCATTTGGCTGGGCATGCATCCATCTACAGCGTTGTGGTTCTGTGTCCCAGTCAAGTATATCGTGTATATACAGTGAATTATATGGTCAGAGGCTGCTTGTGTTGGACACCTCTTTTGTTCTGACCGGATGCCACCTGGGTTTTATCAGTTTGTGTTCCTCACAGGAGGAGTCCACACTTATGGCCTGACTTGCATGAGTACTGCTGCCAAGTAAGTGCATTTATTACCACGTTGAGGACTCGCATGAATAAAACGCAGCTCTGATGATGTGAAGGAGGTGCAGCCTGTGGCCCTTCAGTGGCTCTTTGAGAAACGGTGTGTCCCGTCTAGGGCCAAGGGATTGAGGCTTGCTTGCGTCCCTTACTTTGCACTGTTCCTGTATTGTTTTAAGTACTTCACATAAATGCTTTTGGGGTAATATGTTTAGGCAAAGCTAAATAGCAATGATCACGCAGGTTCATCTTTTGTTGGGAAGTTGAGTAGGCTGAGAAAATGCGAATACATTTCTGTATCGGATCTTGTGACGATGGAAAGGATTGGCTCATGTGTTATAAATAAAATTGATTCTGCTAAGGAAACCGTGGACAGCATACCACAGGGCAACTGTGCCTTACAGAATGATAGTAGACAATAAAATTAAAGCTAAAGGGAATTTCTTAGTGAGTGGCAAGCTATGCTTTACTTGGTCAGTGTTTCTTTTTTTTTTTTTTTTGAGTTTTGGCAGAAGAGAACAGGTTTTTCTTGCCTTGAGAACTCTGTTGGAGCAGCTTGATATGTAGATAGCTTGCAGTCTGACTTGTGTCTCACATGCTCCTCGTATTTTTTTTTTCCCCCAAAACCAGATTACTTGGATAGACACAGACAAACTGGGGAAGAACTGAATTTAGTATTTCTTTTTTCTGTTAGGAAATCAAGAGCTGAGATAGTATGTAAGAAATGCATATAAGAAAGGAATTTCACAAGAGAAAGTTGCATTATTTGTGGAGTAGTTACATGAACATATTTGTTGTGCGAATTTCAGTTTCTTTTGCTCAAAATTAAATATGAATATATAGAAGGTATCAGGATATATTTCTAATGGCAGAGGAGGAGGAACCTGTAACTTGCCTCCCACAAATTTTTATAGCATTGTCTTTTCTTGAAAGAAGAAAGGAGGTAGAAAGTGGAACACTGTTACTAGGTCAGCCTTAAGCTGGTTAGCTGGCTGTGTTGTAGATAGCTAGCTACAGTAGCATGAATCTCAGTGTAGGGCTCCTGCCACAATATCCGAGTATGCTTTTGACTTTCTAGTGTGAAAAGTGAACAGAGATACAAGTACAGTGGGTGAATAGCTTCTAAAATTCAGAAGTGTCCTGGTTGTGAACCAGGCTCAATGAACCAGGCTCAATCTTTTCTGGTATGGATAGAAGATAAACAGATTTTCTGCTTTCCTGTGTGTCTGTTGGCTGTTGGGTACAGGTAGGATATATTTCAAATAATCATAGATTTAGATGAGGTGAAGTAAGACTGGAAGCAGTCACCCCCAAATTTTACTTCATTAGTGAATTTATTGAAGTTATTTTTTTCTTTAATCTCCTTTTTCAACAAAGGAATATAGTTTTTAGGTGAAAGGAGGACTTTGTCTAGAGCAGCTAAAGTCAAGATGTCATGAATAATCAGATATCTGAGCATTATGACCATTAAAACCCATATAGTTACGAAAGCTCCTACATGTTTGTATTGACAGTATCTCGTTCTAGACTACAGTAAATGTAGCTTATAAGCATGGATGATTTAATCGTAGACTAGTTAGCTGCATATATTACAAATGGTGTAGTACAGTAACAAAGACCTTAGGACAAGTTAACTTCAGGAATATTTGTCCAGAAAGCCAGGTGGGCTTTGCAGCCTGTGAAGAGCTGTGTGCAATTGTAGCTATAATGCTACCAAAAGCCTAGTTGCCTTAAGCTGTCTATATGAATCATAATGAGAGCAGTGACCCCAATGGGCATATGTTCTGTTTTAACATAGAAATTTGCTTCAACTATGTTAGTATATGTTCAGTGTACCCAGCTAAGTTATTACTTGTATGTCAGTTTTTGGGAGTGTGTTTTTCTCTAACGATTTACAATTAAGGAGGATCCATTTCCAAACTTTGAGTGATTGAGTCATCGTATGACCTTGGGCAAGTTACTCATCCACCTTGAGCTTCGGTTTTCCCTGTTGGAGTATTAAGTAAACAGTGGGAAACTTGCTGAAAGCCAAATGTTGCAATTGAATTGAGACTTTTTTGCTTTCTATTATTTTGCCGTTTTACAAAACACTAAATTTCCATTATTCTTTCAAGTCAGTATTTGAAAAATTGACTCTAGACCTGCTACTCCAAGCTGTAGACCTAATATTCAAATTAAGAGAATTGAAGTTCCAGCCTCCTCTCCAAACGCACCCCTCGCCATGTCTGTTAGGTCTGCTGCTGATCTCACTACTCAGCTGCTATTTCCACGAACTGTCTAGATCATCATAGTCTCCTGGGATGCTGCAGTCTGTCCCTCAGATAAAAATAAGATTTTGCTGCTACCTATGCAAGCTTTATAAACAAATAGTGTTAGTTTTGAAGGTCATCTAACTGTAGACTGTTCAAAAAATTTACAACAATTAACTATGAACCAGTCCTTAAATCAAAGAATGCTGTGGACCAGGCAAGTGCTGTAAAATTCTTCTGATAATTTATGCTGGCTCTACATACAACCTCTTGCTTGAGTACTGAGATCTTGAGGGTTCCCCTTGTTTGTTCTTGGATGAGACAGTTTTCCCCAAGGGGTGCTAGTGGACTGCATCGTGGAGACTGCAAGTAATATTAAAATAAGCATACTTGTCTTGAGGTTTGTTTAATGAGCTGCTTTTCTGCCATCGGAGAGAACAGCTGTGTAGTGAACCATGCTTCAGACGGGTGGCTTTTCGTAGGGATTCTCCTCAGGTGTCCTGCCGAGATACACAAAGGCATTTTGTGCAGGTCAGGGGAGCTGACGGAGCTTTGCTCTGTTCGAGCCATGTCTCTGCCCCACAGGTTTGTCAGTGTTGGTGTAGCATTCCACCACAAACAAAGCCCAAGTTTTTTTACAGAATGCACCCGAGGGAAGGAAAATTTTGTAGTCATCTTTGATGTGTGCATGAATTGCGTTTTCAGATGTTTTTGAGGTCAGTGGAAAGAACTTTATATTTGAAAGAATGCTACTAGGAAGGAGAAGTTGATCAGAGGCCCTCAAACTGTGTGAAACTGCTGCTGTACCCTCTGGTTGCTTGTAGGTGGCACTGCAAGAAAAAGAATATGTGCATTCACTAGCTATGAGAAGCCGACTGTTGAGCTGATTGGGGCTCTGGTGGTCATAGTGCAGAGAGGAGCAGCTGGCAAAGGAGAAAGGAGGGAAGGAACAGAATAAACTTACTCTGCTGTGACAGAATTGGCCAAACTCTGAATTGCATTTTACAGGAGTGTGAAACAGTGGACACTTAGTGACAAACTGGTTTTGCCAAACTTAGTGCCAAAAATGTGATTGTGTACAAAATTTATATACATAGTTCTTCTCCAGAAATTATAATCACAAGAGAAGTGGGTCTCTTTTTCTATAAATATTGAAATGTGAGACTGCTTTATAAAGTAGTCTTACAGAACAGTTATACCGTGTTGTCCTGTACATGGGCCAAATAAAAAACAGGTTTTTATTCTCATCTAAAATTTGAATCTTAACATTCTTCAATATTTTTTTTCATTTTGAATAGGAAAAATCACAATATATGCCAGTTCACAGCCATTTCTCAACTTTTTGTTGTTGTCAAGGTATATGGCAGCTTTTGGTTTTGTTTGAAGGAGGGAGCTCTGATGTAGTACATATTTTTGAAAGTTTACCCTGAAGAGATTATAATAAGGAAGTCATCTCATGTGATGACTTGTAAAACAAATCTTATCAAAGCAAAGATGTAACATTTTTTGTTTTAAGCTTTTTTTTCCTAAAACGTTTTATTTGGAGCTAGACAATGTTCTGGTAAGAAATAAAAATCCTAAGCTATGAAACATAAAACTAAACAACTAAAAACTTCCTTTTGTTTTTTTTTTTTCCAGCAGCTCCATGAGACTGTGAAAAGAAAGCTTGATAGTGCTGCTTCCCCTCAGAATGGAGACCAGCAGAATGGCTATGGTGATGTATTCTCTGTGTCCAAGAAACTGCGTCGTGATGATGGTCTTGGTGGAGTGAGTGGTTCTTCCAATGGAATGCCCCCTGTGTCTCCACTCCATCATCTTGACAAGAAATCTGGCAGCGGTGATACCTTACAACTTAATGGAAAACATCCGATGGGGCTGGATGGCATCAGCAAGAAGTGTCTTCCAGATTCCAGCCTGCAAATGAATGGAGGTGGCGATGCTGATGACTCATTTCCTCTGAGTTTGAACAAAGAGCTGAAGCAGGAGCCGGTGGATGATCTTCCATGTATGATTGCTGGAGCAGGGGGTTCTATATCTCAGAATAACTTGATGCCTGATCTTAATCTAAATGAGCAAGAATGGAAGGAACTTATTGAGGAGCTTAATAGATCAGTGCCCGATGAAGACATGAAGGATCTCTTCAATGAAGACTTTGAAGAGAAAAAAGATGCAGATTCTTCAAATTCAGCTGCACAGACTCCATTGCCACAAGATATTAACATAAAGACTGAGTTTTCCCCAGCACCCTTTGAACAGGAACAGATGGGATCTCCCCAGGTGAGATCCACTTCTTCAGGTCCAGCATTTATTGGTGCTGCTTCTGTACCTGTAAGTGCCGCTTCTCCAGCGGTTGGTAGTTCTCAGGCTATGTTTCAGCCTTCCAGTCAGTCAATGACTGAAAATCCTAACCAGTCCATGATGCAGGCATCAAACCATTCTCAGAACGTCCAGAGGCCTCTCCCCAGTGTGTTGTTACCTGGGAAGGGCACAGGAAGTGCCAAAGAAATGTCTTCTGCTCATCAACTTCAGCAGATTGCTGCCAAGCAGAAGAGAGACCAGATGTTGCAGAACCAGCAGCAAGCTTCACAAGTCCACCAAACAAATCAGATGTCTACGTGGCAACAGTCTGGGCCTTCTCATAGTCCACTGGCTGTCCCATATACCATGGAAAATCCCACCAGCCCATCGGTTTACCAGCCAGACTTTAACAATCAGAAACTCATGATGCCTAATATGGGAAATAAAAGCTCACCGAGAGCTGGAGGCAATTACCATGTGAACATTTTGGGTCATCAGCAAAACAGCTTGAACCAGAACCCTGTGAATAGTCAAGGCTCTATGCTGGACTACGGGAACACCAAGCCTCTTTCGCATTACAAAGCAGAATGTGAACAGGGGGTTACGGTACCTGGTCAGAACAAGACTCCCATGTTGGCATACATACAGCAGCGCCAGCAGCCACCGCTGTCTCACGTGAGCGATGATCAAAATGGGATGATCCTGTTGAAACCCAAGTCTGGAAACATTGCCTACCGATTACCGCACAGTCAGGTGAATGTTCTGCTTTTTGTTACCTGTTGTTTAGCAGCAGATTTGAGGTTTTGCAAGAAGGCATTGGATAGGTAAGTCTTGGTGTTGTTTCAAAACAGTTGCTGCGTGATTTTAAAGAAGCAAAGGATAATATTCAATAAGATGAAACAAGAATCAAGATCGCTGTTTTCTACTGGGGATGGTTTTTACTACTCAGTTCTAGGTCATGTGGTAATGTGTGATTTCCAGCTTAAAATACTTTGTGGGTAATAAATTATGTCATGCTTCATAGAAGCTTCTACTTGCAAGGATAAATAGATGCTTTGTAAACTTTTGCCTAAAATAACTCATGTAAAACTGTAGTGTTAAACAGTGTTCTCAAAGAAGCTTTGATTTCTTTACCTGCTTTTTAGTCCCTACTTGTGTCAGAGTTGGCTTGCTGTAAAAAAGACATGCCTTTCGTTGCTTCTTTTTTGAAGAGACATGGAAGTGGGGGCTGCATTCCTGATTTCTTGGGTGTTCCTTGGGGCTTTTCAGATTGAGGATTTTGTTACTGTTTGAGTCTCTGGGGATTGGGGAAGCATAGGATAGGAGTGAAATAAATCTTTAAGAATGAGTAATGGTAATATTTGTCTGCTTGAAGCAATATGTTTCAAGTTTTCCTGTAAAGGAGAGTTCTGGTGCTTCTTTGCCGTATATATAATTGATACTACAGGTGTGCTGCAGTGAAAATGTTTGTAGTGGATAGAGGTACAGACTTGTTGGAATTCTGTAACACATGCCTGCAATGCACGTACTAGAGGACTTGTTAAGAAAAAAGGTCTTTGTTATAAAGATTAAAGCTCCTCTAGCAAAAGCTGTTGGAGGTCCAACTCTAGCAGTATGTTCCCTCAAGAAAACAAAACACCTGTGAAAAAGACCTGATTAGTCTGTGATAAAGACCACACAGATATACCAATAAAAATCAGAGATCAATGTGTGCTTCATAAGGCACAAAAAAGTTATCTGTTTAAAAGCTAGCAGAAGTAATGCTCTAATAACATTTTGATGGCAGAAGAAGGGGAAGGGTAGAGGGGGTCAGTGACACACATCCATCTCACTGAAAAGCTTGAAGGTGACCTTGCATCTACACTGCCACGCTTGCACTGAATGAACAGAAATACCAATGAACACTTCTGAAGAATTTCTCAAAAGCTTGCCTGTAGAGCAACTTAGCACAGCATTACCTATATTTGGCTCATAATGTCCTATGAAAGTGCAGAGAGTAAGAACCAACAGCCGAACACATTAGGTGAATTCTCAACTTGAAAGAAGTATTTGTGTGCATAATCAGAGATAAGGCTGAACTGTGCTTAAAAATGACAAAAATTGTCAAAATTCAAATGGATTTGCTGGTACAAAGAGGTTGGTATCGGATCTTGACTGGTAATCATTCCATGTTATTTTTGCTTATTCTGAGTTCCAATCTCCAAAAAAAAGCACACTTCTGAAAAACTAATAACAGCAGGCTTGTGTGTAGTAATGTTTTTCTCTGTGGAATATGGTGGTGGTTAGATTGCTGGAAAAATACGTTAAGACTCATTTTGATCAATGATAGCCTGCTTCCCCTTCACCTGCAAATAGTAAATACTCTGATAGTGAAAAACGCAACTTCAGGAAGGGGAGGCATAAACACTTGCTGAATTAAGTGTTGACAGAAGAGGCAGGATTTAAATAAGTGTTTCGTATAATAAAAATTTAAAACGTGGTGTTTGAGAAGGTTCTACCAGAGTTAACTGAAGCTGGTGTGTTTGGGTTGCTGTTTGTGACTGGTGCTGTTCCTCCGGCTGAGCAGAAGCACACAGAGCTGTACTCACTGCTTTGAGCTGGGCTTGGGGAAGTGCTTTGAGACTGAAGTTAAAGCCTCTGATCCTGAATGTTGTGGAGCTTCTGACCTGAGCTCCGACCTGTCCCTTCTGTGTCTGGCACTTTATAAATGGGTTTGGGGCTGTCATTAATTAGCTGAACTGGGACCTGTATCGCTCTTTGCCTTTTTTGTTAGAAGGTTCTCGAGTGAAGAAGCCATTGCATAAAGATGGCAAAATATAAGGAACCGATACAATTTTTATTAAATAATGTAAATGTACAAATAAGCAATAACTGACAATTTCTGGTTTTCTGAGATGTGTTATGATTCCCTTCCCTGTGTAGACTTTGTTTATACAGTCTCTCTTCCTTATCCCGTAAAGCGATAAAAATAATACAAATGGTGGTCATCACCATGAAAGTGTCTTTCCTAATCTGCGTAACTAGACACAGTTTGTAAATTCTGGAGGGCTAATCTCTTTCTGTAGCTCATGTCACTTTTTTCTGTATTCTGCAGGATCAAAACCCTTCTCCTAACGTCCCTCGCGTTCCGGTTTCTGTCCCGGGCCCTGGCGTGGGTGCCCAGGCTCCCAACGTCTCCATGGCAGGTAACCACAGCAACCCATCTTATCTCAGCAATCAGCAGCAAGCGGCAGTGCTGAAGCAACACCAAATGCTGATGGACCAGCAGAAGCAGAGGGAGCAGCAACAAAAGCACTTGCTCATGGAGCAGCAGAAGCAGCAGTTCCTGATGGAGCAGAGGCAGCAACACCTTCTGGCTGAGCAGGTGAGAGGGGCCAGCAGTCTTGTTTTTTTTTCCTTCTCACTGATTTGCTTTGGATTGAAACAGCATTTGAGATCTTGTCAAATGGTTATCACATTATAATATAAAGAATGTAACCTGCCAGGTGCTTTGGTGTCATAAGTATAATCACTTTTTTTGTGTTTCTATGAAAGTAACCCAAACACATAGCAGTTGATTGCCCAGGGTTTTTTTTCCTGTTACAAGGCACTGTGGTGAATGAAAAGAATAAAACAGGTAGAATTGAGCAGTGTGAAAAAGCAAGACAATACCTACATGGAGAGAAGGTATCATACCAGCAGTGGTGTAATTCTTTGTGAAAGAAGAAAAGCAAATGAAATCAGAGCGAAAATAAAAGATAAGATTGGGATACTGTTGATGTGTTCTGTAGAGCTTTAAAAATGGAAGCAGTGAGCAAGGGACTCTGTAAGCTCATTGTGCCTTCTGTCTTTCTTCCCTCTGAGATCCACAGAAGTTCATGCTTCAAATTTTAAACCGTCTTTCACTTGTTTATTTGGGGAAGATAATTAGACATCTGCATCCAACTTGAATCTTATCCTGCCAAAATAATTTAACTCTGCTGTCCATCAGACTGCAGAAAGCTGCTTTAGCCTCTCTCAGGCAAAGAGGGTCCTTGTGTGAACCTTTCTAAGCTTGAAGACTTCTGCAAGTCTTTCAGCTGGGAATCGGCCCAAAGGGCCTTACTCCTGTCATATATGCTTTTCTGTGGTTTTAAAAGTCTGTGCAGGCGTGTTCCAGGCACTGGCACTGCATATACAGAGGAATTAGCAGTATCTGGTGTGCAGGAAGGGGAAGATGAATTTTCAAAGAAGGTTTGCGAGACCCAGGCAAAACCTGGTATTCAGATCTCTTGCAAAAAGTGTAATGGTCTGTACTGCTGAAAAGTTTTGTCTTTGAAGATAGTAGGGAGAGGGGGAGGGAAGAGCCGTAGAAAACTTGTCTTTAAGGATAATGAAAGGAAAAAAAAAAGAGCTGGTGGTTTAATGAAGGAAAAAAAAAAACCAAAACAACAAAAAAAACCCCAGACAAAACCCAACAAAGCTGCATTTATGCCTGAGAATTTAAAAAAATAATGAAATGCTCTGGGGTCCTTCAACTAATAACACTTGAATGTGTAATTTCACTATTATAAGGTGATAAATCTCAATGTTCTCAACTTTGAAGTTGGGAGTTGTTATCCTGGTAGACAGGATTTTCCCTGTAATAATAGTATGGAGAATGGAGATGGTGAGGGAAGGTCGGGTAACGGTTGTATTTGTGTGTGGACACCTTTTACTGCAGCAACTGTCTATCAAAAGCTTTATTTATAAAGAAGGAAATGATACAGTCTCCTCTGAAATGAAAATACGGGAAGTCTTGGTTGTGGACTACATTTTGAGGGCAGTAGAATCTGCAGCGTGGGGGACCTATGGCTGTGCCAAGTCCTAGCTAATGGCTGCTTTGCTTAGAGACTTGTGTTAAAATTGAGGACTAGACTGAGGTGACAAAAAACCCCCTTCAGTTCTTGACCCAATGTAGATGAAAACATGTAGATAAAAACATAAGAATGTACTTGGCAGTGTTTTGAAGAAAATTGTGTCAGCATTGATAAAGATACTTGATATTTGGGTAAAAATACAATTTGGGATTTGGGGGGAAATACCTTTTATGTTGATAAATATACTATCAAAGACCGAAGACAAAAATGCCCAAATCTTCAGTAAAATAATATTTTCTGTATGAGCTGTATAATTATATAAGTAACTCCAGTATATTTTAGTAAACTATTCAGTTTTTGATGCCTTGTGTGTTAGAATCAAATGTCAAAAATTACAAATCGTTATTCTCCCAAAATCTGAACAAACAGGTACTTTTTGGAAGAGGATGGGGAGAAAGGGAAGATGGGGTGTTGCCTGTACTTTTGCGCCACTGGTGAATGGTGATTGAGAGCTCTTAGAGCTGGGGCGCAGTAGGTTTCCTTAGCCAAGCAATGGACCTAACCCGCCAGACCTCTCTGAACAGCAGCGCGGTGTATTAACATGGTGATAAGTAGCATTCCTCAAATGGTGTTGAAATACTTTTTTTTTTCCACCTGTGTTCTGCTGCTTAGCCAGCACATGTTACTCTAGTAAATATCAGTACTATGAAAATATTTTATTCTTGTCCTAGTTATGGTAACAACTAACTTCTATGTCTTGTGTCTCTATAGTGATGCTGGGACTCTGATACCAAACAAGGAGTGGCTTTGCTTTGTAGCTGAATAGGCTTGGATATTGCATTTGCCACGTTTCTTGGCCTTGTGCTGCCCGGTCAAGCTGAGTCTTGTTAGCATTCTAATTTGATATTTATTTCTTTGAATACACATGATTGTGGATGTAGTTTTACGAAAAGATTTCTGAATCAGTTCATCTCTATTTTGCAGGAGAATTAGTTTCAAGTAGCTTCAGTGCCGTTCCCTGTGACACCAAAGCTGTCTTTGCGTTTGGTATCCTGCCTTTTTTATTTGTTTGTTTTTTAGTTTTGTTCTGAGCCAGGTTCTGCAGCTCTTGGTTTCTCTCAGAACTGTGGCATCTCTCCTTTGCTTCTGTGGTCAGCCTCTTTCAGGTTTGACTGGTCCTGCAAGTAGTAGGTCCCTTCTGTCAGGCAGCCTGCCCTCCGCATTCCTCTGCATGTCTCAACACCTCCTGAGCTGCAGACATGTCAGAAGGCTGGTAGCAATGTGTATCTGCCTGTTTGTTACATTGCACTTGTCTCTTCTTTAAGGCTTATTGCTTGTGTCTTTACCCCAGTGCTCTGGGAAGGGAATTTCTGTCCCCTTCTGTGCCCTGTGCAACTTTAGATAAGTAGGTAGTTGTGCATTGTGTCACTACTTAGTTATCTCAGAATTTCAGTCCGGTTGAAGGTATCTGTGGAGGAAGAGCCAGAAATGCTATGCCTGATAGGTTTCGTATTGTAAAAGCAGCCCGTTGGCTGTTTATGCTGTCAAGACCTCCGAGTGTACTGCTAGGGCAAGTACAGACACTCTCAAATACCCCTCAAGGCTTTAAATTTCATTTCCCCTGAAAATTTCCCAATACAAAATTTGCTTGTTTTATTTTTCAAGTGCTTTTATCATGAATTAGATACGAGTTGAATGTGCTTTTAAAGATGCAAGGTTATTCTGAATCATTAGTAGGATTTTTTCAATTGATTGGTGCATTGTTAAGAAAACAGTTTTGCACAGCAATAACAAAACTTATATAGCTTCTGTTATAAATTTAGTTCTGCAGTTTTCCATAATCTTCCAGGAAAACTTGTGGTATATAAGGGTTTGTGTACAGTTTTTTAATTTTTTTAAAACAAGGGCTAGAAAATATTTACGTGTTCAGTTTCTACTTTTCTGTGTAACATTGTTGATATTTGACTTGTACTCTTAATTTCTAAAGAGTGGTCTAAAATAAATTGATCTTGGGATAAAGAGTAAAAAAGTATGTACGAGGGTTTTTTTGTACACACTCACTTTTGCTCTTTTTGTACCTGTTAGTGTCTGTAGAGTAATGCTATAAATGCCTGTTGATTGTTACTGATTAAGAGACTAGCATCTCAGATTTTCAATGTTGTAAAAGCTTCAGACATGCATTGCAGTAACTCCTGCAGTGCGTGCTGTTGTCCTCTTGCCTCTCGGTTCCTAGTCTTGTCACTCATCAGATGAAGCTGACTGTGTTTGAACCTTGAGAGCAAAGGTCTGAAGTGACTTTAAGGATTCAGAAGCCCCTGTAATTACCAGCTCCGCATAAAAGCGTGTAGATATGTTGTTTTTATCTAAGGTAGTCACCCTTGGAAAAAGCTTGACTTATTTTCTAATTGTCTTACATTGGACTTTTCCTAGGAGAAACAGCGGCAGCAGCAAGAGCAACAGCTGCAGCGGCATCTGACTCGACCACCTCCCCAGTACCAGGATCAACCTCAGAATCCGTACCAGCAACAGGTCGGACAGTTCACAGGTAAGTAAACGTGGCAATTAAAATAATGGCAGAAGAAATATCAGGAGTAAAAAACAAGGTGTCTTCGTATTTGCTGGACTGGGTAGCTTTTAATTAATTTATTACAACATCTTCCCATGTCACTGTGCCTCAAAGCTTTCAGACCTATACTCTGATTCAGTTGCAAAGTAACAGCTTCCCCTGTCCCAGATACCTGGGACAACTTAGGCTTCTGATTCTTAATGTTCCTTTGGAAATGGGTAAAATTCTGAAGTACCTTCACTGATCTAAAGGCCTTTTTATACTACCATTTCCCTTTACAGGGAAATTTACAAATTCTCCTTAACTTCCATGTATTAGGATTCAGCTTTTTTTCTGAAGCCTAATATCTGTACTGCTTGTATCTATCACAGACCCTCATTAAAGAAAAATAAGGGATGTATTATTTCCCTCATCTACTAGGATGAGTTTAAAATTCTCTAATATTTTTTTTTTATCCCTGCTACCTTTAGAAAGGAATGCAATTTGAATTCACTTCATTACATGTTAGTATCCTACGTGGGGTTTTTTTGTAGGAGAAGCAGCTTGGTATGTCTTCAGTGTATTAACGCTGATAAATAAAATATGTTGTTACCATCAAGCTGGAATAGCTTCACGAATGTGGAAGAACTAGAGAACAGTAAAAACTCATCTCCTTACCTGAACAATCCTTGCTTAACAGGGCACCAAGAAGCCCCTTGTCTTTTTTCATAAACCTAAAGTACAAAAAAGCGCTTATTCCCTTCCTTTTGTTTCCTTACTCTCTTATGTTCCCATAGAAATGAATACTGAAGGGAAAAGATGCAAACAGAAATGTGATACCCTCATTCTGACAGTGTTCGTGTCTATGCAGTGTCTAGTAGCACTGTGGCTGGGTTTTGTTACTTCACCGAAGAAGCTCGATACCAGTACAGGAGGATTGTGTTAACGCAGCCGTCAGTAGCATCCTTCAAGTATTGCACTGAAACATTTTTTTCTCCTGCCACTTCTCTAGAGAAATACAGTAGTACACCTGGTAGAAATAGACTATGTTTTGCTATAATGAACATCAGTATTATTAAAACTATACTTTCCTTGTTATGGTTGTAACTGGTTTTTTTGCATCTTAAATCCTGGTGTGTGTACTGCTTCATCACTGTACTGTTTCAGTAAGACTCCATCCCCAGCCCCGTAACATGGGCGTTTTCATGGTGTGCTTTGATAATTAATTCAGTATCATTTGAATTATAGTTTTATTCAAATGTATTTGAATAAAAATTGAGTTGATAATAATGGAAAGCCAGTTTTTCTCAGCTGTCTTAAAATATGATAAAATTCTGAAGCTTACTTTTTGGTTTGAAAGTAGAGAAAGTACTAGTGTAGGTAGGTTTCCCTTGGTTGACTGTAGAATGTGTGTGTGGAGGGGATTATATGCATTACACCTCACAGTGCTTTTCTGTTTTTTTCTTTTTTTTTTGTTTTTGCTCTAAGTAGGGGGCTGTTTTTTCTACAGGAAGAAACATTTTTACACAGAATTTAAAAAAACAGAGGACTTACTTTTGCAAATCATCTTGCTCTGTTATCAGCATTGCATATTAACATAGGGAGTATTTCATTGTGGAAATCCAACAGATACTTGACCAAAATTTTCTGAAACTTATATAAAATCGAAGAAATTTCTGGAATTGTGGAAACACAGGACTGGAAACCCTACAGTTGTACAATATGACATATACAGTGTATGCACGGAATAACTGGGAATGTGTATGTGCAGTAAGTGGTATTTTTTTAACAACCTAGCAAATTGCACATGCACTTCAAAGTATGCCTGTATACCTTTGTTCACAAAGAAATATCAGAGTCCTGCCTTTAAAGTCTAATTTTTTTTAAATTGATGATGCTGAACTCTTAGAAGTGGTATTCAGATATTTTTGGACATTGGCATATCTGTGTTTGAGATCAAGGAAGGTGAAGGTGCGAACTGGAGCAACAACTGATGCTCTTTAATTAGAGTACTGCTGTCCGTGTGTTGGTTGCGTGGGTTGGTTTATACAAATGCAGCTGCACCTCCTGTCTGGATTATAGTGCCTACAAGCCCAGCTTGGCTCTGGTTGAGCCGAGGTATTTAATGTACAAAATTTTTCTTTGCATTTCAGGGTCGTCTTCAGCCATGCCTGGGGTCAGTAATTTAGGACAGTCCAGCTCCAGTAGTCCGCGGATGTTTCCCCAGACCCAGAACATGATTCAGATGGGACCTGGACACAGTTCTGTTCCTCCGCTCCAGTCAGGCTCCAGTCAGCAGGATCGGGGGGTGACTCAATATACCAATATGCAAAACATTCAGCGAGGGGGATTATACAGCTTGGCGTCTGGTATGACCCAGATGGTGCCCCAGCATGCAACGCAAAGTGCCAATGGACAGCCACCAATGCAGAGACAAGGCAGCTTGGGCCAGGGTGCTGCCGTTCCTGCTGGGTATGGTCAGAACACCTTAGCAAACTCAAGTATTTCTCAGCAGCACAATAAAGGTGCACTGAACCCAACCTTATCCAAGCCACAGATGGCAAGAGTACCGGCTGCTATGGGGGCTCAAAACCCGTCTTGGCAACACCAAGCTATCCCTAATATTAACAACCAGACGCAAGCAAACAGTGGCTTGGGACCATTTACTGCCAGCTCCTCTTTCCACATGCAGCAAACTCATCTAAAGATGGCCAGCCAACAGTTTGCCCAAGGAATGCCTCAGGTAAGCCTCAGCACCAGCAGACCGATGACCTCTATGAATGCTGCCGTCTCCGGGCAGATGTTGTCGTCATCTTTAGGCGCACAGCAGCGGACAAACCCACCTACGCAACAGCAGGTGCCCTCACAGCAGGTCTTGCCTGGCATGAACCAGACTGTTCCAGAGCTGAATGCTTTCAACCAGAATCCAAATCAGCAAATGCCTAACAGAGGTAATCTGCACTGTAGTCAGGGGTACCCTGTGAGGACAACCAGTCAAGAGCTGCCTTTTGCCTACAGCGGCCAGTCAGGCAATAATGGACTTCAGAACTTAACTGGTGACACAGATCTGATAGACTCTTTGCTGAAAAACAGGACTTCAGAGGAGTGGATGAATGATTTGGATGAGTTGTTAGGAACTCATTAAAATGGGGCCGGGGGTGGGGGTTCTACTTTTTTAATTATTTCATGAAATACAAACAACACTTGGACCAAAAAACCTGTGGCATTGAGGAGACTTGCAGGCATTAGAGGTAAACGGTTGGGAAAGGGACTGGAGCTGCTTCTCAATGAGTGTTGATACACGGTAATGGCGCACCAAGCAGGTCTGCGGGAACAGTGCGCTTTGTCTTGGTGTCTCTTAAGGAGCCGCACGCTTCAACAGGTCAAAAAAAATTGTGTGTCCTAGCCAGCCTTTCAGAAATCTCACTTGCAGTGTTCTAAAATCAAATTTTCTAATTATTTAAAAATAAGATTCCACAGAAATAGCGCAGAAAGCAAGCAAATAGTTGCACAAGTGGTGTTTAGGGCTTAGTCTCCTGCAATCATTATTTGTTGATAGCTTGACATGCTGTTGTAGTACTGTCCATCAAACTTCTGACTTTTTGTTTGAGAAGAGGCTGTATGCACCTGAGTACGCTTGCAAAATGTTTTGAATTGTTTCTTTTCCCCATCGCTGAAGCATGTGCCTGTACTCTCCATAAGCAAGTGATATTTCACAGTAAATATTTCTAGATGCTGGTGATAGATGAAAGAAAGTATTAAAACCTGGCCAGTTAGTCTAGGTAGCCGTCTTAATAGATTGTAGTCTTTTAAGCTGCAGTTTGCACTCTGTTGTAGAGAGGCACAGTTCTTGGCTTATACCTTGCTGTGTTTAAAGGGGGAATTTCTTATGGGAGAACTTTTAAACTATAGTAGGTTTAACGTGAATTGTAAAGCCATTTACTTTGCACCTGTTTCTTCATAACTTATTTCCAAAGGTAGTTGTATTTAAATGAAGGCTTTGCTTCATGACAGCTCATCTAGTTTTCTTTGTTGTAAAAAGTAAAACTAACTTTTGAGATCAGTTCATTCCCCAAAGTTAGCAGTGACATAATGAGCACAAGACTTTGTCACTTCAAGATAAATATGAGGAAGAAAGAATTTGGCTGAGAGGTGGAAAGTCCTTATCAGCAATAATAGCACAGGCAGCCTGGGAGAATACTTGCATCAGGGTTGCTCCAACATGGAAGTCTTCCCCCTTTAAATACTTTTTTTTTTTTTAGTATTGGGTTACGAGTTGGATAATCTCTCTATAAGCTGGTGGATTTACTTCTTTAATATCCCTTGAAGCAGATGCTGGTTCTTCAGCTCAGCCCAAGGAGACCTCATCCAATACATTGGGGTCAGTCGCAGAAAGGACAAAAACCACAATGGGAACAATGAGTGTTCCAAAGTCCTTACTTTCTACCAAAAAAATCCCTTATCCACCGACAAACCACCTTGCCTTAACCTTTATTTTAAAATGAAAATAAAGTTGAAAGCTTTTGTTTTAAATGCACAAATACCTCTTCCCTTTCTAAGTCCGCTTTTTTTGGAAAACTTTAAACTTTCAAACCAAACCCAGCATTGTGATTTAAAAGCAATTTCCTTCGACACAGACTGGCTTCCTCGGGAGCTTTCTGCACTGCAGAGATGCATGAGAGAGGGTTTTTTTCCAGAGCGGGTGAAGGGAAGTGAAGGATAACATTGATTTTAAAGAAGGAAAAGATTTTACTGTATCTGCAGCTCCTTTATGAGACAATTTGCACTTTTAAAAACTGCTTTTTAACACTAATACTTTAACCCTTTCCAAATATGCATGGAACATGGTTTGTCCAGCACACTTACCTAGTGTGGATGAGTTACGCTCTGTTGAACAGATTTGATGGTGTATCACGTTGAACTGTTGGTGAAAGATGTGCATTGATCAGTGGATCCCACCGTGGAGTAGTGGATAATCTTCACTGAAGCAGACTTAATCCCTCTTGGAGCTTTCAAGAAGAGAACATACAGATTGTCTCTGGGTAGGAGGACGAAGGCGTTAGTGACTTTGGTTGTTGACACTTCTGATATTTTCTAGAGTAAGTAGTTGAGATGCAAATAACTGATGCTAACTTTTCTTATACTGGCAATCTAAGAAAAGTGCTAGTGAGTTTGGTTTAATGTTAAGTTAAACCAAAAACTGGTCCAAGGTAAGTGTCATTAGAAGAGTATAGATATAAACTAGCAATGGCAGGGGAAGGAGTGTTTGCTGTATTTTTATTTTTAAGGGTTAACTTTGCACCAGTGTGCCTTCCCTTCCTGTTGGGGGTGCTTGGAACCTCATAGTTGCAAGTGACATCCTTCAATGTCACTGTTTTTTCCTCCCCCTTACAAACACTTGAGAGAAATAACAGGGTAGTAGAATTCAGCTTTTATTTCTTCCCTGTTCAGGTTGTGGTGAAATCTGCTACACTTTCCAGTAGATTTTGCACACAGACTTTGTTCTGAATAAGTCAAAATACAATCCATGCAGTTGTAACTTCTTAATTGGAGGAAAAGAACATCTGCTGTCTGCATTATTACTACCAAAAAGGCAATCCAGCTAAATGTCCAGGAAAACGCAGATGTACTCTTTCCTCTACTGTTTCTGGAAGCTAAGGTGGATATTGCCCTGCTTGACCAGAGGGTTTGTTCAGGAAGGTATCTAGATTTGGTGACAGGCCCTTTTCATGGTACTGTTGCAATAAAATTGTGATTCTAGGCAAACTGGCTTCTAATGCCTATTGGTCCTCATATGTGAGCAGGATCCAAACAGCGTTTAACCTGATGGAAAAAACAGCCTTCGCTTCTGGTTTTGGTCCCTGTCCGCGTAATAGGATCAGACTGTTGGAAGTACGGTATCGCTGTAACAACATTGAAACAGTTCAATGGAAATGACAACACGGTTTAGATGTACCGAGAGGTGCATGGGTGGGGCTGGGCTTTGCCTTGATGCCCTTTAATATGTAGCTGTCTGTGTATGCACTTGGGCTTTCCATTTGCTGCAGCTTCAGAGCAATAAAATGTATCTCCCTGAACTGTACCTAGCCAGCCGCCCATGGCTTTATTTATAAACTGCGGTTTTGGCTGGGTAGGAAAGGTGAGAGCGTCACTGTGCAACATCCACTGCCTTCCAAAAACCACCATTCAATTGAAAAGGGTGCTCAAAATTTTGTTATACACATTTCCTTTGTGTAAATAAATGTTTACAATTTTATATTAAAGATTTGAATAAGAGTTAGATCTTCTGACTGTATATTTTTTACTTTTTATAGATTTTAAAACTATAATTCTTTATATATGTGTTTGGGGGGTATTATGGTAAGTTTTATGCTTGTAAATGGAGAACAGTTGAATTTGATGCTAACCTTTATGAATTTTTGTCATTGAAATGTATAAAGAGTCCAATAATCCCCTTATTCTTTTACTACGATTACTGGTGCACACCAAAAAGAAATCCTTCACTTCTGTTTTATCATTATAAAATAAATATTTTGCTAGTGTATTAAACTTACATGGTGTGACTTTATACATTTGTGTGAGCTGCACAGAGTTCAGCGCTGCTGTTCCTAGTGAGATGGTTGCCTTCATCCCAACACACAGCTTTGGTCAGCCCCTCCCTGCGGCTCAGATTCTTCGGCTGTGTCTTACCAGTTCGTACAGTTTCAGAAAGTCTGTTGAAACAGGCCAGAACTGGATAGAGGGGCCTTAGGAAAATTTCCTTTGAAAACAGCAAGGCTTTATGCTACACCCACTGCTTCTGGACTCTTTTGGTTTTTAATGCGGTTGTAGGCCTTAAGCGGGGAAATGCGACTGCGGGGGTGGTTGTCACTAGGGAAAAAGATGTTAACGATGAAGGCCGCACGTGTGCAAAATTGTAGTGTTCCAAAAATATGCTCCGATTCCCTCAGAATAACAGGCCCTAGAGGTTCAAATCGGTTTGCTTGAGACTTGCAAGAAGACAAAGAGTATGTTTGCTTGCTGAAGATTGTTTGATATAGCCAGGTTGCACAAAAAAAACCCCAAACAGAGAAACAAGAAACGCGTGCTGCAAGCAGGAGTTAATGTTTCTGAACAAGGAACAAAATGCTGGCAGCGAGTTGCCAGAAGGTTTTGGCTTGAAGCTGGCAAGGTCCCGAAGGCGCTGCGTAGAGCTGGCTGGTTGAAGAGGCTGTGGAAAATGGTGGCAAAATTAGGTCCTTCTGTCCCCGCTGGGTTGTTGAGCCTCTTAGGGAGGTGTGTGTTGGTTGGAAGCAAAGGCGAGCACCGATCTGTGGCTCCGTCAGCGCCCACAGCCTGGCTATAGTGGTGTGTGTGGATGTTAGTCTGTTCTTCTTAACAAGTCATTACTTGACGAATTCATCTGAATTGAACATTTCAAAGCAGTTCTCTTGGTGAATCATACCACTTGCAGCAGACCCAAGAATTCAGTTATTTATGTAGTATTTCCTGTTTGTCAAGCATGCCTTTTAACTGATGATCTCTAGTCTGAAGTTCTAAACTAATATCTCAAATCTCCCCAACCACAGATTTAGCAGCCGCGATAAAGAAGAACTTGCAAAACGCCTGACACATGCATTGCTTGCTAAGGCTGTATTAATTTTACATGTTGTTGTAATTTCAAGTGTCTCCCTATGCCATGAGAGTTTTAATCAGCTTCAAACATTGCAGGACGATTCTCCAAGCACTGAAGTTGGTGTCTTACTACATAGCTACTGTGTTTAAGGCCCCAGCTCGGAGCCTTCTGACTTTCTCACAGAGTGCGTCCTGACTTCCCCGGGTATATTTTGAGTGTATTCCTCCTCTGCAAGTTTTGAGTTGTGTTTGCAGGGCGGAGGGGACCTGTAACTTTAGAAGCTTCCAGAGAACCAAATGTAATAATAAGTGGCAATACCAGGATGAGTTGCTTCTAGCCTGTGGGAAACTGTGAAGTTATTACTTTACTAACTTTTGCTATAGTGTCCCATTAAAAGTGCTGTGTTGTATTTAACATTGAGTAAAAGAGAAATTTCCCAGTGTCCCCCTTTGAAGTGACGTGCACATGCATGTTTTTCCAAAGATTCTAAGGAGTCGGTGGCACCTTGTGACCAACCTCTGCTCAGAAATCAATTTATTTTTTGTTTTCCCCCCTTGACGCTGGTGGTTTTCCTCAGGCTCATGTAACTCTGCAATGGAAGTGTTCTCTAAAGCCTGAGTTGTTTCTTGAAATGGTGTAAGCAGAAGTAGACTCCCGGTGACATTTCCCCTCTGACTTTTACATTAGACACCCCAGATGAAATCTTAGGTCACCAATCGATTCTGTTAGGGTTAATTGGTTTATTTGTGTTTCGGTCTGGGCCCACTAGCAGCCTGGAGGGGCTGAAGGCATGTCGTACCAGTGCTTGGCAGAGAAAGGGGGACGTTTTGCTATTCCACATGCATGTTTTACAAAATATGTACACTTGCATATGTGAATTAAGTGTTCCATTTCATAAGCTGTCACGGTGTGGTTTTGAGGCGATGCAGACCCAGACCGGCCAAACGAACTGGCTGCGTCCCACTCGGGAGAAGCTGGGGGTCTGGTCGCCACTGGTTGGTGTTGTGCACAAATCCTGCACGGAGAGCAATGCAGTGGCTCAGCCATGTCCTGCCCCCCCCCTTCACCAAAATGAAGGGAAAAACTTGGCTGATCATGAATGATACCTTTTTTTTTTTCCCCTTTTTGTATTTAAAAACTTTAAAGTCATAGTAGTCTTATGCATATGAAGGTGCTCCAAAACACAGGATAACTGTTTGAACTGATGCATATTTTGCTTTTGTGGAGTGGGGAGAGAAGTTATTCAAGGCTAAAATATTGCTGGTTTTTGAATTTTGCATTTTACAATTATAATTCTGATGTCAGTGTAACGTTTCTCAGTGTCCGTGTGTTCCTGCATCCTCTGCTGCCTTCCATTTGGAACTGAGAACTTTTGTACATTAGCCAGGAAAAGGTCTGTACTGCAGAACTCCGAAACATCAGAAAGCTACAAAAAGTGACTAAGCCCTAGAAAAGAACTGTACTCTTGTTTGGTAAACATAGAGTACTAATTAATTGGTTAAAATCTGAATTCTCTTAAAAAAAAAATTCAGAATCCAGTAACAGAATGAAGTTATTCCAGCTGAAGTCTAGAAAATTTATCATTGGTCAACTACACTACTTGGAATAAGACCAGAAGGTCAAATCATTAATTTGTTAATAATTTTTACAGCCTCGCACATCATTTATATGCTGTAGAGCTGATTAAAACTAGCAATAAAAGGGCTGGAACAAATCCCATCATCTTTCAATTGCCAGCAATACATAATTCAATCGTGGTGCCAAATCTACAAACGTCATCGCAAGAATTTCTCAGTGTGCGCATGCAAATCTGCCGCTGTTGGGTCGCTCAGCAGAAGGCGCGTGCGCGGCGCAGGCGTCCTCCGATGGCTGGCTGCCCTGGGCAGTGGCGCGGCGTGGGGAGAGTTAACGCGGGCTGGAGGAAACACGTGTCGGGGCGGCTCTGTGGTAGAGCGTGCGGTGGTGGGAGAGCTGGAGAGCGGCCGAGCCCATCGCACCTGCCTCGGGTCTTGGGCTGCAGGCAGCACCATGAGAAATCAGGTAGACCTGCTGGCCACCGTCACAGTCTTGGGAGTCCTGGAGCAAGGTAAATGCCCTTTATGTAATACCAGGTAGTATGAAGCTAATTGCATTAAACTTTGTGGAACTTGGTTGCTGCCTTTTGCTTGGAGTCCCCGTGGAATGGAAGTTGCTGTTTTCCAGCGTGGAAAAGTGATGCAAATGCTTGGCTGTTGGTGGTGGCAGTGTCACACCTCAGGGTGTTCGTTCTTTAATAGGGACTAAAAGGATTCGCAAACCTCAAAGCCAGCACCCTAGAAGGAACTGGCATTGAAGTTTTACTTTTAAACTTCAAACAATTTCAGCAATAGAATGTCTTTAAAATATTTTCTGTGATTGCATTTTGGCGGGGAATTTGTAACTTACAGTGGCTGGGGGTCGCCAAAATAAAGGCAGGTGGATGAAGGGGCTGATGGAGAGGCCAGCGTGCAAACATCCATCATATGTACAGCAAGGAGCATCGCGTACGCAGCTGTTTTTCCTCTGCGTGTTCAGTTCGTACAGCCCAGCTGCGCGGAGCCAGTGCACAGTAATTTGGAAACCAGTGCGAGCCCTTCTGGTCAGAAATAGACGCAGGCATCTTCAGAGAAACCCGGCGGCTTCTCGTCATCTCCGTGGATGCACTCGGTTTAGGCCGTTTGGAAAGCAGGAGGAGCGCTGCCGAGCGCCGTCTGCCTCGCCGGTTTAACTGTGGGTGCGATGGGCGAAGGTCTCTCCCCCCGGGGCGGCAGGAGGGTGGCAGAGGGGGACGTGGGACAGAGCCCCTGTTTGGGGGAAATCTTCACATTTCTGTGAGGGAAGGTTGGGGGGGGAGGGGGTATTACTCAGATAGTTCCATGTAGAGCTATCGAACCTCTTCGCTCGCAAATGGATGCGAATCTCTGAGCAGCCTGATGTATTTTTAGCCATCAGATGATAAATCTGTTAAAACAAGCATTATTTAAAGCACAGATAGGCTACTTGAAGAAGAGGGTTCCAGATTTCTGAATTATCAGTAATTTCCCCTCAATTTACAGAGAAATATCTGCAACTACAAATGGAAGATGCTTTTACTTTACAATTTTTTTTTGTTATTGAACTAAGTGGGGATGGAGGGAGCATTTAGTGCACAAAGGTAAGACATGAAGAGAACTTGAAATTGAGTTATGGAAATGTTGCTAAGCCCTTTCCACCGGGAAACCCTCGGCAGCAAATCCCCAGGTAACAGTTTTGTCTCAAATATGTTTGTTTTATGAGAACTTCAAGTATTTTTAAAGATTGCAGCCTTAGGCATTTTACTTTCCTGCTCTGCAAACCGCACGTAGGTGTGAAGCCAGCAGACGAGCAGCGAGCATTGGCACCCTCTTATCTCCATTATATCAGGTGAAGGACCCTCGTTTTGTGGTCTCTGCATGGAGAGCCAAGGAGCAGTGACAAAACACGACACGTTTCCTTTCTCTCTGCTGGTCCGAAATGCGCGTGCTGGTGTTGCCTTGCTTCAGAGCCGTGCTGTAGCTTTTCTTGCGTGTTTTGAAAGGACATTCTGTGGGTGAGTTACAGAGCTGAGACTCGTTTGGAGAAGGCAGAGCACTGAAACACGGACGCGTGCTTTACGTGCAAACACTCTTCCATCACATCCTGATGTAGGAGACATCGTGTAGTGGCTGATCGTAGTACAGTGTTGGGTGATTTTTATTTTCTTCGTAATTTTCTGAGTGTCTGCCGCTTCCACGTTCTTTCAAGCAACTTTCCCCTGTTTAATGGTCATGCTCAGTTTCGCACAGCTCCGAGCGGAGCGCTCTGCGGAGGTGCCCCTGCCCCGTGCTGAACGCTGCACCAGAGAGCAGAACAATGCTACCACAGTGGGGGTTTTTTTTCCACCCCCCCTGTTTTTTTCTTAATGGCTTTAGAGGAAATAAATCTTAGGCAATGTCACTGCCTGTCAGTCCCCACGGAGCTTGTTTGCTAGGCTCACTCCGATGCGGCAGACACCAGCTATGGCATGGGTTGACAAGGTTGTGGACATAATCAAATGGAGAGTGAAGGTCTGGCTGATACTTCCGCTGCGGAGCAAAGTGCAGGGAGAGCTCGGCCCCTGTAGCCACGTGGGAATCCACACAGGAGTTCAGCCTAGAGAGGTGAATCACAAAAAAATAGTTTGGAAGGTTCTGGAGAGCAGCTGGAACTCTTTCCCCTAAAAGTCCACGCTGAGAAGGCTTGTGCAGTGCAGGGTTTTTTCATCACCTTGTTCTGAGAAGCGCTTGTGGAGGGTCATTCTTCATCCTTAATGCTTCACCCCTACACCAGGTTTGGAGGACCGCTAGCCGCCCTCCCAAAGGCTCCTGGCTCTTGGGTGGTTGTTTTATACATTATCTGTCCCTAAGCGTAAGGGATCTGTAGCAGGACTTGCCTGAGTATTTGCCCCTGTGTAGAAGCAAGGTGTTAAGCACAGAGCTGATGGAGAGGCTGGGTCTGAAATTATTCTGCCATGCTCGTCAGTCACAAGAACGCTCCATCAGGAAGGGTGTAGATGGCACGAAGCAGGATGAAAACTGTTGCCCAGCGCAGTCAAGCTTATNCCACAAGCCGGAGCTGCGCATGGTGCCATAACTTCAGCTCGGTCCGTTTCTTGAGAGGTGGCTGGGATGCGACCCTAAGAGCGTTAAATGGTTGTGCGGGAGAGATGCCCTTCCCTGACGTGAAGAGGGGGTAGCGGGATGGGTCACGCTCTCATCATCTTTTTCCCCGAGCTCTGCCAGCTGCTGCTGAGTTGTGGGTTGTGCGTTGCTGCAGCAAACTGGTCTGGTGGAAGATGTCCCTGCTCACTGCAGGGGGGGTGGAACCAGATGATCTTTAAGGTCCCTTCCAACCCAAACTACTCTATGATTCTGTGATGTGTTGCCTTCCGCCGCGTCTCGGAGGCAGGATGATATCCTCACCCCCGACCATCAGCAGCGTGCTGCGTGTGGACCGGGAGGGGAAAAGCAAACTCTCTCCTGCCCACCTTTCTTTCCCAGCATCTCTTGTTTAGAGCTGGGCCACTGCACACGGTGTGGAAGACGCTAGAACACGCGGATGCTTTCTTAAATGAATGTCTGTGTATTTAAACTGATAAAATGTTGTGTAATACACAGGTCACATAACATCAGGCTATTTACTTTTCTAACTCCCTTTTCTTCTGCATATGTTCTAATGCTTTTCTGCAGGCACGCATGGATCTGTCTTGTCGTTAATCTTGCAACATCTGTCCATACTTTCCCTCTCTCCTGCTGTTCTGCTTTTATCTGCTTTGTTGGAGTAAGACAGTCCCCAAGGCAGTCCTTGCAGCCTGGCTCCTTGTCTTGCTGTTTGATGCCCTGGAAATGTTGCTACGTTAGGACCTTGCTAATCCAAGCGACTCGCTTAGCAGCACGCTGCCACAGCCACCAAAGTAATTGTTTATATAATTTAGTGGTCTCATGTATGAAAATCCCTATTTTCCATCAAGGCAACAATGTAGTAGTGCACCTGAAGGAGAAATACTGGAGACATCAGCAGCCACCCATGGGAGTAAGAACTTTCATCAAATAGTGAAACGGCCCGAATCTTCATGCTAACGAGGTCTCATCATTATGAAGTGACTTCCATGTCCCTTACAAACGTCCAGAGGAGCGATGTAGCGGACACTGAGTTAGCACCTCGGCCCAAACTGGGCACAGGCTGACAGCAGTCACTGGCAGCACATCTGCTGGAGCCCTGGAGCTATCCTGCAGGAGTGAAGTGGAAGAAATGATCACCTCCTTCCCCGTTTCCTTCTATTGCCATGATTATGAGCATCTCTAATTGACTCCATGATGTCCCAGTGCTTCACAGTTTGGTTGCTGCTTGTGACATGGGGCCATCCTGGTATAAAAGCTTTGTGCCCCCTAAGTATCCTGTCAGGCTCGCTGAGGGCATACTAATACTCTTAAATTCAGAGCGCAAGATTAAAAAAGAGTAATAGTTCTATGATCGATGTGGACTCGGTGCGGGTTTAGTGTGCGTTGGGGGCCTTCCTGCAGGACCAGGGCGCGTCTGAGCTGCTGGGGAGCAGCCCCGGGGCTCTGCTGCTGCGCGCTGGGCTATGCAAAGCACCGGCGGCTCGGCGGCACGGGCGCTCTGCCACCATAACCAAATCTGAATGTAAAGCACGAGCGTGAAATAAATGGCATGTTTATTCCAGGTGGTGTGTGACAGCCTGGACTATGAACCTAGGCAGTATCAACTCTTTTCCTCTAACCAGTTGCTTGTTTCCAAGCTAGATAAAGCTTGGCTGAATAAAACACTGCTGGGCTGTCACCGCTCATGTGTTGTTCTTTTTTTAGCCTATTTTGCACTGCAGGTGATCTATGCCCGGCGGAAGTACAAGATCTCCCCTCCCGAGACCACAGGTCACCCGGAGTTCGAGCGGATCTTCAGAGCTCAGTAAGATTTTGACTTCTTTGTGGTGGCTCCATCTAGATATGACTTGAGTCAAGTGTCACTACCAGGAAAGACTGAAGGCACCCTCAAATCACCTTTTCACTTACTGCTGCTCATACTAGGTTGTTTTTTTGTTTTTTTTTTTAATGCTTAGCATGCAGAGCTCCGAGTTTTGACTTGGAGCACTTTGCTCTGGCTGGAGTGTTTCTGTCCCTCCGCGATGACCCTCCTGGCATTGCGTGAGGCAAGCAAATTACACATTAGTGGCTGTGTGGAAGAGGCACTGAGCATTAATGCATGATAAGCACGAAGTTTAATACTAATGTTGGCTCCAAATTGTGAGAGTAGCTGAAGCTATATTAATAAATTACTATTTGCTTGTAAGTTTTTGCTGTTGAATTGAAGCACAAGGGCCTTGCGGGCAGAACCAGCTATGAAGACGTTTTTATTTTTCCTTTTTTTAAGCCATTGCACTGTGAAAGTCGGCACTCACAGGCCCATGCCGAGGGCTGTTTCTTTTTGCTCTGTTCCTATGGAGAGAGCGATGCTGGAGCTAAACTGGAAACGTTCATAGATCCCTTTGGCTTCCAGCAAGCACCAGATTCCGTCTTTCATCTCAGTCGTGCTGTTCCACAAGCGGCTGAAAGGAATTGGCCGGAGCTGGTTTGAAGGGTAGCTCGGGCACGGCACTAAATCCCGAACAAAGCAGCTGCCTTTCCTTGCCAGCGTGCAGGAAACATTTGTGGAGCGGCAAAACCACCCGCTCCGGTCCTTTTGCGCTGCAGCGAAAGGCCAGCCCGCGTGGGAGGCAGCAGCGTTTGCTAGCCTGGTAGCTGTTGATGAGGCTTTTAATTAACCCCTCCGCTGTGCGTTAACCGAGTGCTGCGGGCTGCGGCGTGCCGGGAAGCCCTCCGCTGTATTCGGCAGAGGAGGCGACCGCGGGGAACTTGGGTTTGGGAAGGTGTTTGTTCACCATGGGCTTTTTCCTCCCTTTATTCTTTTCACTGTGGAAAAGGATACAAATGGATGATTTGGTCTGCTATATTAAAAAAAAAAAGAGAGGGAAAAAGGTATTGATTTATTACTCACTCGTGGAAACCTGGCAGCCTCCCCTCGCTGAGGCTCAAACTGTGTTTGCAGCGTAAGGTTCTTCAGATGTTTTCCAGCTCCCAGTCTGGCTCCGTTCCCTGAGGCTTGGTAAACCGTTAGCCAAATTTAAGACTAAATTGCCTAGGGAATGGTGAAATGTAGGAGAAATCGAGGAACAAAGCTATTGTCTTTAATTGCACAGCTCCCACCGTGAGCTGAAAATATGTATTNTNAGCNGAAAATATGTATTCTTGCAGAAAATATGTATTTTGGTCACTAAAACACAAAGGAAGGAAGAAAAGCTGGCTGCAGATCTATCACCTTTGCTGAATTTGATCTGGGAGAAGGCTCCTTCTTGGAGCGTGACATGTGTGACACCCAAATTCGGGCTGTGCTCACCCAAGGGGAAGAGAGCGCTCCTCAAATCATGTCAGGGAACCTCTACCCACGGCGTTTATGCTGTGGCTGCTCCAGGTGTCTGTGCAGGAGCTGTGCGCGGGGCCAAGGATGGAGCCTGTGAGAGTCGGGCAGAGGCACATCTCCATCTCGGCCACAGCTCCTCGTTGCAGGGTCCGTGTAAACGCAGCTGAGGTGAGCGCTGTGCGCTGTCTGGCTGCTTTTCATCTCTAAAATACAGAAGCTGGGTGTCCTTGGCCGCAGAAAAGACTCCTTCTCCCCAGCACAGCACCGCAATGCCTCGTCTCGGCCCTTTCAGCTTGCTCCAACGTGCGTTGCCGGCTCACCTCTCTGGCCTTGGTTAACCGGTCTCTGATGTGCAAGGATGCGGTTTTAACCCTCATCTCTGGTTCTCACCAGGGCAAATTGCTCCGAGTACTTTCCAATCTTTGTCTCCCTCCTCTGGGTTGCTGGAATCTTCTTCCATCAAGGTAAGCGGGATGAAGGGGGGGAAACCCCATTCGAACCACATGCACAAACCAAGAAAACCCCAATTTAACTCCCATTGCGACTCAGGCACATCCTCTCTGTGCCTGCGAGACTGTTACTCGGGGAAAGCAAAGCTCCTCTTCGGCTGGATGGACCGAGGAGCACCTCAGCTCCAGCGTGCCTGAAGCTGCTGGTCGCGGCCGAGCTGACCTCCTGCCCAGAGGAGAGGTCTGGTGGCACTGGCAGCTGGTGGTCCTTCACCAGAGCCTGCTTGGAAGGAGAAACCATCACCCAAACCTTCAGGCACCCACCGTCCATCCCGCACCAAACAGGTTTAGGGGATTTGGCTGCTGCTGCGGGGAAGGACCACGGCAGGGAGTGTTGCAAACCCAAGTCCCAGGGCCACATCAGGGGGACAGAGAGGGTCATCCCTCACAAACAGGGAAAGAAGAAAAGCCATTTAAATTCCCACAGCGTTTTAAAGCCGAGTCTCTGTTTGGTCCTCGTGGCCGTGTCCCCATCTGCAGAGGGAAGCGGCAACAGGGGTGACTGAGCCGGGCTGCAGCTCTGGCAGCATCCGGGGACCCCCTGACTGCATCAGGACTCAGCTCCGCTCTCCCCGGCAGGTGTGGCCGCGGCGTGTGGGCTGCTCTACCTCTACACCCGCTTCAAGTATTTCCAGGGCTACGCCGTGGCTGCGCAGGGACGGTCAGTGCGGGCACCCCAACCCAACGTGGGGAGGGCTGGGTGCAGGGTATCACAGAATCACAGAATGGTCGGGGTTGGAAGGGACCTCTGTGGGTCTTCTAGTCCAACCCCCCTGCTGAAGCAGGGTCACCCAGAGCAGGCTGCACAGGACCTTGTCCAGGTGGGTCTGGAATATCTCCAGAGAAGGAGACTC
>Ga0065711_1029864_pt1 | contig 34558 bp, 22 predicted proteins | sample Hoacrofraction12_FD_59098 | JGI IMG/M metagenome (GOLD analysis project Ga0065711, IMG submission 59098) | Hoatzin crop microbial communities from Cojedes, Venezuela - Epithelial fraction 12 v2 (version 2) | ecosystem: Host-associated > Birds > Digestive system > Esophagus > Crop | place... | reverse complement strand
GTGAGGCATGATTTCCCTTTGGTGAATCCATGCTGACTACTCCTGATAACCTTCTTTTCCTCCACTTGCTTGATGATGGCCTCCAGGATAAGCTGCTCCATCACCTTTCCCGGGATGGAGGCGAGGCTGACCGGCCTGTAGTTCCCTGGGTCCTCCGTCTTGCCCTTTTTGAAGATTGGCGTGACATTGGCCTTTCTCCAGTCCTTTAGTTTAAAACCATTACCCTTTGTACTGTCACAACAGGCCTTGCTAAAAAGTCTGTACCCATCTTTCCTACAGGCCCCCTTTGAGTACTCAAAGGCCACAATCAGGTCTCCCCACAGCTTTCTCTTGTCCAGGCTGAACAGCCCAGGCTGAACAGCCCCAACTCTCTCAGCCTGTCCTCGTAGCAAAGGTGCTCCAGCCCTCTCATCTTTTTTGTGGCCTCCTCTGGTCTCACTCTGGACATTTTGGTAGTGTCACTCTTTGTAGTAATTTTTTCATCAACTAATGTCCATGGGGAGCAATGAAATGTGAGTTGTGTAAAAAGTCTGTTGAAATACCAAAAGCAAGTGAGCTGTGAAGGTGAGAGAAGCCCCTCCTTACCTTCTTGGTTTTTCTTCCAGTGCTAAAGAACGTCGATCTAGTGAGCAGCAAAAGAGGATCCTATTTGGAGGTTTAATTAAAGCTAGTGAGTTTTACTGATACTATCAATCAGCAAAGATTGAGAGGAGGGGGCACTGTGCCAGACTATTTAGTGGTCTTGACAGGTTAATTAAATACCTCAGGACTGTATTCTCAAGGTAAAATTGGAAGTGCTCTAACAGAAGAACAATTTGTCTTGGAACAAAGGTAAAGGTGGTTTTTTTCCCTGAAATTTCTGCAGGAGTTATATAAATGGTAATTATACAGTCTTTTAGGTATGTTACAGTTAAAGCTTTGACAGCATTTCCATTTTAAACCCCCTCCCCACCCCACACATGCCTTTTCACCCCCAGGTAAATTCTGTTCTTCGCTGGAGTTCAAATGCCCACAGACTTTGAATGTTATTTAACCAGTTTAAGATGGCTCCTTGTTTTTCATGTTGCTGGATAATACTGAGAGGAGGATTTGCTTCTGAATGTATATTGCTGTTGCTTCCTGTAAACCTCATTACGGCCACATGGTTGTTCATTAATGCCTAACCACTCTGAGGAAAATAACACAGTGTGTCAGACCGAGCTACAAAATGTGCTAATCTCACCTTCAGCAACTATATGGCTTGTTTTTTGTTTGGACCCCAGCTACTGTATTGCAGCAAATTAGTTTTTTGCAGGAGTCTGTTCCTGCTTTCCCTGGGGCAGAGGGTCTTAGATCAATACTGCTGAGTAGGTTTGCATGCAGCCAGAAACCTCTGTGGTGCAGCAAGATCCTTTCTGAGCCTGCATAGGGGGTTTCTGACGCAGAAATGGGGATGTTAGAAAGGGCCAACAGTAATGTATGAAGCTGAAGGAAGACTTCAGGCATTGCTCAAAAGCCAAGCTTTAACCAAGTGAAAAAAGCCAACAAAACCAACAAAAACCTGCTTGTTACTACGGAGAGGGATGATGCATTGTCCTGTCCTCTGCCATGCTTGTGCTGTGCGAAGTCCTTTGAGATACAGCTTTCTGCATGGGTCCAAAATGCTGCAAATGCCAGGCATGCAGATGTGTCTGGAGCTTTTTAAAATCTAAATAGTTTTTTTTCTCGCTAAGAATACTTTTACTATTGTAAAATATAGCTGCACTTATTTTTGAAATTATGGAGGTCTTGAGACAAATTCACCTCTTAAGTTAGTTGCTTTCAAGTTTTTGACATACTAATTAAATATTGACTCTGAGTGTCTTTCATCCATGCAGTAATAGTTTTTCGTGAAAGGTTGTAAGATACTCCAGTGAAGCAATAACTATAAATGGCAATTGATAAGTGTTTTCTGCATTTCTGCAAGGCGTCTCTGGAATGAAGAACGCAGTAGAGACCCAAGGGATGTGCTTGCCAGTGTCTGGCAGCAGCTCCCTAGACACAAACATGAAGTAGAAGTATACTTGTTTCCTTCAGAAGAAGGGAAAACTTGTGAAAAGATTCACCTCAGTTCTCGAAACAGAAGGAAGGTTGGGAATCTGCTGTTGTGAGATTTTGGTCTTGTTCATATTATTCCTGTGGAGGGCTGGATATTATTCTGTGTACTCTTGTCCTCTGACAGTATGAAATGTTACAGCTTTTTATTGGAAATGTCCAAAATTTGAGGTTCTCATACTCAGTGGTTGTGCATGAGTGGGGAGGGAGTGGTCATCAGGACAGAATCAGGAATGCAAAGTGTGGAGGAAGGACTTTAAGGCTATCAAAGTGAGAGGTAAGAAATTAGAAATGCTTGGAAACTGGGTGTCCTTTTGCTTCTTATCTTTCCTTTGTACTTAGAATTTAAGTACTTCTTATGTTTAAATAGACAATGATAATTTCAACTACAGACTCTAAAATGTTCTTCTGTTGTAGTCCTTCTAAAGGCCACAAACTGTTGGGTTGGTGCATTCATGCCCTCAGCTGCACGGGCACAGAACAGATGTGGATCCCTTGGCTGACCTCACAACTGCAACTCTGGCATGAGTTGTAGCTGTCAGAGCTGGCACTCTGTGAGACATGGACTAAAACAGCAAAACTTTTTCTGATGGTAGTGCTGAAAGGCTGTTAATTCTGTGTCCAGTTTATGAATGTGTTACCTATTGCAGGGCAGGCTGTAAAAGCAGAGCTTGTATGGGATATGTTTATATTTATTAACTTAATACATATATAAGTGAAGCTGTGTTGAGTAGTATGTTTTTGTAGTCCACAGAGATGAGTCTACAGCATTGTACTCTCCTTTTTCAGACAACAACCTATCACAGGCTAGCGACAGCTGAGACACATCTCTGCTGTGCTCTGCAGCATCTTGTTACTGGAAATCAAATCAAGAAGAGTTCTTGAGCCATGGTGTCTGATACACTAATTTAAGTGCAAGTTAAGAACACTTGCTTGGCACAATTGTCTTGGAGAACATTGCTGTAACAAAAGCAAAGAAATATGTCCTTGTTTTTATTGTGCCTGCCAAGTGGGCTTATATATTCCTAGTGTATTCCTCTTCCCAAGATAAATCTGTCTGGTTTACAGGAAGGTTTATTCCATTTCCATCCTCACAGACTGGGTGATAATTTGTCTGGAGTTTTTTCCCTATTGAAACATGCATTTTAAAAGAACTAGATACTATCCATAAGGCAGTGTTTTAAGCTGAAAGTTTACGCTGAAAGTAATTGAATGCATTTACTAAAAATCCTTATTTTAATATTTAAAGATTACAAGTTTAAAGACTTGCAAGAATACCTTAAGTAGAGGTGTTTGGAATTTAATATCAATTTTTCCTAAAGTTCTTGCAGGTAATACAAACACTGTTTGCCCTCTATACTACTAATAAGCTGTAAGAAAAAAAAAATGAAGTATGGTACTGAGGTGCCTAAAGGTAGAGGCAGATAGTAAGAAACTGAAACATTCATTTGTAGGGAATGGGTGTCTATTCTTTTTGGCAACTTCTTTAACCTGTTCAGTTTTGACTTGAAAATTGTGAATCAGTTCTTGATGTTAAGAAATCAAATATTAAAGCAGTGAAAATACTTTGATTTGGTGTTGTGATGTTTGCCTTTCTAGAAACAAGTGTGTTTGCTACTGGTTTCAGTGGAAAATTCCAGTAAAACTGTTCTTAAGTTGATGTCTCCAGAGTAGCTGTGTTCAGTGTTATACAGTGTGTGTCATTAAATATTTAAAACTGTAGGCTTTCTGGCTGCTGCTTGACTTGCATTGTGTTCAATGGCTTTGACATTGCATAACCTTAATGTTTATCTATTAAATATTCAGCTATTGAAGCAGCTCTGGAAGTAATACTTTAGTACAGCTGTTAATTCAGTGCCTATGTATGTTGTTTGAAGAGACTGAATCTAGAACTATTGGCAAGTAATTACTGAATGAGCCAACTGACAGCATACAGGTAGGGAGATGAATCTGGAGAATCTGTGCTTTGCGTCTGGAGAGTCTCTGCTTTAAATCTGTATCGCAAGTGAAAGAGTTGGAATTTTATATCAATAATGAATTGAAACTGTATATCCCATCCTCCAGGCAAGCCTTTTGTATGGGAATTAGTTCTCTTATACCAGTAACATTTTGTGGTGTCCTTGTTTTTCTCTAGTGGTGCTAACTTGCAGTAATCACAGATCACTAGTAATGTTTTGGCCAAGGCAGTCAAATTTCAATTACACTGGGTTTCTGAAGTTCTGTGTTTCTTTGAGATCTTGCCTGGCTAGAATTTCTGGTGCTTGCATCTTGCAAGATGAATAGAGGTAGTATCTGGATATTGGTAATAAAGTATGGATTTCAGTTTTATGTATGTTATTCCTGTGGCTGTTGGCCATCTTTGTTCCAAGAGTACATTCTGCTGGCTCGTGATCAGCTTGGTGTCCAGCAGGACTCCAAGGTTGTTTGTCAAGCTGCTTTTCAGCCAGTCTGCTCTCAGCATCTTCTGGTATATGGGATTATTCCTCCCTGGAATTTGTTCCCCCATGTCGTTCATGTGACTGGAGGAGATTTTCATGATTAGTAGCTCAATCACCTTTCCAGTGATTGAGTGGAGATTGACAGGTCTGTAGCTACCCAGAGAGCAAGAGAGCTTCTTGCTGCTTTTGAAGATGGGTGATACTTGCTTCTTCCCACTCCTCAGAAACCTTCCCTGTTCCCCATGACCTTTTAAAGACAGCCAAGAGTTGCCTTGCAGTGACATCCATCAACTCTCTCGGCACTTGTGGGTGCAATCTTTCAGGCCCTGTGGACTTTTGTCTGCAGTTCAAATATTGCTTGGTGTGATCTGCCTTCGTTAAGGGTAAGTATTCCTTGTTCCGGGCTTTCTACTGTCTCATGAGCCTGGGATCCCTGAAGGGCAATTGTACTGGTAAAGACTGAGGCAAGGAAAGTACTAAATATCCAGTGCTTCTCTGTGTCCCTGGTCAGCACTTTCCCTGCCCTGTTCAGCAGTGGGTTTTCCCCAGTCTTCCTTTTGCTGACAATATATTGTACAGATATTTTTTGTTGCCATTCAGATCTCTCATCAAATTCAAATCCAGGTGGGCTTTAGCTTTAGTAATCTTGTCCATGCGTGATTGGACACCATGTACATATATGTCCTTTTGTCCTGTACACATTGTTTTTATGTTGGAATTTGATCCCTTGTTTATCCAGGTAGGCCCACAGACAGCTTTACTTGATTTCCTGCTAGCTAGAATGGACCTTTGGCTTGGAGGTGATCCTGCAATAAATAGAAATGGTGAGCTGAGGCATCAACGTTATTTCTAGACCTATAAAGCTGTTCTAGCAGCTTGCTTTGTAAGAGCTGCGGTGTCCACCTGTGCTGCTGTGCTGTGGTAGCCAGCACGGAGGCCCATCAGTGTGATGTATGGGTAAGAAGGGAGAATTTTGATTTCATTCTCATCACTACTGAACTTGAACTGTGGATCAGGCAGACCTTGTTAATTAACTATTTGCTTCTAGCCCATCTTAGCATCGCTGACTAGGAGGGAAAGAAGTTTTAGGTGTTAAGCATTGATTCACAGGTGACTTAATTGACTTTTTCTTAGCTTTTTGTGTATGCCCTTCTCTTTTCATAAGAGCGCAACTCCTGCTTACATTGTACTTTCTCAATTTTATTCTATCTAATGTGTAAAAATCAGAATGACTCTGGACAGTTAAGCAGTTGGTGGCTGGAGGGAAAGTCCAATTAGTGCATTAGATTGCATAGAAAATTGAGCTATTTAATCTATCAGTGTCTATAGAACTACTAGACCAAAGCCTAGATAGTTTGGAGACTGGGAAAATAGTAGCACAATGAAGTATGGCTTAGGGGTTTCGGCAGGCCTTTGGTATCTTCTATTCATACAGACTTTCATCACATTTGAAATGAGTTTGAGGCTTATATTCTGCAGCCTCTGTTCTGAGTACTTGCAAGTATGCATGCTTGGAAAATGGCTTAGTAACAGGTATTTATTTGAGTTTAAAGCTAAAGTCCGCAATATCTCCTGAATCTTCAGCAACCTGTGGGGTATTTTTTGGGTTTCTCAGTGAAATGATGTTTGACCAGTAGTTGCATAGTTTTCTTGTTAAATAGAAAGTCAGGTCACTTTTTTCCTTCCTTAGCTGATGGTCATTCCCAGGATTTCTGGCTTTTCTCCGGAAGACCTGGCCAAAAGCATATGGAAAGAAACACTTCCCTCTCACAGCTTAAATAGGACTGGATAGAACAGTTTTCAGTGTATCTCAATTAGAGAGTCTTCAAAACTGACAGATAAAATGGACATGTGCCAGTGATGCATGCAGCTGCCTGTCTAGTTTATCTGTAACTAGTGTCTGTCCTCCCCTGTTTCCATTGGTGTCAAACTTTACATTAATAAGAGTTCATCATTATGTTCAGTTAAAAAATGGACTGGGTTGCTCTGTCCTCCTACCACATAGAATTAAATTGGGAGAGGTGGAAGGGTTCCTTTTGAAAATAAATGTTTACTTAGTTCTTCAGAACTGCTTGGTTTTGATAATTCAGGATTTTGTTGTCTAGTCTTGTTCCCCTGTCAGTCTGGCTCTGTTCTCTGGCCTTGGGTCTCCTTAAGGTTATCCTGCCAAGTGTGGCATGGAGCTTTATTTCTTCAAGAAGATCATAGCTAAAGTAGGCAAGTTGGGCAGGTTCTTTCATTCCTTAGCTGATGTATTTTTCTACCTCTTGGGTAGGCATCAGTGTCCTTGCTGCTTCTTTGGCTGAATGCAGGCAAGCTTCACTCTTTTCCTGTCTCTGGTGCAGCTTCTGTCTCAGACTGTGTGCACCTGGGGGTGACATAGGTGTATACTTTTGCCTGTAGAAGAGTAGGAAAAATGACTGAAGATCTAGAAACTGTCCTTTCAAATAGACGTGTACGTAGTGTGAGAGTTGAATATACAGAATAAAAAAAGAATTTAGTTTCTAACACAACTTGCAAGTATTGGGCTTTGGCTACACAGCCATATAATGGTTACAGATTTACCACTTCAGGAAAAAACTGTTTTTACAAAACTTCAGTCTCTTCAGCACAGATGTGGCAAAATCAGTCACTTGACACAGCTGCATCAGAATCTGCCATACAGCTGGTAGCTGGAGTCTGATTGCTCTTCTGTTTTTCTGCCTTGCAAGTCTGTGCTCAGTCCTCATCTCTATTTCTGGTAGCTCCACTGTTACTCATTATCCTTGACTTTGCAAATACCATCTAAGGAAAGGGCATGGTTAGTTTAACAAAAACAGCAAAAGACAGTAGGGTCTGTCCTTTGCTTTCTTCCTCTGAAAGAGCTAATGTTCCCGATGAGATATGGACTTCAGTCTTTAATGTACTTGTAGGAAGTTTTTAAGAAATCAGGATTATGTGTTTGCCTTTCCTAAAGGACCTGTTAAATTTCTCATGTACCTTGTGAAAGACTCTTGGGAATCAAGTATTCTGACATGTACAGGAACATGACTGCTGTTCTTAACAACTGTTATAGTGTGTCTTGTTTCCAGTAGTTGACAAGATTCTGTCATTGCTGTAATTTAAAATGGTGCTGGACTATAGAAGAGGTTCCTGTGACATGGGAAGCTGAGGTGGCAAGATTTGTCCAAAGTTGCATAGCAGATTCCCACCATGACTGGATGTGAGGAGTATTTTTTAGTATTTGGTGGAGTTGTCTGGTTGGTTTTTTACACTTGGCATCATAGACACTGAATCAATTTTTGCTAAAGGGTCCGTGGCTTTCTAGCTGGCAGCTTGATGGTGGTGATTTTCATGAGCTCATCTGTGGACAGTACCGTAGTGCGTATTTCTAATAATATAAAAAAGTGAGGGGGCATATAGAAGAAAGAGGACTGAAGTTATCTTCAGCTCCGTGGGCTTAGCTCCAGTGTAAAATAAACTGTTCTTCAATGTGGCTTTGGCTTTAAGTGGAGTCAAAACAAACAGCATGGAAACTGAGAACTTTTGTCATTCCTTCTGTAAAACTGGACACTGGCAGCTTTTCTATTATGATTATATTTGTGCATCTTTACAAAAAAAGAAATAGGAGAAAAGGCTGAGGTTATTTCCAGCTGCCTGTGTGGGAGATAAGACAAGCACTCTGAACACAGGTGTTTAGCACTTGTGTGGCTTTTGTGTTGAAAGATCAACGAACGGCTTGCAGGGCTGTTATGCTGGATAGTGTGTTCTCTGATAGCTTCGAGTTTTGTAGGTCGGTCCTGTTCAGCCAGCTTTGGAAGACACCTTGCACAAAGCCCCTGGGTACAATGCCCAACGATCACAGCACTGTTCAGGGTACTGCTTGTTTAGTCTCCAGTGTGCTCTGTCTCAATTGCCTTTTTTGTTATGCTTCCACAGGAGTCTTTAAGTATCTGCTGATCTGCATGGAAATGAGACGGGGAGGATTTGAAAATATATCCCAGGATTAGGCGAAGGATACATTTACAGAGTTGAAGTTCTAGCTGCCCAGAGTTGGCTGACTGCGTTGCAGGGAGGGAAGGAAAGGACATGAATCTGACCACTTCTGGAGGCTCCTTTTTATCTTTATATTCTGTACAGGGAGAACTCTGAACAAAGTAGTTTGTCCTGTCGTATTCCACAACATGATGGTTCTGTTCTAACCTTCCCTGTAATAAGGATAAAACACTTTTACAGACTTCAGTGGGAGGTAATGAAGTCATCATGCTCGTTTTGTAGCATATGTGTAAGGGTGGGTGCAGACTGGGAAGCTCAGCATGACCCAGCAATGTGCACTCACAGCCCAGAAGACCAACAACATCCTGGGCTGCATCCCCAGCAGCATGGCTAGCAGGGTGAGGGAGGGGATTCTGTTCCTCTGCTCTGACTTCACCTGTAGTCCTGCATCCAGCTCTGGAGCCCTCAGCACAGGAGAGACCTGGAGCTGTTGAAGCAGGGCCAGAGGAGGCTATGGAAATGATCAGAGGGCTGGAGCACCTCTGCTGTGAGAAAAGGCTGAGTGAGTTGGGTCTGTTCAGCCTGGAGGAGAGAAGGCTTCAGGGAGACCTTACTATGGCCTTCCAGTACCTAAAGGGGCCTTAAAAAAAAAGACGAGGACAATCATTTTAGTGGGTCCTGTTGTGATAGCATGAGGGGTAATGGTTTTAAACTAATAGCATGGATATAGACTGCATATAAGGAAGAATTTTTTTTTTTTTCCATGGAGGGTGGTGAAACACTGGAATGGCTTGCCCAGAGAAGCTGTGGCTGCCCCCTCCCTGGCAGTGTTCAAGGCCAGGTTGGATGGGGCTTTGGGCACCCTGGGCTGGTGGAAGGTGTCCCTGGCCGTGGCAGGGGGGGTGGAACAAGGTGATCTATAAGGTCCCTTCCAACCCAAACCATTCTATGATTTAACTGATAATCTTAATAACCTGAATGACAGTTTGAGGCAGCACATAAAAACTTCTGTCCAGAAGGACCCGAGAAGCTCACTGTTGCCATCTGGTTGCAAGACTTCTGTGTTGCAGAAACTGGCAAGCTGCTGAACAACCGAAATGCAAGTTGCATTCCTACTTGTGCCATTCATAGCCGTATAACAGTGATGTAGCAGAGTTTATCTTGACCCCATGAATGATTGTGTGTCATTTGATAGCAAGCTCAGCAGATGTGCAAAGGGTACAGCACTTCAAAAACACTTGGAAACCCGTAAGTGCTTTGGACTGCCTTTCTGTGTTTTTGACCTAGGTATCAAAGTGAAATTTCTATTCGTTCTATTTTGCAGTGCTTTTTGGTGATAATTTAAAGGAAAATATTATTGGATCTTCTTAAATTTGTAGTCTTAGTCTTATCATAAGCAAACTGAGAACACTTTTCCTCCACTAAGGCTTGCTGGAGTGTGTACCTAGCTTTTCTCCTTTATTTGGAAATACTCCTTACAGATGAATTCACGTAGTCAGCCTCTGCTGCGTGGTCTATGCTGCATTCTTTCAGTGTTTTCACAGAAGCCAGCACCAAAAAAAACACTTGACTGGCTTTGCAAGATAACTTTTCTGGCTGACCTTAAAAACATTTCAGTGTCTCAGAACAAATGACACTGTCCTATTTCAGCTGTTTTTAAAGTGTTTGATTTCTAGCTTTTTTACTTCCTTCTTCCTAAGGTTTCCTATGCACGACCAAGTTCAGCTTCTATCAGAGATGCAAATTTGTATGTTAGTGGACTTCCAAAAACAATGACACAGAAAGAACTAGAACAGCTCTTTTCACAATATGGACGCATTATAACTTCTCGTATTTTGGTTGACCAAGTCACTGGTAAGTAGGCAGTTTCATACTTCCTCTAATTTTTGCACTGTTTAAGAAATATTTCACCTTTCAGTATATTAGTCTTGTCTCTAGAATGTATGAAAGGTGTATATAGGCTAGAAAACGCAATTTTCTGCTGGAATTGTTCATAAATATGCATGGACAAAAATAGATTGAGTGTACTGAGCCAGCTTGAGTCATTTCTACCCTGGAGGTGCAGGTTTGAAGCCTGTTTCATGGCTTGTAATAAATTTACATCCGCTGTAATCTTTCTTTCCAAGCTGCTGTGTGAAAATAGTCCCTATGTGCCTTATGAAACACTATTAAACACTCTTTTTATAAAAATAAAGCTTTATGCAGAAATGCACAGCTGGTTCTCGTGAGTCTGGGATTACAAAAGACCCAGACTGGCAATTGCTGTTAAGGCTGTTTTCAAGGTTGCCTCATTAACTTTGGGCATGCTGAAGAACATGAGCTTTGAGTTCCTTGGGAGCGGATAAGTTCTGTGCTTAGCAGTGCCTTGAAGAACTAAGCTCTAGCAGGTTAGTTACGTTGTTACAGTATGTGTCTTAACTGGTGAGTGGATGTCAGTGATACTCTGTGGTTACTCTGCTGATTTACAGTAATGTGGTTTCTCTGGCACAGGTGGCTGGTTTTGAGGAGCTTTATAATTTGCTGCCTTACCTGCTCGCAGCAGGCCTGTTCTAAAAATAAGCAATCAAATGAAATGCTGAGTACATGACAAGTATTGAGTGTGCAAAGCAAAATACAAAGGAGCAGGACTCTCCAAATTTTCATCTTTCCAAAAAACTAGGGGTGTGGGGTGGAAAAATTCACTTACATAATTATTCCCCAAATAATAAGCTGGCTTGGATTTTTTTTGTAGTTGACCAAAGGCCAAGCTAAAGGCCAAGTAGTGACTTACAGAAGCAGCAGCTTTGGGGGTCAAATTTCCAGTCTGTGCGCAGTAAATAGGTGTTTACAGTGTGTTCCTGTATATTAATGCATAAAAATGGTGGGATTTGACAAAAGGGCCAGGTAAGTAAATGTAGTTAAAATTTTAAATGTGTACTGTAATTCTAAGTACTCGTAAATGCTAGTACATGCACAGTAGTTTTCTGGCATATACTGTTTAAGTTAAAGCATTCTTCCGTTAGTAATTTGGAAGGGGTGGACTCTAAATGGTATGAATAATAAGGTTGTGACACAAACTGGCAGATGAAAAATGCGAAGTTGAAGCTGTGATGATTGCCTCTTCAAAACTTTGTCACTTTAATGGTTTAAATCATCATTGTTTATGAACAGAACACATTTCTTGTTGTTAATGTCTTTCTCAAGTGAAGATAAGTATCTAACTTGTCTGTTCATGCATGAACCAAAATACAAGGGGCCTCTAAATGGATTTAGGAGTGTTACAACAAAGCATGCAACTAAGTAGTGTAGACTGTAGCAGCTTTAATGTTAATTGGTTCAAGTATTGATGCCTCAGTGTGTTTATATTTAAGCCACAGTATAAATTTGAGGTGCGATGTTCCTAAGACCTTCCATAAACACTTGCTGATTCCCTTACATGTTGTCTTTGACTTCTCTATACTGAGAAAGAATCTATGGCCCAAGAAAAGCTTCCTTCAAAAGCACTACCTACAAGAGATGGTGGTATGCTGAAACGGAATCTTTTACTTCGAGGTAGCCGTGAACTTTTAAAACAGGGCCATAATTCCCACTACTGCAATCTAGAAGCTGCACTCCGTTCTTTATTCTCTCATTGGTTCCAAGGGAGCGGACTTCAAGAGGTGCTGCGAGGAAAGCATAAGCCATTTCTTGCTGCTTGGAAGCAGATCACTCAGCTGTTTACAGAATTTCTGTGAATTTAGATGCTGCAGAGTAGCAGAACTGAACAGAGGTTACAGTGCAGCTGTTTCTAGGTTCACCTCTACGCCCACCCCCACACACCCCCCATTTGCTTTGTTTCAGAATTACCCCTTTGGCTAACTGTGTTAAGTTGTATCCATTGTGTTTTCCCTCAACCATACGAGCTTTCTATACAACACATCTTATCCTGTTCAATTTATAAAAAAAAAAAAACATAGTAGAAAAGTGTTAACTACTTTGAGCAAAAGTTCGATTCTAACAAGCTCAGAATTATCATGTGTTCACAGCAGTTGGCCACTAACATAGCAATTGGCTATGAAGATCAAATGTTAAGTTCTAATATTCCAGAGTCTCTGAAATAATTGTGTGCTTCCTTCATACTATGCAGGGGTATCAAGGGGCGTGGGGTTTATCCGGTTTGACAAGCGAATTGAAGCAGAAGAAGCTATCAAAGGCTTGAATGGCCAGAAACCTCCAGGTGCCACAGAGCCCATCACTGTAAAGTTTGCTAACAATCCAAGCCAAAAAACCAATCAGGCCATCCTTTCCCACCTGTACCATTCTCCAAACAGAAGGTATCCGGCACCTCTAGCTCAGCAGGCTCAACGTTTTAGGTAAGTCAGATGCATACTTGTGTGCAACTATGCTTGAAGCCGCGTGTTCCCATGGGGCCTGTTTGTTTTCCTCCACTGTTTGCCTTCCCTGTTTGTCTAATTTCTGTGTGTGAGGAAAACACATGAAAATGCTGAACTTCAGCTATGCTCCTACAATACAGCTAAAAGCAAAAATGCATTCCATCCTATTGATAACGTTTTGGTATCTAATAAACCTACTTGGAGTTAAACTGAGATGACATCTTTTTATTCTACACAGTCACTAAAAAAAAACTTTTTAAAGGTTATTTTTAACTTCCTAGATTACTATTGATTAATGTGCAAGTTGATTCAGTTAACACTGACCTAGACAATTCAGTTTTCTTCTTAGCCATATGGCATGCCACAGCCACCCTCCTCTTCCCCACCCCCTGTCTTTCCTCCATGTTCTGGCTTTCAGTTTTTTTCCTTGTCAGTTGTCTAAATCCTGCATGCTACGCTTTGTCTTCTCTTACCACAACTTTTGTAAGGAAGATTATTCAAATATTTTCTGCATGTGTTTGTGGATTTAGATTCCCATTATGTTGAATCTACAGCCATACAGTTCGCTGTGGTATTTAGTGTATTGAAAAGGACAGATGGTGAGACAAAGTGAAACAAATATTGTATTATCTACATTCATAAGTACCTCAGGGTTTTTTCAGTGGTTTTGGTCATTTCTTTCCACCCTCTGCCCCTGGGCTATGTGACTGGAATGTGTTAAACAGTAATATACTAAAACCAATTTTTTCAAGAAAAGAAATCAGCTGGCAGTTTGCTTCAAAGAGAATACACCAAACTTCAAAAGCTCTGTATTGGCTACCCTCACTTTTAGGCCAAACATTCAGAGTTCATGGACTGCACTTCTGGTAGAACTTCTGAATTCTTTTCACCTTTTAAGCCTTAGGTGCTGCAAGTGTCTCTCAGATGTGGGGGTCAGCACTAAAGTAGGCTTTCGGCCCTAAAGGAAGGGATAACCAATTTTATTCATAACTTGGTAGATTTTCTTGCTGTTTCTTAGGGAATAAAAGGGTTAATTTAAACAGTGTGCTGGATATTGAATAAAAGTGGGCTTGTAGTTGTTCCATAGACAGAACATAGGGGTAGAAGTTGCACTTGCAGAACAGACCCAAGTGCACTGTATGAAACAAGATCATGATGGAGCTGGGGGTGGTGCACACAGCCTTTGTGTTAAAGCATTCAGCGTATCCTGGGCATGTTTGTCCGAGTTCTTCCGGGGTGCACTTGTTCCCAGATACTTGGCTGTTTGGTACTGCTGTGATCCTGGCTGGGACAGTATCTGTATTTAACTGATATGCGAGATAGATCTATCAAGACTTTTGAAAATTCTCCAGCTTTTGGTGGTGTTTTTGTTTGGATAGAACCTAAAGTTTTTGCAGTTAAGTAGTTTCAGTAGATTACTCCTGTCCTGAAAAGTTATTCTTTGAATCTTGAAAATTGTATTTGGTTGTTTGTGATTTGTTTTTGTTTAAAAAGGAAGTGTAGTTTTATGAATGTCCATTTAAATTTTACTAAAAAGTTTTTTTCTTCCCTGAGATACTAAATGTAAAATGATGTCTGAAACAACCATAAGAGATACTGTGATTTGTGACACTTAAAAATACAATGGTAACAAAAAGTACTGAGTAGATACCAAGTCTGTAGTGAATAAGAGGGAGAGGAAAATCTTTCTCACTTTTATTGATGTGGAAAGAAGAACAAGCTTGAAATGACTGGTCACAAGGTAAGCTAGGGTTGCAGGCAAAATTGGATTTTTTTCTTCATATTTTTCGGGAAGGCCTTCAGGCTTCTGTGTCTCTAAAAGACAATCTTGCCATATTTTAAATTTTTATAGCTGTGAAGGGAAATCTGTCGCTTCTGGTTTTTTAGGTCTTTGCTTCGCTGTTGCACCATTCCAGCTCTGTTGCTGACTACATGTTCAGATTGCACCGATGCTTCAGATCTTTCATGTCTTTCACATACAAGAAAACTTAGCTGTTGACATTTCAGATGGGATTACCTGATACAGTTGCCCTATATCTGTTAACAGTTGACAGAGGCCTGAAAACGGTCAGGATAAACTTTAGTAGTGAAGAACAGTAGGATCGCTACAATGCTGCTTTTTTTCTTAGTAAGAAAAATCTTGGGCTGGACTTTCAAAATACATAATTGTTCCTCAGTTTCTGTAGGATGTGTAGCTTAAGGCATCTTTAAAAATTCTCCAGTGAATGCCACTGAGAATTATTCCAGATGGTTTAAGTGGTTTAGGTAACTGATAAAAAGTGTTACGGTGATACCATTACTGAGGACTGAAGTCCTCAGCCAACTGCTCTGCAGCAAGGACTTGTATGCGATCTTCACCTTCCCCTCCACCCCCAAATGTTAATGACATCAGACCTCTTGTCATCTACACTAAGCCTGTTGATAACACTCAGGGTTTTTTTAATTTCCTCTTTTCTGCTCTTTTAGGGGTTCAGTGGCTTGCTTTCTTGTCCGTGCATCTCACAAACCCTGCTCACTGCAGAATCATCATGTTCTGTAGTTTAAGACCTTTACTTAGCTGCAAACAAGACCAAATGCTTCTGCTTCAAGGTTTTTGTGCATGTGTAGTTACACTACTGCAGCACTTGAGCTTGGATTCTGTAAACAAGTAATGGTTCTTAAATCATATAGGTCATTACTGGAGAGAAATCCCAATAAAGTACAGATCTGTAAGGCAGCTGTAAACTAAAAACTAAATGAATTGTACCTTTACCTTTTTTACCTAAGCTCATAGTTTTTGGAGTCCTGAAGAGAATCTTTAACAAGACTTTCTCTTCATATGTCTGGGCTTTGCCAGGAAGAAACCAGAGCTTCTTTAGGGCAGAAATTTTCTTAGAGAGGACTGTAAGGGACTTCAGGAATAGAATTAGTAGGCACTGCACATTCTGGGTATTGGCTAAGTAATTCCAAAGGATTTGGAGTTGTGGTAGCATAGTACAGTTCAGCAGCTTGGAGGGAGGTGAGGGAAGAAACGCATAGAGAGAGCTTACAGTCTCATTCGTGTGTATATTCTAAAGACACTTTATTCTAGAAAGTAGTAGGAAAATGAACAATCTTTTTTGCAGTTCGTGTTGTAACATTTGTTACTGCTCCAAAACCCTGTGTCTGCCTGGGTACTCATGTCAGCAAACTGTCAGAAGCCTCAGTAAAGTCTTCATCCAAAACAAGTTAGTAATCTGGAAAATTGCTTTGAGGTGGTTGCTGACAGTATTTGAGTTAGGCTGAACTTGTGGTAGTGGTGCACATTCTGAACTGAACTGTGTATGGTTGTGGATGCTACCTAAGAACATATGTTTTGTATTCACTAACTGTATCAGGCTTATCAAGGTGCCACAGCTCTTTCAGTAGTGATACTTTAACTTTGCTGCACTGTACAGAACCTCATGTAGAAGTAGCAATAATATACCAAGTTTTGTCAGGGTTAAGGGGTGGAAAAGTCTGACTGAACACTTTGCTAAATGTTTTGCAGGTTGGACAATCTGCTCAACATGGCTTATGGAGTAAAGAGGTAATAAAGGACTTAAGGCAATTTAGTTATTATGAACTTAAGTCTTTTGCATACTCTTCAGTAAGACTTACATGGGATGTGTTGGAACTTTAGCTGAAATTGTTCATTTTAGTGCATGGTGCATGAAGGATACAAATCCTTTGCAGCACTTCCAGGGAATTCCTGTTTCTAATGACTTACTAATCCTCATTGGTTTTATAGCATGCTTTTTTTTGGTTTTCTGTGTTAAACTCATTTCAGACGGACCTAGCACTCATTTCAGACAGAGCTAGCACTGTTCCCCCTACTTGTATATAGTATTGTACATAGTGTTTGTGCAGTTGGGGGGGAAAAAACATTTGTGATGTTACCTTATTAGTCTGGCCAGTGTTCATGCTGTGAAAAGCCCCGTATAATTTCCGGCTTTATTTTGAGATTTTTTTTTTTTGCTGGGATTTTCTGTGAATCGCTACTTTATGATTCTGTCTTGTGTTCCCCATTCTTTAGTAGATTTCCTCCAATGACCATTGATGGAATGACGAGTTTGGCAGGAATTAATATCCCCGGACATGCAGGAACTGGATGGTGCATTTTTGTGTACAATTTGGCCCCTGATGCTGATGAGAGTATCCTCTGGCAAATGTTTGGACCCTTTGGAGCAGTAACCAATGTAAAAGTCATCCGTGACTTCAACACCAACAAGTGCAAAGGTTTTGGATTTGTGACTATGACAAACTATGATGAGGCAGCTATGGCAATAGCCAGCCTGAATGGATATCGCCTCGGGGACAGAGTATTGCAGGTCTCCTTCAAAACAAACAAAACGCACAAAGCCTAACAAGTTATTCTCAGTGCATTAATCTGAAAACTGTACAACAAAGGCAATTTACAAGAAGCTTTGTGCATTAGTAAATGCCTTTGTTGTATGTCAGTGTGGAAATGGGGATAAAATGACTACTTAGCATCCTAAGAATATGTGAGATTTTTTTATTGCTAATATTTGAATTAAAACTTGCTAAATATCTTTTGTGTTTGAATATTGACAAGAGGTACAGGGTTTTTACCTGTCACAGTGCATATTCTATTGCCTTCTTTGAAGAAGGTAGACCTTTTAAAATGTTTCAGCTAAGGGAAGAAGTTTTTTCTCTTTACATGACTGCCTTTAATGTATAAGTAAATACTGAGGCTTTGTGTTATACTTTTTTGAGTTGGTTTCATTATTTCTTAATTTGCCTTGTGTTTAATTTACACTTTAATGCATTGCTGTTTTGTTGTTCAAGAAAAGTATTTGAAGTTTACATTTTATTTATGAAGTTATAAGCAGTATTTATTTTATAATTATCATTTGGGTTGGGGAATGGGAACACATTATAAAAGCTTATTGTAAGAATACTGGAGAACTTTTCATAAAGCAGTACCTTGCCAAAGAGATAAGAGCCTCTTTGATGTGGGTTTAAAAAAGCATCTATTTTTATAAAAAAAAAAAAAAAAATTTGGAGAAACTTTTTACTGGTCCTGGAACAAATATTTTGACTTGAATACTTTGAGAAATCTCTTCATATGACACCTAGTGAGCTTTTGAAACTTACCAGGAAATTTGCAGTTGTTGAGGAAAATTTAGAAAGATTCATGATGTAGAAATACTTCTGAGACCTTTGTATTAAGGAGTCAATGGATGCACTGTTGGTTTCATTTTTGTAATCATCAGTGGAGTCTTTGATCATCCTGGTTATTAAGTGATAGGTGGCTCACTGTGATTTTTGAAGCAAATGAAAATGTAAAAAAAGAATATAAGAGCAAGCAGAAAACTTAAAATACTGAGAGATGGGGGAAAAAATCTGTTCTTCCTAAAGACTTCCCTTCAGATAGAGCTCATGGTGTTTAGTGATGTACTTGCTATTGTTTGAAGAATTGTTTTGTCTTAAGAAAAGACATTGAGCATGGTTTGCAGGGTAGCAAATCAGCAGAAGGGGTCTGAGTTGGGTATATTTGGAGGTATTTTGAAAGTTATGTTCAAGGCTAGCACCTGAGCTTCGTGTAATGTAAATAAGACCTTGAGTTATGAACCTTTCAGCTGATTTTGATTTTAGTTTATTTTTTAAGTTACATGCCAAGTGATGTTCAATTTTGAATGTTTTTGTATGAGTTTTTTCTTTGTAAATGGCATTAACATTGTTACTTGAGGTCTGCTTATTCATTTTTGTTGTCCTGAGGACTTGAATTTACAGTGCATCAGATCTGTTGCTGTTTTTGTCTGTAGATAGTCTAGCTTCAGCTGTTTATAAATATGTTTGTGGTAAAAAAAAAAGAGTATAGTCATAGGTTTTGAACAAATTTCCTTACATTTTTCGTACAAAAACCATAAATACCTGTATGCTATTGAAATTTAACTTTGTATGATGCTTAAATCACTATTTGGGGAAATAGAAAAAGTCTTTACCATGTATTGAAGAAATTTAAGAAAAAAAAATACAGAATATTTTCTGATTAGCATCTAGCTTATAATTAAATTTAAAAAATAAGCTGAGGGTTTGATGCCTTCACCAGGATGCACTGAAAACTATGTAGTTACGTCCTGCTTTTTGTATGAACTGAGATGCTCATATGCTTCCCCTTGGAAAAAGCAATGTTCTATGCATAACATAGTTGTACACTATCTTTGCAGTTGCTTTTGGTTCTTACTCTTTTAAATTGTAATTATAAATTTTTCAGTATAGTACAGTACATACACTGTGAAGCGCGTGCTAAAGTGAATAAGCGAGTTTTCATGCTGACCCACTCAATGCTATTCAAAAAACAATTGGCTTCCTGAGCACTTCCTCATTCTTAGGTGCATTTAGATTGTTAAAGCTAATCCTCTGCATTAAAAATTGTATATACTATAGAAATCACAAACTTTCCAATGTGGGGAAAACAGTAGCTATATGCTTCTTTCCTATACTACTGTAGCAACTAACAGCATTGATGAGAAGGCATGTAAATTTGGCTTCACTTTACAGTGTTTATCAATGCACTTAGTAAAACATAAGGCTGGTATTTATTTGAAGTTGTATAGTATGACTTAATTCACATCTGTTGGAATAGAAAATATATTCCGTTGAGTATTTAAGAGGTTGTACATGTTTTCTTTTGTGTTTGGATCCTTTGTACTTTTTCATGTTCAGTACATCAATAAACAAAGTTGAAGGGAAAACAGTGTCATGAGCAGGTCTTTTACCGTATTGTCTGCTGCTTTAATGGGTAAGCAGCCTGAGTGAAAGGTTTCTGCAAAGCGCTTGAGCTCCATTTAGTGTGGCTTAGGATCCTAGTTACCAGCAAGGAGGTAAGACTGGAGCTGTGTACCAGTTCTATTATGTTAGTTAGTTTCAAATCTTTTCACTTTGGTTTCATATGGACCCACTCACTACTACGCTGATACAATAAATGAGGGTCATTAAACACATTCTGTAAAAATTAACTTTCTGTCTAGCTGACTGCTGTTCACTTTAACTAAGTTAATGTCCTAGTGTGTTAGGATAAATATAGGAGGGAGGATTTACTCTTTATTGCAATATCCATTTGCTGTTTAATTACTGCATTAATTTCTGGGCTCCATTAATTGAGAGGATATTCAGTTAACCTTAGTTTGCTGTTCTTTGCCTTTCCCAGCTCTTAAAGAATTTCTTTAAAGATTAGTCAGCTGTCTCTTGCCCTTTAAAAGTACATAGACTGCTAGATTCATTTGCTTTGCTCAGTTGGATGAATTTCCACTGGTGAGAATACAATTCCAAAGGTGGCTGATGCAGTATAGCTTTTTTAAACTGTTTTCATTCAGCTTCTCTTTTACATCTTTATTGTGAGATTTTTTTCAATACAAAACCTTGTAGCATGTGTTGTGATGTGGAGCATCTCCCATTGCTACAGTGTCATGGAACCAAGTTTAGTTGAATGATGAGGTCATAAGTCTGTGAACAACACACAAACAATAGTACCTCAAGACGTTAGTCAATAACTAGTGTTAACACACTGACTCTCTTTACTTGCAGAAATAGTGTGTACTGATGACTTTTCATGTAGTTACATTCTTTGGTGGCTGCAGTAACGAAAGGATGCAAGACAGTGCTTGGCAGCAAATGAGGAGCTATATTTGGAGTTCATATTTCAGCAGGGACGTCTGTGTTCAGCTTCCACGCTTTCACAGGAGCATGATTCTAGTTCTTGACTTACACCAGTTTGCATAGAGTGTAACCAGCCGTGGTCGAATTATTTTGCTGTATGAAAATGAGGACAAAATGTGTTTATGTAACTGCCTTCAGTTTAAAATAAAAATTCCTTATATTTTGAGGGTTAGCTGCAGACAAGGAGGCAGTCAGAGCAACACTAAAAATGACCAGGTTCTTGTGCAGTTTCCCAGAGAAAAAGTCACTGCTGAGAGAGAGTTTGATATGTAGCTGAGCACCTGTGGGCAGTCAGAGCTCATGAGTAAGGGAACCTGGTTCAAACTTACACAGAGGTAGTACTTTTCTATTATGGTAAAGCTAAGGAAGAAAATGTGAGACTGCTTTATGCAGTGTGGTGGAGGAGAACTAGTTCCTTTTATACCCAAATAATAAAGAGTTCCAGAAACACACATAAATATCTGTGTGGGACTAACAGTGGTAGAGAAGACGAGCTGGAAGTGTGACTGTAATTGGGGCATATGAGTTAGCTGGGGCACTTGAGGGGGGGGCTGTGTTACTCCAGAAACATGCCTGAGGCTTGTGTGACCTCTTCTGCAAGAGGGGTATGCAATGTAATGAGCTGTGACAGGTGAACTTCCCACCTGTGTCTACAGCAGTCTTTCTTCAGGAGGAGAGCACTTTCCCAGTGTGAATGAAAAAGATGCCTTTTTCTAAAGTGAATGTCTGCCTGTTAGGGTTATGCACAGTATGTATTCGTTGCATAACACGCAGGGGTCGTCGAGTATGGTAAGTCTGGGACACTTACCTGTACTGACTAGAGCAGACACTGTGAAGGTGACTAAATGTATAGGAATGGAGACTTAAATCTTGAAAAGCATAAACTAGTTACAACTTACTGTATAAAAGCTCACAACTTGATTTTATGACTAGCAGAGAGTATCTCAGGTTTTTTTACTGTAACTGTTTGAGAAATGAACACAGTTTGAGATTTGCTCCATCATGGGTAAAATAGTAGTCTGGGACTGTAGTATTTCATCCTTGTCAGCAGTGGTGATGCAGCTGTGCTTGCACCTTCTTTCATGTTGGGCTTTGTCTGCTTTGTCTTGCGGTATTTGAACTTGTATACATCTCATAACCAAGAAGAGCACACTGATTTTTACACTGAAATTTTCCTAATTAAACTAATTTAAACTAAAATGCCGTAATTTGCTATAGAGATACCTGTCTACAAAACTACTGCTGTGATGACTAATGCTTTGGGCCAGCAGATGTGCTAGCACATCAGAGGTCATCTGAGCCAAGCAGCTTAAAGTAAAGCTGGGGGAGAGACTGGGTCTTTTGGTGGGAGAAGATGGAACAGGTAAGCTGATAACGTGTGGGAAGTCTGCTGTTGGAGTGAGGAGCAGTTTTGATCTGAGAAGCTTGGCTGCTTGCCCATATTTAGTAATTACCGCAAAAATTTGGGAAATGATGTAAACTTTCAGGTACATTCAAAGTGACATGAGTGAGTTCAGTGGGTTAAGAGTTGCCTGATTTTGTGCTATCAAGTCTCATGTGTTGCTGCTTTACATTGTAACTACTCTCATATTTTATGTTTTTGACCAACATTCTGCTCTGAGACATAAATGGGAACAAGGAGAACTTACTAATTTTTTCATAGGTGTAAGGCAACTCTAAAAACCAAGCATAGCTGCAGACTGTTAATAAAATACCTGATTCTTTATGTACTAGATCATGTGACTCCTATATGTAAGTGAATTTAAGTCAATATGACATTTTTAGTGACTGTAATGCAGGCACAGTGCTGACTATATACAGTGCATTCTTAACATGAGGAGCTGAATTTCAATTTGCAACAACTCTTACTAAATTATTCTCATTTATGCCGTAGGACCCTTGCTTACTACAGCACATGTATTTCTGTTGCTTTGAGTGAAAGGATGTTATTAATTTCAAATGTTTACATGAATATTCTGGTGATAAAAGCTCCTGCAGGTCACCCAGGTGCTGATACAACAGGGCTATTTGCCAGCACTTAGGAAAGACAATATTCTCTAACAAAAAATTAAAATAGCTTTGAAAGCTAGTCCACCACTTCTTCTTGTCTACCTGTGTCAAAAGTTTGGTAATAACTTTCAGAAATGCAAGGCATTCTGTGGCAGCCAGTTCTGTTGGAAGGTGAAGATATGTCAAAGTGAAACACTTCTTTCCTGCTGTCTGTGCTTTGTGCTGTCATACAAAATACAGCAAGCACTGTTTATGTGCTTGATTAACATTAGCACTATGCTGATGGTCCAAAACAGCTCAGTTGTACACTTCAAGCTGCCTGTCTTCCCTGTTCAACCCTTCATGTTTCTGAGAAGTTACGATTCCAGAGACTTTCTGGTTTAATTACTTCTTGAAGTGGTGTGTTGCATATTCAAGAACAGCTACAGTATCCATTTTTATTACCACAAACTCAGTTATGTTATAAATCTGAATTTTGAAAATAACTGTAATGCTTGCTGTAAATGATGCTCACTGATGGTGGGCTTTTTTTATATAGGCAAAATATTTAGTAAAAGTGAGTTTAGGCTTCCTCAGATTCCTGCTCGTTGTGCTACAACACTCAACAGCTATAGGACGTGTGTTGTGCCACATTCCACCTCTTCAATCTGTTATTAACCAACCTGTTCATTGTGTATCCAAGCCATGCAAATAGACTTGTGCAAGTTACAGGGGAAAAGCTTAAGAACAAAAATGTAGGCCGTGATTTTATAGACTTCAGGGAAGACCCAAAAGGGCAAAACTAATCTTCAAATTAATTACTTTAGGTTGCCTATACAGGACTTACACACACTGATCCACAGCTGATTAGCAACGTGCTTCCTAGTGAGAACTCATTCCTGGATGCTACACCTTACTTTCCTGATTGAAAACAGGCTCTTCCACATTCTAGATGGCTTAACTGTACTTGCCATAACCCTGAAGCTGATGCCTTAGGAATTTATATGGCCATCCCTCAGAACAATTCGGGGAAGTGGGAACCCCGAAGGGGTGAAGTCTGGACCAAAAAGGAAAGTTTAAAATTGTTGAAAATTCAGATTGTCTGAGGCTCATTAAGACTTCTCTTGTTTCAGAGATTACCCTCTTTCATCCTTCGGCTTGTTCTTACTTTCTCTGGGAAATGGGTGTTTCATTTCCTGCTAGCGAGATTGCTTTGCTTCTGCTTTTCTGGAGAAGCTAAAAAAGGATATGAAAAAAAACTGAAAGCAAAGGCAACAGAAACCTGAAAAGGAGCTTTCAATTTGTGATGCCAAATTTCAGCAGTTCTGTCAGTTGATAGTAGGCTTCTTTGAAATCTATGCAAAGCATAGAGATCAGAAAAAAAAACAGAAATCAGAAGCAAACTTCTAATAAAATCACTTCTGCTTTATTAGATTTTTAACTTCCTCCTTGGTTGACTGAATTGCCACCTGTGTTGTGTATTTCTTGAGGACTTCACCTGGTCCTGGTAAATCTTTGAAGAGACTTTAAGCATTCCTTCACAATAAGGTTCTGTAGCTATTACCTAGAAAAGGATGTGAAGGGTTGACCAAATTTGCTTATTTATGATGGAATTTGAAGTAATTATTAGATGTATCAAAATTACTTCCTTTGTTTTCTGTTCCACAGATGTTTTTCCTTAGCAGCTGCTCTAGATGAGGATTTCTGTAGGAACTGGCCCATACCAGGCACTTAAAGGCAAAAGCAGTTTTCTTGGAAAAAGTTGAGACTTCTCCAACTATGTAATGTTACTGAAGATGCTGTAGCAAAGCCTTTCTTTTGCGTCTTGTCTCTTCAGAACTAGCAGGTACTTTCTTCCACTGATGAACGTCAATTTTTGTAAAATATTGCAGGTGGGAAAGGTTTGTTTTGTTTCAGGGTATTAAGGCTGAGATAATCTTAGAGCATTGTCTAATTCTTAATCTTTTACTTTTATAAATTTTGAACTGTAAACAAGCTTTACAAGATCTAATCCAGGGGCAACATGGTATATGATTTCAGGGAGTCTTGTCAAGGCATTATGTGACCATGTTTGCTGTTATTTGACAGTGTTTTCTTCTTAGATGACTCCTAAACATGAAAGGTCCTTCAGTAGTATGGCAGTATTGTGACATGTCACAAAGTATTTCTCCTCAAATTCTGATCTTTAGCTTTTTCCAAATACCCTGTTTAGAAAACAACACTGTAATCTGGTGAATCTACCCTGTGTCAAGTATCCCTTCAGCAGAGGGGGCTTCGAAGAGTTGGGTAAATTTGCAAATTCAAAGCTATTTGGCAGAATCCAGCAGTAGTCACAGTAACAGATACCAGCAGGTTTTTGGGCTGGAAGCTCATTTGGGTTTCTGTGTGGTTTTGGGCAAAGCAGTCTTCTCCAAGTGTCCATACACTGGGAGAAGGCAGTGTCAGGCTCTGAGAGAGACCCCATTCCTGTCATAATCTGGTTTCACTTAGCCACCAAGACAGGTGGAAAATTTAAGAGTTGAGAATTTGGGTTCAGAAAGTTGCCTTGAACTTCTTTAGTGTTTCTCCAGGAATGTGTACATTATGCAGTGGAAGTCACCAAAATGACAGTAACAAATGGGATGCAGTGAGCAGCTCTGCACTTGGTTGTAGGAGCCTGTCTAGCCAGAAGAGATGCACTTCAGCTTCTTAAAACAGCTCAGCCTGGCTGTGGAGGAGAGGAGATAGAGTCTCTTGGAGGCATCCAATGAATCACAGAACCACAGAATGGTAGGGATTGGAAGGGACCTCTGTGGGTCATCTAGTCCAACCCTCCTGCCAAAGCAGGGTCACCTACAGCAGGCTGCACAGGATCTTGCCCAGGCGGCTCTTGAATATCTCCAGAGAAGGAGACTCCACAACCTCCCTGGGCAGACTGTTCCAGTGCTCTGTCACCCTCAGAGGGAAGAAGTTCTTCCTCATGTTCAGATGGAACTTCCTGTGCTTCAGTTTGTGCCCATTGCCCCTTGTCCTGTCAGTGGGCACCACTGGAAAGAGTTTGGCCCCATCCTCCTGACACCCACCCTTCAGGTATTTGTAAGTATGTATTAGGTCCCCTCACAGCCTTCTCTTCTTCAGGATGAAAACCTTCCATCAGACATGCTGACATGCTGTTTAATTTTAGATGAACCTGCTTGCATGCCAGAAGCTACATGCTGGTACTGTTGTCTGTCTTCCTTGAGGAACTCCAGGCTGCCATAGAAATATCATGTGAGATCTACCTAGTTTAATTCTTGCTGTCCAGGCTCCTTTGCAGATTCTGAACCATTCTTTTCGAAATCCAAGCATTTGCTCACAGCTAGGCTCTGTCAACCCTCTTAAGAATCTGATTTTCTTAGTAAATGAAGCAAAGTTGGTTTGGGGGAGAGGTTTTTTTCTCTCAGCTGCCTGTGTGTTGTCACCTCCAGCTTCGGCCTGATATTTTGTGCATAATGCTTTATGGAAGGAGTGTAGCTTCACATTTGGATTTATTAATATTAGTATATTAATATTGCCACTATGATGTTTTCAGACTCTGGAGAAAAGAAGGGAGCAGAAGGATATGAGTGTCATTTCACTTTGAATACTGGTATGTTGTCCTCTCCTTTTGGCTACTAACATGAGCTTGCAAGCTAAGCATTTTTCACCAAGGCTGTGCTCTTTCCTACTGTGTGGACTGAAATGCAGTGTTGCTCTCAAGTCTGTATTAATTTTTTTCTGTCCTAAAATTACAGCAGCACCCTACTGCATGTATAACTGATGCAGTCAGAAGATCATAAATTCCCATGACTACAGATTAAGTTATGAAAGAAATCAGGTGCTCTGGAACTACTACAGCTTCAGTAGGTATGCCAAATAAAAATAAATCTCCCCAAACATGAGGGAGCAATTCATTGGGGGAAGGTTTATGAGGGAATGAAAGTTACCTTGAGGTGTAAATGCTAACTTTTTTTTCCTTTACTTGAGACTGCACATGCTTTTTCTGTTGCTACAAGATGTATAGGTACAGTTGACAAGTTGCATCTGTTCAAGGTGCTGATAGAGGGAGAACCCAAAGAAAAAGATCAACTACCTCGTTGACTGGGATGGATGGAAAGGCATTTTCTTATGCAATTTGAAGCTCGTCTGGATTCCCCTGCTAGCAGAGGTCTTTACGGTAAGAAAAAATTGCATTGTTCATAACTTCAGTGTAATCTTTTTCTTTCTGTGTATTTAAGCATAAGCTTTTCACTGCTTCAGAGTTGAAAGGAAGATTTGAGAGGAGTGTAGGACCAACAGCCTAAGTGTTTTTAAACATATGGCACTGATGTTTCTGCATGTTCAGCTTAGAGGGAGAGATCCCACGTAAGGTAGGCAAATCCACCGTGTAATTTTGCATGTGTGAACAGCATTTATATTCCCATGTAAGCACTGCACTTTTCATTCTACTTTTCCCCCAAAATGTACTTCTGGCATGTGTGCTCTTGTGAATAACATAGTGAATTTTTAACAGGAGTAGGTTCGATGCATGCTAAATTGTTCACAGTCATAACAGCTCCCTAAAAGCACATGTCAGGAAATCATAAACTGTCATACAGTGCTAAAGATATTCTTTGCCTTAGTCTTTAATAGTCAGACTGGTTATTCCCAGGGTACTCAACCCCCAGTGCTGGAAGATAGGGAAGGAGAGCAGAATAAACCTCCCATAATACAGGAGGAAGCAGTTAATGACCTGCTATGCCTCCGGTCACTTGCAAGTCTATGGGGCTGGATGGGATCCACCCAAGAGTGCTGAGGGAGCAGGCGGAGGAGCTGGCCAAGCCACTCACCATCATCTGTCAGCAGTGCTGGCTAACAGGGGAGGTCCCAGATGACTGGAGGATCACCAGCGTAGCACCCATTTACAGGAAGGGCTGGGAGGAAGATCCAGGGAACTACAGGCCTGTCAGCCTGACCTTGGTGGAGGGGAAGATTATGGAGTGGTTCATCTTGAGTGCGCTCACCGGGCAAGTGCAGGACAAGCAGGGAATCAGGAGTTGGGATGTGATCGTGCCGCTGTACTGGGACTGGTGAGGCTGCACCTGGAGTACTGTGTTCAGTTTTGAGCCCCTCACTACAAGAAGGATATTGAGTTGCTGGTTCAGAGAAGGGCAACGAAGCTGGTGAAGGGTCTGGAGAAGGGGAGTTTTTTAGTCTGGAGAAGAGGAGGCTGAGGGGGAGATCTTACCACTCTCTACAACTACCTGAAAGGAGGTTGTAGTGAGGCAGGTATTGGTCTCTTTTCACAAGTAACTAGCTATAGGATGAGAGGCAATGGCCTCAAGTTACGTCAGGGGAGGTTTGGATTGTATATTGGGAAAAATTTTTTTACTGACAGAGTTGTAAAGCTTTAGAGCAGGCTGCCCAGGGAAGTAGAGTCACCATCCCTGGAGGTGTTGAAAAAAGGTGTAGACATGGCGCTTCAGGACATGGTTTAGTAGTCATGGTGGTGTTGGGTTGACAGTTGGATCTTAGAGGTCTTTTCCAACCTTAATGATTTTGTGATTCTATGATTCTATATACAAAATAGCTATATATGAAGAGGGAAACAAGGGTCTTGCTCTTTGTGTATGAGAGGTTGGATGTTGTGTTGGGCATCTCCCATGCCAGGTCTGGCACGTTTATAGGGAACCTGTCACACCTCCTCCCCTCCCTTCCTCAGAGCTGAAGTGGCGGCAAGACAAAACCCGACTTCAAATGTAGCGTGGGATCATGGGCATCTCTGATGCAGAGTTTGCTTGGTCTCTTCAGCGTGAGGACTTCTTGTACAGGGTCACGCTGGTGTTGGAGGACACAGTGTGTCCTGGTGTGATTTCTCTCTGGCCATAGGGCTGTGCCACTTGTAGTTCGCTATCTGGTCCATATCTTGGCAATAAGCCAAGCCTAGCCCTGAACACTTATGGGTGGTTACTCTGAAACCTGTTAAAGTTTTTTTTGGAAACTGACCTTTAAATAGATTATAAATGTTAATACAACTTACTGGGATAGGCTTTTTTTTAGGAGCCTTTGTCCTAGGAAATTTCAGAAATTCACTGTGAAAAGTAGAAAATTATGTGATAATGATGAGTTCAAAAGAGAAAAATAGCACTGAGATAGACTTGCTTTATTTCTTCTAGAACAAGAATAGTTCTAATAATAGTCATTTTTCACTGTGATCTTGTTAACCCTTCTTTCTATAGCTATTCACACTTCTCTACACTTCAAATTGAGTTTGTAAATATATTGAAATTTTTGGAAGCTGCTAGGTGATTATTTTTCCTGAAAGTGAGCCATGTAGTGTGTTTCACTGAAGATGTCAAATTGTATCTGAAGGGTTAAGGTCAAATCTCTGATTAGTGAAACTAGCCTGTGTGGTGGTGTGTTCTCTTGGTGTTCAAGAATTTTCTAAGATGTTAATGAAGCATAGAGCCCATTATGAAATCAAGTAGCTGATTTTCACGAAAAAATGTATATATAGACAAAGAAGTCAGGTTAAATTAGTCATTAAAGTCCTGTATCTATGAAAATGCTTTCTTCTTCCCCAGACCCTGGATGAAGTGGAGCTGCATTTGTTTAGTATCAGGTATTTGGAAATACCAATAATTAATTGCTATTCAATAAGAATGGTTATTAATTGTTCTGTTCGGTAGAGGTACGCAGATTCCCTCTTTCCCAGCATAGTCAAGGAAAAAATATTTTTACCCTGTCTGCTGCAGGCAAATAAACTGTGCAAAAATAAACCACCATTTAGTTTCAGTTCTGTTATGTAAATTCTACTGCTAATGATTTTTTTTATTGCACATTATCACTGTTGAGAGGAAAACCAGACTTCCCACTGATTTCCGCTGTACCACTGGCAGGTGAATTTATATGCAGTTTCATTGGAATTGCAAGATCAAAGGCAAAGTAAGACTTCCAGTTCTATGCTGTCAAAACAGTAGTTTTGTGCATAGCAAGAGATGTTATATGATGAGCTGGGTAATCAGCTGAGACAATCAGTTGGGTTTGTGAATTCTGTAGTCTGGGAACAGTGCAGCAAATATTCTGTATAAAACCAACAGTAAGGAGAAGAAAAGAAACAAAGAGGCTAAGAACATGAAATCTTCATCCAGTTAGATGCTATTCCAAACAGATTTGCTCTTTCCAAGATTCGCTGCGAAATGGACCTATTGCATGAAACAGAGGCAGAATGGTAAAAGCAACAAGAGGCCCACCCATTAGTGGAAACAATGCTTGAAAACAAATGGATTTTATGGATTTTCCTTTTGGTTTTTTGAAAAATTTTTTCTAAGTCATCTGTCTCCGTCTCCTGGTCAAGACCAACACCACCTCCAGGTTTCAAAGTGTAACACTGATCAGCCATGATAGTTCAGGTAATGCCACAGCACTGACCCAGTGGCATCCCATGGACCATGGTCACAAAGGCTCTATGCATGTGAGAGTGGATTCCTCCTGCTTTTTATGGGAGGGCGGGAGGAGGGTTATGAAGCCCTTTCATGTGTGCAGAACAGGAATTAGCCTGTGAAATGTTGAGCCTTGTAATCACTTCTCTCCAGCAGAAGAGGTGATTTCCCCTGGCCTTCCTGCATATTATTCACTGGAGGATCTTACTGCAACCATTATTTTTAGTATGCTTTCCATACTGTGGCTGTGGCTAGGTCCATCACATTTTATCATTTGATTAAGCTGTAAGTGCAGCTGCTTTGAAAGGCTGCTTTGAAATCGTTCTTAAGAGTATTTAGTTCAATTTGAACTCAAGCAGTACTATAGTTAATGTTGGTCAAAAGGAAAATGCTTTTGAAGAATTTACTTCCATTGGTGGGAATAATCCCTACTTAAAAAGCTCTTGACGTTAAAATTGGTTCATTGAAGTGGCACAAAAAATCTAAAAATACTACCTTAAACTTGCTTCAGATACTTTGGCCAGTCTGTGAACCAGGGCCTGGCTACAGTGCTTTGATATTTGCTTCACTGCTGGGCTACACCTCTCTATTCACTTAGCTGGAGACATACAATTATTTGTAATTTTGTGCATAACTGTGTGCTATTCTTCATGGCTTATGCTGCTAAAACTGCAGGGAACTTCTTTGCTAGTGCCTTCAGATTGCTGTACCAGTTAGCGTGATGCTAGATGCCTCTGTTTTGAAATGCCTAATCAGTGACTGCTGAAGAGCAAATCTGCTGAAGAATCACAAAAGCAGCTGCATTCATCTGGTATGAGGCACATCATGATGTCGCAGAAAATGTGCTCACAAGCTCAGTGAAGAGCAATTCCTAAGTTGGTTATGAACAGACTTCTATAGGAAACAAGAGAATGCAAAGTTTAACCGTGTTTAGGGTATGCTGTAAAACATTTCTATGAACAGGTGGTGTTCTACAAGAGTAAATAATCTTAGATAAGCAATATTCAGTGAAACAGGAAAACCGTAAAGCTGTGTTCTATAATGTACTTTGAAAAAGCAACTGCTGAAAATTCTTGAAATCTTTTGTAGACCATGCTACCCTTTTTGCTAATCTGTAAAAACAGGTAGAGGGAAAAGTAACGAAAGGAGTTTTACCTTTGAGAAAACTTGAACCAAGATTCAGGGCAAACAGCAGCTGCCTAAAAGTGCATTAATATTTCACTAGCAGAGAGCCTTCTTCCTGTAGTGATTGTTTATTCTTTTTGTTGCTGGGAGTAATTAGCTAGAGCAGTCACTTGCAGCTGTTAGATACTCTGAGCTCCAGCGGAGATCATCAAGGCTTTGTGTGTGTTTAGGTCCTGTTTGGAAACCAGTGAGTCCTTAGTCGTTTACATCAGGGAGTGCTTTTGGCAATTGGTGGGTCCACTGAAAGAGCTGAGATACTTTGGCTTTTCATTTTTACTTGAGCAGCTGGGGTCTTGCTGCGTAATCCAATTTGGTGTATGTAAAACAAACAAAAAACACCCCAGACTGACCTGTGTGAATTCCCTAGATTTTATTGTCTCTACATCTGGACGATGTATGGTTTTCACAGAAAATACCCTAAATGTCCACCAGGCCTGGTGAACGGTTATATCGCACCATCTCCTTTTTTCCTTGTGTGTATAGAAAGACATTTGTATATTAAACTGTTTTCTGCAGTGTTAGATGTGGATGTTTCTCACCTGGATAGAGACAAACAGGAGCATCCATTGATGGGTGATTTTCCTTCCTACATGGTTGGAAAACAGAGCGAATAGAAAGCCCTAGTTCAGTTTTGGTCTCCTGACCTCTGGTATCAGTGTGCATATATCTGATTCAGAAAACAGGTGGACTTCCTTACTGTTCATGACCCTATGCTTTGCAGCAGGTAACTGCAACATGATACCATGTAGGCAACTGAGATTCCCATGTGGGTTATTCACACAAGCATCATGCAAGCTGTATCTTGAAGTTCTGTTCTGTGCTTCATATTGAGTGATCTTTGAGGAAATAGCATATCATGGGAATCCATAATAACTTTTTTGGCTCTTCAGATTTAATGTAACTGCCAACTCCTTTCAAAACGTGGAGAAGTCTTCATGCTCTTCCAGTATTTGATCAGAACTGGTGGTGTTGCACATTTGATTCTTTTAGTACTTTCATTTTTACCTGTCTGGGGAAGGAACCTTATTAGCTTACTAGCAAACCATCACAATTTAAACATTTGGTTCAAACATGACTGGTTTTATTTGTGTTTTTTTTAAAAAATCAGACCGTTACACTAGCTTTCCTATCTGACATCTGGTCATAGAACTTAAAATTCTAGAATATTTGTCTTGATGAAGACAATGTGTTAAATCTTGTATGAAAGTTCTTTAAAGCATAAGATTTTAAATTTTGTGATACCTCGATTTTCCCAGAGAAGCTCTTATTTGCATTTCTGTTTAGATAATACTTAAAATTATTTCAGAAGGAAATACAAATATAGTATATGGAACCATCTTGGAGAAAATATTAACCTTTTGGGGTTTGAGGCTGAATAATAGGAGAAAGTACAGAGGAGTTCATAAAATGGTTAACTTCCAATGTCTTGGATTAAAATGCGTTGCAATTTGTATAGAAATTAGAAGCTAGTGGGTGATTTTCTTCTGGCTTTTTAGAAATTTATCGGTTACAAAACCATGGCTATGCTCACTCATTGCCTGCACAGTAATGTGTTGTAATTCACCTCTCGTTTCTGCCTTGAAATTGTGACAGTTGTAGTAGCTAAATGTTTAAAAATTTAGAAGGTGTAGTTTTAATAAGCTCTGGAAATATTAATGTATACTTTAAAAAGGTCTGCAATCTCAGCAAGAAGTGGTTTGTCTTCATTAAAGAAACATTTGGAAGATGATGCATAAAAAGCAGAAACTATCTGCTCAATCTATAATTGTTTATACATATCTTCTTGTGGTGTATAACAAAAATGTCTACAGAGAGTATGATGTAAATGGAAGTGTGTATTATCCTTGAAGGTGGTATTACCATATGTGACTATATTCCATTATTCTAAAATGCAAAGTAAACTTTAATGTACTGTAAAATGGAGCAATTCATACAGGTTTCAATTTTTTGAAGGAGTTACTTTTTCTCATCAAGATGAGAAAAGCAATTTCACTTGTTTGAGGTCTGTAGAAGAATTTTGCAATACACAAGAAAAAGGTGCTACAGCTAATTACTTCAAAATTTATTGTGTTTAATTTTGGCTGCAATGACCTTTTCTTTCGAGATACATACTGATCAAACTGATGATCAGTAACACTGAAGGGGAACATGGTTCTAGAGCTTGCATTTCTCTTCTAACTGTAGCAGTTTGCATTCCTAATCACTTAACCAGAGTGTGTATAGGAACTAATGAGCACAGGAGAATAAATGCCAAAAAGTCTTCTCCTGACAAGCCACAGATATGGCTTCTACTTCTTATTTCATGTACAGTCCGTTACTCAGGACATCAACTTATACAGCCACATACAGCAGTAACTAGCAAGTAAATATCTGAGCTGCTTAATATTACAGAAAAATCTGCTTTGGAGAACCAAAGCCCAAGAAATTTCTTCGTCTTTTTGTTCAATGAGCATGCATTCTGCAAGACACTGGTCCAAGGTAGGGATTTGTTTTAGTGGGAGTCTTTGCTGGCAAGTGAATTGCTGCTTAAAAGTGTATGTCTCATATTTCACTAGGGGTTTTCCTGGAACTGTCCTTGGAATTCCAGGATGACTATTCCCCTATTTTGCTCATGCAAAATGCTGTGTGTATTTTTATTGGAGCATTGATTTTTTTTTTTTCCTTATTTTGCATGTCTGTTCTGCACTTCCTCTTCTTAAATACAACTCTTCAGTGCTCTGATTTTTATTTTTCATGTTAAATCTCCTAATCAAAATCCACAAGGACATGTTGGTAATTTTACGGAGAATGAAAAAAGGGAGTTTCACATATCTCAAATTTCCTTTTTGAGTGTCATAGTTTAACCCGGCAGCTGGCAACTACACACAGACAGCCACTCGCTCACCCTTCCTCTTCCACCCCAGTGGGATGGGGTGGATAAATGGACAAAAGGGAAAACTCATGGGTTGAGGTAAAGACAGTTTAATAAGGCAACAAAGGAAACAGTAGTACTACTAATAATACAATAGTAATGGTAATAATGATAATAATGAATATGCAGAAACCCCTATGTACAATACAATTTCTCTCACCACCCAACAAACCAATCCGCAGCCACTACCCAAGCAGGGATTGCAGAATGCCAAACCCACAATTTTTTAGAATTTTACAAAACAAAGAATGAGATCCCTGAAATCACAGAATCACAGAATGTTTGGGGTTGAAAGGCACCTCTGTGGGTCATCTAGTCCAACCCCCCTGCCGAAGCAGGGTCACCTACAGCAGGCTGCAGAGACCTTGTCCAGGCGGATCTTGAATATCTCCAGAGAAAGAGACTCCACAACCTCCCTGGGCAGCCTGTTCCAGTGCTCCGTCACCCTCAGAGGGAAGAAGTTCTTCCTCATGTTCAGCTGGAACTTCCTATGCTTCAGTTTGTGCCCATTGCCCCTTGTCCTGTCAGTGGGCA
>Ga0065711_1029863_pt1 | contig 34558 bp, 15 predicted proteins | sample Hoacrofraction12_FD_59098 | JGI IMG/M metagenome (GOLD analysis project Ga0065711, IMG submission 59098) | Hoatzin crop microbial communities from Cojedes, Venezuela - Epithelial fraction 12 v2 (version 2) | ecosystem: Host-associated > Birds > Digestive system > Esophagus > Crop | place... | reverse complement strand
CCCAGCCACTCACAGCTATCCAGCCCCGGGGCAGGTCTCTGCACGATGTTCTTAACTACTTGTTTAACCCTAAACAAAACCTGCAACCCATTCAGGAGGCAGAACAAAAGGAGACTGCTGGCCTGAGTATTCCACGGGTACTCGAAATTCTCAAAAGCCCTTAGGACCAGCCTGAAGGAGAGAGGGGGGGAGACAGAGTGGGGTAAGGTATTCCCTTCGGTTTTCCCCACAGGCTGGGTTCGATTATTAACAAATTCTAAGACATAGGATCTGAGGTATGGAAAAGACCGCAGTGCCTCATGCAAATACAAGCCTAATGTCATGCACAGTGATGTTATCATGTCATAAATCGATATTGTACAGTAGAGCAAAATGATCATCCTGATCCTTTTCCCAGTGATGATGAACAGCATGGCAGTGAACACATACAGCAAGTACGGATTCAAAACCAAGACCGTCTGATCAAAGATAGAAACATTTTTCACCGGCCACTGTTTAACTAACACAATAAATGCATATAACAAAATGTAACAAAATCTAAGAAAGCTGCTTCAACACACACTGCTCAGCCCTGCCGTTATCCCCGCCCCACGCTTGAGCACCAAATTTAATGTTATGGTTTGGCTGCGGCCAGCAACAAAAGCGCCATGTGGCCGCCCCTCCCCCCGCCGGGGTGCAAGGAGAATGGAAAGAAACAGGCAGAAACCAGTGGGTCGGGATAAGGGCAGTTTAACAGAACAGCAAACAGAGGGAACAGGAACAACAACGATACAGATAAGGAGAAAACACGACACAAACCGCATGACCCGCAGAGCTGTTCTGCTGGACCGGACCGGTGCCCGCGCTTCCGAGCCGCGAGTGAGTTTCCCCCACCTAGCTGCCCCCCACTGGAACCCAGTGTGACGGCACATGGTATGGAATACCTTGCTCTGTTTGGCCAGGTGGGGTCAGCCCCCATCCTCCCGGCTGTGTCCCTTCCTGGATTCTGGTGAAAATTAACCCTGTCCTGGCCGAACGCAGGACACCACTCTGCATCATATTTGAGGGGTCGTGACAGTTTGGGGAGGTCCCCACTGGCTGGAGAAGGGGCAACATCACCCCCATTTTTAAAAAGGGGAAAAAGGAAGACCCCAGGAACTACAGGCCAGTCATCCTCACCTCTGTGCCTGGCAAAATCATGGAGCAGATCCTCCTGGAAACAATGGTAAGGCGCATGGATAACAAGGAGGTGATTGGGGATAGCCAGCATGGCTTCACCAAGGGCAAATTGTGCCTGACCAACTTGGTAGCCTTCTATGATGGGGTTACAGCATTGGTGGACAAAGGACGGGCAACTACCTGGAGTTATACAAGGCATTCGACACTGTCCCGCATGATGTCCTTGTCTCTAAATTGGAAGGACATGGATCTGACAGATGGACCACTAGTTGGATAAGGAACTGACTCGATGGACGCACTCAAAGAGTTGCAGTCAATCGCCCGATGTCCAGGTGGAGACCAGTGGCAAGTGATGTGCCTCAGGGGTTGGTACTGGGGCCACTGCTGTTTAATGTCTTTGTCGGCTACGACATGGACAGTGGGACTGAGTGCACCCTCAGAAAGATTGCTGATGACACCAAGCTGTGTGGTGTGGCTGACACGCTGGAGGGAAGGGATGCCATTCAGAGGGACCTTGACAGGCTGGAGAGGGGGGGCCTGCGTGAACTGCATGAAGTTCAACAAGGCCAAGCGCAAGGTCCTGCACGTGGGTTGGGGCAATCCCAAACAGAATTACAGGCTGGGCAGAGAGTGGTTCGAGAGCAGCCCTGAGGAGAAGGACTTGGGGGTACTGGTGGATGAGAAGCTCAACATGAGCCGACCATGTGCGCTTGCAGCCCAGAAAGCCAACCATATTCTGGGCTGAATCAGGAGAAGTGTGGCCAGCAGGTCGAGGGAGGTGATTCTGCCCCTTTACGCCACTCTCGTGAGACCCCACCTGGAGTACTGCGTCCAGCTCTGGAGCCCCCAACATAAGAAGGTCATGGATGTGTTGGAGAGGGTCCAGAGGAGGGCCACGAAGATGATCTGAGGGCTGGAGTACCTCTCCTATGAGGACAGGCTGAGGGAGTTGGGGCTGTTGAGCCTGGAGAAGGGAAGGCTCCGGGGTGACCATTTAGCAGCCTTCCAGTGCCTGAAGGGGGCCTACAGGAAGGATGGAGAGGGGCTTTTTCCAAGGGTGTGTAGTGACAGGACAAGGGGGAATGGCTGTAAACTAACAGAGGGCAGATTTAGATTAGACATTAGGAAGAAATTCTTCACCTTGAGGGTGGTGAAACACTGGAACAAGTTGCCCAGAAAAGCTGTGGCTGCCCCCTCCCTGGAAGTGTTCAAGGCCATGTTGGATGGAGCTCTGAGCAACCTGGTCTAGTGGAAGATGTCTCTGCTCATGACAGGGTCTTGGAACCAGATAATCTTTAAGGTCACTTCCAACCCTTACTATTCTATGATTCTACTAAATAACCCAAGCATTGTCAGCCATAGATTTTACTTTACAGCCTATGTACGGAGAGCGTATTGTAGTGTTCATCTTATGACAAAAGGGTCTGTCAGTCCTTTATAAACAATGGATCTGGTTAGTTTAATGTTCAATAGATGAGCTTGATTCTAGTAACTTATGTCTTCCTGCTGACAAGTTCATCAAGAAGAGTTACCGAAGTCAGTAGTGTTCACTAGTGTGGAAGTAACGTGTTAAAGGTTATATTCATTATGGCACACTGTCAAAGGGTGGACGTTACAAAATGTCAGCTAACAGTGTGCAAGATTATGACAAAATTAATTAGGGCAAAGTATACTGGTTATGGCTCACTGCAAATGGCATTGCTGGGTAAGTTTAAACAGTCGTAGCGATAAAGGTGACAAAGTGCAAATCTATCACATAACACCTTATCATCCCCAAATTACTTCTGCTCATCCTTGATCTAGACTGGGAGTGTGTCTGTTCTGTATATCTCCTTCAAGGAAAGTTCATCTAGTAAAAGAAGCTGGATGAAAGTTAAACCATTTTCTGATGCCTTTTGAAGACAATAAAGTATTCTGAAGTTAGACCACATAGAGAAGATCCCAAATTATGTACTAAATATTCTTTGACAAGAACCTTCATTAGTATAGTGTTTAAATTAGAAACAGAGTTTTTGAAAACAAAGATTTTTTTGAAAAGTAAAACAAGCGGTGCATAACTGTGGAAAAAAATAATTGTGTTTCTGCGGTTTAGAGTAGGCGATGGTTTTTGGTTGGTACTTATTTCTGATTTCCTGGATAGAAGGATTTCAGTGAAAAACTCAATCTCTCACAGTAGCAGGTAGGATTTTCAGCTCTCTCTGAGGTATCCTCAATTTAGAACTTGGTTATGGGGAAGCAAAGATGTTTATAAACCAAGTATGTCTAAAACTGTAGAGCCACATTTATCTCTTCCTTTCCCCACTGGAGGGTAGACTGGCTTAGGACTTAAAATTTTCATCTGTTGCCAAGAGCCATGTAACCACAGACTGGGTCATTAGAATGGGTGAGCGCAGCCAGTGTCCCAAGGTGCTCCCACATAGTGTCTTCTACAAACAAGAAGGCATTTAAATGTTCCCAACCGAAGTTCCTGAGATATGTATCTGCCTCTATTCAGATTCTTGTCTTCAAGCTTGACTTCAGTGTTGAAAATGAAAATGCTTTATGTAACACTGTGTAAGATTATTAACTCTGCAGGTTTTTCCCTGCTCCGATTTTGTGACGATTTTGAATCCAGCTACTGGGAAAAGTGATGTTTGACGTTTTTGGTTTTATCAAGAAATGTCAATCTGACTTTCATCTGAAATCTGAGAGTATATTTTTAGCACCAAAAATTAGGGGACGGTAAGCTGCGGTTACCAGTGCAAAACTCTTCCTAACTCTGGTGCAGCTAGATTCAGGTTGACAGCTTCTGCTGATGACACAATATTTAGAATAGTGCTTTGAGTACTTCAGTCTGATGAGGCTATTAAGCACAAAAGATTAAAGCACATGAACAAGATTCTAGCAGAAGTGCGAAAAGTTACTTTGTATCTTATGTGCCTTTATATTAACAAAACAAAGAATGAGCTAAGAATAATGTTCAAAACGCCGTGTGATTTAGAAGAAAATGGAATGCATGAATAATGCACAGAATTCTTTAGTAGTTTACTATTAAAAAAAATAGGAAAAAAATGTTATTTATTGGTACTTAGATTTTCAGCAAATACAACAAAACCTGTCAACAACAAATTATATCGCAGTGGGTATATTTACATATGACAACAATGTTTGAAAATGCAAGTCAAAAAGATTGTAATGAGTAATTTTTTATTAAGATTCTGTTAATATTTACAGCCAGTCTTATCAAGTTGTAATGAACCAATTGAATCAGCCATTAATATTTAAAATAGTCTTGAAGTATATATTTTTCCAAGCTCAAGCCTTGCCCAGATCATTCAGGCCTGTTTTTTTAATCTCATCTCTGTTACCTTGTCAATATTTTACAGTTATACTAGAATGTACTTGGAGAGTTATTTTATATATGCACCTAATCATTGATACTGCAGGAACAAGTATTTCATTCTGCCTCCTTGATTAGACCAAATGATATGAAGTGTATAAGTATTAGGACCCTGGTTTTAGTTATTATTACTTTAATCTTCTCGTGTCCTTAATCAGGCAAGAGGCTCATTGTATTTAGTTTGCTGTGCCCTTTAAGCACTGGTATAGTAAAGCAGCTATGTGAAAGGAAGGTCATAACTGGAGTTCTTCCAGAAGATCGTTTCCAAAACCCTGTCTATAATCCTCCTATCCTTCTTTCAACCATATCTGAAGGTTTTTTTCAAAACATTTATTCTGTCGTTTGTTTGTTTGCCTTTTCCTTTCTGCTGTATCACTAGACAGTTTTAGTGTGGCAGATTACTGGGGCAAGTATTCGAGTTTTAGTCATAATTTCAGACAGAGAAATTGTTGTTATAAATTGTAATATACATCATGTTCTGATTAAAAATATTAAGTGTGTTAAAATTCACAAAAATAAGTTATTCTATCCTGCTTGCTTATAAACCAGGAATATGTTTTGTTTGCTCTCTTTGAGGCAGTTGCAGAGAAAATAAAAGCAGTTGCATGTAGTTTGTCTTACTTAGGAACAGATTATTTTGAAGTGGGAGCTGAGTGAAATTTATCTCCGATGGGATGTTACCTGTTTTTTTGTAAAGGTCTTGAAACATAAGGAAATAGAACTGCATGTTGACCTCAAGGAGCTAGTTAGTCTTCATCTTGATCCCAAAGCAACACTAATAACATACGTTATAGATGGTAATCCAACCAGCTCTTGCAGTCCTTGGTAACACTTGCAGTTAAAACTCTGCTATTCTTAGACAATTGAAATATGTTTTTAAAGTTAGAAGTGGGAATTATGTTTGGCTTTTTTTTTTTCCATTCATCATCTAATTTAAATCTTCTTAAGCTCCTCAGTGCTTGAACCACTCACCGTGGTCACTGAAAACATACATTCCTTTCCTCTGTGGCCTTTTTATGTTTTTGAGTATCAGTACTTCCCTATTGCTCTTGTCTCTTGTTATGAATAACTCCAGTTTGTGCTATCTATGAGAGAGATCTTATTTTCTAGACCTGTGGTTATTTCCAGTGCTCGTCTTGGACTGTCCAATTTGTATCAGTCTTGAAATGCGCTGTCCAAAGCTGAATGCAGTACTGAGCTGAGAAAAGCAGAAGGAAAGAACTTCCTATGTTCTGAAGACTCTTTGCCTGTACATTCAGAGAAGAGTTTTTGCCTTTTTCACTACAGCATACCTCACATGTAATCCATTATATCCCACAGGTCATTTCCTAAAAAGAAATTGTCCTTTAGAGTCACGTTTTTGACTCTGTATCTGTGCAGTTGATTATTCGGACCTAAATAGTCTAATTCTTATGGCCTAAATTGTCCGCGTGCACTTCTCCTTTAAACCTTGCATCCTATTTTTCAGATAGTTTCTCTTATTTGGGCTAATGCAGAAACAAATTTTTTTAAAACGTTTAAGAAAATTTCTGAGGATGAAGTATTGTAAGTATTGAATATTTTCTGAAAGTCTAAGAAAATTTCCAAGGATAAAGTAGCGTAGAAATAAATTCATTTATATGCAGAGATATTTGCTAGGAGATTGGATATTCCACCCTATTCGTGATGGGAGATCAATCTTCCTTGACCTGGTACTACAGTTACAGTACTGGGCTTGCGCAGATAGATTACCTTTGCTCAGCTCTGTATCTCTGAAAAATCTACTTTACTATGTCCTCTGTAAATACTTTTTTACCACTTAGATTGTACTTCTGTCCTTCAAAAAGATGGGCATGTGGTGTGAAAACAGCTCAAAGCCACTGCAAAATCAATCTCAGTTGACCTATTTCTACAAGAATTTCACTGGAGGGGGGGAAAATTGGAGTATGTTAATAATCTCTAATTATCCTTCCTTATCGTCAAAGACCCAAAATCTTCCCATCTATGCCTTCCCTGTTCTTTCCCCTGAAATAGTCTTGTAGTTTTATCTTATTTCTAGTGATTAATATGATGTTTTTATTACTAGTAGTGATGATTAGTGTAAAACATGATGGGAAAAATATGTTGTTCATGCAAGTATATTTGCGTTTTAAGAGGTTTTCAGAAGGGCAAATGACACCAAAATTATTATATGTTAAACTACTGATTATAGGTTAAGCCAGTGTTGTGAACATACAGTACAAGAAATATATCTGGATTAAAAAAATCCAGAAACTTAATGTGATGTTAATTTTGCTTCAGTGAAATGCAAATTTTATGATTATGTGTAGACACTATAGAATTTCTGAGCTCATATTCTTTAAGGAATAACAATGCATCTGAATGTACAGTTTTTCTGGCTCTTATAAAGTCTAGATTTATGCCAAAATAGAGCTTACTGTTCATCTAACATCTGTGGCTTTCATCAATGTCAGTTCAAATTTGAAGTATCCCACACAAGAAATGCAAATATGTAAGTAGGCCTGGAATGGTTAAAAACGTGATCATCAAAATTTGTTAATGTGGTTTATTAAACAAATTGTTTCCAAAGTTAAACCATAGTTCATGTATTTCTCGTGAACATTTAGTGTGTATATTCAAATCTTTTAATAATATTCTTAATATTCAAAATTAGAACTCATGTTGTGATTCAGGGAAGTATTTAGTGCTCCTAAATTTGGGTTCCAACTCTTGAAGGGTAAAGACTGTTTTAACCCTGTGAATGTAGTTTTAATTTATTTTTAGTGGGCTAGAGGAAGCTAAAAATTATTGTTATGAAAGAACTTCGAAACATAGATAACATAGCTGAGAGAACTCATTCTCATTACTTTTTGATATATGGTGAACCTTGGCTAGTGAATTTTCTCTGCCTAGCCAGAAATTTTTTTTTAACAGGTAGGTGAGCAGAATAACCTGACTCGGGTAATGCTTTTTCCACTCTATCTAATTTGGGAAGCCATTGGAGCTTCAGAATGTGAAATTAGGCATGTGAACTGGCATAGCCCATCAAGCATAAGGAAGAGCAGTAATATCATCACTGTTAGTGTGGATAATATATTCAAAGCCTGTCACTTTCTGATAAAAGAATATGTTCATTTAGATATTGTGCAAGTCTATCCATTTAAATTAGTTGCAGGTTTTATACTTCTCTGCATGAGCGTAGGAGTCATGATGGCTTCCATGGAGCTGAAGCCCTTCTTGCTTGCTACCTTGTCCCTCCAGTTACAGTGAATTAGGATGTATTAAAATTACTGAATTGTTATATAATTACAGAGACTGTAAAAATTACACTACATTAAAAAATGCGCATTCCTGAGGAGTTGTAACATGTTGAAACTCAGGTACCTGGTTTCAATGAGAAGTTATTTCCTGTAATTAACTTAGTAATATGAGGATTTGAGACTAATTTAACTGCGGTTAGAAGAAATCAATGTTTAGGAATGTTTTTTTAATCTGTGCTGTTTAGTTACAGCGTCAACTATGGAAATACAACAAATGGATTTCTACCAAAGTATTTTGTTCTCTAACTTAAAAGCAATAAAAGTTTACTGTCTTAAAAAATCTAAAAATCTATGGAAACATCTTACAAGAATAAATTCTGAAATTTATTACTAAATATGTGTGCGTGTGCCACAAGTAAGGAGAGATTTCCTGTTAGCCACTTATCATATTTACAGAAGATGCTATTTTAAGAAGGTCTAACTGAGTTTAAAAATTTCGTTGGGTTTAAGAATTTCTCATTTTATATTGGTTGGAAGTTAGTCTAAAAAACCTGATGTTTTGTAGTTCAAGCTACACATATATATTTTTAGACAATATACTGGGGAAAATCTGTTGTGAAGTTGTATTTGAATCACAAAATTTAAATCTGTGTAATGGATATAACTTTTTAGATGGATAGTTTTAACAATATACTTTGTGGAGACTGATGTATTATTTCCATTATGTACTGTATATGGGGGGGAAAAGGAATATTGTAGAATATTTTTCTGTTTAAGTAAATTAAATAGTGTCTCATTTGTAAGGTTTGGCTCAAGCATAAAATTGATACTTTATTTTGCTAACTGAAAAAATTCAACAAATATTACTTCTTTTTCATAAGCAGTTTATATTGATGAAAATATTTGTTTTACATTAGGATTTTGGCAAGCATATATTTCCACACAACCACACAAATTAAATAGATGTATAACCTAAGATTGTAATCCATATGAAGAGGAAAGCACCTGCTTCAATTTTTAAATCAGAGATAGCAGTGGCTCAGTGTAAGAAGATTTGATTAATTAATTATCACCAACTAAGCAAGAGCAAGCTAGAGTGTTGATGTTTTCAAGATCCTTCACATCCTCACAGCTCAGATCAAAAGACATTCAAAGCAGAATAGTTATGTGATGTGTTTGTGTCATTAAAAATGAGCTTAGTTTCAAATGTTAGATATTGTATTTCAATCTGATTTAGCAGCTGCTGAGGATTTTAGAATATTTGCCATATCATTGGATCTTTCTGTCAACGAGTCCTTGCTTGTCATGTGGCTACACTGATGAAGACGGTTTTCAGATAAATAAAACCATCAACATAAAGAAAAGATTTCTTTGAGGTTGCTAAATATGCTGCTGCTGACACAGAACCCTACGGAATTTGTGATGGAAGATTGAAACCAGGTAGCCTGTATGTCACTGTATTCAGCTACAGTAGTAGAGAATAAAATTGCTATTCATAATGCAAGCACTTTATCACAGTTCTTGCAAAAAAACTGCTGTGAACTTTGAGACCTTGAAAACTAATATGCCAGAAACAATAGTGGAGTGTTGGGAAGTTAGAAAAGGTAATTATTGAGCTGTTGTTAAATAAAAACCCTTTTGGGTCCCTGTATCTGGAAATACAAAAAAAGAAGAGAGTTTGCTAGCTGGAGAGCTATCAGAAAAATGCATTTAAAGTCAAATCAATTTAGACTACAAGGAATATAATTTGGGGTTTCACAGAACTTGTAGAGTTTTTATAAACAGTATCAAGGGTTTTGTTAAAATAAAAGAAAAATGTAAAGCTATTTCAGATGAACATTTTTCTTTCCCCCAGGGAAATTGTTTGGTGTTCACTAAAGCAGGGAGTGAGGGATGGTAGAGGGGTAAGGAGAGGATGGAATCAACATCCAGTATGCCAGGTTTTTTTGACTGGCAGTAATCTGATCAGCAGTCTGATCGTAAAACTTGTAAAAGCAAAGTTACACAACTAGAGGTACAGGAAACAATTTAGAATAGTTTTAATTCGAAAGGACTTCCTGTAGTTAGTGGACCTTCTCTTCTTTTTGATGCCCATTTCCCTCCTGATTATTTTGCAGCTGATCCCGTGTGTTCCCAATTCTTAGCTTCCCTCTGTACTGACAGGCAACTTTTTCCCATTTCTTGTTTCTCTTGAGGAAGTGAATACCCAGGACATGGTAGCTGTGTGAAGTGGAGCAAAGTTCAGAGACAGATTTGAATGGAGAAGGGAAATGTATTGGTTTTTCTGGTGAAAGAAGACTGACTCTGTGTAGGTGCTTCACTTTCTTTTGTCTTGGCCCAGGAAACCCCGGGGAAGTGTTTTATATGTTTCCAGCAAGGTTTTTGTTTGTTTTTTTGTTTTTGTCTGCCCTGAGCTATCATCTCACAGCAGTTTGTGGTAGGGGTCAAGAATCTGTTTGAATACGGGCAGACTTCTGTGCATAAGGACGTGCATACAGGCCACGTGTCAGGCGTGTGTGTATGTGTGGAACACAAGAAATATCAGGAAGCCAGGTATTAAGAAGGCATACTTTGATGTTTTAAATTTATAGTAGTTTTATATTTTATGTTACATGCAAGCTGGAGGAGGGTTTCTCTTTTCCACATGAAAGTGCTACGGCTAATACAGATGTCTGGGGTAACTCTCAATATTATCTTCCCTATTACCATCTTCTGCTGGTTTGAAGTCTCTTTCGTTCTATTAGGAGGCAGTGTCTTAGTGCATTCAATCTTTATCCTTGCAAATACTGGAAGTTGTAAGATTTTTTTAGAGAAATACATAAAATTTGATCTGTAACATTGCTTAGATACGATTAATTGCAATTCTGTTGACCTTAGTGACCATAGTGTGGATGGAAATCTTGAAAAATGGAAATATTGATTGACCTTCAGTCAAAAATTAGAAGAGGATAAGTTTTTTTTGAACAAAACTTGCAAATCCTACTGTGAATGCTACCTTGCAACCAGGGCTTCAGAAGGCATTTCAGATGGATACAGCTTGTGTTGTTGCATGTTGGTAATCTAAATGGGGAAAGAGTAAATGCCGAAGTTCTGATAGGATCACTGTCTTTATATATCTTCACATACTTATTAAACTTACTGTTTTTAAACTGTACTCGGGAAGAAAAAGAGATCCTCATTTTACTTCAGAATAAAGATTGTCATTGTATTACATTTCAAGCACAAAGCATGCAAGCACACCACCACACTAAAATTATTTGCTCTTTATGTTAGAAGGAAGAAAAAAGAAGCACTTTGATCAATTTACTGCCTTGAAATGTGTTATAGTTTGGCAGTGACCGGCAGCACAAGGGCCACACGGCCGCTCTGCCGCCCCTCCCCCTGCTGGGGTGGGGAGGAGAATAGAAGGGAAAAGGCAAAAAACTCATGGATTGGCATAAGGGCAGTTTAACAGAGCAGCAAACAAAGGGAACAGTAACAACAATACAGGTAAGAAGAATATACAAAACAAACAGCGAAATGGACAGAGCAACTCTCACTGCACAGTGCCCTGCACGCTCCCGAGCTGTGACTGCCTTCCCGCCACCCAGCTCCCCCCCACCGGAACCCAGCATGACGGCACATGGTATGGAATACCGGGCTCTGTTTGGCCAGGTGGGGTCAGCCCGCCCCGGCTGTGTTCCCTCCTGGCCTCTGGTGAAAATTAACCCTCTTATGGCTGAACGCAGGACAAAATGCTATCTAAATTAACCATTGTAGAATTATATTTGATAGTGGCTCCACCAAATGAGCCACTTTAGAAATGAGGAATGTTTGTGTCAATTAATGCTCCTGTCACTTGTATATCATTCGTCTAAATAAAAATGTAGGCACTGAATTTCAGCAGTTTATAGAGTATATTATTATACAAATATTTGTATTCTTTTTAGTTAGCTCACATTTGAGAAGTATGTGTTCATGTCTGAATGTTGAAAATATCTTTATAACCTCTTCAATAGAGCTTTAAATTACAGCTACTGGAATACAATCAATATTTTAATGAAGAGACTGATTCTTTGGTGATAAGATTGGTAGGCCTAGCAGGAGAGTATGAAGACTTTGTAATTGATAGTTGTCTTGAATCTGTGCTACAGCAACTGTCAAGTCAATTGTAATTGTAGCAATGTGTAATAAAATGGAATTTAGGGATCTTTTCTCAGTTGCTCTTTCATAAATAAATGCGCTATCAGAGATTTTCAGGAATAAACTATTGCCTTAAAATGCTTTTAGGTTAAGTTTGCTTTGCTTGAAAACTGTTCTCTTTCTAACAAATGGCTGATTATCATAGCTCTTGATGGACATGGCTCAAAAGTGGATGGGACTTGTGGGTGCTGATGCTTATCCAATGGATTAATAACAGCTGTAACAAGAGCACAGTCATGGTGAGTTCACCCGTCATCCCCTTGCCTTCTTGCTGCATAGTGTGCTGTCTTTTCTAGTCTATGAGTTGTAGTGTTAAGGTGGTAACACAGCATGTTGTTTTGGCAAACCTGCTTAACCGCTGAAGGATAGTAACAGTGGTTTTGCTTTGTGCAGTGGCTTTACAGCTTTTCCCCCTCTCACCCTTGTAAACAATGTTTTGTGTCATCTGTAAAGAGGCAGAATGAACTGTGTATCCTAGCTGATTAGTCTGAAAATGTCCCATCATACCTGGCATATCCTGATGTTTCACTTTCTTCCTAGAACACGTGTTGTATGTCTGAATTCAGAAGCATCAGACACCCAAGGTAGGGCTGATGTCATCTGACCTTAGCCATGGAGAAGTCATGCAATTGTCCGAGCAGTTCTAGGCTTCCTGCCTAAGACACCAGGATATTCAGTTGTCCTAAAATATGATCTTAAATTTGGAGGACTGACCTCTCTTCTGAGACTTCACATACAACTTTGACCCGAAGAAATGTGAAACACATGATGTCATGCAAAGCAATTCCTCTGGTAGGTACTACACACCTACTTTTGGGTAGCTTGTTCCCATGGGTGAGCTTTCTGAATACACACAGGAGAATATTTGTGTGTAGCCTCTTGTGAGATTACAGAAAAACCCAAATTTCTGAATGGTCTTTATTTTGTTTCCTTTTGTTTGAGGTTCAGAGGTTGACTTCATTAGCTACAGGACAGGACAATAACTGTTGTGTTTGCTTTGCATGCTGTAAGAGAACTACCTAGTAATTCTCCTGATGACTTCTTGTGACAGTCTCTTGTACTTTTACTGGTCTGCTACAAAACCTGCTGTCTGAAGGCTTGCACAGATGATGCTATTTTGTTAGCACTGTGTAATTCAGCTTGCAAGGGAGAAAAGATGGCGTAGACCAATGTGGTTTGCTTCATTTGCACTTGAATGACAATTTTTTTTAAAAAACTTTTTAAACAAAAAAGTAATCAGCAGCTGCCTTTTTGAAAGATAATAATGAACTTGGTGCCTGTTCAAAAAAGAAAAACGGAATGGTAAACGAAAGAAAACCATGTAAACCCAAAATGAAACTCTCAAAGTATAGGGGAGGAAAAAACCTCATATTTTTGGCACAGAGAAGATCATACTTTTTTGTTCTCCCTTCCAATGAGTCCATTTAGCACTGTGTGCGCTTGCTTACAAAGCATATTGTTCTATTGGAGATAACTGAGGTACCTTTTTTGGAGAATAGATAGGCTAGAGACTGTGATTGCTAAGTAAGGCGCATTTAATGCTACGTAGCAGTAGACCTACAGTGGAATTTTTATGCTGTTTAGATTTGCTCTGGTTAATAAGCAGAAAATAGTATGTGTTTCAAATGTATATGTATATGTGTGTGTACCTTAATTCCTCTGCTTAAGCCCATAATTCCTCTGCTTTAGACCAAGAAATAATGAAATTGAGTAAATCCAAACTATTGAAAACATCTTCTACTGTGTGTCAAATCTTGTAACTTGCCTTACCCTTCACATGTTCAGTACTTTCCACTGGATTTTTCCCTTTGTATAATCGGCCATGGTAGAGAAATACATGTAATAGTTTAAGAAGGGTCAATCTCCAGTAATGTGTATTGCTTTGGTGTTGCAAGCTGAGGATTTACAAAGAAAAACCCTCTACATTTACGATATTCTTTCTAAAACATATCATTCTTGGTGTTTGTCACATGAAAGCTGTTCAATGTAATACATATATGACTAATACCTTTCTACAGGTAAAAATCATGACCTATCATCCTGCATTAAGTAACTTGGAAAAATGCAGTCATAATTAATTTATGTGCATGGTCATTGTATCTATTTTATTGCAGCTTTAAACAGAGATCAAATGTACTCAGATGAAAAGGTAAAATGTAGCTGCATTCGAATGGCCTGAATTCTACTGGTGTTCCTGAACCTGCTGTTTCCTAATTGTATCTTGATGGCTCTCATTTTATCTCAGCAGTTTATTTAGAGCATCTGGATTGCTTTTCAGAGGCTCTCAGGAAGTGTTGACCTTTCTGTACTGACCAGATATGTGAATTTACCACAGTATTTCCCAGAGTGAAAAAACAGGAATATTGTCTTCAGCTGTGTATATATTTTTACAGGTTGTCTTGAGTATTGTATTCTCTAGACTGAAACTTTTAAGTGATGCAGATACATCTGACTTAATTAATAGAATTAACCACTGTAAGGGTGCTAGGGTTACTTTATTCTGTGCATAGAGGTTAAAATAAATCTATATTCAAACCCTTTCAGAATGCTGTTTACTATTCAGGTATAACTATCTTTGTAGCTATTGTAGATCTATGAAACTGTTCTACCTTATGACGATGTATGTCTGCAAACTACATAAGATGAAGTGATTCTGTCAGGAGGTACCTAAAGGAAAGTTACTGGTAGAAAACCTTTGTTTCAAGAGTAGGGTTAGTATAGCAGTAGCTAAAGTCATGGTGGGCCACAATTCTATTCAGATACTCTGTGTTTGAATTAATTGCTTTTATAATTTTGTCCAGGCTTTGTCCAGGGCGAAGGAATGGTATTCACAGTAAGACCAATGCGAATTTTGCACATAGGCTTGTGATTCTGTATTTAAAGAAGCAGTTGCTGTCTTCAGATAAGTGTGTTAACTGCAGCTGTATCCATAACTGAACCATTTAGGGTGGGGATGCTCAGCTCCTTGACAACTGAGATCAAGTTGAGTTACAGAGTTTTGGTAGGTTACAGAAGTTAATGAAACGTTGCATTGCAGCTAGATGGAAATGTCCCAGGTCCAGGGATCAGTAGGTAATTCTGAAATGGCGTATGAAGAAGATGAACGGAATTAGCAGTGTAATAGTATGTAAGGGTAATAGACAGAACTGTTTGCCAGTGTATTCGATCTTTCTGTTTGAGGACAATTTCTTTTCCAGTTACCAAGTTTTTTCTCATTTCTTTCTGATGTTATTCGCAATACAGTTTGTTTAAAATAATGATTTGTCAGAATGAGATGTTCATGTGGAAGGTAATGATTTTGACTAATTCCTGAGGGGTGCAGGATTTCTTCAGAAAGCATTTCAGAATTATTTAGAGGTCTCATCTAAATTTTGTCATAAGTATTATGAGAATCTAATTTTTCTGCTGTTATTTAGAAGACTTCTCACTGTTAGAGTTTTAGCCTTTGATTTGTTATAGTGCGTTCTTGTTTTTTGCTTTCTCTTTTGAATGGTGTGAGCAAGGTTGAGTATTAAGACATTAGTTCTCTTGATGCTGAGTATCTATTTTATCTCATGGAGACTTTTTAGCTCCTCAGTACCTTTTCTGCTAATATGCACACATCAGGAGAACATCTGGTGTTTAAGAACATCTTCATAATTTGGAGTTTCAGCTTATGCTTACGTGCAGTCTTTTGTTCAGATATTTCACTAAATCATTGTTAGTAACTAAAAAGATTATTTTCCTTGCTAGTGCCCTGCCTACGTGTGTGTAGGCACATGGACTATCTGGATTTAATCTGCATACAAGAAGCACTCTACCTATGGTAGCAGTACTTGCTTCCCTGGAGTCTGCTTAAATTTCCTGCATATTTCAAAAATGAATACAAGTGTGTTCTATATTTAAATAATTAATTTTAATAACTAGGAACAGTGTTAAATGATCAGAGTGTGTGTAGCTATGTAATATTATATTTGTAAACTTTCACTTGCTTTTATATGGAAGTATCAGATAAGAATACTCTCATTTAAAAAATTTGCAAGCATGAAAACCTTTTTATAGCAAATACGCTTGTGTAGTAATAAAAATAATAAAACACTCTCTCTATGTAGTAGTGGAGAGCAAGAACATTAAGATTTTGGGCCACATTCAAAACAAATCCTGTCCACCACTTTTCATGTTTGAAGTCATTGAAACATGTATTCCTTGAAGGATGCTAACCTTTTGGCTAAGCAAATCTTGCAATTATGGTCTACAATACTTTTACCCACAAACCAGAATGCACTTTACAAAAAGCAATCAGTAATATGTCATGCAGATATGGCTTTTTAATAACACTTTAGTTAACTAATCATATGAAAGAAAATAGCAATGATAGGAGGTGATATGGTATACAGAGGGGAGACAGTATTCTCCTTGAAGTTTTTCAAACCTGCTGGTTGTTTGAAAAGCACTGATTTTCTAGGAGGTACTTTAATTATCCAAAATGCTTCAAGTAATAAAACTAGCCATTAAATCATTTAAAAAAATTTTTTTCAAAATATATATTAGTCTTTACAAATGTATTAAAAATGCAGAATAATTTTAATTACCTAATTTGACTTAGTACTTATTATTCCTAACACAGTTTGCATACAAAATGATGATTTGTCAAAACAAGAGATACTCATGTGGAAGTGAGTAAAGGGTGCAAATTTTTTGAAGAAAAAATTTCATAATCATTTAGAAGAAGTAAGTATTAAAATATCTGATGTAGTAACAGCAATAGCTGTATAAGAGTTAATCACCACACATTGTGTTCTTGTGTCTGTCCAAATGACAAAATTATAATACTGAGTTATAGTGAATCATGTTATTCAGATGAGTATTGCATCAGTAACTTTATCAATGCGTAAAGGAAGCAGATGACTTCTGTTCATTATCTGATGCCCATATCCAGAAGAAGACAGACAACTGAAGAAGTTCTTCATAAAAACTATTTTCTGTATTTTCTGAAACATACCATCCCACTTTCCCTTGTTAAACGTAGTTCAATAACATTTTAATTACATGGAAATCCTATGCTTGAGAAAGAAGGTCCTTGCTTGTTTTAAATATACCTGGAATCATGTTTTCTTTGATACCTCAGTGTTATTCTTAACTTGCATGTGGCATGCATTGCCCTTTTGGGAAATAATGTTGAAAATGTTATTGATGGAGTTTGGATCTAAAAGTCAATTTACATTAAACTGATGCAAAAAGAAATGTATTGAAACAGGCATGCAGAAGAAAGCATGATTTGTTCTTCCTAAGAGCTGCTGCAAAAAATTTTTTAACAATGACAATGTGGCTTAGGCGGCTGCATACCTATAAGCAATATTCTGAGTTATTCTGATGAATTTCAGGTTTCCTTCCTTAAGTTCATTCCATTCTAGACTGATTTTGTTCTAGAAGTATTGTCAAAGTGAGTGACTGCTATTTGATCAAGATGTTCCTCAGAAAAAGCTTTCGCTAGCATAAGTTCATCATTGCATTTACAGATTCAGATATATATATGGATTTATATAACATCTTGGAAAGGTTAGATGATATTACCTGCTGTTGCATGCATATTTTCTGTAGAATGTGGGGAAAATAGGAAAACTCGACTTCCAGAGAAGGTTGTGAGAATGTTTGTACAACATAGGAGGCCTAATCTTTGGGGATTGCAGAGGCTCTTGCTCTGAGGCAAAAAGAGTAAGGACTTGTAAAGTGATCCATTTAGAGAATACAGTTTAGTCACAGATTATATTCCTAAAAAAATACAGAGAAATAGTACATCAACAGTATTCAGAACATTGAATTTAATCCAGAAACATCATTATCTAATGGTATGTTGAGATGCTATCATAATGTCATGAAAGAATAAAAGCAGTTCAGTGCTTGATTCACTGGTAATACAGACAGTGTTGCCATCTACATTGTAGTGAATTGTACTTTTTCAAGTAATCCAAGTAGCACGTGTGTGTCTGTGTGCTGTATGGCTGCTTGGATGAGACTCTGAAAAGATATGAAGATTTCAGGGGATCCATCACTGTAAGTATGTTTCCTTTGCAAATATTGAGGTAATTGGAAAATTCGTTAACCAGAAAACAAGTATTCAGTTCTGTATCTTACTCCCCCCGCCCCCAATTAATATGGTTAAGCTATGTTTTTAAAGCTCACATATTTAGATAGCTTACCAAAAGCAAAGTTAGAAAGTTAAATTAAGGGTTAAAGAAAGTGTTGCTTTATTAATTATAAACAGTAATGCAGACTTAAGAATTATTTTGGAAATATACATGTGTAGACAAGGAGTTTTTTTTCTTTAATAAAATAGTCTATAGGGTTTCACAGATAGTACACTCAAAGCTATTCAATAATTGAATTTATATGCAATATAAATACCTGGTTGCCATGACATTATAGATACTTCAAAGAAGCTGTTGGCACCAATACTGCTGCTAAGAATGTGCGCTCTGAATAGAGATTGCATTACTGTTTTCCGCATGACAGCAATGAATTCTTAGAACCTTATTAATTAGGTTTTTTAACACTTTCTATGGTAAAATGTCAAATACATGTAAATTAAATATAACAAAACAAGTTAAAAACATGTGTATGCACACAAACAGTAATAAGGAAGAGCAAAGTTACAAGGAGCTGTGACTAGAACTTGCAAGAAATTAAAGAACAGACTCATAAATTGTCTTACTAAAAGACGGGGTTTTTTCTTTCCCTTTTGTGGAGTAAAAACTTAGACTGAGCAGCCATATTTCTGGGAAAAGAGTAACTGCAAAAGCTCCCTGAAGACTTGAAACTGAAGAACCAAAGTTTCATAGTTTTAACTTCATCTATCTCTTGGCTTATAGATTGATTAATTCGGAAACCATTTAATGCTGAGTTGGAAATGGCTAAATGGCGCAAGAAAATTTTTTTCTTATTTTTTTTTACTTTTTAACCCAAACCTAATGTTTCTCAAAAAACAATTTGAAATGGTGTCTTTTTAAAACCGTAAGCAGGGAGTTTTGCTTATTCTGAAGGTCAGAATTCTGATGAGATAGTGTTGGTCTTCTACACTGTGCTTTCATTTACAGCACTTTCCAACAAAACACTTACCAGCTCGGGGCTTCCCGAGTGCTGTGCACTGCTGTAGCTTAAGACAGACTTAATTTCACTCATGAACTTGTAGCATGTATGGTCTTGGGAACGTCAGGAATGATCCAAGGATGACCCTTTGCCTTTGATCATCTCAAGGAATACTCTTCCACAGCAAACATCTTAAGCTTTATTGTTGCTATTATTTTCATCTTGGCGTCCGCCTTTCAGATTTCCTCAAGATGGGTGACTGTGCTACAGACACAGGCGTTTCTGTGAGATGTTGCTGTGGTAGCTGTGAAGGGAACACTGTTCAGCAGAGTGCCACAAATCCTTCTCACGTGCTGCAGTTTCTTGTGGCAGATTTTAAAAATGTGAACTTCTCTCGCCTCATCTGTCTAGCTAAAATGTGAATTACTGTGCATGTATACTTCTGTGTTAGAATACAAATGATGATGCTGTAACCTAGAAGCAGTTATCAGGCAGAGATCAGGACTGTTCAGGAGCAGCACACCTTTTGTGAATGCCAGTTCTTGGCTGACTCATGTTGATCCCATCTTCGTAAGGGTGGTCAGCTCAAAACTGCCTGTGGAAAAGGTTTATGGCTCAAACATAGCACCTAGTGATGTAGCATCAGCAACAACATAGCGAATCTTAGAGGAAGGCTATACGGGAGGGGAATGGGATTCCCTTTTAAAACAAAACTGATGTGACTCATTGATCCTCAGCCATGTACTCCCAAGAACTAGGACATGTGTCTCCACATGCCCTGGCTGGAAGTCAGGTGCCCAGATGCTCACCATACCCAGGCAGCCTGTCCAGTGCAGATCTGGTCGCAGGATGCTGGTGAGCATGAGGGTCCTAGTGCCAAACCCTGCTTACCATCCTGGGGTCTCCCAGGCTGGCAATGCCTGCAGGTCTGTGAGACCCTCTCTGTCCCCTGTTGGAGCCCACGGGGATGACTCTCCTTCCTGAGAAACATCAGGATTTCCTTGCTGCCTCTCTCTTGGATGTCAGGAGAAGCAGCACGTGAGGTGCCTGCGGTGCTCGGGACTTACAGATCCGCTGATGCAGGTGCTGATAGCTCCTGCCGCTTTGACAGCCCTTCTCTGGGGTCTGTTCCTCCTGCAGCTTCCACACGTACCTGGCCTCATCATCCCTGTCTCAGCGCTCCTGTTAGTGTTCTCTGTAAGAAAACAGCTTTCCTTGCTACTAAATGCCGTGTGCTGATGGTTTTCTAGTTAGCAGCTATTTTATGCTGCTGTATTTGCAAACCTTACCTACATAGTTGGCTAATTCTTAAGTCAGTTACGTGGGAGCTCAGCTGAAACAGACGGGGAATGACCTGTGATGGAAAGCACACCTGAGGATATGCTGCATGTAGGCTTGAAAGGTCTAGCATTTTGCCTGGACTGATGTCTTCCTCATGTGCTGTCTGTGCTTCTTGTAGTGTCTTATGACTGATGATGTATTGTGATTCTGCACAGAAGGGCTTACGCATTGTGGAGAGCAATGTCTGCTAGGAGTGTTGTAGTCCATGTGCAGCTGTAATTTGAGGAAGATGGAGATGCACAAGCATGAGACTTTTCTGGGACAGACCCGCTCGGGTAAGCACAGATGAAGTGCAAAAATTTATTTTAGCTATGGATTAGCTTCATCTCTTCCTTTGGAGTATATTGTTTTTTCATTCTCTGTAGAAGTGCATCCTGGTTTTGCTCCTGAACCTTGAAACTTTCTTTTGTCTTACTGTAAACTAAGTATCCTGGAAGGCTCTTAGAAGGACCCGTCTTAAATAAAGCTGAATTTCTTTGTGTTTTGTAATGATGCTAGTGGATGATCTCTCCTTTAACACCACTTTTTGGCATTTTCATGAAAGTTTCTAGCAGCCTTGACCTTCGGCAGTTCTTTTCTAACTTCCTCAAGTTGGAAGCTAGAACTAAAAGCTTCTTCCTCTGAAGTTGTTTCTTTCTTTAGTGTCAGCTTAATAGGAACTTTCGACAAAGCCTGCTGTTATGAGTACACCTCCGTGTAGAGGTTCATTTTGGACAGACAAATCACAACAGCTACAGCTGAGATCTGTGTGCTCTGACTGACAGTTAATCTAAAAGGAGGCTGTTAATTCTTTTTTTTTTTTTTTGAAAGATCTATCCCTAAAAGAGGTGTGCTCGTTTGTTGTCCTAGACACACAGGAACATAGTCAAGATGCAAGGGATATGATTTAATTAGCTTTCACCTGTACTAATTCATCTGGGAAGTATTTAACACTAATTCAAACAGGGTAGGGCATGATTCTTTGGTGGAAGCCTGGGTAGCTTCCTGATTAATGTTATTGTCCACCTGTTGAAGAAGTGGCCTGGTACCAAAAGCTTTGCATACCACCTGGGTGGTGGGGCTTTTAATTAGTAAGACAATCCCTCTTCATGTCAGGGTGGAGAAGGGAAGGGAAGGGAAGAGCATTATGATGGTGCTATTAGGATTAGATTTATTATTTTGTCTTGAGAAATTAAAAAAAAACCCACAAACATTCTTTCTTAAAAACAGCCACTCATCTTTGCTTTATTAGAATGCCTAGCAATATTTCCTACCATCTAAAAATAAAAGCCAGTCTATGCCAACTTTGCTGTAGGGAGATTAAACCATAACTGAAACTAAAACCAAGGTCCTGATCATATTTCTTTGGCAGCCTCAAGCCTGTGAACAGGGAATAGACATCTCCTTACATGACTACTTCTTCCCTCAATGTAGCACCAGAAGTAACTGCTAGGTATTTGTTTCCCCAGAAGGAATAGTCATTCTGTTTCTGTGGTTTCTGCACCCCTGCAGCTGCTTCTGGCTGAACATTTCTCTTAAATGAAGTAATTTCAACCATGGCTAGTGTGCTTGGAATGTGTACTGATAACTGATATAAAGTACATGAAAACTACAGTTTTTGTGGGGGGTAAGAGGGAGCTGGAGCAGATAGTGGCTGTGAAAGAGATCTGCTAAATCTTACAGTAATTTTGCTAAATGAAATAAACATTTCAGACAGAGTTGAACACTCACTAACCTTCCTAGCATTTAGGCATTTTGTATTGGCTTGAATTACATGGCTGTTTTTTATATATTTATGAAGAAAAACTCTTTCTTTTGCAAATTAACAAAGATGATGTGGCCTTACTCAAAGCATTCAAAAGAAGAGTATTTCTTATTGAAACAAAGTTTCAGTTTAAGTAACAAATAAAAAGATTGTTGATTCATTAAGTGCATAGAAGTAGTTCAGTAGAATTCCTATAATGAGAATGTTTGCTTTCTACAGAACTTTACTTGAGGAAATGTTTTGATTCCTTATATGTAACATCTGGTCAGCTGCAAGAAGTTTTTCTTACTTCAGAAAAGTTTTTATAGGAGACTCTTCACTAATGCAGATATTTCCAGTGGCAACTGGTTCTAAACAGAGGAAAATGGATTAATCTATCAAGGGAAATGGTATTTGTATTCAGTCTTTTGTCACTGAAGTTACAACGATTTCATGTAAAAGGAATATAATAGATGACTTCAAGCTTGTTTGATGCTGTTTCTCTGTTTTTTCAACTCTAGGCATGTGAGAGTCTTGTATATTTAGCTTCTAACATTGATACGTGTTTTAGCAACTCACTGTACAATTGATTCTGCTAAAAATCCTGTCAACCTTTCTGTTATACATACTGTATTTTTGAGGACATTGTTTCATTTCTTCATCTATTTGAGCTAAAATGTCCAGGATAATATTAGCAGTCTCACACAGAAACTTGTCACATATCTGCCTATGCCCATTGCCAGAACACTTATCTTGGTAATTGGAGAGATGCGTACATCAGATTCAATTTTTAATCTGCTTCATCCATTGAGATTTAGCTTTCCATTCACTGTTCTCGTCTGTGAGTTTAAAGCTAGCTCACCTCAAGAATATAAAACTATCTGTCAATTAGATAGTTTTCACTGGTCTTAAAGACTGGCATGCTGTTGTAAAACGTGATTTTTTGATGTATCATGTGCTTTGCTCTTTTTGCTGGACGTTAGTTTCAGCAGCAGTTTGATTTTGTCATGCCGCAGCTTTTTTTTTCTTTTCTTTTGGTAGAGTTTCTTTAGCCCAGCACAATTGTAATTCAGTCTTCTGCTGGTTTTCATTGCTTCCCTAGAATTTTGCTTTTCCCCTTACTGTGAAAGTGAAAGTCAGTGTATTGGTATTACAGCAGAAAGGATTTCATTTTATATATAATAGCAGAGTCTTTTTATTAAGCAGAATAATGTGTGTGTATACATGTAATATACAGAGATACACATTCAGGGGAAAAAAAATATTTGAATGCTATTAATATAGCAAAGTAACTCATTTAAAAGGTAGGAAATACCAGAATGAAGTTTCTTCCATGCAAGCTTAATTGGCCCTTCCATGTATGTTATCTTCTTTAATTAGATGATCACTCTCTATTTTTCACTTTCAGAGTCCATGCACAGGGCGCACTGCGGTACTGTATGTGCAGATATTCACAGTATTGTCAGTATCAGCCCACAGACATAAAGGGTAATGCTTGTTTAAAAGTCAGAAGCCACAGCTTCGTATGGATCGTGGTTCCCACTCTCTGGGGGATCAGATGGTTGCGTTAGGAATGGAGGAACTCGGTGGGGAGCCTGGCATGTTGTCCATGGGGCCTCACCTGTGGGGCTCAGAGCACACATAAGAATGCCTGTCTGAAGGGATCACATCTATTTCAGCTGCTTCGATATGTCTCAAGGTTGATGAAATGACACTTGCCACTAGGGAACAACAAGCAAGCAACTTCAGTGGAGATTTTCTAAGCAAGTTAATGTTGCCCTCATTTTAGAGGTGTAGAAGAGAGACGCTGATAATTTAGGTGGAAAATTTTGCGTAGAAAAGTTGGTCAGTCGGCAAACAGAACTTGTCTGGAGCAAGTGATTTTGCATGGTTAAAGAACTAACCTCCTTGTCTTCCAGTGTAGCTGTGAATAGTCAGTTCGACCAAATCTCTACCTCTAAGAGTAAAGCACCCTGAAAAATGAATTAACGCGTGCTTACGATAACTTTGATTCATGTATTTACCCAGTATAAAGTGGCAACTTTGTGGGATAAGGTCCAGGTTTCTAAAGTGGCCCTTGACTGCGCTAACGTTCTCAGCAGTTAACAGTGCAGAACTCTGTGTGTAAGCTAAAATGGTGTCAGTAATTTGTTCTCCTTTGTATGCATTTCTTAGTATCTCAGGAACAAGAAGCATGTTTTTCCAATGAGCCAAAAACTATTTCTGAGGTAAAAGAAGAATGGTGTGACTCTTGAAACCCTGTGAAATTCCAAAATCTGGAATAGACATTTGCTGTCTGTGTTGAATCTCTCTTACCATCCCTTGTCTGCTGATATGGTTGACCTCGTCCTGCCTGTGCTTTCCTCTCCCTTCCTGTGTTCCTGTCAACTTTGCCCTAGGATTCCAGTACCATCCTTTCCCTACTCCCAACTATTCCTTAAATTTACATGAATGTTTTTTTAAATATGTACCCTCCTGGTTTTGCAACGAAATAAAATTTTTAAAATTCAATAGAAAAGGATAGGATTTTTCATTGTCATTTTCTCCTTTACTCATAATTTCTCAAAGCAAAATTCAGATGATGTTTTCAGTTCTTATCCGTATTTATCAATTTTCATACTAGAACTATTGCTTGATGAGCTTTACAGTCTTAGCACATTGATATTTGATGAGCCTCTTTCTACTCCTCCAAAAGCTAACTTTGCATAAACACAACTGTGAAAAAAACATGAGAAAGATATGCTAGTGTCATTTTGAAGAGTAGCTTACTTGACTTGTCCTTTTAATATAGAAGAGAAACTTTTGTGTAATTCTGACGTTTCCTAAATGATACCTAGTGAGTAAGGCCACCTGAAAATATTGGTTTATCATTAAGTCCATAATAAAACAAAAGATATGTACTTTTGCTCTGGGGGTTTCAAACGTCAGTCCTTCTTGGCACATGATGCATTGTAAAATAGTGTATTGTAAGTATCGCTTTTCAAACTTTCTTTTTCAGAACATCTCATGTTCTCCCTCTGAAAGAAAACAACAAAAATACCCCTTTTTCATTCAGTTCAGTAGAGGGCAAAAGCAAGCAGTCTTTTATTTTTCTTCTTCTTTTTCCAGAATAGTTTTGATATCAGACCCAGTGGACTCACTGTTCTGTCTTTAAATACATAATTGAAGTGAGGATTAAATGTACCTGACTTACAGCTCTTAAAAATTGTGCATTGCCATGTTTCCCTAGTAGGTATTAAGCCATAATGTGAAAATCAAGAACTCTGTGTTAGATGCATAGTTTTCCCATACGGTGTGTATGTGTAAGAAGTAGAACAATATATAATCCTGAATGAAAACATGGTAATTGAAGATTGTTTAATGATAGCACAGAGGAAATAAAAAGCAAAGATATGTGCTCTGTATTTTTTTTTATTTTGCTAAGACTTAGTGAACAATTGCCAGACCTAGAATTACCAGAAATTCTTGCCTTCACTCCGGCTGCCAGCCCTCGAAGCCTCTCATGAAGTGAGCCACATAATCTTTTTTCTCATTTTCCTACCCACCCTTACCCTGAAAGAAATGAACAAAGATGAATTTCTGGAGGAGCTATGTAAATTTCTTCTGCTTCCTGTTTCAGGTGTGCAGGTTCTTTTCTGTAGCTGTTTTTCTTTCCCGAAGCAGATGAGCAGTTTACTGCTTATAGTTGCACGGCATATCCATTGCTTCTACAAGGGAGGATTAGTAAAAGCAGTTGATGCTGCTTTTTGTTTGTTTGGGGTTTTTTGGTCTGCTATATTCTTCTACCTACTTTGAACTTATGCCAGTAGTACACAATAGGGTGTTACATGCTTGTCAGACAAGTCACTATACTAATTTGTGAAACAGTTCTAAGCAGGATTATCAAAATAGGACTCGGGACCCTTTTTTTTTTCCCTAGTTAGATCTTTACCATAACTCCTGTTTTTTTTTTCACATTAGCCAGAAAAATCGGGAATGATTTGCTAAGAGTGTGGATTCAGTTTGGGTGAGATGAATCCTGGTGTCTGCTTCAGAAGGTTCATTTCCTTTTTATAAGTAGCCTTTCAGTCTGTTTGAAGTATTTAAAATCATTTCTTTCCCTTTAGAAATACATTTTTCTGCTGAATTGTGTTATACAGAAGTGAGTTGATTTATGTAAATGACTCTTCTGCATGTTGGAGATAAAAATAAATATATAAATAAATTAATAGTTTCAGACATCTGTGACAGAATTTCTAAATGAAACAATGGGAATAGTTAAACTGAAAAATTTGAGAAGAGTAATAAGTGCTCACCTTTTAGTTCTTTAAGTTTAAATGTAAAATGCCACTTCAAAAGACAAGAGTAAATATCGCACCTTCAGAGTTTAAGTAATTGTTTTGCTCTTAAGCATGTCAGTTGTTTGAGATAATTAGTTTAATTTCCTGATTTCTGTTTAAATAAAAGCAACTGCACAATAGAATATTATGTCTGAGCAATCCATGCCAATGGAAACTACCTTCCCATGAGGGTGTTTTGTTGAAAGGTTGACACCTTAAACAAAATCAGGTTGGTTTTGTCCAAGTAAAAAGTTCCTAAATTCAGTTCTGTGGGACCTTCTTCAAAGACAGACTTGAAGGTTTCCAAAAAGATAAAAGTGCCCAATCTGAGACATCAGAGAAAGTCTGAATGTTAAGAGAAAGTACCTAAATTTTCAAGGCTTTATGTAATGTGACAAAGCATTTAAACTCTGTGTTTTCAAGAATTTTGAGGTGTTTAGAGGGTGTTTGTAGTAGGACATCCATGCACACCCAGACTGTTTGGAAAGAGATTTGGAGATTCAAATCTGGTAGTAACATAGATATGTATAAGTAGTGTGCTGTGCATACTTTTTGGCCCTGATAATGAGCAGAGTTCATTAGTTCAGGCACAATGTTGTCCTACCAAAACTCATTGTATCTCGAAGCTGAGATGGTATCTCTACAGACTCCTGCTTGTGAGGCTTTCTTTCAGTTAACTCTGAGGATGAAAATATGAAATCATTTTTAGGCCACTGAACTGTGCTAACATGAATATATAAAGATCATTGTTTGGAAGCCATGAGTTAGCATTTAAGTCTATGAAAGAATAACTTGAAGTCAAGTTTTGATAGAATTGGTTGGGTTTGGTTAGTAGATAATTTTGTCTAAACCACAGTTGCAAAAGACATAAGGTTAGTAGGGAAAATAAATATCATTACTAAATGAGCTAAGGCAATTGGGAAAAATAATGCAGGCAGATTTTCAGGCACACAAACTCCCTCACCCACAGTGAAAATCTCACCCCCTCCCTCACCCTCACAGTGAAAGTATTTATGGCTAGCATTTTTCTGAATCACCGAGCAGCCTGAATAATTTCTTGTATTAAACCAGGTTTCTTGTTTTATCTTGTTATCTTGAACTATTAATATCAAATACCATGATCTTTATTTTGTTTTAGCAGGATTTGCAGTTTATCAAGAAGTAACAGATTGGGGGACTTCTCTAATCAGCGGGTTTGTTCGTACTAAAATATATAGTCAGTGGTACAACTTTATGTGTACAAAGTGGTTTAGGTTGACTATTCCAGTTATTGAAGTTAGAAGGGACCAACTACCTCTTTCTGTAGCCCTGAGCGCTACTGAAACATGCAAATTTACTTAAGGGGGTCTAGACATAGCATAGCAGAGATTTATAAAGAAAATTGTCATTTATGTAGTTACATCATCTTTCAACACCATGAATAAAGAATAGCAATGAAAATTAACCACACTTTCTTTCCCATTGAGTAATGAGCACTGACAGCTCCATCCATTGCTAAAAAGACTGCAAGAGAGAGGGGCTATTAAATACATTTTTTATGAGATAACCCATCTTCAAAATCATGTTGTTGCTCCCACATAAACCTTGAGAAGATGAAAAACTGTAAGATCAGTCTTTTAATTCTTTGGCCACTTCCAAAATTAACAGAAGAATAAAAATGTCTGTTTTCAAAAATACTCAAAAATTCCTTGCAAATAGGTGAGTACAATTTGCATGAAAAGCTTTCTTCAGTCCATCTGGAAAAAGGGAAAAAGGGTTTATTAATAACCATTACACCTGATGTATTATTCTGTCCTAACATAGCGACTGTGCTTTTCAGATGGTGTAGACGGGCTAAGATTACAGACACAAATGAAAAAAACAAAGTATGTAGAATCTCTCAAAACTATAAAGATATGTTAGACTTACTTTGGTCTTCTGTTTTACTGAAGTCCACATTTTACATCGCTAGAAAAGAGGGGAATGGGAAAAGGAAGCTACTATTCCCTATGTTATTCCTCTAGACAACAATGTGCAACTCATCTATAGAAATCTTTCTCGAAATGAATGATACCTGCAACAAGGTAAATTATGTAAAATGCAAGATATCACAGTCACAATTCATGTTAGAAGTGGTAACTCTTTTGGAAGTTTTTATTTTGTAAACCAAAACAAACAAAAGAAAGGTTGACTTGTCTTTCTGCTAAAAAAAGGCTATTAACAGGGTAAGAATTTCGCATGTACACTGAGAACCACAAGCTACAGACCTGAGTCAGAGGGACACGTGAGATCATGCAACACATGCAGGGTTTGGCGTTAATCAGTATCACTGGGTTATTTACCAGATGAAAACCTGCAGAATCTACGTAGAGTGAGTAAAGCCTTAGGCTGGAACAAATACTGCAAAGTAACTGCAAAACTGCTCCACAGTGTAAGAGTAAAATGAGTTTTCTTTCCTTCCTTCTCTTCTTCCTTTCTTTCCCACTATAAGTTATGGTTGTGAGGGCAGTTTGGTAGGGCCAGTTTCAGTTCTCAGCGGCAAAGTGATTTTTCTGGTATCAGTGTGCTTATGGCATCTAGGTTTGGGGTCATGCGTACACAATATGTAATCACTGAAAGGTTCCTAAATTCTGGCTGGCTTTACTACTTTGTTTTCTGATGAAGGTGAACAATTCCTGTAGAAAAGGTACCACCTGTCAAAGTAGACTTGTGTCCTTGTCTGTTTGCTAAAAATAATTTTATTCTTCACTTGCATACTCAAAAGCAGTCACTCAGTAATAGTCCTTTTAGGGTGTCATGTTCATAAAGGTAGATGCCCAGTTTATGGAATATGATTAGTAGTGCAGACTGTCATCTTATGTCTGAAATGCGGATGAGAAGTGGGCTGAGCTTATGCTTAACTGTTATTGTTTACCCTTTCACATTTTATTTCAAACTGGTGTGCAAGGAGATGAGAGAGGACTCGATGGGCACCAATCAGCCATTCCCAAAGGGCAATCCCATGGCAATCAAACCATCACCTCTGGCAACTAATTGCAGGAGTCTGGCAGAAGTGAGCAGCCCTAGGGCGACGTAGGCTCTGTGGCTGGCATAGCACCTACACAAGGGACGTTTGTCCAGCCATGCTGAGCAGATTCGGGTTAGCTTGTGGAGATCTGGAAATGTTAATCTAGATAATAACGAGCACCTACCTGTGAAGCATGAGAAACTGCGGTATAAGTATTTAAAAATATAATAAAAATAAGAATACATTTTGCAAGTGTTGCTTGGAAGGATTTATCTTCACAGTTAATGAGAATTTTCTTACTACCGGCTTCTGTTTTCTTAAGATAATGTTAGATATAAATAGTGGAAAACATAAAAGGGCACATGAAAAAATGTCATGATGTAACTGTCTTCTTGTTATAATTAAAGATTCCAAACAAAGTTGTGTGATTTTCACTGGGAGCAAGCAAGCATGCCTTCAGATGTTATTATTTTTTTCCCTGTTTGCTTTTGTTTTTATTCCTCCACTTAAGCTCAGTGTTATCGATGAATGATGGTAAATTACAAGCTTTCCACCACCCTGTTCCTATCTATCATTTACTATTTCAATAGGTTTTTTCTTCCTTAAGAAAAAAAAACAACCCACAAAAAACAGAAAACCCCACAAACCAACACATTTGTTTCCAAAGAAAGATCTTTGCATCGCTTACCCTGCTCCAAAAACTTGTATTGACTAGCACTGATGGGAACAGAACTGCATTTTTTACTTTTGCAGCATGTCATGCAAATCCTTACTACTACTTAAAGCCATGCTTACTTAGCATTGGTTCTATCAATAATGCTGTGAAAATAACAGTGCTATAATAAGTAAAGCCATAAATGCTGGCCTAATAATTATATGCTACCATCTAGTTTATGGATTTTATGAAACTGCAGTTAGAATGTTATGAAGAATTACACAGATCTTTACTTGCACAATCTTTTAAATTATGCAGCCTGTGAACACAGTTTTTTCCAGTGCCTCATACTACAGCAGTTAATTTTATATCCCCATAGTTCTCGAAACCAAGGAGTTTCTTTCAACAAGTCTGTGTTTTGGTATCAACCAAGTCCTTTGGTTTTCTGTTTATTTTTTTTTTCTTGAATGTTTCTTTCATAACTAAGTTCTGAAAATGGTTACATGAAAACTGACCCTCAGTTTTCATTTTCAAAGAAATCTAAGCTTCATACTGGCAAGAAATTACATATTGTTTGTGGAGAGAGGGAGAGGAGGGGGGACTGGTTACTCAGTGGGTACCAGCATATGATGTTGAAGGTGTGTCTCCAATGCTCTCTAAACAGCAGACAGCGCCTCAGGTTAGAACTCCAGGGTTAGAATCTTGCACAAGATTCAAGAAAGAATGTTTTACAAGGTTCAAGAGAGATGAGGAGCTACTGGAGAGAGTCCAGCGGAGGGCTACGAGGATGATGAGGAGACCGGAGCATCTCTCCTGTGAGGAAAGGCTGAGGGAGCTGGGACTCTTTAGGCTGAAGAAGAGAAGGCTGAGAGGGGACCTTATAAGTGCTTACAAATATCTGAAGGGTGGGTGTCAGGAGGATGGGGCCAGACTCTTTTCCGTGGTGCCCAGCGACAGGACAAGGGGCAACGGGCACAAACTGAAGCACAGGAAGTTCCATCTGAACATGAGGAAGAACTTCACTTTGGGGGTGACGGAGCCCTGGAACAAGTTGCCCAGGGAGGTGGTGGAGTCTCCTTCTCTGGAGATACTCAAAACCTGCCTGGACAAGGTCCTGTGCAGCCTGCTGTAGGTGACCCTGCTTTGGCAGGGGGGTTGGACTAGATGACGCACAGAAGTTACTTCCAACCACTAACATTCTGTGATTCTGTAACACCAAAGGCGAGCTCCCTGCTTCACGTGTATTTCACAGGCCTGAGCTAGGTGAATGCTTCTCTTCTTTTACATTTAGTGACCAAACCCCAAAATCATAGTAAGCCCAAGATGGCACAGATATCATAATTTGATATTGTGGGGTTTTTTGTGTGCTGGGAGTTCCAGTGCATTTGGAGAATGAGCAATGTATAAACCTATCTTTCGACTCATAGTGGCAAAAGAAAGTGGTGTAAGTGTAAGCCAGCTGTGGTACAGAGGAATTGTACCAACATCATTTGGAAGGTTTTTGCTGTGAGATATCATCATCTGATTTATAGTGACCCACATGAAAAAAATAAAAAAATCTTTCTTTCCTACCACTGATACTTACATGGCAAGTGTTTGTAGCTCAGAGATTACCAAATGTGGACTTCAGTTTATTAAAAAGAAAAAAAAGAGTTTATAAATTCTGATACCTCTTTTCAGGTATGAAATGTAGGTTCTAATGTGTTAAAGAAGAGAAGTTTTTATTTGCTTGCCTTTCTGAAAATGTTATCTGTGCTTGATTTGGTATGGATTTCACGGTTAGTCAGAGCTGCAGAGCGAATTCCCAGAGAGGACGAGGGGTCAGTCTAGTGCTAAGCTCATGCACCTTTCTGGGAAAGAAAATTACCTTTAATAAGCAAAATCTACATTACATTGGAAGTATATCCTTCTGTGCAGACTGGGTAGATTTTTCTTGTATGTGGCATGTATTTTTGGATACAATACAAATATTTTTCACTTCCAAAAGGAGGCTGAAAACCACTGTGTTTTTGGTGTGTCAGTGAGAAGTGAAAGGGGAAGGGCACAAGGACTAGAGATAGCTTGTATATGTTTTTTTTGAAACTTCCCAAGAAAATGTGATTAGATTACATGAATTCTCTTAAGAATCTGTTCCTCTTTCTCTCCCACCTTATCAATTATGCATACAAGTGCCTGCAGTATGTATACTTTCTGTACTGAGAAAGTGACCCAGAGGATATCCACATTTTCCTTGGGAAAAGAAGCTAAAACTGAGCAAATATAGTTTACCTCAAGATGTTTTATACTTCACTGAGACTGGATGATGATTTACTCAGTTGTAGGTGATGGAGAAGTCACTGAAAGTAAACTCAAGCTCGAAGGACTGCAATGACAAGCAGCCGAAGAAAAGAACAGATTACAAAATAATGATGCTAAAATTGACTGTCCTCTGCTTTAGCTGCTATGGCCAGCCTTTCTCCAACACACGTTGTCAATCACAAGCCACAAAGTAAGAAGGAAAATCCTTTCAGTTACATTCTGAATTCATTGAACTGTCATCTCAGAATAATATATTTGCATCTCAATCTGTTTTTGTAGGGTAAAAAAATCTTCTCCAGACTATCACTTCTGTGTTGTTTCTTCATTGTAGGAAGACGGACCATGATTTTTAAAAAGCTGAGGTTAGAAATAGGCCTTTGAGTGAAAAACAACAACAGATGTCTGATTATTCCATGGGAACCCTATTGTCATTCATTCTGAATCTCTTCTTGATGTAATTTAACATAAATAATTCAGAATAAGTAAAATAGAGTATGAAAAATGTGATTTGTCAGAGATAAAGTTATGAAGTAGTTGAAAGTTGGAAGGTTTTACTAGCTGAATTAAATGCTTACTGCAAATATATGGATGTTTCATCTGAAGAGAAAAACGCTGATGTTTTTATCATTTATGTGTATCAGCATAAACATACAACTCACCTTCCCAGTCATAAACAGGAATATATAACTATTGTATTCTAAGATGCTGAGTCAATATCATGTTGTACATGAATGAACAAGTCTTACTGCCTTCAAGGAGTCCTGTTAAATTTAAATGACTTTCTGTAGGCAATGACGCAACATGCATTAGAGCATCAGAGCAAAATTTGGACCAGAAACCAAGAAAATTGACAGTATTTTTACTAATGAATATTAAGGGATATTGAAAGTGCTAGAAATGAGGGTAGACTGTAAGACAGAAGGAAGCAAAAGTAAAAATATTCTAGAGAAATAGCTTATTTTACACTATTACTTGAAGGAAAATTAAATTACTCACCGATATTTAAGGGTTAGACTTCAATTAAAGTCTAATTTATTCATGCCTTTAAACATTATGATAAATGACTAATGACAATTTTCAGAAGTACATTAGTAACTAGATTTTAGGTAAATGTAGCAAGAAACTTCAGCATCTGTCATTTCCCTTTTTTTTTCAGAATTCTTTCAAGGGAAGGGTTACTTGCATACAGTGTAAAATTTTATCAGTCACATTTTAAAGTAATGAAGTTTGTTCACTGGACTAGAAATAGTAGGCTTGGTGTACAAGACACGGAGATTTGTATGAAGAGGTAGGCTAGAATTCAGTTATACTTTCTGACTTTATTGATAATATCTACACTTATTTATGCTGGTTGTTTAATGTTTGCATTGTTTTATATATTTCACTTAATTTAAAAACCTGTCTATGCTTTTTTTTCCTTGGTGAAACACTGAAATACCCTTTAAAGAGTTGAAGACAACTTTCATTTTTCTGTTTTTATCTTCCCCTACAAAAGACAGTAATTTAAATCTCAGTGTAAGGGATTCTGCCATTAATTTTAGGGACTCTCTCTATAGCTATTGTTTCTCTTAAATCTTAAATTGGCCTAACTTACATGAATTTTGAGATATATTTATTTTTAGCTCAGGCCTAACAATATTGTACAGCTTAAAACTTTTGAAAGAGGGAACCAGTTCCCTTTCATTTGGAAAAGATGTTAACTGCACTGAAATATATGATATGGGGTAAAAAAAATCTTGAAAGAAAACAGAAAAAGTTCCATGTAATGGTGTCACGGTTTAATCCGACAGTCAGCAACTAAGCACTAGACAGCTGCTCACTCACACCACCCCCCCATCCCACTCCAGTGGGATGGGGAGGAGCGTGGACAGAAAGTAAAACTCGTGGGCTGAGATAAAAACAGTTTAATAAGACAACAAAAAAAGGATTAATAATAGAAGAGTATTCAAAACAAGCGATACACAACACATTTTTTCTCACCACCCTACAACTGATTGCACAGCTAGTCCTCGAGCATTGATAGCAGATTTCGTGGAACTTGCAGATATTGTGGAGCTCACTGAACTCATGGAAAACATGCAAACTCAGAAAAAAGTTCATAGAATCATAGAATCATAGAAAGTTTTGGGTTGGAAGGGACCCCTAGAGGTCATCTAGTCCAACCCCCCCGCAGCGAGCAGGGACACCACTAACTAGATCAGGTTGCTCAGAGC